>JAALOO010000139.1_pt1 | contig 61846 bp, 37 predicted proteins | sample 7257641 | NCBI WGS metagenome assembly JAALOO01 (sample SAMN14085613, study PRJNA598686) | mite metagenome | biome: ENVO:01001000; feature: ENVO:01001002; material: ENVO:01001226; isolation source: single female mite from University of Michigan culture on fish food culture... ...
CACTCACTGCTCTCTCTCTCTCTCTCTCTCTCTCTCTCTCTCTCTCTCTCTCTCTGGCAACTGACATTTAAATTGCAAATTAAAGAATAACATTTTACACACAGCGTTTTAATCAAACAAGTCAGTAGGAGGGGGTAGTACTAGTTGTAGGAATAGGAAACTGTAGTAAGATGAAGACATTTTCATCAAGGGGAAGCAGGAAAAAGTGGCCGCAAAACTAGGAGAGAGAGGGAGGAAAGAGAACTCAAAAGTGCACACAAATTCAATTTGTGCTCAGTTTCAGTCACCGATGCTAGCTAGCTAGTTCTCGCTCTCTCCGTTTCCCTTATACAAAGGTCAGAAATGTCAGCTCCGTTGACAGTGCACTCTCCGAAGCAGTTACCAGAGTGCACCAGGCAGCCAGGCAGGCCCTGAGCAAATTATAAAGCAATTTGAAGTGAGCGAGCCTGAGCGAAACTGCCTCTGAAACTGCCTCTGCCTGCCTGCCTAAATCAAATCAACTCTTGAATTTGTCAGTGTACGGCGGCACACAGTGCTGAACTGAAACTAAAACTAGGCTACCACAACTCAATATAACCACCACCACCACCACCACCATCACTACTATCAGTCACATTCAATCTCTTTCAGAATTCTCTGATACAGCCAGAAAAAAATTAATAATTAACACTGCCGCACTTTTTTTCCCTACTGCTTTCTCTATTGCTGCTGCTGCGATAAGCTACCCTACACTACACTGATGAACATGGCCACCGCCGCTGCTATTGCTGTATTTAATGATAATAAAAAAGAGTGGCGGTGAAAACAAGCTGAATAGAAGAAAAGAGGTCTTTTTTCTATTCAAACTCTCTCTCTCTCTCTCTCTCTCTCTCTCAGCTGAGCTGAGCTCATCGACCCACTGGTGAGAGAGAGTTAATTAGGTGAACACGAACACTACCATTGCCACCACACAATGAAATGAATGAGAAAACTCAAAGAAAAAAAGAGCCACTGGCCACATTGCATTAATCGCTATCACCGCTTTAAAAAAACAAAATTTTGTTTCACTGATTAACGCCAAAAGTTTTGCACAGTGTAGCTAAAATAACCACTGAGCAGTAAGCAATAACTCGCACAGGCTAGATCATCATTTAGTGAGAGAGATAGAGGGAAAAAGAAAGAAGAACATCACTCTCACATTGTCCTTTGCCTGCAATGAGAAATACTCGGCTTTAGTAGGAAAAAGAAGAAAATATAGGCATGCAAAACATGCATCCCATTCACACAAACACACACACTTTAACAAAGAGCACAACAGAGAATAGAGAGAGTGCCTGCATCGTAAACAAACACAGAGACAGAAAGACATTCTCCGAGAATAGAAAAAAAAACACATCTTCCTAGGAACTAGACTTGACCGAAGACAGTAAAAGCTATGAAGATAGTAATAATAAAAAGGAGTTCTCTGGACAAAAGAAATAGTGAAGACTGACTGACCTTTTGCGTGGCCCGCCACCAGACGATGGCGGGAAAGGAGATGAGCGAGGAGCTGAGCCAGACGGCGGCGATGAAGAGCAGCGCCTTCTTCGGCGTCATCCGCGACGGGTAGGTGATCGGATCGGTGATCGCCCAGTACCGGTCTGCAAAGAGAAAAGAAGGGAAAAGAAGAGGAGAACAAAATTAGAGGTGCTGAAAAAATAAAGTAAAGTAGTGACAGTCGAGCCCCTGAATCGATCGAGAAGTAGAAAGAGGAAAAAAGCAAGCAATTTGCCTGCTTTAATTCTTCCCTTTCTTCTTCTTAGCACCCTCACACATCTGTTCACTTACTATTACTACACTACACCACACTACTACAAGACACTACTTAACGTAGGCAAATTTGTCTTCACTTTTCGCCCGTTCTCTCCCTGCTCTTCTTCCTTCTAGTCTAATTAATTCAACATTAACGTGACACTTTCATTATCATAGGAGGACGAAGGGGCTGCAAAGGCTGCTGGTGATGATGTGTGTACGCTTGGCGCCTCTTTTTCTTCTTCTGCTTTGAGCCCGGAAAGAGAAGAAGAAGAAGGAGGAGGGGTAGTGAAAGTGAAAGTAAAAGTGAAAAAAGAAAGAGGAAGTAGCTGCCTTTGCTGTCGAATGCAGGGCCAGCAACTTCTGCAACTGAGATCTTGGCGCCTCCATCTGTCTTCTTCGTCCTTTGAAGCAGAAGACGAAAAAGAAAAAGAAAGGAAAGCAAGTGCAAGCAAAGTTTGCCAGTGCACCAAGACACAAAAAGTGACAGCAGCAAAAAAATTGGCTGGCAAAAAACTGTCCAACAATTTCACACCTCAGCAGCAGCAGCAGTTCGCTTACCAAGTGAAATGATGCACAGGTTGAGGATGCTCGCCGTGCTCGCCAGCACGTCAAAGCTGTGCCAGAGATCGCACCTAAAGTTGTGAAAAGAAGAAGAAAAAATTAATCAAAAAATCTTCCCCCCCTCTTATTTCCCCGCTTACCAGTCCTGCCCAAAGATCCACCACTTGTTCATCACCTCGTGGACGATGCTGAAGGGCATCACCACCGAGCCGACGATGCAATCGGCCACCGCCAGCGAGGCCACAAAGTAGTTGGTCACCGTGTGGAGGTAGCGCTCCTTCCAGATGGCCACGATGGTGAGCACATTGCCGAAGACGACGATGAAGCAGATGAGGGAGAGGAAGAAGGCAAGGAGGGGATGGTGCAGTCGGAGGTCGGGCTCGAGGATGATGGTCACTGGGTGATGACCTCCTGAAGTGGTGTCATTCAACGCTGAAGGAGTTCCAAAGAGCGTAGAATTGCCAAAAGCAAGGGCATCGGAGAGGTTCGCCGAAGCTCGGTGCGTCACGTAGGCGCTGACGTTGCCCACCTGAAGTCCATTGCCATTACCTCCTCCTCCTGAAGACCAAAAAGGAGGCGCTGGAGGTAGTGGACTATGTGTGGTGGTGAAGGGGTGAAAAGCGCCTGCAGATGAAAGGTTGGTGATGGCGGTGATGCTGAGGTGGTGACGGAAGTTCTCATGGTGATTCGATTGGTGATGGTAGGGATCACCCCCGCCGCCATCGTCCCGATCATAGGGTGAGGAGGAGGGTGGAAGTCGGGAGGGAGGTGCCGGGGCCGCCGCCGCCGACAGCAGTCGACGGCCAAAGAGGTGAGCATTGTGTTGGAAGTTGGAATTTTCATTAGCGGCTAAGGGTCGCCAAAGGTAAGAGGAAGAGGAGGCAAAGGAAGAGGAGGAAGGAAATAACTCCACCAGGCCGCTCATTCTGCCCACCTTGATGAGGATGAAAAGGGTGAGATGAAGTGAAGGTACTTTAGATGATGGGCTTGTTGTTGTGGTTGTTGTTGATGGTGATGATGATGATGAGGTGGTGCGCAGCAATAGTCGTCAAGCGGTGAGTAGCAGTGAGGCCTCCACTCGCCGCTCCCGAGTGCCATTGCCAGCGGGAAAGGAAGCTCCAGAGTGGGCCGGAAGTGAGAGTGAGATGAATGGAAGAGGATGAAGAGGATGTGGATGAAGATGAAGAATGTAGAAAAGTAGCAGCAGCAGCAGCAGCCTGAACAAGCCGACACCACAAGGTGCGCTGCAAGCAAATGTCATTTACAAGTGTGTGATTGGAGATGAGTACTTCTGCTGCTGTTTCGGTTGCTGATTTCATCAGGCATTGGTAGGAGAAGCAGATGAGCAAAAAAGAGCGAAAAAGTGAGGGGCGAACTTCGATTGAGTAGCAGAGGCAATAGCAGCAGCAGCAGATCTTCCGTCAAGGCCAACGTGACACATGTGCGAGCTGCTCCGTCGCTGCTGCTGCCACTGCAGCAATTGAATGAATGTCGAGCACTGCCACATCCACATCCACACACAGTTAGCCCAACAGCAGCAGCACTACACCGTTGTCCAATGGGGGATATGTGATTAGAGCTTCGTAGACGACATCATCGCTACAACACTAAAACACCGGTGTGATAGGGGAGAAGAAGACGTGCCCCTGCACACAAGGGCAATCACAGGAGAAGGAGGGGAAGGGGAATATTCGTGCCGCCATCAGAGAAGAAGAAGCAGAGAAGGTGCCGCTGTTTTTGCTGTTTCGATGTTGTCGTAGTAGCAGGAGACTCGCTCATTAATTCGATCGCACAGCAGCAGCAGGGGTGATGTACAGTAGCCAGCCAGAAAGCGAGCAAACCAGCACTTTTGCTGCCAGCACCACCACCACCACCAAGGTTAAGGCAGCCAAAGAGAGAGGTGATTAGTCACTTTCGCATCGAAGAGAGAGTTTTCGGTTCTGTTGGGGAAGGAAAATGAGAGGAGAAAAATGCGATCAGTCAAAGATTTTTGTATGGGCTGGTAATCGACCACCACCACCACCACCACCAACCGAGTACATGGACTTGATAGGGGAAAGGAGGAGAAAGAAAAAGAAGAAAAAGAGCACAACTCTAGCACATCGGTGGCAGCAGCAAACACACACACACTTGTAATTGGCCGACATCGGCGACGGCATTTCTACTACTTTCTCTTCGTACACATCTGCTGGCAAATGCTACCGCTGCTGCTGCTGCTGTGTGCCACCAACACACACACACAGCAGCAAAGTGCACAAAGTGTCACAGAGAGAACGACTATTGAAAGTGTGGTGGTGGTGCACTTGCAATGCATCTGCAAACAAATGGCACCGCCGCCGCTGACAAACCGTTCTCCTTCTGCTACAGCCACCAATAATCATGGCAATATTATTGTCCACGACAAACACAGAGCAGATCTGCAGAATTGGAAAGGAAGAAAAATGTCCAAAAATGACCGCTCGCTGTGAGACAGCAGAATCGGGAACCGAAAAAGTTCGACAGCAGCAGCAGCCAAACTCGCAGCAGCCGTTTTGATGCGAGCGTCATTGGCACCACTGCCACTTCGACGTCGAAGTAAACACAGTGAGAGACAGAAAACGAAAAGAGACGGCTGAAGAAGAAGAAGAAATGAAAACGAAATAATCCAAGAAAGAAAGAAAAGACGAGGGGCGAAATTAGGGGAAAGAAAATTGGGAGGGAAAAAGAAGAAGACTATGTGTGGAAAGCAAGTCCCTTTCCTTCTTCTTCTTCTTCTGCCTATCTCATATTACTCTACTGTTATATTAATTCCTGTGCTGCAGTGCTGCAGTGCAAATTAGCGTGAATGGTGCAAATGCGAAGAGAAGAATGGAAAGGCGAGACAGAATCGAGAGGGAGAGGAGAACACAACACAACACAACACAACCGAATCGACCCGTCTCTATTCGTCTTGCAGTGAAAAAGAGAGACAGACACATTTCTCATTCAGTAATCTGCTTACCGACCGACGAGGACGAGGACGAGGATGACTGAAGCAACAGAAGCAACAGAAGCAGCAGCAGCCATTCTCTTTCTCTCTGTTTTCCATTCACTGCAAAATAAATAGAAAAAAAAGAAAGATGAAACCCAAAACTCTCTTGCGCCATCCGCCGCCACTACCAGGGCAACACACACTTCAGAGGGAAAGGGAATGGAAAGCAACCTTTTCAGCTCTCTGTTTCCATTTCGTCATCATTCCCCAGTTTGCTTCTTCTTCCGTCAAAGCTTGGGTCATTTACAAATAAAAAAAATGAGTGAACGAAAGGAAAAAGGAGAAGGAAAATGTCAAATGGACAATGAACCAGAGCTGGTGCTGCTGGTGCTGCTGCTGTTGGAGTGCCCCATGCGACCCTAATGAGTGTCATTTGCATTGCAGTTGGCAAACAAAGCAGAAAAAATTGAAACAGCAGAAACCGAAAAAAGCAGAAACCAGGACACCACCACTACCAGCAAAATTCCCCAACTCTAGTTCCAGCTCCCAACAATCCTCTCACTGTTAAACTGGGGACATATGTCAGAAGAGAGGAAGGGAATAGGGGCAGAAGGGAAAAAGAAAGAATATTCTGCCGCCAGCAGCAACAACACGCCACTTGCAGCAGTGATCCATCCAAAAAAGGAAAAAAATAATTCTGCACTCAAACAGAGAATCCTTCTTCTTCTTTAGAATTCGGTCACGATCTCCTCACCAAAAAGGGCAGAAAGTGAGTATGTGGACAGAAGAAGGGGAAAAGTTCAAGTACAGGTAGCCAGCAAAAAAAAGGATAGTAAGAAAGAATAAGAAGAAAAGGCGGAAAGGTAAAGTCATCCGTTTTTTAGGTGCACGGATCTCAGACACTGAGGCGGCACGAGCCGCGCTCTAATGGCGGCAGCAGAAATGGTCTCTCCTCAGTGAATCTTGGTGAAAAGTAAAAAAGTGCATCACTCTCTGCTGTACAACAAAAAAAAATCCGTTGAAAGATTTCTGAACAAAAAAGAAGAAAAGGAAAAGCTAAGGGGAGAGGGGCTCTGGCCAGCAGCCTTCAAAAAGTATGCAAATGTGTGTCCTCTTCAAACCAACCAACAAACAAAAATATGAACACAGCAGCAGCAGCCCCAAATGCACCGAGAAAACACACATTTGCGCACAAATAGCTGCGCCCAATGGCCGTAATGCTACCGCTGAGGGCCGCAGTAATGTAAAAAGATAAATAATAAAAATGCAAACACACAAGCACACAAACAGATGGACCGACAAATACCAACAAGAAGGTAAGTAGCTTTTTCCATCTGCTAGTACGGTACTTCTTGGTAAAAATCAACAACAGCAGTATGAAGGAGTCCCTCCTCAATAGCCTCTCAATAAACTGCGTTCTTTCAGTATGTGTGGTCATATTAACTTTCCAGCCCGCATCAACTTGACTATTACCAACGAGAGAAAGAAGGGGAGAAAAGTACACACGTAAAAGATAGCATACACTGAACATACACTACTAAAACATGCGCTCGACAAATGATCTCCTTCTTCTACCTCTTCAACTTCAGTTCAGCTCGGTTCGGCTCGGTTTGGCTGCTGTTTGGCAGGAAATATTAAAATTGAACACATACTCAGCAGCAGCAGCAGCAGCAGCAATGTTACTTGAAAGAAAGAAAGAGCGAGAGAAAGAGTGAGCCTAATTTGCTCTCAATTGCACACACAGGCTGCTGCTGCTGCTAAAACTATACACGCTCCAGAGCACCGGAGAGTGCTGCTGGTGGTGATGAAGTAAAGAAAAACCTAAAAGTAAAAAGTGTGTTCAGAAAAAAGTGAGGGGGTTAAGAAGGGGAAGAGAGTTCCCAAAGTGGTGGTGGTGCTAGTCTACACCACTAAACACAAGAAGCTCAATGGAAGAACGATGTCGGCTGTGAAAGGGAATGAGAGGGAATGGGAGAAGCGGCGCCCATCTATCACCATCGGAAATTGTAAAATCGTAAAATGCAATTAACACACTGTCTGTGTGTGTGTTGGAGAAAAAGGAAAAAGAGAGGGGAAAAAGAACGATGTGAACATTTACGCACACTTTCACCGGTTCTTCTCCACCACCACACACAGAGAGAAAGATAAGCGCTCTTTTTACTCTTTCTTTTTGCTTGCTCTTGTAGAATTGGTCGGGCAATTCTTCCGCCGTTGCTGCTGATGCCGCCGCTGCTAAACACATGTTTGCGACAAATTACCCTCAAAGTTTGTGTGTGATTGTGATTGCAGACGCCGTACAAAAGAGCAAACGTTGAAAGCTGCTGCTGTCGACGCTGTGGCGAGAATTTATGGCACCAGTGAACCGTGAAGACAGCAGCAGCAAAGGCAAAGGCAAAGGCAAAGGCAAAGGCAAACGGAAAGCTGAAAAATGGGTTGAAAAGGACAACAGAAGCAGCATTAGCAGCAGCAGTTGACATTGAGTGTCGAGTGTGTGGTGGCGGTGGTGGCTTTCAGGACCAAAAAAAGATGCCTTTTGATTCTAGCTCTCCCCGCCCTTTCATTCTCTTCAGAATCAGAGAAAATTTGTACACTTTGTAGAGCACATAATAAAACTCTGTGACAAAAAAAACACTGACCACCACCACCACAAATAGAACAACAGAAATAGTAGGAAGAGAATAGTAGGAAGTGCAGAGACTAGACACTCTGAAAGCTGTGTATGCAGAATAGCAGCAGCAGCAAAAGAGATGGCAAAACAATGGACAAGTGACTTGATGGAATTCAAATAAGCGAAAGTGACAAATTAAAGGGAAACAGAGCAGCGGCGGCAAACGAGAAAAAGAATATTCGCCGACGCGAGAAGAACTACCCCAACAACAACGTCAACAGTGAACAAATTGTGAATCTCTGTGCAGTGGAGGGTAGAGAACACAACCGCACTACTAATTCTGCGGTTTGCCGTTCACAAAGCAGAAGCAAAGCAAGGAAGGGCAGGGAAGTAAAAGTGGCACAGAATAAAAGCAGTCAGAATCAATAAAGAAGTGCCCATTACACAGTGTCGGCCCTGAGAAGAAGCAGACGAAGAAGAAGAAGAAGAAGGGGTGCCAAAAGGGGCGGCAGACTGATGCCAGCTGATGATTGAGTGACAGGGATGGTGGTGGTGGTGAACAACTAAGAGAATCTAGCATCAGCAATGACCATCAAGGAAAGACGCAGAGATGAGATGAAGGAGATGAAGGAAAATGAAAATGAAAGCGAAAATGGAGCAAACAATGCCACCAATCTCAATGCCATTTGTTTTCTTGACTCGGGACAAAAAGGAAAAGAAGGAATGAGCTTTGCATACGCAAAAAAAATTGTGCTCAATGTCATCGGGAAAAAAAGTATAATTGGAAAACAGGCCAAATGGCGGTCAGCAAACATTCGAAAATGAGTAAAATACTGAATTCACATTCAAAAAGTGCACAGTCGATGATTAGAGAGTGAGCGGCGTGTGTCGACCTTGGCACATCCTCTCATTAGCAGCAGCAGCTAACAATTTGAGGCTTTCCTCACTGCTTCAAACTTTGCTAATTTAATTTGAAAAACTGAAAAAGGGAGTGATGGGGTTTTCCTCTTGCTCATCATCATCAGCATCATCGTAAAATAAAAAACAAGTAAAAACCCAGGCAAAAATTAATAAATTACGAGTTATAGTCAAATTATACAACACCACAAAAGAAGGGTGAAAGAGGAGGAGGAGAAGGAGGAAAAAACTATCAAAACAACTAAAATACTAAAGCGCAAATTAATGCCTGTCTAAAAGTAGTGTGCAAAATTAGTGCCACAAAAAAACAATAGACAAAAAACTGGGAAAACACTGAAAACTTTTCATTGATGAGAAAAAAGCAACAACAACAGCAGCAAAAGCAAAATTGTAACAGTGTCCTACTCAATCGAGAATAGACAGATAAATTGCCCAACAGAACAACAACAGCAATTTCACATCAACTTGCAGTTTTTTAATTAAATTAACTGCGTAGGTGAACAACTGCGCTGGAAGGGACACCAATTGAAGAGAAGAGGAGTGCGTGGACTTTTCTACTACTCTTGTTTCAAAACACAAGTCTGCACACTACTGCTGCTGTTTTGATAAGCCTGAAGACAAAACAAAGAAATAGTAAAAAAGGATTGTCCCGAACGAGAAAAAACAAAACAAAGAAATAAAGGAATCGAAGAATGCTAAGCTGAAACTACAAAAAATTTGGTCAAATCGAGAAAAAGGTAGCAAAACAACTCGAAAGCGCTCAAGTGCTGTGGACTGTGGAGGCAGCCATTAACGTCACCACCGCCGCCGCCGCCGAACTAGGGTAAATAATAATAATGAAAAAATCTAATTTATCCAATAGAGGGAGAGGGACTAAATGTGATTTGGGCGCAGGACAGGAAGCTCACTGCTACAGCAGACACAACAACAACAGCAGCAGCAGATGCTAAGCTAATAAAGAGTGAGCAAACGAATGAACAGACTGATCGACACTGATGATGGTCAGCAGCAGCAGCTGAACACTAATGAATGAAGCCCAGGCAGCTTTTCCCGAAGAAGGAAGTAGTAGTAGTAGTAGTGCTGTGCAGAAATAATCAATGGCAGTGAAGTCAATGAGTTTCCAAAAAATGGGGGCCTTGATCCGCTCGGACAAAGCTTCGGAGGAGGTTAACGAGCCCTGCAAACGCTGCTGCTGCTGCTGCTAGTTAATACCTCCGAGTGGACCTTCCAAAAGCAGATTTGATTCGCCTAATTAGCTAATAGAGTTTGAGTTGCTGACGTTGCTGTTGCTGCTGCTGCACAGATTGAGTTAGGGGTCAGATTAGATCAAATACTGAAAACACAGTCTGGTGAGCAGATTCGGCTGGGCGACGAAAAGAAGAGAAGGAGGAAAATAAGGAAGGAAAATGTGAGCTTTTGAAAGAACCGCCATAAGAAAGAAGCTGCCTGCTGTCGGCTGGTTTCCATTAAGACGAGACACCTCTCTCTCTCTCTCTGTCTACATAAAGTGTAAAACACAGAGGGCGACAAAAGAGAGAGAGAGAGAGAGAGAGAGAGAGAAAGAGAGGTGTCAAAGTCGTTTGCGAGAGCAAATTGACGTCTGCTGCCGCCGCCGCTGCCGTTGTATGACAAAGTGAAAGAAGAAGAACAAAAGAAGGAGAAGAAGAAGATAAGAAGCTAGGCCAGAAATAAAATAGCAGCAGCAGCAGCAGGTCGACGTGTGATTACAGCGATCTCTCTGCCTCTTTCTTTAGCGGGCACCACCGTGGGTTCCAAAGTAGAAAACAAAGAGTACAGAGAGAAAAAGAGAGGGAGACAATTGTGGCAGTGATTGGAAATGGCGTCGGCAGGAAAGTGAAAGTGAAAGTGGAGAAAGTGCTGAACACAGAGAAGTCAGACAGGAATTGAAATGAATGGCGACAGGCAGGCAGGCAGGCAGGCAGGAGCAAAGCTCAGTTCCAGGGAAGAAGCAGAAGTAACCAAAGTTGAAACCAGTCGCTAATAGATTGCCCCCAGAGCTGAAGGGAAGGAAAACATCAAAGGAAAGGAAAGCAAAGCCAAAGACAATACGGAGAAAGCAGTTTGTCCGGGACAAACAACAACAGTACAACAGCGTCTGAATTAAAACGACACTGTAATGGCAAATGACGGCCAGCTTTGTACAAAACCAGAGAGAAAGATTGGATTGAAAACGGTGAACAATCATTTCGAAAGATGTGTTCTGTTGCTATTAATTAACTTCAGCAGAAGTCAAACAACAGGGGCGACTTACCAAGTCAAAGTGAGGGGATGAAAAATAATAAAAAGGTGGTGATGGTGGTGAAGGTAAAGGTGATCAAGGATCAAGGTATAACAAAAAGAGAACAAAAGAGAAAAACACACAAACACACAAATCCAGGCACCGACACAAAGAAACACACAGGCAAAGACAAAAACACACACCGAGACTCAAATCACAGCACTGTGTGTGTGCGTCTGTGTGTCGGTATTTCGTCGCCGGGCCACAAATAAATGAAGAGGAAACGATATAAAATCACACTCCAGAGACCTCTCTCCCCACATACACAGATGAAAACACAGGTGAAAACAAAAGCAAAGGTGAGGGAAAAATGGCAAACACCAAAACACAAAGCAGCACACACTGTGAGAATATTCCAATTCTTCTTCAGCAGAATTTCGTCGCTGAACTCTGTCGTCTCTTTCAGGCACACTGCCACCGTCACCGACGTCTGCCAGCTGACAACTGAGCGCCCGCTGCAGCGAGGCTGGCGCCTTTATCGAGAAGGAAAAAGAGGAAAGAGGAGAGAGAGAGAGAGAAAAATAGAATTCGGTTGAGAGAATCAGCAGCAAAAAGAGAAAAAGAAAGCTCCCCAGTGGCCTATTCACACTGCCTGCTACTGCCAAACTGTTTCTGTTCCAGTTGCAGTTTCTAAACTAGCTTTAGAGTTTGCAGTCATCCTTCTTCTTATCACTTCTAATTCTGCCTACACACAGTTTCTCCTTCCTCTCGTTACCGTGCTGAACACCCCATTGACACAGTGTGTGCAGCACACATACATCTCACTAATCGCCGGTAAGTATCATTAAGACGGGTGGAATTAGACCCAGACGGCAGAACTGGGGAAAACGAGGAGAACGAGAAGAACGAGAAGAAGAAGAAGAAGTTGGAACAAAGTTCTGCTTATTCTGGTCATTAGTGTGTGGTTAGTGAAATGGAGAGAGCATCGCTGACTGACTGACTAAAGAAGAAGAAGAAGGAGAAGAGGACTTTCTAAGACATGAGTAAGATGGGTAATTAGTGATGAGGGAAACGAAGACGAGAGGGAAAAGGAGAGAGAGAGATTGGCCTCAGACAATAGAGTTGACCCGAAGCAGCAGCAGAAGCAAGCAACTAACGAAAAATGATAGCTTCTTGCCTTGCCCCATCCTCTCTTCTATTCCCTTTCCTTTCCTCCCACATCAACACGACTACAACCAGCTCACATCACTAATTGCAACTAGGACCTCTCTTTCGCCCTCGCTCAATTACTTGCGCGCTAATGTATCACACACTCAACTCAAGTTGGACAAAGTTCAAGAGAGAGAGGAAGAAGAAGTGGAAGATGTCGGCCGACTGATTGGTCAGCAGCAGCATCAGCAGCAGTTGTAGTGGTGGTGGTGTAATGTAACACAACAGCAGCAGAGGAAGAGAAAGACTGATTTAGACACACTCACAGACAAAAAATCGGAAAGAGAAAGAGGAAGAAAGTGTCAAGTCACTAATGAACATAGTTTGATATATCGCATTAGTTCTCTAGTGGCAGAGTGAAAGAGTTGCCCGAGAGTGCTGCTGCTGCTGCTGCTGGTGAAATGTGAAAGAAATTGCCAGTCAATGAAAATTCGGACAGAGCGAGGACAGCTGCGTTTTTTCAGCTATGAAAGCAGCGTGGACTGTACACTTTTTCATTATCTTTTTCTCATCGTCCCCATCGCCGCCATCATCATCATCATCACTGGCAGACAAAACGGGTGACACCATCTGCAGTGTGTGTGATAGAAGAAAAAAGATGTGCCAGTGCCTGATGGTGTCAATTAGACAAGGCGCCCGGTAATGGTCATCAGCAGTTGGAGATGATGAAGTCTGGTGGACAGACTAAGTTCCCTAATGAGGTAGTAGTACTCAAAATGTGCTGAAATAGAATTGGGAAAGGGAAAGAGAGAGAGAGAGAGAGAGAGAGAGAAAGGGAATCATCATTATTGGTGACGGTATAAAACCACCACCACCACTACCACAACTGAAACAAATAGCAAGCCATTGAAATTCTTCACTTTCCCTCTTCTCGTCAATGGCTTAAAAAGCAAATATAATAATTCTGCAGAAAGGAAAGGAAATGCCAGCAAATGAAATCAATATCGTTCACTTAGTGGCCAGAAAAAAAGCTAGATGTGAGTGCTGAAGAGTGCACCAGTTTGCACTGAAAGTGGGAAAAACTCAGCTCAGTTTAGCAAAATAGAGGAGCTAAAATCATCATTCTCCTGAAAAACTAAAGAGAGAGCTAAGCCCGGTGGATTAGAGGAGCTGGTGAGTGCAGCAAGAGCTAGTCGAATCTTGACAGTAACAAGAACAAAAACGGAGTCTGTGCCGCAAATCAGTGTGCGCTTTATTACTTAAGTCAGCTTTCTCTCTAGGCACTCAGCACTCGGGCTTTGCTCCTGATAATAAGTGGAAAGCGTGATGGTGATGGTGATGATATTCAAGAGGAATTTTCAATACTGAAAATGCTAAAAATAAACTGTGTCGACAGACAGACAACACAAAAGAGAAGATGTGTCGCTGTCTTCACCGAGCAATGACGTAAGTGAAGGTGTTCTTCCCCACACTTAAGTGTAAAGGTCATCAGGCGCTCGGAGGTGAGCAAAATAAAAATGGAAAAGGAGGAAAATAGAAAGCAAAAGAAAAGAAGTCCACTTACTTTGAAGGTAGGCCAGAGCAGAAGCTAAAAGAGCAACAACAAAACTGTGGTTAGAAGAAAATGGTCACAGTACAGGACAAAACAAAACAATGGTATACCTTCAGCTTCTTCATCCTTTTGATCATCTTCAGACACTTGTCCACTGCAGTTTCTTCACCATCTTGGGAACTCCTCTTCTCGACGACTCATCGCATCCCGATAAACACTTTTGCCTTTCTCTCATCAACACTTTTTGGCGCAACTTTGGCAACAATGCTGCAAAAGCAGCTTCATCATCGCTGCAGTGCTGCCCTCACAGAAAACTTTTTCCGAAATTTCGGTTTTGCTCTTGGGAATAGTTTCCGGCAAGAAAACGAGATTATCTCGTTTTGAAGAAACTCACAAAACCTTCTTCAGTATAACATCATAACAGCTCTTTTTATATCATTAAAATTCAAACCCACAAGAGGAACAGAACAAAACAGGGGAAAAGGGGAAATTGTGTGTTGTGGAAAAGGGGGGGGGGCGTAGAAATAGAAAAATAAATCTCTGAGGATGAGACTGAGACTGGACAATGAGAGAAAGTTGTGAACAAAACAACACACATCATATCACAGCAGCAGGAAAACGCTTGGGGACAACGCTGAATGATAATAATGAAGGGAAATAATTGAATAGCAAAAAGGGAGCTCAAAACCTTTTCTTCTTCTTCTTCTTAGACTGCCCCAACAACAAAGGGCAGCGTGTACTGCTGGTCGAGGCCAATGTAGCAGTCGCTGAGGAGGTACAGCGAGTAGAGCAGTTTACCACCTCCCGAAACGGCAGCAGGAGTTCGAAAAGTCAACGCCTGGTGGCCGCTGTAGGCGGCGGGAATGGCCGCCACGCGGGCCATCGTCAGCAGCTCACCTCGATCGGCGTCGCCGAGGACCAGGTACCAGGACTCGCTCTTCGGCTTGGGAAAGCGCGGACAGAAGGCCTTCGAACTTGCGCGACCACCTCGAGAACTACCTCCGCCAGCTCCTCCTCCTCTTCGGCGCAGTCGCACGTGAACGGTGTACTCAGTGTCCGCCTTCAGGCTCACCCAACGCTGATCTTTCGAGCTCGAAAAGGTCGCCGACTTTGGAATCTTCTGACTCGATCCTTTTCCTTCTTCACCTCCAACTTCTTCCACCACCTCCACCTCCTCCACCTCGACGACGGGAAGCTGAAGAAGGGAGCGGTGCAGGCGGTCCACCAGCCGCGCTGGAAGATGGTAAGGGGCGAGAAGAGCCTTCAGAGCCGCCAAACCTCCTCCTCCATTTCCCTGCACAACATTGAGCAGCAGCGGAATGGAAGCGAGCTCCGGTGGAATCCGCCCCAGCTCCTTCAACATCGACGCCGTCTTCGACAGCGCCTGGTGGTCCTCGAAGAAGGCGTTCCCGTCATTCAGACTTCCATCCTTAAACTCCACCGGCTTGGAGGCCAGCTCAGTATCGACGAGGGTAATCAGCGGATTCCCATGACCTTGCCAGCAGGCCTGCAGAATGCTCTGCTGGAGGGCGACCAGGTTTAGGGTACTGCCCAGCGACCCATTCAGCGCGGCAATGTCCACGGCGGCCTGCAGAATGCGAATCGCCTGATCCAGGACCGTCTTCGTGTCCGTGTAGTAGTCGACAATAGGAAGGGGGAGGCGGCTGCAGTGGGCCTGCAGGAGAAGGTTCGCCTTCGTGTGCGGCGACTCCATTGACCGGCGCTGGAGTTTAATCGGGCAGGAGCGGGAGAGCTCCTCATTGAGGTGCTCCTCATTGTGGCGGACGGGGAGGGTGGCGTACTCGGGGGCGTTCGTCAGCAGGTCCAGCGTCTCTCGGAGCGGAAGGTAGGGAGGCTTTTGGGAGCCATCTCCAATAGAGCCAAGGGCGTCCTGAAAGAGGCGCACCGTCCGGTGGCTGAGGTAGTAGTAGGAGGCGATCTTCCCCAGCGGCGTGGCCACCAGTCTTCCCAGGGAGGAGGTGGATTCTTTAGATTCTTCACCAGAATCCTCCTCCCCGGATTCCACCACCTCCCTCAGGCAGTAGTCCTCCTCCAACGTCCGCACACAGCGATCAATGTACCCGGACAGGAAGCGGACCACCGCCGTGTTCACCGCCAACTCCGACCTCGCCAGCTCTTCCTGGGTCAGGCCAATTTCCGTTAGGTCGACGCCATAGTACGAGGGATTCTTGACGATTCGCTGGTAGAGGTAGGTGGAGGCGAGGTACTCCATCGCCTCGTGCTTCGAACCGACCGTCCCCGCGGCCACCTCCGCATTGAGGTGCTCGCTAAACACTTCCAGCAGATGCGACTCCACCGGAAACGGCTCATAGAGGAACTTCTTGTAGTACTCCTTCTTGATGTCGTGGACAAAGAGAACGGCCACGGCACTAGTGTCAAACTGCGGCCGCCCCGCCCGGCCAATCATCTGCAGGACGTCGGTGATGGGAAAGTCGACGTAGCGGCCCTTCTTCCCGTCAAAGAACTCCGTCCCCTTGATGATCACCTAAAGAAGGGGAGGGGAAAAAATTAGCAAAAAAATCGAAACAAAAAAGCTAAAAAAATCTCACCGCATGCGCCGGCAGATTGACGCCCCAGGCCAGTGTCGCCGTCGTGATGAGCACCAGAATCTTCTGCGCCGCAAAGAGCTCCTCCACCACCTTCCGGTCGCCCTCCCGCAGCCCGGCGTGGTGCATGCCAATTCCGAACCGCAGCGTATGCTTCAGGTGACCGTCGGAGACCATGGAAAGGACCGCCTCCAGCTCCTCCTCCCCACCAGCCATCCTCAGGTACGACCCATTCCCCTGGGCATCGCCGGCAATTAGCGTAATCAGATCCAGAGCGGTCAGCCGAGTCTGCCGCCGACTGCTGACAAAGACGATGACCGGCTTCTCGGGGCTAAACTTCTTGATCGCCCGGTAGGCGGGCTTGTTCATTGAGGCCATCCGCGGGCAGTAGTGCTTGCCGCTGAAGCCGCTGACGTGCACCTCGATGGGCACCGGGCGAACTGAGGGGCTAAAGTTGTACAGGCCCACCTTGCTGATGGAAAGCCAGGCGGCCAGGTCCTGGGCATTGGCCACCGCCGTGGAGAGGCCGAGGATTCGCATTCGAGGGCCTCCATCGCTTGAGCTTGAAGCAGTCCTTCGACTGATAAAGTTCGCCCTGCTGACAATCATCTCGAGGACCGGCCCCCGCTCCTCTCCCAACAGGTGAATCTCATCAATGACAATGAGCGCCACCTCGCGGACGTAGCTTCGGGAGGGCCAGCCCCGACTGACGCCGTCCCACTTTTCGGGCGTCGTCACAATGAGGTCGGCCGCCTGAATGGCGCCAATATCGGGCGTCGTGTCGCCGGTCAGCTCCACCACCCGTCGTCCTAGGTTCTTCTCCAGCTTCACCTTCCAGTCGTCGACCCGCTCCCGAACCAGCGCCTTCAGCGGGGCAATGTACACCACCTTCCTCCCCGGCTGCGTGTTAAACACCCGAAAGATGGCAATCTCCGCCGCGACGGTCTTCCCCGACCCGGTGGGCGCGCCCAGCAGCACATTCCGGTCCGTCTGGTAGAGGGTGTGAAAGATCTGCGTCTGGATGGGATTAAAGTGGCTGAAGCGGTAGAAGGCCGAGTAGAGGTCGTTCTGCAGCGCCGTCACCGGCAGGGGCATCAGGTCGAGGAGGGGCGTGTTGGGGAGGTGGCGGTCGGGCAGCAGCATGCCCTCGCAGCTGACCGCCACCTCCTGGTCCGTCCCCAGCCAGTACTCAAAGGTGGCGTGCACCAGGTACTGCTGCTGAAGATGGCTGGCATCAAGGAGCGGGATGGTGAAGACGTAGTGCGCCACCTCCTCCTTGACCACCTGCTTCTTCGTGAAGCGGCCCAGCTCGGCGTGGTAAATGTGATTATTCGCCGTGTCCGTCAGCCAGATCCACAGCAGCTGGGCGGTCTTCCCGTGCAGCCGGTCCTCCCACACGAAATCGGGCTTCACATCGAGGTACACCGTGAGGATGGTCCGCGTAATGGGCTTCACCGTGGCGGTGATCTCCACGCTGGGGACCATCCGGGCGTACTTTTTGACCAGCGCCCCCGACTTCCGGTGGCGCAGGCGGTCGCCAATCTCATCGGCGGAATACTCTCGCAGGTCGTACAGGTGCAGCTGGCCCTTGGTGAACTGCTCCGACAGCTTCTCCAGCACGTCATGGGGAATCTCCGACTCAAACTGCAGCAGGGGCGTGTCAAAGAACCAGATCCGCTTCTCAAACATCAGGGACATCGAGAGAAAACGTTCGGCCAGAAGGGGCCAGCCTCGCTTGATCACGTACTCAAAGAGGCCGCGGGTGAGGCGAGAGACGTTCTAGGGAAAAAGAGGAGGAGTTTTTAGCAAATTTTTAAAAACAAAAAACCTTTTCCCTTCTCATACCTGAAGAATGTAATTCAAGTCACTCGACAGCGAGTGACAGTCGGTTCCCACCCGGCTAATCGCCGCCTGCATCAGAATGTTCACCTTGGTGGGCGTGTTGCTCATCTCTCCCTTCGTGTGGTAGATCGTTCCAAAGCGAAGCTCATCCAGGTCCTTGAACTCGTCCTCACGGAACTAAATAAAGGAGGAAAATATAGGGGTCAAAACCACAAACAAAAAAACTAAAACTTACCCTCAGCTGCGAAAACTCATTCGCCTTCGACAGCAGATCAAAGATATGGCCAAAGTCCATATTAGCCCTTAGGCCCTCATTGAAATGGACTATCGTCTCATGTTGAATGTAGTAGTGCGAGGCAATCCGCCCTAGATGCGTCGAATCGAGGCTGCCCTCCAGGTCCGGGCAGTAGCGGACCATCTCCGCGCGGTCCAGCGCCTCCGCCGAGGTCCTCACCAGCGAGTAGAGGTGGTCGACAATAATGGACGGCTCCAGAGAGGCCAGAAAGCTGAGCCCGTACTCCATCGGATTCTTCGCCATGCGAATGTACGCGTAGGTGTACTTCAGCCACTCGACCGCCTCGCCAATGTTCCCCACCGTGCCGAGGACAATCTCCGCGTTGAGGTTGTCGGTGAGGCGCTTCAGAAAGCGACTCTCAATCGGCAGCTGGTTGGTCAGCATGCTCAGGTAGTGGGCGAGCTTCGAGTGCGTGGTGATGATCGTGGCCAGGCCGCTGGTGTCGTACTGCGGTCGGCCGGCTCGCCCGAAGATCTGCATCACGTCGAGCATGTCCAGGTCGACGAGGTGGCCGGCGGCGGGGTCGTAGAACTCGGTGCCGCGGATGATGACCTAAGGAGGGGTGGGAAAAGTTTTAATAGTAAAAAATAAAAGTTCCAAAAGCCAAAAACTCACCGCATGCGCCGGCAGATTGACGCCCCAGGCCAGAGTGCTGGTGCAGACCAGCACCTTGATCACCCCCGCCCTGAAGAGCTTCTCGACGATGTTCCGCTCCGCGCGGGGCATTCCCGCGTGGTGGACGCCCACGCCGGCCAGCAGCAGCCGATTGAGGTTGCGGTAGCGGGCGCGGCTGATCAGCTTCTCGCTGAAGGCCAACTTTTCAGTGTCCGCCTTGAAGAGCGAGGCGATGTTGGTGGCTCCTGCAGAAGAGGAGGAACTACTTCCTCCCAAACCTCCCTCCTCCTCAGGCCTCGCGTACTGCGCCCGTTCAATGAGAAATCCCCCGAGGTTGAGCGTGGCATTGCGCGAGTGCACAAAGACCATCACCTGCTCCTCCGCCACCAGCATCTCCCGCACCTTCCCAAAGGTAATCTCGTCCATGTCCGAGTTGAGCTGCTGCTTGTTCTGCCCCTTCACGCCGATAAAGCACTTCTGCAGGGGGACCGGCCGGAAGCGCTCGTCAAAGACAAACAGGCCCCGGTAGAGGTCGACATGGAGGAAGCGGGCCACATCGAGGTAGCTGGGCAGCGTCGCACTGAGGCCCACCAGGCGGATGCACTTCTGCGCCTGCTCCACGTATCGGACCGTTCGGGCCACCAAGGTCTCCAGGACATGTCCTCGATCCGACTGAAGAAGATGAACCTCGTCGATGATAATCAGGCGGACCAGGTCGAGGAGTTGAACATCGCCTACCGACTTCCGCGTCACCACGTCCCACTTCTCCGGCGTCACGACGAGCATCTGCGTTTCGAGGATCTCCTTCGAGGTTAGCTGCATGTCCCCGGTAAGCTCGCGAACATTCACCCCAAACGGGGCGAGGCGCTTTCCAAAGCTGGCCGTCATCTCCGCGCACAACGCCTTCATCGGCGCAATGTACACAATCTTGAACTGGTCGAGCTGGAGGCCTCCCTTTGGACTAACTCCATCCACCGAGTAGTTCTTCAGAATGTTCAGCACCGCCAGCATGGCAATATTGGTCTTGCCGGCGCCCGTCGGCGCGCAGATGAGCATATTCTGGTTGTCCGACTGGTAGGCGGTCTGGAAGACGGTCGACTGAATCAGATTGAGGCGGGTGAAGCCCTGGAAGCCGAGGCGGACAAACTCGTCCGAGTCGGCCACGGCTATGGAGGGAAAGGTGGAGAGGAAGGCCTTGGTGGCCTCGTTGCTCGAAATGAGCGGAATGGCCACCTCCTCGTGCGTTCGGTGGTCCTTCTTCTCCACGCCCAGGGGCAGGAGGAGCTTAGAGTCGCCCACGTAGCTGGCCGTCGTCTTTATGGTCTGAAGAAGGTCGTAGACGTGCGGGTACTGCTCGATGGGCTCCCGAGCAGGGCGCAGGTCGTCCTCTTTGAGTTTGGGTTCTAAAGCGGCCCGAATGTTCGCCTTGAGGTTCGCCTCGCGCATGCGCTCCAGGTCGGCCAGGGTGAGGGCCTCGGATTCGGCGGCGAGCTCATCGGCGCCGGTCAACTTGGCCGCCTTGCTCAGCTCCTTGTTGAACTTCTTCTCAATCTTGCGCATCTCCTTCTTGAGCACTTTCTCCTTCTCGGTGTGGACGACGATGGAGGGGCCGAGGTTGGTGGGGCCGGTGGTGGCGTTGCCTGAAGTTTGGAGACCCTTTGCCTGGCACACCTTCCGCCAGAGGGTTTCCGCCCGTTCCAGTGAGTTGTTGTTATTTCGCCCACTGTTGTTGACGTTCTTTGCTGCTGCAGAAGTTCCGGAAAGCGAACTCGAGGACTTGAGAATCGCCGGCTTGTACACGGTGATGATCTTGGTGATCAGCGAGGCGGAGTCCTCGCCCAGCAGATTCGTCAGCTCGGTGCCCAGCGTCTCGTCGCCATTTTTCGAGTTTTGCTGCTGACCCTGCTGGTCAATGATCCAGCTGAGGACGGTGTTGAAGAGCTCCTCGTGGGAGAGGTAGTACTGCTCGCCTAGGTGGGTGGAGTTGTAGGTGGCGATAAAGGTGGCCAGCTCGCTGAACAGCAGGCCGATGGCGTCCTCCGCCGAGGATCCTCCTGTTGAAGAAGAGGTTTGCTGGGGGGCAAAAATCGAAGCGTCCTCCACTTCGCTGACCGCCTCAAACTGCTTCCGCTGCTGCTCGGGAAACTTCACACTACCTCCCACTTCTCCTCCTTGAGCATTTGCTGCCGCCGCTGTTGACCCGTTAAGGTTTAGGTTGGCAATGTCTGCAGGAAGAGGCGGCAGCCGGCCACCGCTGAGCAGCGCCTGAAAGACAAACTCCGCGTTGGGGTGCTCAAAGTTGAAGTGCGTGGAGAAGGCAGTGCCGCCGGACTTCTCCACCAGTCGGCGGTCTTCGCTGTTCAGGGGGAAGAAGTTGTAGACGTCGTTTTCAAAGGGGTCGACGGTGAAGGGCGAGGGCGAGGAGGAGGAGGAAACAGGCGAGTCGACCTCGTCTCCAGCCACTTCCTCCTCTTCATCTTCCGTAGAAGTCTTCTTCGAGCCGAGCAGCTTCTGCTCCAGTCGACTGAACCAGTCCTCCTGCTCCTGAGGAGCACCGTTTTGGTCGCCGCCATTGTTAGAAGGAGTGCTCTGCTGCTGCACCTCCTGCGCCTCCACATCCCGCGCCGCCTTGCGAATCATCGACGCGTGGTAGAAGACGGTGTTCAGGTAGACGGGCTCCATCAGCTCAAAGAGCGAGCGGGCGACGTAGCCGATCCGCTCGAGGATGCCGCCGTTCAGCGAGTCAAGGCAGAAGAGGTACTCCAGGCTGGGGTAGTTGGCGCCCAGGGCGGCCAGGTTGATGGTGGCGATGCTGCTGAAGGTGCTGCTCGAGCTGTTCGAATTGGAGTTATTGTTGGAGTTTTTGGAGTTGCCAAAGTGGTTCGAGCTGCTGCTGTTGTTGTTTGAGCTGCTGCTGCTGCTGCCGCCCATTCCCGCCGGGCCAAACATTCCCAGGCCTAGGCCGAGGCTTTGCAGGTTTTGGTTTTGTTGGGGCTGCTGCTGCTGAGTGGTACCATTGCTACTGCTGTTTCCACAGTTGGCCAGGTGGTTCAGACTGGAGGCGTCAAAGAAGACCCAGAGGAGGTAGACGGCCGCCCCCTCGACGACGTGCTGATTTGCAGAGCTCTCCACCAGGTTCAGCAGCTGAGCGACCAGCGGCAGAAGCTCCTTCAGCAGGAGGTCGTAGTTCTTCGTGGCAAAGAGCTGCTGCAGCTCGTCGGCCCGTGAGGGACGGCGGTTCTTGCTGGAGGAGGTGATGACGATGCCGTCGAGGTCAAAGTCAGCCTGGTCGAAGGCAGGAGTTGGGCTGCTGTTGTTCCACAGAGAGTCCTTGTCGAAAAAGCTGGCGCCCTTTTTCGAAGGCGTCTGGTCAGTGTTGGTCAGGTCGCTGCCGCCAAAGCCGTCCACCGCCTCCTCGAGGGCTCTCATCTTGCGGCTCTGCAGGTGCTCCACCAGGGCCTCAAAGCGCGGCAGGCGGTACTCCATTGAGGCGCAGTTTAGCTTCAGCTCAATCTCCTGCGAACGCGTAAACTGTGGCTCCTGGCCACCGAATCCGCTGTTATTGCTGGTTCCAACATTGAGATTGTTGGCAGCAACTGAACTGCTGTTGGATTGCTGTTTGAGCAGCTTTGAAGATAGAAGTTTGTGACGGCTGTTGTTTGCCGCGGAAGAGTTGGCCGTCGCAACGGCGGCTAAAGCAGCCGTGTTGCTGCTTTTCTTGCGCTTGCTAGCTCTCTGCTGGAGAAAGGCCGCAAAGCTGGTGGTGGAGCCGGTCCTCAGCTCGTCCATTGTCATCGTGTCCTTTCCTGGTAGGAATCTGGTGGAAAGGGAGGGACCAGGGTTAGCTTAGGAGACACTAAATAGAAACGAGAGAGAAAGAGAGAGAGAGCTAGGCTGCTTTATTCTTACGCGTTGGCAGTGCTGTTGTTGTGACCTTTTTGTCGGGCTCTAAAACAGTACGCTATAAGCTTTCAGGAGGCTAAACGCTAAAAGCTCGTCCGTCGATCGACGTCTTCAGCGACTTGAAGACGGTGGTGCTGGTGGTGATGGTGGTGGTGATGATGATGATCACGACGTTCTGTCGACGTTCTCCGGAGAAACGATAATCTGGCGTCAGCAAAAAGATGCAGATTTGCTGCTGCTGTTGTTGTGGCTTCTGCAGGCTGCTGCCGGCGCCTGCCTTTGCCTGTGCTTTTTCTCCGGCTATTGTCACCCAGCTGCCACTTTTTCTCTCTCTGGCAGACGGCGACCACCTGGATGAACGTAGCCGGCGCAGAGTTTGAAAAAGTTCTGATTTTTTGCTGACAAGGGAGGGTTAACTTTTGTAGGGACGGATTTTTAAAACAAATGGTTGTAAAAAATAGTAAAAAATTTTCTGAAAATAATGGTCTAAAACATTCCCGTCTGTAATTCCGAAAACTGGGTCAAATTACCCGATAAAGTTCCGGTTTTAGTAATAAACCAGAGGGCAGCGTGGGCAGCAGCGACCAAACTTTGAAAATGTTTCCTTGCAAAGCAAGCGCAGACTTTGTATATGAATGGCCCCAAAACAAAAATCATTGAAAATTTTTTTTAAACTCAACTTTTGGACAAAAACTGTCTTGCAGTGTTTGCCCACAGATGCGAACGGGCTGCGAAAACGCATACTGTTGTGCATGGTGGCGCTGTCGGCGTCTATAAAATCGGAACTTTATCGGGTAATTTGACCCAGTTTTCGGAATTACAGACGGGAATGTTTTAGACCATTATTTTCAGAAAATTTTTTACTATTTTTTACAACCATTTGTTTTAAAAATCCGTCCCTACAAAAGTTAACCCTCCCTTGTGAGTCGTTTATCAAAAAAGTTCCTAAACTTATCAACACACTTGTACAAGATTCTCCTTTTATTTCTGCATCAACATGATCAGCATCCTCTCTCCGCCTCCCTCTCCCAAGCAGAACGAGGAGGACAAAGTGGCGCTAAAGTTCTCGCCGGAGAAGGAGGTTCTCTTTACGGGTAAGAATTGCGTCATTGAATCCTCATCCAATTTCTATTTCTATTTCTATTTCTCTTGCAGGCTCCTTCCTCCAAGACCTGTACACCTGCATCACCGTGGAGAATCCGATGATCACATCGGGGGATGCTCGTTCATCACACCAGCAGACCATCGTCTTCAAGGTGATGCTCACCGATCCTCGTCGCTACACCGTCCGCCCCAACTACGCCCTCCTCGCCCCTGGCCAGTCCACCTCGGTGAAGGTCACCCTGCGCGCCCTGCCCAACGCCGAGGAGGCTCTCCAGCAGCTGCTCACCAGCCGCCAGGCACTGCTCTTCAAGTGGCGAGCCGTCAACGCCGACGTTTTGGACACCTCTGAAAGCTCTGAAGCATCGCCCTTTCAGGAGGAGAACCCCGCCGCCCTCTTCATCGAATCGACCAGTCCTGTCTTGGAGCAGAAGATGAAGGTCGCCTTCAAGCGGGTGGAAGTGACCGATGATGCCCCGGAGGCCTCCTCTCCGGGGCCGCTGTTGATTTCGACAGCCAATGAGCCTGTTGAAAGTCGAGCCACCACCGCCACCACCGATTTGCTGGACGTCACCCCCTCCGAAGCTACCTTCTCGCCTTCGCCAGTCGCTCCAGCTGCTGCTGTTTACACTCCAAGCTCTGCTCCATTAACTCCCGTCGCCGAAAACTCAGACGGAAGCGCCGAAGTGCCCAGCACAAAATGGCTCCAGCATCTCCTCACCGCCTCCTGCAACCGCCTGGAGGTGGTGATCATCGTCTCGGCGCTGCTGGCGCTCCTCCTCGCCACCTCCGTCGCCTTCGCCGGTGGCGTCTTTGCCCGTCAGGAGTAACTCTCTACTTACAACTTTTCTGTTTCCTTTTCCACTGTGTTCAAAACTGTCTTCTGATGATTAACCACCACCACCACAACAACTGCACCAACAAGATCGCTTAGATTTAATCATATTGAGTAGTAGTAGAACAACAACTAGAATAAACAGCTAGAAAACGTAGGTAAAGAAGTAGATCAGCACAAAGAGCAGGTAGATGATCAACAAGAGGACGCGGGCGATAATGTCCACCAGGTTGATGCGGTCGTAGCCCTCGTCCTTGCGCGAGTGGCTGAGGATGATGGAGTTGAGCCAGATGAGGCAGTTCTGCTTCACCTTCGCCCAGCGCTGCCTGATCGGGCTTTGACCTTCGGGCTCTTCGCCGGGCGTCGCCGGCAGCGGAGGCATCGTAATGGGCACCGAGGCCGAGGAGGAGGACTCCACCGAGGAGACGGAAGGGTTCTCCACCATCTCATTACCATCTCTGTTATCCTCTCCTCCTCGATCTCTTCGTGAGAGGGTGTACACTCCTCGACTTCCCGCCACGCCTCCTCCTCCACCTGAACCAATCGAGGTCCCTCGATGAAGTCCATTACCTCCTCTTCCTCTTCCATTTTTTCCACCTCCACCACTTCTATCCACCACCAGCCGATTCAGTATCTTGTCATTCCACTCGTGCTGCACCGAGTAGTAGGAGAGAATGTGCGCGAGCAGGCTGAGAATGACCAGAACACTGAGGCCAAAGGTCCAGATGCTGAGGGCGCTCACCAGCTGGTGGCGGCTGTCGTCCTTGCCCAGCGTTTGGATCGTTTGGAATTTGATGATGATCAGCACGATGATGGAGAGGGACATGCGAATGACGATGTTGTCGATGCTGATCCAGAAGCTGGCCACGCAGAGGCCGAGCAGGAAGAGATGGAGGAGGTAGACGTTGAGGACGTAGTCGCCGATCTGACGGCGGAGGAGCATCTCCAGGCGAAGTGTGGAGTGCTCGCTGTGGTCTTGGTCTAAAGAAGGAGGAAAGGGAAAGGTTCTAGAATTTAGAAGAATTTCAAAGGTTTAAACTCTGGTTCTTTTTTACCTAGATCCAGCAGTCGCTCACTGGTCACCGAGTGCTCCAGAGCTCGGAGGTAAAATTCGCCCGTCTGATAGCCACTCGACAGCCAGTTGATGTGCTCCCAGCGGTACTGCAGGTTTCGGCGGTCGTAGATGACTGGGAACAAAGGGTAAAAAAGATCATTAAAACATGTCAAATTAAAATCTCAATCTCAACTGAACTTACCATTGGCAATACTGAGCGTACAGCGCACCTTATCAAATGGATAGAGGCTGCTATCGTCCCGTGCACACTCGTACATTGGAATCCTAATTCGAACCTTCAACGAGAGCCACAGCTGCGCCGTCGTCTCGTTGCTGGTCACCACGATGCTTCGCATCAGTGCCTCCTGTTCGATGGTTTTCTGCAGCTGATTCAAGCTGCTGGCACTGCCCACCAGGGCGGAAGCTACCTCACCGGAAGCGGAAGCGCCGTCCTTAGAATCAGGCGATTCTTTTACCGAATTTGGCGGTGGAATGCTGGTAAAGGGGACCACCACCTGGGCGTTTCCCTGAAGACGACCCACCGGATGCCAGAGACGGGCCGCCCAGCTGGCTGGCTCCAGAAGGTAGCTCTCCGATTTGCCACGCCCATCTCGCACCTCGTCATCGTCCTCTTCAGCCGAGGCAAAGTCGTCTTCCGGTTCTCCGGACTTATCAGCGGAGGTCTTTCGAAGGCGAAGTCGCTTGTCGCGCCAGCTCTCCACAATCTCCACGTCCAGGTTGATGGTGCTCTAGAAAATGGAGAGAAAGAGGAGTTTTAAAGTTTTAAACTCCTTTGATAAGAAGACCTTCTTACCTCGTGCTTATCAACGTTGATGTGCAGTATGGTCATGTTGACGCCCAGAAGCAGCGGTTTTATACGACTGAAGCGAGGCAGGCGGTTTGGATCGTAGGCAGGCGGTAAAGTGAAAGCCTTCTTTAGATTGCTCGCCGAACTCCCAACTCCGCCTGATAAGAGGGCCGCTGAGGAGCCACCACCACCTGAAGGGGAGTTCTTCACCAGCGAGGTGGGCAGTCGTTTGGTGATCGGATTGGATGATCGTTGGGAGCTTGAAGGAGTTGTCGTCGAAGTCGTCGTCGAGGAGGAGGAGGTACTCGTTTCGACGGCGGCCTGCGAGGCAAGCTGCTGCCTCGTGAGCATGTCCAAATCTCGAAGTATTTGATCGAATTGATTCGGATCCGAGGATGGAGGTTGAGGTTGACCATTGCTGAGGATGATGAAAAAGGCGACGAGGATGAAGAGGAGGAGACAGAGGTCCTTTGGCTTGTAGTCGAAATGTGACATGATTTGATGAGGTTGATGAACTTCTTCTTCTTCTTAATTAATGAAAAAAAGTACTACTACTACTGCTGCTGCTTCTGAAAATGATGATGATGACCCATGTTTACAATGGTAACTAGTGTTTAGCCAAACTTTTTCTTCTTCGTTAGTGTCAACCTCTGATATCGATATCGCACCGTACACTGAACACACAAAGAAAGAGTGAAAGAAAGGGAAATGAGCAATTGAGAAGGCTGCTTTCCAACTTTCTTTTCTTTTCTCTCTGTGACTGTGAACAATGGCAAAAGTTTGCAATTATCCTCACTGAATATGAGAGTTCTCCCTTTCAAAGCTGCTACTGCTGCTGCTGACTCAAACATTTCAGACACCTTACCACCACGACCACCACCTCAGGAAACGACTTAAAAGAGAAAGACAACTTTCTTTCACTTACTTTCTTTCTCCTCACTTCGCGCTTCAGTGGCGCGGCAAATCGCACCGAGGAGAGAGAGAGAGAGAGAGAGAGAGAGAGAGCTAAAGCAAGTAAAGCATTTGCAAGTTAGTTTTTTTGCTTCGCCCGTCAAAACATTTCCGGCCAGTGGTCAGCAAAGCAGACACAGACAGTACACCGTATGACCACCACAAACACACCAAAACAACACCACCTCAGCAATGATTAAAAATAGTCCACCGTTCAAGAACAGGTGGTGGTAGGGCTGCAAAGCACTTTTTTCTTTTCTTGTGAGAAAAAGGGAGGGAAAGTGAGGTAAGGGAAGAGGGAAGAGGGAAGGGAAGGGGAACAGTATCATGAGAAAAACAGAGGAGAGAAAACAGTGGCTACACTTGAACTTGTTTTGAGCAGCAGCAAACAGTTTTAGAGGCTAAACTCGATCATCGAGCCTCAGCATCGCCTCTGTCTCGCTCTCCCCGTCCTCATCTTCTCTTGCTGATGCTGAGTTTTTGCCGCTGTTGATAATGTGATTCAGGTGTCCATTGCACTGCGGTCGTTCCGGTACCGAGTGCCGGTCATCTCCCGCAGCAGCTGCCGCATTAGTGGACTTTAGCAGCAAACTCTGCTGCTGCTCAGCTGCCGTGTTATTAGCATTGGCACTGGTAATGGTAGTGGTCGTCGCCATCGAGTCTCTGCTCTGCGTCGACGAGCAGACGCTCTTTCGGGGGCCCAGAAATTGGGCCGAGTTTTGCCCCGGCTGCTGCTGCTGCTGTGAGTTCTGCTGTTGATTGTTGGACTCTCGCCGAGCGCCCAGCACTGAGTTTGAGTGCAGAAACTGGTCAAGGTGGTCAGGAAGGAGGTTATAAAATAGAAAAGGGGAAAAGGGGATAAATTAAAACACACCAAAACCGATTTGCAGTCAATGCTGAAATGCAGCTAATCTACTGCTACTGCTACTGTTGTGCAACAGGATGCATACCAAAAAAAACAAAAACAGATTATTGGACTGTAAACTACCACGCAATCAAGTTTTGGAGTGCACATCAAGGGGAAAGGGAAACAGAAAAAAAGTGTGTGTTTCAGTCACATGCAAACAAAGTCAACAAACTCTACAAATCCTACCTCCACTTTTGGCGCAACAAAGAGGAAAGTGAGGAGGACTATTGAACAACAACAACAACCACAACAAGTGCAGCCAAGTGCACCAAACAAACAAAGGTGAGTTGTGCAATGCAATCAACAGCTAATTAGCGAGACTACGGTGAAGGGAGTTCACACGCAAAGATACCTGCGCTGATAGGGGGAGAAAATGAAGGTGACCATAAGCAGCTATTGATCACCACCACCACCATTATCACCACCACCACCTTCCACCTGTTCCCCGGGCGTCACCACCAGCAGGTGCTCATAGGGCAGTGGCGCCCCCTTATCAGGGTGGCGGTGAACGATAGTTCCGTTGCCGTTGAAGACGATGCCACCGCCACCGCTGCCATTGGTGTTCTCCACGAGGACGCAGTTATTGTGATCTTTAAGTGTGGTGGTGGTGGTGGTGACTTCAACTGCTCCCACAACTTCAACCTCTTTTAGGCAGTTGTTGATCTTCAGGTTAGTTGCCTTTGGGGAGCTGCTGTTGTTGTTGTTGGTGGTGGTGGTGGTGGTAGTGTTAGTATTGTTGTTGTTGTTGTTATTTGCCGAGGAGTTTAGATTGTAATTGGACAGTGGCATCTGCTGTTGCCATTTGGTTGATGTTGATTGATTGATGGATGGATGGATGGATGGCGATTTTACATTGGGTGACATTTGAGAGTAATCGAAGATGAGCAAACAGAGATTGTTTGTTTGTTTGTTGTTTGTCATCAGAGTGCAAAGATGAGAAAGATGAGAAAGATGAGAAAGAAGGAAAGAAAGAAAGAAAGAAAGAGGAGACAGAAAGAAGAAAGAGCAAAATGTAAGTCAAAGTGCAGCACATCGAGACACTGCAAACAGCCAGTTTGTGATTTGGAGTATGATGCGGATTTTTTTTGTGTGTGTTTGATCAATCATTCTAGTTCCAGTCGACCTTTACTTGCACTAAACAACAGCAAAAACATGTTGACATACAAAAAGATAGAGCATATCAAATGAAAGTGCATCCCAAAAAACTAATTTGAGAACTTTGCACTGAAAAGAAAACTGTCGAAAGAAACATAAACTGTACTTGCACCAGAAAGAGGATACTCTTGATTTTATAGCTTAAAAAAATCCAAAGTGTCCTCTATCTTTCAAACTCTCTCCATTACGGGGATTGCTGCCCTCGGGGGCGAGAAACGGGATAGAAAAAAATATAAAGCACCAACTAACCAAAAGCTAATGCAATTACCACCAACAACTGGAACAGAAAATCACTTAGAGGAGAGATAGGATTCAGCACAATTGAGACGACAAACCGAAACTGATCTAAAAAGGCAGATCGACACATCAAAGAAGAAGAAGAAGAAACAGAGAAATTAAAGCAAAAGCAAAAATGTTCGCTGCTGCTGCTGCTAAATGCTTTCATCCGACTGAGCGCACTCACTCAACTTTTTTTTGTCGAGTTATCGCGCGCGCAAAGTGGCGAAAGCGATGATAAGAAGAAGAGAAGGAAAAGAAAAAACTGAATTGAATTAAAAGTGAAAGAAAAAAACGAAGAAAAAAATCTCAAAGCAAGCAAAACAAAATTATTGGAAAAAGATTGGAAACTCATCACACTGTCTTCGATCTCCCTTTTTATGGCGCCCACAGCCAAACACACACATCTCTCTCTTCGATTAATTGAACTGCTGCTGCTAAAAAGGAAGAAAAAGAGTATTCACATGCTGGCTCCATTCAATTGACATTAAACTAAACTCAACTGAACAGAGTGCTCATCCTTTGTGTTCAGAGGCGTAAAGAGCGCGAGGGCCTGGGACTCTGGGAGCAAAATTAAATTGCTCACAAAGTGTCAAATAAATAATTTACGAGTCCAGCCATTAGTTAGATAGAACGACACACACTTCACGACTGGACGCATCCTCTCACTTGGCGCCATCAACTTCGGAGAAAGCCTAAACATCTCGGCGCCATTATCCGGCGTGCTCCTAAATCGCCCTCTTCCTCCTCTTATTCCTCCAAATCATCACTGCCTAAATCACTGCACAGCACTGCACTACTAACTGCAACCGCAAACAGTGTGTGACTAATTGAATTAGATATCGATCAACATTTGCTCCGCCAGTAAAGTGGAGGGCTTGAATTAGAGAAGGCTAGGAAAGATGGATAAAAAAACTAAAACATCAAGATCATAGTCTGAGGGCAATCAGCGAATCGAAGTGTGGTTGAGGATGCTCTCACTCTCTCTCTCTCCACAAGAGTAGTTAAGATTCAGCAGTAGAAAAAAAGCAAAAAATAAAAAAGCAAGAAAAAGTTTTGTGAGCACTTACCGAGACCGTCGTCCCTCCGTAGGACATTCGCCGACTGGAGGCGGAGGAGTAGCCGTGCACGAGGAGGAACTGATTCCAGCGCTTGCGAATGTGCGACAGTACCTAAAGTGGGGGCAGAGGAAGATGGGCGAGGATGGGAGAGAGAAACTTGTGATGATATAGAGGAGATAGAAAGGAAAAGAAGAAAGATGGGAAAAAGAAGGAAAAAAGGAGAACACTGGCATTCAATTACGCCAAGTGCAGCAGTGTGTCTCTCGGTCGCCATGTCTTCCAAGAACACTCACTCACATTCACACTAAATTATTCACTTTAACACTTGAGCAATTTGAAAGCGGCAGCAGCAGCAGCAGCTCAAGTAGGACACTTTCAAAAAGATGGACGACAAACTCTCTCTCTCTCTCTCTCTCTCCAAATTTTTACTCTTCGATCTGTCGCACAGCAAAAAAAGAAGTAGCCATTTCCGCTGCCAACGTCGTCTACCAGTCCGGTTTGTTCACTTTCAGCTTTAATTTTCGGCCTTTTGGCCATAATAAAAACGATTGCCACCGTTAAAGCGAAAATCGAGTGCTGGGCAGTGGTACTACTACTTTTAAATTGAAAACAGTAAAAATGGAAACACTGTATGAAGCACAAAACAACATCAAAAGCTATGTGTGATATGTCTGAATGGGAATGAGAATGAAAATGAGAGAAAGACTGAAACAAAACAATTCAGCCTTCAAAATAGCATCAACGGCAGTAAAAATGGTATTTGGGAGCAGCAGCCTCGATTCAATCGAGACAAGGAAGCAAGAAAGAGGAAAAGGAAAAAAATGATTATACTCTCCAAAGCTGTCTGGGCAGAGTATGTTTGGGGATGTCTGGCAGGCAACTGAAAACCCAGCAGTCAAAATAAAATTCTGTCCACCATATTGAGCTAGACACACACACTGTTTGTCTGTCTGTTGATTGGTCTTTCCCTTTTTTTTGCCCCTCTCTTATTTTTTTATTGGACAGCTTCCAATTCCGCCGCCGCCGCCGTTTTTCAAGTCAGACAGAATCAGCAGCAGCAGAAGCAGCAGCCAAAGAAACAAAAAATAATAATAACCGAAAATGTAATAATAGTAATAAAATGAATGAAAATCAAGAGGAATAATCGTAATGAAAGGAGGAGGAGGGAGGAGGAGGCGGAGGAATTCAAAAGTCGAGCAGCAGTTGTGGACGACAGGCAACGGAAGAAGAAGAAGAATGAAAGAAGAATGAAAGGAGCAGACGAATCAGTCTCCGATTCGTTTGCGTTTCAAATTGCTCCCCACTTCTCCTTCTTCAATCCTAATTCAATTAGTACCACTGTAGTCACAATTTTCACTGCAGCAGCAGCAGCAGCAGCAGCACTGTCACTAATTGAACAAGCGAGCAAGACTGAGCTTGTTTGCAAATGCTGGCCACACTAACTGCTGCTGCTGCTGCTGCTGCTGTTCAGTCACCACCACCACCACCACCACCACCATCATTATCCGAGCTAATTTTAGAATATTATTCTTTGAGGAATCAAAAGCTATCACCACCGTCTGCCGCTGCTGCACTGAAGCCTGTGAATATGATACATTAGTACAGTGCAGTAGAACTAGACGCTGTCTACACTCCACTTTTAATTGCCGAGGGCAGAGAAGGAAGGAAAAAATGAATGACAGACAGACAGACAGATGGAAGAGAAAGTGGTCCAGAAGAGAAAAAAGTCGCCTACAACTTCTCTTTCTTCTCATGCGGAAATATTCCCACACACGCTAATGGCAGTGGTGGTGGTGGTGGTCGTACATTTGCGACAAAAAAGAGTCCCCTCACTTTCGTTGGCCTTGGCAGCTTCAGCAGCAGCAGAAGAATATTCAATCAGATTGGCCTGACAACCATCTCTCTCTCTCCGACTAGGACTAACATCTTTCGATCGACTTCAATCGATTAGTGCGCAGAGGAGAAAACAGTGCTGCTGCTGCTGCATCTTAGAAAGAGCACTGTGAGACTGTGTTTGCATGTCGACTACACAGACTGAGCGAGCATTTCTCGGCTCGGCTCACTCACTCAAATTTGCCTAGATATAAATCAAAAGATGGAGCAAGCAAAGAGACAGTTTGCTCCGAAAAAAAGTATAGTTCAGCAGCAAGCAAAACACATGCTCAAGGAGAAAAGGAACAGTGAAAACAACAAAAAGCTATACTGCCTACCATTGTCTGATGCGGCAAATGTTTAAAATTCTGACACAGAACTTTGTTTCTTGGGGGAAACAGAAGAAAAACAGCAAAACTGAGAACAGTTTGTGCTGCTGCTGCTGCTGCAAGGACAAACTCTGCGGGGACACAAAGAATGAGAGAAAAAACTCGGCCAGTCAATCGATATCTTCCAGCAGCAGCAGCAGAAGCAGAAAAAACTGATGGCAAACGGTTTCTGTGCGTTGGACAGAAAAAAGTGTTTAGCACAGCAGCAGCAGCAGCAGCAGACGTTGAAGGAAACAAATGAACCTTTCTTTTCTTTTGGCTCCGTCGACACAAAAGAGGGAATAACATTCTGAGAGATTCTTAATTCCTCGATAATTAGTCAAAAACAGAAACCAGAGAGTTAAGTCTGCTGCTGATGCTGCTGTTGTCCCCTTCGGTGCAAACATAAGTTTTCCTAATCTAATCTAAGCAAACTGAGAAAGCTCAGCCCAGCTCAGAGATGCAAAAGAGGAGAGCGGAAAAACACAAAGTAAAAAAGCAAGACGCCAGATGCACTCGAATGACAAATCGAAAAGTCATTTACAAATTGCACAAATAACATACAAACACACAAACATCGACAAAGAGAGCTAGAGCAGAAAAAGAAGGAAAAAGCGAAACTTCCGCAAAAACTAGCAGCAGAACTAAATAAAAGAAGCAGTCTATTCTTGTCAAAAACATGGAGGGGGAAACACAAGGGCAAACAAACACTTAGATTTAGATGTCATGTTTTTTAAAAGTTGCTCCAAGAGGGAGAGATTGATTCGATCAGAAAGAGAAGAGAAAGAGAATAGAATATCGCTGACAAAAACATCCCTTCTCATCAATATTTTAAAATTGACGCAAAAATGCCACCTACTTTCAATTTTACTTACACACCTGAAAACAAAAATAGTCAGAGAAAGCTAACAAAAAACAGAGCTAAAATAAAATTGATAAATTTGCAGTATTTCGTTCGTTGGCAACAGCTACAAAAACTATGTTTCAAAATAAAAAACACTTCTCTTGCCTTCAGTGGAATTTGATTTGAGGACACATCACAAAAAACACACGCTGTGTGTGTGTGTGTGTGTGTCTGTGTGATGTCATCGCCAAATCCGTACGTCAGAAGCAGCAGCAGCAGCAGCTCATCAGTCCCCAAAGAGACAGAGTGTGTAGGCACACTGGTAGTAGTGTATAAAATTATATCCAATTTTCTCCAAGTAAAAAATGGACATTTTGAAGCTAAAGATGCAATGCTGAGAAATGTTACTTTTTTATGTCGCCAATGTTTCGCGAGAAAGGACACTTTGCTGCCGTTGCTGCTGATGCTCACTCAAACTGCACAACACATTTGCCTATTACACACTAAAGTCGTCGTCGTCTAGCTCTTAATTAACTGAGCGCCTTTATTTACTTTAGCAAGAAGCGGTCCTCTTAGCTTCCTCCTCGGAGCTACAACTTCTAAGTTTTTTAAAGTGTCTGCTACTACACATTAAAATTAAGTGCAATTCAAAAGTTTGCCTCTGTGTGTACACAGACTTCACAGACACAAGTCAAAACACGGCTGCTAAAAAGTTTTTTTTGCTAGAAAGCGGCGGCGGCGGCAACTCGGCAATTGAGATGTAAGTGTCTCATTTTCTCTAATTAACTAATGAGTAACAGTGAAAAAGTGAGCGTCACTTTCAGCCGTTGCAGCAGCCACTTTTTAAAGCCACTTTCACACTCGTTACCACTCTCCACTTTAAGAAAGAAAGAAAGAAAGAGCGAAAATGGAAACACACAGACAAACTCACAGACACACTTGAAAGCGAGATTGACGTGTGTTCACAAAACAACGAAAGAATAAGAAGGAATGGAAAAGAAAGAAAGAAAGAAATGGAAAGAAAGAAAAGAACACATACCTCGCCGTTGAAGAAGCAGAAGAGCATTGCCACTGCGAATCCCTGGAAGAAGAAGAAGAAAGTGAAAGTGAAAGTGGAAATAAAGAAGAAGAACTGATGTGAGCACAGATGATGAATAATTTAATAATCTCATTATCTCCCATTTTCGGTGCGTTTTCAAGTGTACTTCTACAACTACCACTACTTCTACTTCTCCGCTTTCAAAGCAGTAGAGAGAAGAGTCCTCTCCCTATGCCTTTTAGCATTCCTCCTCCTCCTCATCTCATCATCTAATTAATTAATTAAAACTTTATGATTTATCGGGCACACTTGAAGAGAAGAAGAGGAGAGGAGACGAGGAGACAAGATCTTCAGACGAAAAGAGCGGCGGCGGCGGCAATCAAAGAGGCAGCATGAAAACTACCCTGAAAATGGCTGGTGATAACTGCTGCTGGAAAAGGCCACGCTAATGTACCCTAGATAGAAACACACATGCACACATTTGCCGTACCACACCTTAAGAACCGCAGTAATCAGGCAGGCAGAGCAGAAAGAAGGCAGTCATGTCTAAAGTAGAGCAAAGTCTCTAATGATAAAAAATACCTCCTTAAATCTAATTACGGCAGACGGAATAATTTTTTTGGAGCTACAGAAGAGATTACGCGGCGAGCAGCAACAGCAGCAGCAGTTTCCTTCAACCAGCCAGCCAGCCAAGCAACTAACTAAATTGACAACGCAAATGAGCAGGAAATGAGAAGACGGAAAAAAGATGGAAAGAAAAAAGCTAAGTTTTTGTTTGGTACGTACCTGTAAGGAGGAGACCAGAGCGGAGAAGATCTCGTACACCTGCGCCGTCATGCCGTTCGTTTCCGGGCGAAAGGGCGTGAGAATGAAGTGCAGCCCCAGCAGGGGAATGAGTATCAGCGTGGCGCGGACGGCTTTCCTGTGTGGTTGATTGTGATTGTGATTTGAAGGTTCGGTTGTTGATTCGTTTGTGATGTTGATTTGGTTTGTGATGTTGATTCGTTGTTAAAAAAACAGCAGGGTAAAAGTCAGTCGAGTGAAAAGGCAAAGATTAGAATTAGGCTGCAATCAAACATCGGCAAACATTGCCGCATGCATGAACTCCTCTTTTCCCCGCATTCTCCCGCATCACCTCACACACACACACACACACACACACACACACACACACACACACACATTTACCTCGTCTGGTGAGTGTCGGCAGTGTTGACCGCCTGCAGCTTCGTTATCAGCACCCGGACAATGTTGATGAGAAAGAAGATGTTCAGCTGTGTGTGTGTGTGTTTGTTTGAAGAGAGGGAGCATCAGCAGCAGCAGAGAAGAAGAAGAGGAGAAGGTCGTCATCAACGGCAGTACAATAGGAAGAAAGGTAAATAGAAAAGCAAAGATGAAGCGTTAGAGAGCACGGTTGAATGGCCGCACAAGTAGCGACGGTGGCGGCGGTATTTGAGAGATTGTTTGTTTATCGCCGCTTTTCGCTTGGCAGACAGATAGGGCACAGGCAGATACTGACCACAAAGGACATGACCACGGGCACATTCAGTATCCAGGTGTACTTGCTCTCGTCGATCCAGCAGCTAGGAGGAGGAAAATCATATGATTAGAGTAAATAGGGGCTACAGCAAATCGTCGCTGTTAGGGTGAATGTGATTTGAATGCAGTACTCCAGAAAACAAGGTAAATATTAAGGCAACGAAAGAGCAACAAAGTAACAACAACGGTGCAACCTCAAAATTCAAAACAAACAACCTCGGTTCAGCCTATTCTACAAAAATCTGAAGAATTTTTTCCTCTTTTTCTCTCTTCAGGACAACTTCAGTACAACTCACTTGGCAGTGTCGGGCGAGTTGCCCCGGAGGAGGGCGTAGGCGGCGACGAAGACCGCCGGTATGCCCCAGCCGATGAGGTAGAACCACTTGAGGATCTTCTCCTCGGAGACGAAGGCCACCACGAGGATGGTGTGCAGGTAGAGGCCCTCGCAGAACATCCAAAAGTAGTTGCAGAGGAGAAAGTAGTGCAGGGCGACGTGCAGACACTGACAGTAGAGGCCGTTCTCGGAGAGCATCGTCTGGTCGGTGATGGCGAAGTACCAGATGATCCTGAGAAGAGATGAGATTTAAAATGGCGTTTAGAAGTGATGATAATGGTGGTGAAAACCTCTAAACTTACCACATAAAGTTGTTGATGATGAAGCTGACAAAGAAGTTCTTGTGAATGCGAATGCGCGTTTGTGAGGAGAGTGACCTGGGATGATTTTATTTGGTAATGTTTAAAAAAGCTTTAAAAGTAAAAAACTCACTTGAAGCTAATGAAGATGCTCAGCGAGATGAGCAGCGCCAGCAGCGAGATCGAGTAGCCGGCAATGTGAAAGTTGATGACCAGCTTGCGAAACTGTGTTAAAAAAATTTGTTGAATTAGAAAGCCTATTGACTGCCAAAGTGTCCTCTCCATTAGTGAAACAAGTGATTTATGAAACAAACAAAAAGTTTATGCAGAAAACAAAAAAAGGACACAACTGCCATAATTTCATTTTGGAATTATTCTTGAATTACTTTCCTGCTTTTCATATCTGCCAGTGCAGCAGCAGCCTAATTAGCAATTTAAAAAAATAGAGAATGCAAATTCAAGGAAGAACTGGGAGCAGCTCTCGAAAACAACAACAACAAAAGAGGAGAGAAGAGGATGCTGGCTAATTTTTGTTGTTTTTTGCTGAAGTAGAGAATGTTCCACATCACATTCTTCAAGCGAAAAATGTTCCATCATTCTGCCTGCTGTACAATTCTACAGTTGTACAGTTGCACTGACGGAAATGGCCGCCGCTGACGTCCGTCGTCCATTTTTTTGGTTGCTGCTGCTGCTGCATTTGAAGCAATTCAGAGAAGAATCCAAGCAAGCAAGCCAACAGCGGTTTGAAACGGGCTAATCGTAACACACACGAATTTACTTCTACAAGAACCGGGCAAAAGACAAGCGCAGGCAAGGAAATAAAATAAAATAATAGAGCAAGTGCACAACTGCTGCAGCAGCAGCAACACAATGGCCTCTTCTAATGAAAACACTGTGAAAACGCTGGCACACAGTTGTACTCACTACTCGGTACACTTTCGGTAATTAAATTAAATTATTAATAATCACAGAAGAGAACACTCTTCTGAGGGAGGAGGACACTCTCTGGCAGCTTGCTGTGATTTGTGCTCACTCAGGCCAGATTTGTGTGACAGAAACACCGAGCTGTCGAAGTGCAACTTGCACCGAAGTACAAAACAATGCACTCGCCCTACTGATTACTGCCTACAACATGTGTGTTATCAGCAAATGACAACACACACTGAACTAAAATAGAAAGCTAAAAGTGGGCAATTGAAATGGCTAATGTAAAAGCTGCTCAAGTGCTGAGGAAGATGATGAATGACTACCACCAGCAGCACTCTCAAATGGGACAAAATAAATCCCCAAACAATTAAATTTTGTCTAGTGTGCATGCAAGAACGGTAGCATTCCGGCTAATCCGGGCGAATTTTGTGAAAGTGCTCTGTTTGTTTTAAACTTTTTAAATGAAAAATAAAAAGTAACTCTCACCTTAAAGTCGTGCATGTCCACGCAGGAGGAGTAGTTGGTCCAGGAGACCAGCGTCTGGCTGTGCACCTTCCACGTCCCATCGGCGGTGCAGGTCTTGTGGGCTTGGTCTGGCGGGAAAAAAATTAAATATGGTAAAAAACTTTAAATAAATAAAACTTACTATGATGATTGAAGCCGTAGACAAAGTAGGGACACTGAAAGTGGACCACATCGCCGGCGGGCGTGTCATTGAAGCAGGTCCAGCCGTCAAAGGTGCGGTCGCAGAAGGGGCGCGGTACTGAGGAGGGTAAAAAATGTTATTCAAAAAGATTAAATTTTTTCCATCAATAAGCACTTACGCTGACTGGGCGGCTGCGACAGCACCCGATCGACGCACTCCACGAAGAAGGTGTCCGCCTCGCGGTAGTACGTGTACTTGCTGGTGATCATCTTCTCCCGCATCTCGTAGATCTTCAGCAGCAGGTCGGGGGAGAGGGCAAACTGTCAAAAGGGGAGGGGGAAAGTTTTATAAAAGAAACCAAAACATTGAACAAACTCCAAACCACCACCACTCTTACCAGTCGGCGCGACTCGAGCCCACAGCGACTGTAGTCGGCCTGCAGCTCCCAGGCGCCCTCGCTGCTGCAGCGGCGGGTGGCGTTCGCCGAGGCGAGCTTCTTTTCTGTCAGAGAGAGGAAAAAGATGGTCATTGAAAAATTAAACCCCAAAAACCCTCCCTCCAAAAGTGTACTTACCACTGAGTCGGTAGCCCTCCGCCTGCAGCACCTCACCGCCGCCGCCGACGTCCAACTTGAGCAGGCCGCCGTGGGCGTCTTCTACTGCAGGAGTGGGCGGACTTCCAGTGCCCAGTGACTGATCACCACCACCCTGATCACCCTCCTCCTCGACCATTTCCGGCGTCGTTGAAGAGGGGGTGAAGAAGTTGGACGATTCGTGGTGGTCTGAATGACCGCCGCTATGACCTCCTCCCCCTTCTCCCTCCTCCTCCTGAATGGTCTTCAGCAGCTCGAGGCAGTTGAGGCGGACGACGCTGCCGGCGGCCGTCTCCGGCCACTTTGTGACCCCATCGCAGTCCACCGGGCAGCTCAGCGGTCGCCGCTTTCGCTTGCCCGAGCTGTTCAGTTTGCTCAGCTGCCGCTTAGAGTGCCGCCAGTTGTTTCCAATGGAACCGGTGGTATTTGAGGAGGAGGAGGAGGAGGTGACCACCACCGGTTCGGCAATTTCCGGAAAGCTGTGCTCACCTCCGACCACATCGGTGGAGGTTGTTTTGGCCATCAGCGGATAGCGACAGTTGAAGTAGCGGCTGAAGAACTGCGAGGGCTTCATGTACAGGTGCTGCTGCTGCTGATGTTGCTGCTGGTGTTGCTGCAGTTGGTGATGATGATGATCACCATTTCCACTTTCCGCATTTAGAGATCGCTTGATGAAGAGTGAGGCAATGGAGTTTAAGTCGGAGGAGGAGGAGGATGATAAAGGAAAAGATTCGGCCCTTTTTGGCTGTCCTCCCGCCACAACAGAAGCAGCCGTGATCGGGATTGCTGACAGCAACAGCTGTGGCGGTAAAAGAAAATGGAGGGAAAATGAAAAATTAGAACAGTGTAGCAACAGCAGAAAAAAGTTGTGAAAAGTTGCTGCTGGACAAACAGTTTTTTGCTTGTTTGTGCTTCTTTCAAGGTTCTCAAAACAGCGAGCACACACATGTCGCGCGCTAATTTTGCGGTGACAGTGACGTGGTGTGTGTTGCTTGAATTCCGCCACCACCGCTTCCTCTAATTAATAGATTCTCGTAATTAAATAATAATAATACTGTATCAGAGGAGAAAGTGTAGCAAGTCAATCGGGCGGAAGGAAGCTGCTGCTGCTGCTGCTTCCCACTCTCTCTCTCCTCACATTGACACTTTCCACTTTGCTGAACGATTTTTGGGTGGCCTTTTTCTGTAAACTAAACTAGGACAGTGGAGTAAATAAAAAGTAGGCCAAACAACAAGAGGCTAGGTTAGCAGTGGCAGCAGCAGTGTTGACAGTTTGACAGTCCAATCAATGGACGCCGCCGCCGCCGAGACCTTTGTTTTTCGCAGCAGCCGCTGGTGCTAAACTTCTTCCTCCTCTTTTCTCTCTCGCCGCCGCTGCTGCTGCTGCTAAAAACTGTCAGAATCTCTGGTGAGATTAGTGGACAAAAAAGCGCTAAAAGCAATAGCCAAAAGCAGGGCCAAAATGAAACAATGGGCAAAACCGCGAGAAAGAATCAACCGAGCTAGTGTTTTCTCTTTTTTTGCTGAGAATTTTCTGGGAAAAGAATAGAAATAAAAAGAGATTGAAAGAGTACTTGACTGACTGGAACAGAAAAACAAAGCAGTGAGAGAGAGGGAGGGATGCCCTGAGAGAGAGAGGGAAAGGGTGCTCCAAAGAGCAGCAGAGTAAACAACAGTGCAGTATGCCATTCACGAATCCGTCTGCCCCGACAATTGAAGAGTCGCGCATTTGCACAGTAGTCAATATAAATATTGCCGCATTGGGTGGTGGTAATGCAAATAAAACAGTGCAGGAAAGGGAAATCACCACCACTGTGCAAGCAAATAATAAAAAAGCGGTGATTCGAAGCTTCGAAATACTTTTCTCCCTACTTAAACACTGCATAAAAATAAATTCCTAGCCAATGACTGACTGACTGTGGTGTGTTGAAGGAAGGAAGGCAAGATAAATAGCATATCAATTATTAAAGGTCGACCCCGTCTGTCATCTAGGTTCGAGAGGAAGCGAGAGTGGCATAAATATCAAAACAAAGCACTAAAAGGCAATAACAACATTGCCGGCAAAAGGGCGCACTACTCTTGAGCCTAGACTCAGACTCAGGCGGCTCAAGTTTCTTTTTTTTCTTTTATTCCGGGCTCAGATGCCAAATTGAGCGTGAAAAAAAACACATTTCCAAATCAGGAAAAAACAGAAAACAAAAGTAACTTACCCGAATCGTGAGAAGGTACAGGCAAACACGTGGCAGCCAGTGGTGGTGAAGAAGCTTCGTGAGAAGAAGGTCGTTTGATGAGGAAGTTAAGAAAGAAAAAAGAAGATGATCTGAGTGTCTCGGTGTTCGCTTTGTACAGGTTGTAGGTGATGAAAAAGATGATGATGATGATGATGAAGAGGAGGAGGAGGAAGAGTTTTGAAGAGGGTAAGTAGAAGAAGAAGAAAAAGAAGTTGTGGAAGTTGTAGTAGCTCTTTGGCGGCTCACTGAAGTGACTGTCGGCGAGAAGATGCCGGTGACAAAGGAGGAGGAGGAACAATTGGATGATTGGTGTGGACGATGGTGATGATGGTCGTGGTGGTGATTGTGGTGATGATTCACTGATGATCGAGGTCGGTGGTGGTGGTGAAAGTGGTGGTGACGATGATTGAGACCTTCCACTTCCTCACCATCACCTCCTCCGCTGTCGACTTGATCCACCAACGTTTGATGACAGGTGGCACAGGTGGTGATTTGGGGCAGCCGGTGCCGGGAACAGCCACCAGACTCAAACATTGGGGAAGAAGTTGCCATCGTTTCACGTCTGGAGATCATTTTCACTAGGTGATGGAACGATTTGTTGAAGATTATATCTCAACGATTTAGAAAAACGGGAGAACAGCAGATTTTGGCGCAAACAAAAGTGAAGAAAAATCGGTGCCTGAGGGCCCTTCACAGAGGACATTCCAATTTGACCAGCAGAAAAAAATGTTTCAATTTCGAAAATGGTTTTTCACTTCGAATGTCTTCGGTGATGGTCACTGAACACACACAGCACTGTGCCTGTGACTAACTAAAGATGACTGACAGGCCAGGAATTCACCGGAGGCCACATTTGTGGTTTTGCCCAGCCTGAAGACATGAAAGCTGAAAAATCATCACCACTTTTTAGCTCTCAACAAGTGAGTGCATCGCCACCAGCACGTGATGCCATGCTATAAAAAAGTGAGGTAAGTTGTCGTTGTTCCTATAAAAGAGACGAAAATAGAAACACAGAGAAGCAAAAAATTAGTTAGATAGATGTAGTGTACGGTTGGAGCAACTAAAAAGCGAAAAAAGGTCGCAAGAAATTAATAAAGCCAAGCGGCAGGAGGTTAGGCTGATAAACTCCCAGAACATAAGAAGAGTGAGAGAGGGAGATAACACCTCGACAAATATTGACTTGCACTTTTACCCTCGAGAAGCTGTTCCGGGAAACATCAGCCCCAGCAGCAGCAGCAGCAGCTTTACTCGATTGATTTATTATCCTCCTCTACGAAAGATCTAAATGAAATAATTAAATATTAACAGAGCTGGAGCTGAAGCTGGAGCAAATGAATTTGGCCGTTAATTAATTAATCGAGATGGAGAGAGAGAGAGAGAGAGAGAGAGAGAAAGAGAACATGACACCAAACAGAGGCGAGGAAAGCGACTGTTTTCAGCTTCTAGCTAGCTAGCTACAGTGTGTGTTGTCTCACATCTTTCACAGTCTCATTAATAATAGTCGAGGAAACGGCCGTTTTTGCCGTTATCGGCTGGATGGTAAGCTAAAAGCCTCATCTGCCTGCAAATATAAATCTATCTTCCAACGACACAGAGAATCGCAGAGAGAGAATTTGCAGAAGAATATGTCTTTCCATTTCTCTAATAGCTCTTTGCTCGAATTAGCTGCTGCTGCTGCTGCTGTGAAGGAGATAATTTGTGAGCTGAAAAGAAGCGAGAGAGGAAATGCTTTATTGTTGAAAATAACCGAGATAAAGCTTTTTCTGCATCCTCGCTAATAGACAAACAAAAGTGAAACGGATTCAAAACAAAATTAAAATGATGCTCAAGAAGACAGGTCCGTGACCAAACAACAACAACAACACCAACCACCGAATAAAAATAATCAGCAATCTATCTGGGCTACCTAACATTACCGGAATCAAATTGGCACACTTTATTTACCGAAAAAAAGTGGAGTCCAGGTCCACTCACCCAGTCACGTTCTTTCTTCTAAATTCTCTGCTTTTCATACAATTAATAAGAGTAGTGATTCAAATTAAATCATGTATTCACTCTGCTAGTACGAGACCACGAAGACCACCCACCACCACAACAGAATTACCGCCAGTTGACACAATAAATTTCAGCAAAAAGAGCAGCAGCAGCAGCCTAATACTAAACAAATTCACCACTAGTTAATGTACAATAAAATTTTCTCTCTCTCTCTCCGTAGAACTCTGTTTGTGCTCGCGATATTATAATTGATGGCCACCGCCGTTGATTCCAACAAACTCTCTTCTTTTTCTCCCGAATAGTTTAGCCAAATAATAAAAGAGGGGGAAAAGAAATGGGTGAACATGGTGGACAACATTTTCCCTGCTGCTAATGCATTGTGGAAATGGGCAAATTGCTGTACAGTTTCTGTACGGTACTGTACAGTACAAAGTGCCACCCTCCACTTCCGAGGAAATGGAAATGTGAATGCTGCAGACTAACTCGCTCAAAATGCAAAGCCAAAAGATAGATCGCCCTTCCTGGATTGCTATTCCTGCCATTCACCACCAACAGACAAGAAAACGGTTACCAAAAATACCAGAAGAGAAGGAGAAAAAAAAGTGAAAAGGGGGAAATGCGAGATGCCAAAGCTGTTTCTGCTGCTGCTCAATTTACACACTCACATACAATTCAGCAAAAGATGATGCTCCTATTTTGGTTGAATGTTAGGCAGGGGAAGAGAAAGGCATCGATTAGCAACCACCTCTAGAAGAGGAGATAGTCACTTTTTTCCTCTTTTTCTTCCTCCTCCTCTTCACCCCCGGACACTTTGGCGGGCAAACATAGTGCTCTTTCAATGTGTGTAATGCAATGCAGCAAAGTGCAGCCTCTAAAAGAAGGGATTGTCGCCTGAGTGGAGCGGAGAAATGCAAATGTAAATTCAGAGTTGGTACATTTGGGGCAAATGGAAACACACGGTCGGTCGCTGCCGCTTCAATTAATAACTCATCCAAAAAATCTTTTTCTTTTCTGAAGAGTAGGTAGTATCATCACTCAACAGCCAAAGAAGAGCATTAGATCACTAGACTGAATCTCTCAAGAATAATAGTACTCAAAAACTGTCTGAATATTCTGCTGCTGCTGCTGCTGCTGTTGAGTGCCTTTGTCCTAATGATCAGCAGAGAATCTGAAGTCGATGACAAATGATAAAAACCGGCGTTTTTCTAGGCCTCTTCTTCTCTACCAGTAATATCCCGTGATTGAAGGCCAGACTGGAGATATTAAACCATTTTCGGCTATTAAAAACAAAAAGTACTGCCACAAGATTGGCCTATTAATTCTGGCCAAAGTAGTGGTAGTAGTTCCACAACTTCTACCTTACAAAGCTGCTTCTTAGAGTAAAGAAGAAGAAGAAGAAGGTTCAGTGCTGCTTGATAAATGGGCAACAGCTGCCGTACAACAGCCAACAAACAACAAAAAACTGCTTATGATTGCCGGGCTAGCCGACCAACGGGAAAAAAAGTCTCGCTAAAAGGGAAACCTAAAGAAAGCAAATAATAAATATTCCTCTCTGGTGGCCGATTCCTCCCATAAAGGGAAAAAGTAGTAAAGAGTCCAAAAAGCAGCGGCGGCGGCGGCGGTCGAATTAATCAAATTAACAGTGCGCGAAAAATGGATGATATTTAGCGGTAGCAGCAGCAGCTGAAAAAGGGCAGCGCTAAAAATAAGCAAACAAGCCTCTTTTTTGGCTAATCAAAAACTGATATGACAGTGTAAGAAGAAGGAGAAAAGATCATATTAAAAGACAAAGACAGACCAAAGTGTCCACACAGTGTCCACACCAAAAACTGATACAAAAGCAAACAAGAAAGAAGATTCGGTAGCCCAAAATAGAACAATATCTTGGTCAGAAAAGTCAAAGATGTGACAGATGCAAAGTGGAGAGGAGGAAGGAAAAATAAAGGGCACATCATCTGCAGCAGCAGCAGCTTTAATTTGGCACCATTAGTATCCAAAAAGAAAGAGAAGAGGAGAAAATGGTCAGAGGCAGAATCTGCCGCTTCGCTGGAGCTGTCAGAGGCAATATTAGAAAATGAGAACTGAGATAGAGAGAAAGAGAGAGAGTGAAAGACAAATAAGGGAGGGAGAAAAGGTCGAGTACTCATAGAAGAGATAGGTCTCAACTTTGTGATCAAGGCAGCGACAACTCGAAAGGCAAAAACAAAAAACAAAAAAAGTCAATGGGCAAAAAATGAGCCCCTCTCTAATGCAGAGACGAGAAAACTCTCTCTCTCCGTGGCAGTAATAATATTAGTGCAGTAGGCAAAATGTAGTACTGCATCGCCAAATAACTCTCCAAATAATAATAATAACAGCAGCAGCAACAACAACATCAGATGATGTGAGTGTGTGTGCGAGCGAGCGAGCGATATTAAAATGGTAATCTGCATGGGAAGCGAATGGCAAGCAGGCAAATGGCCTCACGAATAAATCATCAAAATGGAGGGAAAATGAAAGAAAAAGAAAAGAAGAGGAGAAGAAGGAGGGATTCATCCCCGGACACATGATGGCCCACACACACACACACACCAGATCAGAGGGATCATAATTACAGTTGTACAACAGTACAGCAACAACAGCAAATGTAAATGTAAACTGCCCTGTTCAGCATTTAGTGTCTGTGTCTGTGTTTGTGTTTCTGGATCAGTGTCTGCCACTCTTCTCGATTGGATCTCCTCCTCCAACTGGATTACTTTCCACACTATTTCTGCTGTTCCAAATGATGCTACAACAACACGGCAGAGCTTAAACCACCAGGACAGAAGCACTTGAGCACTGGAGTAGACCAGGCCAGAAACACAGAGACTGGTTCCAGATAAAAAAAATGGCGGAAAAAATGTCAGCTCTTCTTTCTTTTATTTTATTCTTCTTCTTTTCTGCTCTAGCCTAGCCTAGTCAGCAGCAGCAGCAATTATTCTAATTAACATGCATTGCAGCACACAGAGGACAGAAATTCGGGGAAAGAAAGAAAGGGTTTCAGCAGCAGCCGGGTGACAACAACCAGAGAGAAAGGGAAAACAATGAGTAAGAACTAGGAAAGTTGCAGAATTGTGCCAGCAATATCAGCCTGTGCAATTTGTCATCACCAGAATACTGCTTCAATTCTGATGACCCCCTCTCCTCTCCTCGAATCCTTCTCACCACAATTCTGAATCTCCACATCAGCAGCAGCAGCAGCAGCCAAATAGTAATGCATAAATAATCACACCACTGCCAAACATCAGCAGCAGCAGCAGCCGCAAATTCACTTTGGCCAAGCCTGCCTGGCGAAAAGTGGATTATGCTAATGTGATACTGAGCACAAGAAAAAGAAGAAAAAGAAGAGAGGAAATGAAACACCACCACCACCAAACCAAAAGTATCAAATTCACAGCTGCACATCATTTTCACATTAAAGCTGCTGCTGCTGCAGAAGCAGAAGCAGGTCAATCAAATGGAAGAAAAGATGAAAAAAGGAGAAATAAAAGAGTCAGCAAAGAAGAAAGAAGAAAAAGAAAGAGAGAGAATATAAAGACCAAGCAGAAGCAGAAGCTTCGCCATACTAATTAGGATTGCGACTGCTGCTGCTGCTACCGCCGCTGTTCCTACACGAGCCATTCTATTACCCGATATTAATAATCATTAGGGCATTAATAAATGATGATGATAAGACAATGAACTACTGTTCAGTGCAGTGTGCAGTGTGCAGAAGCTGGGAAAGTACCCAATGGTGGGCAATAATGCTACCACCACCACCAGCAGCAGCACCAGAAGCAGTTTTCAGTAATGGTGATCACCAAAAAAGAAGAGAGAGAGAGAGAGAAAGAGAAGACCTCTTCCTAAACTGCCGTTTCCACTGTACGGTTTAACCGCCAGGCCAGTGTAAAAAGCACCCGGCAACCAGAGCTCCTTCTTTCCTTCTTCTCCGAAACTCTCTCAATTTGTTTGTTTATTTACTCAAATGGAGACAGAGACAGACACTAGCTCAATTTACAAACACACAGCTCTAAATAAGTGAGCTCGGCAACCTAAATATTTGTTTCAAAAGAAAAGGAGGAGTTCCTCTCTCCCTCGATTTTAGCTCCCATCTTCTCGCTAATCGACAAATGATTGACACTGTCGTAACAAATAGTAGTAGTCGTACACCGAGGTACAATTTAACAAACAGCGACAGACAGTCTTTCAAAGTCAAACGTCGGCAAAATGAAAGAGAAAGAGGGCGTAAAGAGTGATTTTGTTTGCGTGCACTGCAAAAAAGAAGTGTTCCAGCAAAGTGTTACTAGTAGTGTGTAATAAATCAATATTACACAACACAGCACAGCACAGCAGAGCAAATCAGAGAGCCTGAATGTATGCACAATGTTGGACCTAGGACTTCTTCACCAAAGGCACTCACTACAAATTATAATACCCAAACACACAGCAAATCATCATTATTTGCTCATCATCATCCGAAGCAGCATTCCCCTAGCAATTACCCAAATAAAAAAAAATTTGCACAGTTGCACCCCTTTTCATCAGCTCGACTAGCCCCGTTTGAAACATTGAAACAGATGAAAGCAGATGAATCTCCGCATTCTCTCACGAGAAAATAGGGACACTGCCGCTTTGAACCCTTAATTAATCAGCCAATCGACACACATACAGACACAGATAGAGAAAGAAAGAAAGAAACAGAGTAGCTAGTTAGCTTCTGGCGGCACACTAATTACAGCTGCCGAAAATTACTGTGTGCAAATCACACAATTTCTGTGCTTTTTTTGGCTTTTTTCCCTCCCCTTTTCACTGAGCTGCTTTGACGGCGACGAAAAGAAAAATCCGGGATTCTTTGCTTCAGCTTTGCGCTAGCCTGAAGCTCACACCGGTCGACACTGGTTTTGCTGCTGCTGCTGCTGCTGTACAGCACTGCTGTACTACAAACACACAAATAAAAGAAAAATGCGAAAAAAATAAAGAAGAGGACCACAACAGTCGTCAAACATCTCGAATCGATCCATCCCTTTCACTTTCTCACTTTTTTTGAATGAACATGTAGACAAAGTGCTGGTGGTGGTGGTCACCAAACCAAGCCGAGAAATAAGAAAACGAGTGCATAAAGAATCGACAGCCAAATTTGCGTCTTTTTCCCTTCTCCTCCAACACGTCAAGAGAACTGAACTGAGCTGAGGGACGTTTTGTCTTTTAATGGACGTGTGAGAGCCAAAGAGGAGGAAACTGAAAAACAGAAAAAACTTCCGATGAAAAAGAGAGAAAAAAACAGTGTCAAACAATCATTGCCCAAAAAAGAATCGCGCCAAAAGAGGAAAGAGAAGCGAAAGAAATAAAACGAGTAGCAAGTAGCAAACGCATTAAGAAAATGGCAGAGCAGCAGCACAAGCACAAAGACAGAGGAAGGCTCTCTGGAACAAAATAATAGAGAGAGAGAGCAACCAAAGAACAATAATAAAAATAAAAAAACTAAAAAACGAGAGCTAGAACTGAGGAACAAAAATAAAAATTCCGGGCAATTCGTGCGAATTGAGTAGCAGGCACAAGGCGCAATTTTTAAGTCGATAAGGATCGTTGAGAAGCGAGCTAAAGAAAGAGAGATGGCTGCTGATGATGATGACTGTACGGCAGTGTTTCCACACTGCTGTACAGTAGCTCACCACTGTCGTACAATGGCGATGATTTGTTATTGTTTTTATTGCCCATTGTCTTGTGGTGGTGGTGGTGGGACAACTGCAGCTACTTCCTCTACTACTCTGTGGTTTGCTCAATTTTGGCCTAAGAAAAGACTGACCAATTCTTCTTCCTCCTCTTCTTTAAAACAAACAACAGAGAAAGAGAGAGAATATAAGTCATTCTTAGTGCACTGTCGAAATGATGATCGGAAATGATGATCACTGCTTTGTGCCACTGTCACACACACTAAACACAAAACTCCTCTCTCGTCCCTCTCAAATTGGGGGCAATAATTCATACTATTTAAATTGTGGACTAGAGGAAAACGGGAGAGAGAGAGAGAGAGAGAGAGAGAGAGCAATTATAGCCGGACATGGAGAGCAAAAGAGAAATAAAGACAGTTCAGTTGAGTAAACAAGAGAGAAGAAAATGAGAAGAGTCTCCAAATTCCAAACAACAGAATACAAGGAGGGAATACAGTGCAGTGCAGCAGCAGCATTCCAAGAAAAGCGAAATCCATCTTCTGATCCCCTATTTCTACTACCACCATCACAGCATTCCCATTCCCCTCAGCCTCGATCGATCATCATTGAGCAGCAGCAGCTATAAATGGATCCAATGCGGATGATACGGCGGCGGCCAAAGACTGATGTTGCTAGGGTAGCACACAGCTCAGCTTTAATTAGCTAGCGTACAACCGCAAAGATGAGGAGAGGGGAAAAAAGAAAAGAAAAGAAAACTAAAAGTGCACTGAGCAAAAACAACAGTGGAAAGGAGAGAGAAGAAGAAGAAGAAGAAGATAAATGAGGAAATGCAATTAGCAATTTTCTTTGCCCCCTCTTTTTTTCCGCCAGAGACAGAAGCTGACAAAAAATTGAGAGATTTTATCTTCTTCTTCGCCTTAAAAAAGGTTCCACTGCGCCCTGCAAATCGGCCATTGACTAGGCTTCCAATCATTATCACCTGCACTTTGCACTATCAGCAGTGGAGATCAACAATCTTCCACATCGCCTCCTCCTCCACCTCTACACTTTCCCTCTTTGAAAACCTGAGCTTAAAATATCTCCCAAAAAAACTTAATATGCAAACTTTCTAAGATCGGACAACCTCTCTCTCCCAGTCAAACATCGGTCAGTTCATTGGTGTCTGTTCAACGAACCTGAAGACCTCGTACATCATTGTACGGCCAAAAAAAGTACTCCTGTACAAAAAGATGTTGTGATATTTAACGAGCAGGGAGGAGGATCTTGTAATTATCGAGGAGTGAAGTAGATAGTCATCAGCAGCAGCAGCTTTTCAAACTGCTAAAAATCAAAGGCTGTAGTCAACATTCTCCGTCAGAGTGCGTCTGTGCATCGCGTTCAAAAAAGTGCACAAAAATCGACAGACAGACAGACAGAAAAGCTGACTGAAAAGCGCGCGCGCACACAATCTAAGTTCCCTCCTCAGACTAGATAAGTTAATTAGAGATTCAGAAAAATCCCAACAAAAATGCCAAGGCCAAGCTGCTGCTGTTGCTGCCGTTCTAAAAATAGCTCATGCAGATTAGTATTACAGCAGCAGCAGCAGCAGCAGCAGCTGATGATGATCGAAAGAAAAGTGAGTGCGCTAGTGGTGGTGCAATCAACATTCGAAGAGAAAGTGAAGAGTGTGTCCAATCGTTTTCCGCTGAAAACAGAAGGAGAAAATGCCTGCCGAAAGCAGAAAACGACTGGCGCCAGCAGAAGCAGCAGCAGTCTCTTCAGTTTTGGTGAACCTGACCACAGAAAACAGCAAACAGACGACAAACTAGAACAAACTAGAGAAAGTGGAAAAACTAGAGAAAGTGCAGCAGCAGTAAACGCTAATTGAAATTGACAAGTCGTGTCGGGTGAGATGATGTGTGAACACACACACCACATTCCCCGCCAGTTCCAGTGTACTCGGCACAGAAAAAAAGTTTGCGGACATTGCGGGGTTCTGTTTCGGCTAAAAACAAACTCTGGAAAAAAGGCAAAAGTGGACAGTTTGCTAATTGCTCTGAATACGAGGAAAAGAAAGAAAAAGGACAAAAATGAAAGGAAGGGTAAATCAGTGTGAGTTGTTGTGGTATATTTTGTGTGGTACGGTAACCGAACTATTCAATTTACGGTGGTGGTTATCACCACCACCACCGCAAATTCCTGCCCCGAGGTTGGAGCAGCAGCAGCAGCAGCACAGCCCAAATGATTTACTACTTTGTGCCCTCGCTCAGGAAACCTGAAGGTACAAAACAAAAAAGATAAACGGAAGCTTTTTTCCTCTCTCCCTCTCTCTCTCCCATTTATTTTGTTGTCTGTTGTCTTTTTAGACCGACTGACTGGAATACTAAGCAACTGAAACAACTGGCTCAAAAGCAAACAATGCAGCAGCTGTTCAGCAGAAGAAAAACTCCAGTTCAGCAAAATCATGACAAAAGAAATAGAAATAGAGAGAGAAAAGAAAGTTAAAAACAAAAAACTTAAATTGCCCACTGGCCATCTGGTCAACCGCAAGCTGTCCAAATTAGACGCCATAAATTCTTTTTATAACAAAAATAAAATTAAAAATAAAAAATGCTGAACATCTGCTAGCAAATAAATTATGGGCAAAAGAAAAGGTAAAAGAAAGAAGCTAAGATGCAATCCCCAATTACCGGTAAACGAGAATTTCAGCAGAAGCAGAAGCAGCCCACTAGCTCATCAGCAAAGACATCTGCAAAGAATATTCCACTGCTGCTGCTGCTGCTTCTGCCGCTGCTGTTAATGAGAAACACAAAGCGGCCAATGACGCAAAAGCTTCTGTTCTAGCAACAAAAAGTAAAACCCAAACCCAAAGACAAGAAGAAGAACAAAACAAAACAAAAAGAGAAAAGCAAGCCCCAGTTACCGACATTAACGAGAGAGAGAGAAAGAAAATGGGGAGAAAATGTCTGGGATTAGTAGTGTCGGGCAGATGGTGGCGGGGAAGAAGAGGAAGAAGAGGAAGAAGAGAAGGAGGAAAGAGACAAACACTTCGGAGTCTGAGACTAATTGGCGGCAATTAGTGACACTGCTAACTACTAACTGCAGGAAAGGAAGGGAAGGAAAGGAAAGAAAAACAGTGTAACAGACAGACAGACACCGATAACGACATGTGAGACCAGAAACAGAAACAGAAGCTGCTGCTCAACTGAGCGAGCAGAGTTTGGAAGACTCAGAAGAAAAGTTCTTCTGGAGAACTAATCGACATTCGATTCGGGAGAGAGAAAGAGAATGAGAGTGCAGTCATATAGATTGACCAGAAGTGCTGGGATTACACACTACGGCAGCAGCCGAAGCAAAGCGGTCACCAGAGCCAGTGCAGAATATTCTGCTGTGCACTTGTGAAGCTGTGGCGTCACCAGAGACCTCTTCTTCTTCCTCCTCTCTGCTGTTCTCTGATGTTCCTTCAGAAAGACGTTTCCGTGCCATTAACGAGCAGTGATAGCAGGGAAAGTGAGGGTGCAATGTCGGAAATGGAGTGCTTTCTCTGTCTGTCTGTCTGTTTCCAGGACAGAATGATCAAATGAATGGACCCGAGCTTGTTTTTCTGTTTGCTGCTGCTGCTGCTGTTGATGACCGAGATGTACAGTGGAATTGTACAACAACAACAAACTGCTCAAGCGATAGTACTTCTGCAAACAAATAATCTGCAAACATCTCAATATAACCAGAAGTAAATTCCTCGGTTTGCAATTAAGCCAAGAGGCCAACAGCAGCAGCAGCAGCTCCAGCTGAGTCAGTGTATATTTAATTAAAACAAGTACAAAAATCTGAGAACGAGGAAAAATGTGCGTGTGGTATAAACTGCTGCTGCTGCAACTGCCAGAATTTGCCTGAATATGACTGCAAAACGAAACGGACTATTTCCTTCTCCCTCTTTTCCAAAGCTCAATTTTTCCAACTCGTATGCCTCGTTGCCCTTAATTAGTAGCAGAGAGTTAGTTTCTGTGAGTTAGTTAGTCAGTTCTGAAACTAGAAATGAAAATGGCCATCAAAAAGGGAAGAAGAAAAGAGAGAGAGAGATGGAGAAATTGACTCGAGAAAGTAGAAATCAATTTCTCCTCCATTTCTCCTCCATTTCGCTGCTGTCCCCCAACTGCGGTCAACTGAAGCAAATGCTTAATTAGCAGCAGCAGGACCAGCAGCGGCAGTAAATCCTACCCCAGCCCAAGAAGTCATCTATCCGTGTAATAAGCAGCCATTAATTTCATTATTTCATTACGGAGAACATTCTGCAACTGCCAGTGCAAGTGCTGCTGCTGCTGTTCGGAAGTAATTTTGTGATGTGATGTGATGTGAAAAAGCTGTCGTGTGTGCCAGCTTGGCAGCCGCAAAAACTCTCCCAAAATAGAGTGAAAATGAGAGAGAGAGAGAGAGAGAGGGAATGCTAATAAATTCAATCAGGTTGACACCGAAACACACACACACACACATTGCAACCGAATTACATTAGTACGGGCTGATAGTACCGAAGTGGATGTGTGTTTTTGCTGGTGATTCTTGGAAAAACAAGCAACATCAACATCGCTGCCAACAATCACCATTAACATCACCGCAAAACTATTACCACCACCACCACCACCACCACCACCATCACCTTTTTCAGCCTCTCTCTCTGGCCAATATTTATGCGACAAGAGACCTCTCCGCAACTAAAAGTGCGAGGAGCAGTGTGTGTGTGTGTGTTAATGGCGGCGCCGAGTGCGCTCGGCGGTCGGTGCGGCAATAAAATTGTCAGAGCTAATGTGCACGGCGGCAGCAGCAGCAGCAGCAGCACCTTTTAGGGAGTTGGTGGTGGTGGTGGTGGTGGTAATTGAGAGACTGTGACAAAGCAAATGAAAGAATGGGAAAAAAGAGAAAGGGGGTTATCACTTTAAAAATAAATTCCGCGCACACACTAGTCTAATAATGTAATGTTCGGGGGTAACTCTCCTGCTGTAAATTACTACTACCACCACTACTTTTTCTTCTTCTTCTTCCTCTTATCTTTCCAAACATGAACACTGAAGAGAATGACAAGAATACTATAGAGTAGAAGTGGTAATTATTATTTAAAACCTCAAGATAAAAATGCGGTCCTCTCTTCATAGGTGCATTGCACTCCATCCTCAAAAGTGCTCACAGGTAAAGCAGAATGAGGAAGGTAGGCAGGTAGGTAGCAGAGGCGGCAATAAACGGGGTAATAACCATGCAACTTTAGTGGTAGTAGTAGTAGTAGTTGCATTCTATTCTAGAGTACAAGCTCATTAAAGAAAAAGAGGCAACAAAAGTAGCACTGGAAAAGAAAGGGAAGAAAAATCAAACTGAGGACAAATTAGTGCAAACACACTACCAGCAACGCAAAAAGTGCACTGGAAAAATACTTGCACTGAAGAAAAAGTGGTGGTGGTGTTGAAAGGAGCAGCAGCAGCTGCACCCAAAAAGCAAGCCAAAAAATTTGCAGTGGCAATCAGCAGGCTTTCAATTACCCAAATTGATCGGCAGTGGTGGTGGCGGTGGTGGCAAGTCTACTACCCCAAAGTTTTTTCCATTCATTCAAATCAAATCGATATTCTCCTCATTTTTCCCTCTCAGGACACACTAGGACGCTGTGTGTGTGTCTCCTCCTAATTGCGAGGAAACTGGCCCTGGCAAAAAAGGCTAGACAAAAATTTTTTAGGCTTTTACCCCAGACAGTAGCAAACTCAGCAGTAGTTTGATTGTGGTGCACTCAAAAGCGGCGCATTGGGAGCACAGACAGCAGCAATATCAAATATAAAATTGCAAAAGGCAGCAGCAGCAGCTAATCCGCATCAATATGGGTGGCCACAAACTGAAACAGGCAATTTTAGCATCAGCAAAAAAATGAGCTGGAAAACCCAGCTTCCCAATAATTTAAAATTAAAGTCCTCCACCTACTCCTCCCTCAAAAGTCGCATTAATTAAATGAGGATTAACAGCCACCAGAAGAATCAGAAGATCCAGGCATTGAAAAAATGCGGAAAGAGAGGCTCTAGCATTCAATGCTGCCGAAATTCTGTTGCAAAAATTGAGCTGATTTGATTTCAAAGAGAGAGAGCTTTGAGCTTTGAGAAAAGGAGGAAGGAGCTTTTTAAGCGCGTCAATGCTCTTAAAGCTTTCCGAGAAGGAAACGATAGAGTGAAAAAGCCTTGCTTGCTCGCTTGCTTTCTCTCTTCAACCGCAGAAACTGAATTAATTAGATCATCCAAAAGAGAGAAAGAGAGGCATGAAAATGCTGAAGAGTTTATAAGTTAAATTAATTCAAGTGAAAAAAGAGTTGCAAAGACACAAGAGCAGGCTGAGCAGTCGTGGTGGCAGCGGATATGCACGGGCTGCTGCTGCTGCTTTCCGGGTAGAAAAACTGTACAAAACAAAAAAAGCAAAATTAAAACTACTGCTGCAGCATCTCAATTTGACACGAATTAATTAGAAGTTGATGAAAAATAAATATTGCCAGCAGTGCAAAGAATTACCGAAAAGTAAAAATCAAAGCACTTAAGTTTGCTCAGAAACACCTTAATTTCTTTCTTGTTGAAACTGTACAGGAAAGCTAGAAAAAAGACATGAGCAAACAAATCAACCCAAAAAGCTCTCACCACACACACACACACACACACACAAAGAAAACCTAGGCAAGAAACACTTCTCAAAAGACAGAGAAGCAACCGAAAAGCAAGTCAGTCGACAAATTCGGCGGATTTCAACACCTTGCACAAACAGAACAGAGAAAGAGAAAAAGAGAAAGACACAAATAATTCAGAGCACGTCTGCAGACCAGAAAAGAAAGAAGAGAACCGAACCATTGGAATCGAATCGAATTAATCAAATTAATTCGCCCTGCTGTGCTCCTCCGGTGCTGATTCAGTAGACAGAAGAGGAGGAAGAAGATACACAGCAATTCGGGCAGCACTGGATTCTCTCCTTACTTTTACTATCGAGGTAATGACAATGAAAAGAAGGACAGTGTTTGTGTGAGGCCGGTGACCGATACAAAAAAAAGGCAAACACAGGAAAAGCAAAAAAGAAAAAGAAAAAACACACACACTTCCGAAACCTAGCGAATACAACAAGTACATCTTATTCCTGGAAACTGAAATCATCCACTCAAATCAAGAAATTCTCTCTAATCATAAATGTAAAACTCATCTCGTTCTCTAAAAACGTAAGTAATAAAAAGTACGGCTGAACAATAACTCGCTGAACAACACAAGAAGGAATGAAGGAAGAAAATTGCAAAAGCTGATCAGAAGAGATTGAGAGCAAAAAAAGAAAAGTCAAAGCAAACAACAACACCAACGCGATTCAGTGTGTTCAAAGTTCGAACACAGACAAAAAAGGGTGATTTCAATGGGATTGAACTTTTTTTAGTCAGGCAAGGCAAAGCAAACCCATCATTGCACTCAAAAATAGTCACTTCAAGTACCCTATTCTTCAAAGCTAATTAAGCGGCTGCTACCGATTCTACCGATTCTCTCTCTTTTTCTGTGTACCCACCAAACACAACTTTCAAAGCAGAGAAAAAAATTCAAATTGAAAGTCAATGAAGCATTGATAATGGCGGAGCCAGCCAAACTCCGAGAGTCACTGAGAGCACATTTTCAGCAGCAGCAGCAGCAGGCAAAAGCTGATGAGCTTTTGAAGCATCGGTAGCAAAAAAAAGGATACCGGAGAAAGGGAAGGAAAACAGCTAAAATTAAAATAAATAATACATCAGCAGCAGCAGTTTCTAGCGTGGGAGAGAATAGCATCCATTTGAATATCAATCAGGCCGACACTGAAGAGTAGAGAAAAAAATTGAGAACTAGTTGGCCCCACTTTTTATTTGTTTGTCATTCTGTCATTCGTCTCGACTGACTGACTGTCTGACTGCAAACTACAAACATTTACCGGCATGTATCGGTAAGTAAACCAACTAACCACTACAAAAAAGAAGCAAAAATGACACTGTGAAAAAGGCAGAGTACTAAGAGCTTTGCTGCTGGCATTTCTCGATCGATTGCACTTCCCTTCACTTTCCTCCACTTTTTTTTCTGTTTCTCCTCTTTTTTTCTGATCCATTATAAATGAGAGGCTAGCCCGCCGTCTGTTTGTTTGTTTTCCCGGTAATTAGCAGGTTTCTACTTCTTTTCTTTTTTCCCCTTCCTCTTCTCATTCGTCACCAAAGTGGTGGTGGTGGTGGTGGTGGTCAAGTGCAGTGTTCCAAAGCAAAGGAAACATAAAAACAAAAACTCTTGAGCTCTAGACCGACACTGTGTTCCGAAATCGCTTCCTCTTTCACTTCATTCTCTTCTCCAGAAAAGTCAAGAATTGGCCTTCTCTCCTACTTAAGACATTATCGGTAATCACCACCACCAATGGATGGTGGAAATTCGATGGTGGTGGTGTTGGTGGGCTAAGACTGTGTGTCTGGCCAGCAACAGCAACATTGCTGTAATAGATTTTCGATTACCAGATCAGAGAGAGAGGAGAGCGCAGAGGCGACGGTCAAATCCGCTGAATCTTTCTTCAGAAAAACAGTAAAAGAAAGATGCAGGAAGAGGGGATTATGGCAGGAAGAAACAGAAGCAGCTAAAACATTGGCCATTTTGATTTGTGCTCCAAAAACAGCAGCAGCAAAGTCAAATGGCTCAGCAAGCAGAAAAATCTGTTCAGAGCAGAAAGCAGCAGCAGCAGCAGCCATGGAAAGATCTCCCGCTCAAACGACGTAAAAGTGAGCTAAAATAAAATTTTTAGTCTTTTTCTCTCCCATTTCGCTACAACTCCTCCACTGAAATTCGGCAACTTTAATACGTCGTAAAGTTAAATAATTTAGCAGCAGCAGCGGCAATGACTGTACTGCAAGCAAACCTACTACTACCAGCGAATAAATTTTTACCCCTGCACACTTTGAATCAAAGTGTAGCAAAGCAGCAGAATCAGGAGCAGAAAATAGGCAGTAAGAAAAAGCACTTTTCGGTGCGCTAAATTAGGCAGCAGCAGCGGCAGCAGCAGCAACACATGCAAATATTGAGTACAACAAGAACGAGCAAACAGACAGACAAGAGAACAAACTCACTGCAGGAAAGTGTGCTCAGTAGCTAGCTCAATAGGCGGGAACAAAACAAAAAAAAATAGGCCAGCAGAAATCTAGATTGAAACAACGAAACAGTCTCACTGATGTGAAATGGCTGCTGCTGGTCAACCAAAAAAAAAAAGAAAAGAAACAAAGATATAAGCGGGCAGTAAATTAGATTTGATCTCCCTACATAGTCTCTCTCTTAACCTTTTTTTGTCGCGTGAGATTGCCTCCCTCTCTCTCTTCTATTCCCTTTACCCTCATCAAAAAGACTAGAAAACAAAAACAAAAAACACACATATACAGTTGATTAACTAAATAGACAATGAGTCCAATGATTTGGACTGAGAAAAGAGAGGAGAAAAGGAAAACTGGGGCAATGAAATCAATGTCACCAGCAAATAAGCGAAAGAAATGAACTAGGGCGCAATCTTAATCAAAGGAGGGAAAAAAAGACAATGGCCACAACAACAGCAGCCACAACAAAAACAACAGAAAAGATGTAATCTTGGTGTATAACAATTCACAGTGGGTGATCACCACCACCACCAAAAACCACCACCACCAGCATAATCAGCATTCAAAGGAAAAGTAGAAGGTTTCACCGGTGACCTTTCTCTGTCCTAGTTTTAGCCGTAACACTAAAGTACAATGGAATATCCAAGAACAGAAGAGGAGAGAGGCTTGCGTCTCTCTGTGTACACAAACAAATCTAATTAAATTGCAGTGTAAATAATGGCCACGATGGTCGACCTAATTAAAAATAATTACAACTGACAGGCTGGAAACAGTTGCGACAGAGGGTCAACCTAGGTGGTGCAACCTTAAGGTTGCCTAAAAGAGCACACATTCTTCTAAAAAGAGGAAGAAGAACTGCAACACTGAAACAGCATTTAGATTTCATTTGGCTCGGCTCTGCCTAATTGAAAACTAGAGCCAAAGACCTGAAAGGCGGTAATGTTGATGCTACCAAATTCCAGCCAGAGAATTCTCGCAGTGCTTCAAACATCAAAGTTGTTGCTTTCGAAAACTTTCAAAAGTGAGTTATAGAAGCAGCTTTACATACCACCACCACCAATTTGCAACATTTTCAGTGTACTAGAAATTTCCGCCCGAAAACGACTGGCGAAAACATCAGCAGCAGTAGCAGCAGCATTGACGGTAAAATTACAGCAAAATTGACGACAGCAAGAAGAAAACAGACAGACAAACCGACGAGTGAGTGAGCAGATAAATCAAAGAGAGAGAACGAGGCAGGAGAAGAGATGGCAAAGAATATAAATAATAAATAAATCACAATAAAAACAACGGAATTGAAAACACCGGAAATGAAGGCGAAATGTAAAATGATGACTGCAGCAGCAACAGCAGCAGCAAATGCAAATGCTAATGCAAATGCTAATGCAGTCCCATTGACACCAAAAAGAAAAAACTGAGCCGAGCCGACGAGCTCTCAGCCTCATTTTCTCGTGCCGCCAAAGTGAATAAGTGAATTTACCAATGGAATTTACAGACAAGACAACAAACACAAGACAAGACACCACTCTCACTGTCCACTACGCAAATAATGACAAGTCAATGGAAACAGTGCAGTACAGTACAGAAACAAGTGAATCAGGCAATTAGCACAGCATAGAATATTCTCTCCTCTCTCTCTCTCTCTCTCTCTCTCTCTCTCCATTAGCAACATCGACAACATTATTAGTGGGACTTTTTTCTTTTTTTGAACAGTGACACATTCCTGCAGCTAAAACAATAGAATTGCGAGAGACAACAGGGCACCTACCTCACCTCAGCCAGGCAATCCAATTGAGAGGGGAGCTCAATTGAATAAAAAGACAGAATACGGGCGAGGCAGTGGCAGCGGCAGCAGCAGCAGCCAAAAACGAGAGCCCACACACTGTGCACATCTCGGCGGCACAGTGCATTTTCAAATTAATTACGATTCAGGACAGAATTCTCTCTCTGTCTTGCAGGTACCAGGATGAGACAGGGACAGAGCAGCAGCAGCAGGAAAAGAAGGGGAAGCAACCAACAAACCTGCCTGCCTCTGTTTGCTTGCTTGCTGCTCGGTAATTAGGCGTCACCGGCAGCAGCAGAGCCGAGCCGAGCTAGGCAAATTACCGCAAAAGCTGCTGCTGCAAAAGCTAAGCCTCCACCGCCACCTCAAAGCACGAAACGAGCCATCACTACAGTGCAGGTAAATCAGCGGAGAGAGACACTGAGACAAAGAGGGCGTCACTCTGACTCTGTCGCCCTCAGACTGTCGTCTAGACACACAATTTGAAAAATGTTTAACGACAGAGAGTGAGAGAGTGACTGAAAATAGATAACAATTGACAGGGAGGGAGGGAGGGAGGGAATAATGTGATGACAGCAGCAGCAGCAGCAGCAGCAGTGCTAATGTAGCCATCGACAGCAGAATCCGTCCCCGTGTCAGTGACAGTGGTAGAAACGGAAAAAAGAAAAGAAAAATCTGTCGAGCAGGAATTCTCGAGGTGTCGAATTGTTGGCACCTTCCTCCTTCTCATTCATTTACCAGGCACTTTTTTTGGGCAATTGGCAGCCATCACTCTTCTTCTTCTTCTTCTTCTTCTTCTTTTTCTTCTTCTTCTTCTTTTCCATCTCTCTCCTGCAGTCATTAAAGGAATTAAAGTCTGCTGCTGCAATAGACGAGAGATGATTGAAAGAGGAGGAGGAGGAGGAGAGGCAAAGTCCGTAAAGAATCCGAAAAGTACCAAATAAAAAAAAGAACTAAAACACAGACAAACTTTGAGCGGGGCACTCTCTGCTGCTGCTGCCGCCGCTGATTCTGTTGCTGATGATGACGAATTGATGGCAAATTGCCGTGCCAAGAGCAAGAAAAGAAGAAGAAGAAGAAGAAGAAGAAGAGAGGATATAAAGAATCGGCGCTGCTTTTAAAGGAAGTTGAAAAGAAATGGAGGGAAAATGAGAATGGGAAGTGAGCAAACACTACCATCCAATGCTACAAAAGAGTGCAAAAGTGGAACACAACAATAAGTAATAAGTAATATAAAATGGAGGAGCAAAAAGAAGTGCTAGCGCCCAATCACATTCGCTGGCGGCTTTAGCATCAGCAGCAGCAGCAGCAGCAGACAGTGACAACGCTCTCCGATGACAAATTGGCACAACACTTTTTGTTGTTTGATTGAAAAGGCTAAAGTCATAAAACAAACAAAAGTAGAAGTAATAAAGTACCGAAAAGTCACCTCTCTCTCTCTCTCTCTCTCTCTCTCTCTCTCTCTCTCTCTCTCTCTCT
>JAALOO010000140.1_pt1 | contig 61670 bp, 52 predicted proteins | sample 7257641 | NCBI WGS metagenome assembly JAALOO01 (sample SAMN14085613, study PRJNA598686) | mite metagenome | biome: ENVO:01001000; feature: ENVO:01001002; material: ENVO:01001226; isolation source: single female mite from University of Michigan culture on fish food culture... ...
GAAACTCGGTGGCCGCGGCGAGCTTCGCCTCCGAGTCGATCTTCTTGCTGGCCAGGTACTCGAGGACCAGCGGCAGGTGCTGGCGAATCTGGATCTTTGTGGTGGTAGCCGCCAGGTAGACCAGCTTGCCGACGTCTCGATCCAGAACCTCGCCAGAGTTGCCGCCTTTCCAAAGGATGGCAATCATCTCAAGTAGCAGCTTGGTGAGCGCCTCATTCTTCATCGTTTGCTTTGCCCTCTCATCGCTGAGGCCGATCCACAGCAGCTGGGCAGTGACGTCTTCCATCCTGATGGTGATGGCCTGGGTGGTGGTGGTGGTGATAAGTAGAAAATGGAGAGTTCAGGAGGAACCGGCACTTTGAGAATGAAAGAAGATGCAATGAGACACACTGCAGACAAAGCACAGACTTCCAGGCGGCGAGATTTCTTTTTGCCGAAAGAGGGAAAAAGAACTGACTGATGCAAGCGTCAACAACAAAATGCTGCCGAATGACGGTCTCAGCAGACTTTCTGGCGGTGGGAATCTTCTGAGTTAGTTTGTGAAGAGTAGCAGAGCAGAAAAGAACTACCTCTGATCAGCAATCTTCAAACATTGTCACTCAAAAAGCAGACATTGACAATCAAACAAGCACACACAAACACGCACGTGAGAATATTTCCGTTAATATTTGTGCACCCTGCAAGAAATCTCTCAGAAATTTTTTCTACTGTGGCTCTTTCCTAAACACGCTGCGTTTACGAGTCGAGTAATCTGTGACGTATATAAAGTTTACATTTTCTAACGGCTTTGTTGCTCGGTCGTTGCAGCAGCAGCTTTCACTTCATTTCATTTCTCATAACCGCCGCATCGTTCTACTTCTTCACCTGACTGATTTTACCGTTTCATTATTCTATTTCCCAAAATGGAAGACATCGAAGAGTGCTTCACCAAGTTCTTCCTCCAGCAGGCGGTGGAGATTGACCCGGCCACCGTCCAGGCGCTGATTGACCATGGCTTCAAGAGCAAGGTGGCCCTTCTCGCGCTGGACCTGGTGCACGACCTCCCTCAGATCACCGAGGTGTCGCTGGCGCAGAAGGCCATTCTCCGCAAGTACATCGGCACACTTCAGGAGTACTCGCCCCTCACGCTGTCCATTGACGAGGAGGCGCTCAAGAAGTACAAGGAGCCGAGCAAGCCGAATAAGAAGCGCAAGCTGGAGTACGTTGAGCCGGAGTCTTCCGATGACGAAGAGGAGTTGCGAACATACTTCGAAAGTCTTCCTCCAAAAGGTCTTTCACAGCAGAGTAATCGCAGCACAACCAGGCAGGTGCCTGCCCTTCAGGCGGCCAGCAAGGCGCAGAGTCCCGGTCGAGTGGCCTTCAATGGGATCTTGCTGCCCGAATCGCCGGTGAGGTCTCAGCGGGTCAGCATCAAGTACCATGTCATGTCAGAGGAGGACAGTGATATGCCAGCTGAAGAAGAGGTGGTGGAAAAAGCATCAAGTCAGTCTTCCGCTGCTGCTGCTGCTGAGCCGGCCAAGATTGGTGGCAAAGGTGGTCGAACTTCAAAGAAAGAGGTCGTCCGCACAAAGTCGCAAATTCTATTCGAGCAGATGAAGCAGATGAGAAGTCCTCCATCATCTGAAACCACTGCCATCAAGGAGGTGAAGGAGGAGGTGCAGTCTCCTCCACCAAAGTCGCCACCGCCGACGCCAGTCCTGTCCACCCGACGATCAGTCGCTCCAACTGCTCGTACTACTCCGGCCCGAACTCCGAGCTCTCGCCGAACTACCATCGGCTCGAGTCGACGCGCCGCAGCACAGTCAATTACCTTCGAAGAGGAGCAGCAGCCAGCGTCTACTCCAATTAAAGCCGAACCGAAGAAGGAGGCTAAAGAACCACCGGGACACGTTCCCACTCCTGCTGAGTTGGCCATGCGTGCCAAAATCGAAGCGAAGAAGCTGGCTGACGCCGCCAAAGGAAAGCGCCGTGCCAGTAAGAAGTACTAATATCCATCACCACCATCACATCCATACAAATAATAATGACAGCAACTTATCTATCCTTTACCTATACTATCCTTCTAAAGTCGATTTCCGGTGTGTGTGCATTATTTTTCTTACCAATAAAATGATTGTTTATTATGTTGTCTGTGTGTGCTGACGGTGTGAATTCGTTCACTTTGTCTACTTGTTGAACCTCTGGTTGTAGATGATCCTCACCAGATCTTTCTCCTTGATGTGCATCAACTTGGTGATGATCCAGTCGGTGCAGGGGCCGCTGTCGATGTACTCGCGTTTGAATCTGAAAGAAGAATGAAGTGTTTAAATAGAATTTCATAATCATCTTCAGTCTTACTCGTAGTTGCAGACCATCTTCCTGGTGTTGAACTCCTTGAACATGTCACGAGCCTTCTCCTGCTCCCGCTTGGCGGCCTTCTCCTTCAGAATGTTCTCCAGGTTTCGCACACAGTCGAAGACCATGAAAAAGTAGACGATGTGCTTTCGAGTGCCGGTGAACTCTGCAAAAGAGAAAAAGTTATGAACCGTTTTGAAAGTGCTTTTGCCGCCCTAGCAGTACCTTCTTTGAGCGTTTCAATGCGAACGTGATGTGCAAAGGTGATGACAATGTCAGACTTGATGAGCTCAAATTCCTGGCGCTGAGGAAGACTAAGTCGTTTGTAGTTTTTCTTTATCTCCTCTAGTGCCTCTTTCTCGACGAGGCCGTTCAAGTTGTCTAGTTGGTTGTTAGCTATGCTAGAGGAAACGAAGATAAAGGCCTAGAAAAAAAGAAATAAAAGTTAGTCAATTTCAACAGCAAAGAAAAAGTAATCAAACTACAAACCTGCTTGGCGCCTTCAATGAACTCCTTAATGTCAAAGCTCTTGTCTATCTGAGGACGTAGCACAAAGTTGATGAGATAAAAGTTTTTCAGAGTGAAAAACAGATTAGGCATTCCACGAGGGAGAATTCCGTCCATCAGCAGAGGCACTTCAAATTCCTCTTCATTATTCGACTTATCATCATCATCGTTCTTCGAAGATTTTTGCGGCGGCTGTTCCCCGCTGCCACCGCTTGAACTGAGCTGTCGAGTTATCACGTTGAACTGTCCAGAACTTTGGACTGGCTTGAAAGCTTTGTTTCCAGGCGTTGTTTCAAGTGGCACAGAACTTTGAAGACCAATGGAGCGACATTTACAAAGTAGTGCACTGGTGGTACTGTACAGTTTTGCAGAGTTCAGCCGGTGCAGCAACTGCAAGGCCGATCGCCTTGAAAACATAACTTTACTTGGCGGAGTAATCAATTTGATTATTGCATAAGATGTCACCCGATCACAGCTGTCACCACGAGAAGAAGAAGAATAAGGGGATAATGTACACAAAATGTACAAAAACAGTGCTGATAAATATCTTTGCAAAACAAAACAAGAACGGCGGGAAGAGCCACTTCCCGATATCAACAAAAATTTTCCCGACAGTAAAGAGGCGCCTTCTTTCCAGCTCAATAAATGGCAGCACTGTTGCTTTGGATTTTCGAACTTCGAACTTGAAAATAGAAACTGACGCAAGAATCAGCAGAAGAAACCATCTTCTGATGACCAGAAAGTGTGGCTATATAGCCGAACTACAACATTGCAACCCCTGCAACGTCAAGGGGCGGGCAAAATCAGGTCCACCGTTTGGCGGAGAAACGCCCTACGAGGGGAAAAGGCGGAGTTGACAGATCCGATTGTTCGCTTCGATTCTGCTTCTGCACCGATTTGCCAGCTACCAAGAATTCCTTTTTGCCAATCCATTTAGCGAGAAAGTACCAAATACCAAACACAAACATCCACTAATTTGTTGTACTACTTTTAGAAGTCAACTTTAATCGTCACCGGTTTGAACTACCGGTAGCTTTGAAAGGTAAGAAAAGAAAAGAAGAAGAGGAGGAGGAGGAGAATCACGTCAACTATGTACAACAAACAAAGGAGAAGAAGATGTTAAAAGAACAAAAAAGGATCGAGTATATGTTCAGGTGAGTGAGTGAGTGTGTTTGTATTGCAAAGACAACTGTCTGAGAGGAGAGCTTCTGCTAAAGTGTTTGGTAGAGCTAGCAGTGAAGTGAATGAGTGAGTGAGTGAATTGGATCAATAAATAAATAGACAATGGACACCTAATGCTACGATTTGTGATGACTGTACAGTGTACACTAGAGCACATATTCTTTTTCTTGGTACAACAGTACGTCCAGGACACATTGAGTGGGGTGATCTTTGGTTGATTGCTGACGTGCAGTCCCAGCGAATGCAATGGTAATGTACAATGAGCAAAAAAGTGAGTGAGTGAGATTGCAAAAATGACAAAAATGTGGGCTAAGTAGAAGAAGGTGGTGATGATGATGAAGGACGGCTAGTAATGATGATGATGAAAGGTGGTGGTAGACTTAGTAGAGCTCCTGAAAGCTGAGCGGCAGCAGCCCACCCACAGAGTGGTCAGAGTGGTGGTGGGGGTGATGAACTCTTTGGTGGGGGTGACCAAAACTGCCCAGAACGGATGCAGAGTGGTCCAGCAGCGAGGAGGTGGTGGTAACCGAAGACTGTGGCTGACTATGAAGAGAGGAGTTTGAAGTGGCGGTGGAGGTGTTGTTGTTGCTCAACTGACCACTACCTCCTCCACCTCCTCCACAGCTGCCACCATCGTGCATTGTGGAGGGTGACAGCGCCGAGGAGGGTGAGGGCGAGGAGAAGGGCCGCGTGGAGCCGCCGGGGCTGCCGATGACGGTGGAGGGCGTCGAGGGGTGACCGAGACTGCCCAGCAGCGTCTGCCCGTTCAGCGACAGCTCCGGCCCGTCGGGCATCATCTTGAGGTTGTTTCGCCTCCACTTGGCGCGGGCGTTCTGAAACCACACCTAAAAGAGTTGTGGCAGTGGTAGAGCGGAAGAGAGGAAAAGGAGCAAAAAAAACAAAATTGTTGTTTTGATTAATCGCAAACTAAACTCTCGTAAATCACCAATCAGAAACTGTCCCTGTAAACACAGCTTCAGCTGCTCTAACGAGCGAGAATGTTTTGATTAGCTGTTGATTAATATTGTGCCAATGCGTGTTGCTAGCAAGGCTACCAGACATCCAGGCCAGCTAATTGAGCCTGATTTCTAACTACTCACTAATTAAACAAGGACAGAAATCAAAAAGTGCTAACTGTGGTCGTTGACACTGAACAGTGAGCAACAGCAAAGCAGTGTTGAGCAGAATAAAAAGCAATCTCCAGGCAACCCAAAACCAGCTCAGTGGACTTTGTGTTCATCATCAAGCAAACAAACAACTAACCTGCAGAACTCTCTTGGAGAGGCCGGTCTTCTGCGCCAGCTGCTTGAGATCCTTTGCATCAGGGTTCTGATTGACGGAGAAGTACGTCTTCATCGTCCTTAGCTGGTGGTGCTTGAAGGAGGTGCGCATCCGCTTCGTCCGCTGACTGGAGTGACTTAGGCCGCCCAGACCGCCGCTGCTCGAACCGGACAGACAGGAGTTCTCGATGCTGGCCGCCAGACCGGATAAGGGGCCGCCGTCAAGAGATCCTGAGGAAGAAGAAGAAAGGTTTGGGTTCGAAGTTTTAGAAAAACTTGACCACCACTTACCTCCAGGACTATGCGATGACCTGGCACCGGTGGGTGAGAGTGAATCATGCGTGCAAGAGGAGTTACCACCACCGCCACCACTGCTGTTCAGCAACGTCATCGAATCGTTCGCCTGCTGCGCCTCACTGCTGGCGCCCATGGCGTTCTTCCGCTTCCTAGGCCGGCCCTTTCGAATACTGTGCGGCGTCGTCGGCGACTGGCCATTGGGCGCTGAGCCGGGCGCTGAAGAGGAGGGTGGACCGGCGTTTCCACCACCACCACCACCACTTCCATGAATACTGAGAGGTGAGTAGAGGGAGGAGGAGGAGGTGGCGTAGGGCGTGGCCGCCAGGCTGCTGCTGCAGCCGTCCGGTGGAAGATCGAGTGGGTGGTGAAGGAGAGAGGGGTGATGGAGGGGGTGGTGGTGAGGATGCAGGGGGTGATGGTGCGGCAGATGCGGGTGCTGGTGGTGAGGGAGATGAAGGTGGTGATGAGGAGGACCTAGCAGAGGTGGTGAGCTAGGTCCATTCGGGTGCTGAAGGAGGTGGTGGTTGGGGTGATGGTGCAAGAGTGCCGCTCCGGCGGCTTCTGCCACCCCTGCAGGGCCTGAGGGGACGCCATTGGGTGAACTACTACCTCCTTCTCTTCCTTCTCTGGCACAACTTCCGCCAGCACCACCAGCACCTCCAGCAGCACTGCCACCTCCAGGACCTCCTCCACTGCTGCTACTGCTGCTACTGCAGAGCATCTCATAGTGCGTCCGACAGTAGACGAGGCTGTCGCGAACGCCAAAGAGGTCGCCCTGGGCGAGGGGCGTGGCACACCAGGCGCAGGTAAAGCACTGGACGTGGTAGACGTTCTGGTCGCGGACGCGCATCACCAGCTCAGAGGCGTAGATGCCCTCGCCGCAGCGGCTGCACCGACGCATGCTGAACAGTCTGAAGAGTCAGGAGGAGAAGAAAGAAAGAAATGAAATGAGAACACGTTGGAATGTTTTTGCAAAAGAGAGGAAAAAGGAAAGAGAGGAAACCGATTTTGTCGATTACAGTGAACGAGCAAGAAGGCTGAAGAAGGAAACAACAAAAACAACAGCCGTAGTTTTTTTTGCGGCAAACTGGCAAGCAACATCGCTGAACACATGCTGCTGCTTTTCGAGCGGTCACGGGCCATAAACTTCTGCTGCTGCTGGCTAAAAAAAGAGGGGCCAGGAAAAAAGTAGTACAGCACAACTTGAGCTCCTGTGAGAGCAAAATTGTGTCCTACTTGGACACACGTGCAAATGGTTCCAAATGGAACGTGCACTCGGCACTTCCGCGTGCTGAAATGGCCTAATGCAAACAGGTGTTTGCGTTTTGTTTCTTGCTTTTCTTTATCCCCAACACCGAAAAAGTTACAACACACTAGTCATGGTGGTGGTAGCACAGCTTGGGAAAAAACTACAACTTCAGCAACAAAACAAGAACAAGAACAGAAAACAACATATGTTCTCGCTGATGTGAGGCAGCAAAAAGAAGCTAAATTCGAAGCAAGATTAGAAGATCAAGTTGATTTTCGTTGGTGAAGTGAGCTAATGCCTAACTACCTTCCCTCTCTACTTTATGGCTGCCTTTAGCAGTGGCAATTTGTTCTTGCTGTCATCTTTGCAAAGTGCGCCTACCTTTTCCTCTTCAGTTCCCTCACTTCACTTCACTTCTGTTTGCTGATGAGTAATAGGCACTGATAAGAGATGACTTCTGCAGGTTTCTTCTGCTACTTCTTCTTGCGCAGCCAAAGTGGCCCTCTGATTCGATAATTTTTCCCTTCTTTTCCCCTACCTTTCTGTTTACTGTCAAGTGGCCAACTAAATCTTTTTCCTCTTTTTTTCTAAGTGAAGAACTGCACCGAATGCTGTTTGCTGACTTTGGCCACTGTGCGTTTGTGCTTGTGCACGCACACACACACTTTCCAAAAAGCGACTGTTTTTAAAGAAGTGCCTGTGAGTGAATTGAGCCGCCGACCATTGAGAGCCGAACTGTCCACTCTTTGAAAATTACCTGCAGCAAGAACAGCAGCAGTGTCAGTGGCACTCGACCTCGTCCTCGTCCTCATCGTCGTCGTCGTGGTCGTCGGTCAAGGCAGGTGTCACACAGTGCGCTCGTGTCAGCCATAAATCAGCCGCCAAAGTGTTAGTGCCCGTGCCTGTACCTGTCTGCCTGCCTGCTTGTGAGACCATGTGGACGGACGGTTGCTCAAATGGCTCAAACTGTGGTGGAGAATACTTAGCCACTCAACTAAAACAAAGGCAAATGAGAGAGTCAGACAGTCTTCCGGTTCAGAGTGGTAGGGAGAGAAACACTGGCGACTCGACAGTGTCGAGTCCACCAAACTGCGCTGTCCACTGTCATAACTACTTTTGCCCTGCTTCAAAGTTTCGCTTGATTTAAGATCATCGTAAACCTGACGAGTCTTCTGCTTCAAAACAAACGGCAGAAGAAGAAGAAGATACGAAGAGAGGCCGCTACAAACACCACTACAAAGCCTGCCACAAGGTAAATAAACAGAGAGGGAAAAACGATAAAGCGAAAAAGCTAAGCATTCTCACAGGGCACGGCTGAGCGGATAGTAGTTTTTTACCGGCGGATATGTGCCAATACGAGTGTGCCGACAACCACAACAAAAAGAAGAGGCAGAAACAAAAATAATGCACCTTTCAATCTGGTAGTACTTACCGGTAGTAGTCGGCTTTGCAGAAGATGAGTCCATCCCGGGAGAAGCAACTGGGCTCTCCCTGGAGGTCCACCTTGCACTGGGAGCACTTCAGACAGGAGACGTGCCAGTGCCGGTCGACGGCCGACAGGTAGAAACGGTCGAGAATGGTCGACCCGCAGCCGGCGCAGTCCACCAGCGGCGATGATGCCGCTGTGCCGCTGTTCGAATTGGGCGTACTGGGTTGCATCATCGAGTGATGGTGGTGGTGGTGGGGGTGGTTGTGGTGACCGACAATGGCAGAAGAGGAGGAAGAACTGGATGATGAAGATGAGTGGTGACCATCAGCTGAAGATGACTGAATTGACTGTTTTGCCTGCTGCTGGCAATCACCGCTGAGTGACACGGCACTGGTCGCAGACACTGGCGGCATAATCATCTTGTTAGAAGTTATTGGAGGAGTAGGAACTGGTAGGTCAGCACTGAGATTGCACTTGAAGAAAGAACTGAATTTTACAGAGATGAGTGGGGTTGAAAAACTATGAACGAAGATCATCAAATTGAGACGAAAAGAGAGAGTTCTGAGGAGTTTAGCTGATTCACCTTAAAGAGAGTATTGAGATGGTCGAGTGAAATTAAAAGAGGAGATGAGAGAATACGCAGTGATAATGCAGATCAAAGACCGATGTGGAGGAGTATTTCCGTAATTAGAATAAGTAGAAGTGTGTAGAGCAAAGTGGTGGTGATGGAGATGATGATAATCTTTCTTTTGTGGGTCGCTGAATGATTCGCGACATCATTGTCGCTGCAACTGCTGATGCATTCTGTTCATCCTGCAGTGGGGTTTCAGATGAAGTCGTGGTAATAAAAAAGCATTCATTCGTCGGTATGTCACATGTTCATTGGGAGCATTTTTGTCGGGGCATGGTCGTCACCACAACTACCATCACCACCTTCACCACAGCCACAACAGCCACCACCAACTGCAGCAATGTTTGCTGGCAATTGATCTCGCCGTTTGGTCCTCAGCAGCATGGTGGGCACCCTTCTTCTCCCGTGGTGAGCAATATGAGTGCAGTCTATATTCCGGCGTCTTCTGCTGCTGCTGTGGCTGCTGCTGCCACAAAAATTGGCATAACCTTCTTCTCTTTTGGGGCACAGAACAGTTCAATGGTGGTGGTAGTGTGAGAATAAGAAATCATAAACTGCGTACGCGCATGAACTGATCGAGATGAAGCTGCTGCTGCTGCTGCTGCTGCTGATGCCGATGCCGTCGTGGTTGCACCACCATCACCAACACCACATCACCAGCATTACACTGCTACCAAGTTGTCGACCCGAGCTTCCACTCGCTACTGAAACGAAAGAGAAAAAGCAGATTTCAGCAACAACAGCAGCAAAAGCAGCAGCAGCAACCTTGCGTTTTGCCAGCAGTTGTTCCGACTGATGTTGAAGTGTGCGCTGCAGTTGTGCTTGCTAAGAACCGATGGCAGCAAGCAAGCCAGTGCCATGCAGAAAGAGAAAGACTGCCTGGCCAGCAAACCGCCTTGCGATCCGCCCGATACCCGCCTCAATGGCTCTGGCAAAGGCAGCCTGGTGGTGTGTGGTCGTCAGCACACTGTGCACAGAGTTGGCACTTCACTGGTCGCCGTAGTTCTCCACCAGTGAAGTGCTGCAGTGTAAAGGTACTCAGTTCCTGAAGTGCCTGCCTGGTAGTGCCTGATGCTGAAAAGGGAAAAAGGGCGACAGAGAGAAGCCATGGCATAAAGTTAAAGTCAGTCTAGCGGACGCATCAACTCGGCGGCAGAGACGGCGGCAGAAGCGGCATTGCATTTGCACAGAGAAGAAGGGGAAAACGGTGACACTTGCGTCGGGAACATCGATCATGGCACCTAGAGCTGGTGAAGAAGAAGAAAAAGAAGAAAAAAAGTAGAATATGAAGAAAATGAAACAAAACAACATCATCAAGACACAGTTCTCCCTAAATTTAAAAATGTCAAAAGTTACCATATTTTTACTTTATGTCTACTACTAGTGAAATGATGAAAGGAAAAAAGTTTAATGACATATGGTTCTTTTTGTAGTAGCGCACACTTTGCAAAAAACGAAAGGTCACACACACGAAGAGTTTTCTCAAGTTTTAGCTGACTGCAAAATTGATAAAGACATTTAAAGAGATGGAAAGAGACAAAAAAGGTGTTCCACAAAATGAAAGAAGGGTAAAAGAGGGGCACCTGTCAGCGTGTTATTAATGTCACTCTTGATAGTCAACTGCTGATATACTGACTCTGCTCTTTTTCCTCAAGATGCCCGAGACTTTGAACAAAAAAAGAAAAAATGAAAAAGTGACCAGAAGTCGTCTGCAAAAAAACTGAAGTCATCATCACATGCAATCAACATCGAAACTGATCAGCGGCGATGGTGGTAGTGCTCTTGCTCTTCTTACCCGACAAGTTCGACACCACCACCACTGTTTGCTCTCGTTCATCGTCACACATCTCTCACATCTCACACAACACACACATACAGAGTGAGAGCATCGTCATAATTCTCATCGTCGGCACTTGTGTTCGTCGAAGATGCCGCCAAGTGATAGCGGGCGACACTGCAGCACCAGCAGCAGCAGCAGCATCGAGAATGAGTCGGTGTTCGCAGAGATGCAGAAATGCAGTTGAGAGCAGAGTTGAGAACAGAGTTGGAGTGAGAGAAAAAGAGAACTTTGCAGAAGTAACAGCAGCAGTAGTGGTATGGCTGAAGTTTGAGTGAGTGATCGGAGTGAACAGCATCAACAGCAGAAGCATTAACGATGTGCGATAAAGACGCGAGACATGGCTGCCATCGATTTGAACACAGAGTGCTACTACACATTTCGAGGGTTGCTGCTGTTGCTGCTGCTGTGATAGAAAAAAAGACATCAAGAGAACATGCTGAACATTTTACACACTAAAAGAATGAAACTAAAAAACAAAAAACAAAAATGAAAAAATCAAAGACAAGGTCTCGCTAATCGATCACAGACACTCACCTTTTCAGTGTTTTTTCAAACACACACTGTCTTACTCTTCAAAAGAAAGTGACATTAAATCGATCCGTCTGATCGATTGAAACATTTATTTAATGTGAAACAGAGTTGAGCAGCCTGGAGCAGCAAAACGGGTGCAGGTGAAAAAGAGAGTGTGGGAAGAGCGGGAACGGGAAAAAGAGGGAGAGAACCAGAAGTGCTCTGTCAATTTGTCACCGCCAGATTAAGATGCGACCGACAACGGTGACCAATCTATCTAGACTGTCTGTCTGTTTGTCTGTCTGCTAGACACAAATCACATCTGACGGCGAGATCTAAGAGAATTTAAAAAAAAAGTTTTAGGCGCAATGCTTTGATTTGATGCTGCTACTACCACAGTCCACTACTGTTAAACTACCTGTTAAGGGACTCCCCTCTGTACAAACTTTCTTGGACAAGTTGTCTACAAGTGCCAGTGCGATAAAATACATCTCTTGAGGGTGATATGTTCACCTTGAGAGTGTAGAAAACCGCTTTTTCTAAGTTTAGTTCCTTAAAAGTAGCGTCACAAAATGCACTGAAAAGCAACTCAATGTTTGTCAAGTGAAGCTTTCATTTTTGCTAACAGTAACAATTTTATTTGATAAAAATGGTAAACAAAAAGGATAGTTTTTGAATCACCCTCCAAATTGAACTATCAACAAATATATTCACTGTGGCCGGTAGATTTTGTCCGATTGCAAAAGTCTAAATCACACGCAAAGTTTTTCTCAATGTTCACAATGCCTGAATTTCTGCGCATACATTTCATTTAGTGAGAAAAAAACATTTAATTTACCTGATTAATGACGCAGATAATAAAAAAACTGAATAGTGAATTGAACATACTGGGCGAAGCGGTTAATGACTGCGACAGTAGCCAGTTGAAATTACCATCACTAGCAACAACTAATGGGACCCACTTTTAAACACTGAAAATGACTAATTTGCCAAAGTGCTCACACATCAGCGACGGCAATCACGGGAAATTAGCAAATGTACAAGTTTTTGCTAGTGGTGACAGGTATTTGAAGGGTGAAAAGAGTATCAAGTGATAAGTTTAAAACTTTGAGTAAATCTTTTGAAAAATCAACCGAATTTTAAAACAAGTAAAATAGTTGTGATTGCAGTGTCTGAACTGCAAACGAACTAAAAGTGTCACAGGAGCACCACCATAATAAACAAGCCTGCTAGTAAGACAATAAACTATAAAAATAAAATTCTTTTTCTTTTCTAGTCCCCCAATTAGGAAGCATCATCTGACGTCTGCTCGATTCCTACTTCTGTTGCAGAGACCGACTGCTGCAACCCGATCATTCCAAAACTGCTAAACTAACATTCAAAGGGTAGCATCACTGCTGGGAGCAACAGCAGCATAAGCTGCAATGAACAACGGCAGCAGACAAATTGGCATCAGATTTGCCAAATTGAACCGAAGCAACCGGAGACAGATTGAAAAGGACAGAAAGAGAAAGAATGCTGTACAAGCAACCGAACAGAAACAGTGTCCACGGCAATCGAAAAGCTAAATGCACTGCGATGCAACAACGGCAGTCGCCCGCCGAGCTGACACGCGTGTTCAACTCAATGACTCGGAAAACAACCAAAGAAGATCGGAAAAAAGAGAAAGAGAAAGTAAGAGAACAGTGGCAGTAACCGAAGCAGTAGCATCACCAGCAGCTATTCAATAAATTGGAACAGTACGGCGTTGTCCGTGTGCAGCAGCAGCAGCAGCAACGGCTGGTCGGTGGCCGTGTGATCGGCTGCAAAAAATAATGAGACCTGCTGAGAGAACGAAGGAAAAGGAAAAAGGAAAAAAAAGGATGACTCTATCACTAGAAGATAGAAAAAATTGTGCACAATGCTAGAAATATAAAAAGAGAACAGAGCAAGAGAATCGAGACTCGAGAATCAGTACATGGTATCGACAGTGCCTGCCTGCCTGCCTGCCTGCCTAGTGCGGCCGACTCTAATGATGGCAGAAGCTCGAAGCTTTTCCTCCCTTGCCGAGAAGACAGGACAGAAAAGACAACAAGGAAGTCGACAGAAGGAAAGCAAAAGTGAAAGCAAGAGTCAAGAGGCGATGCGGTAGTGCTGCTGCTTCTGCTGGTGCAGGAAAAAAGAGGCCTCAGAATCAGTGGCATCCACGCTCACGCCACTCGCTGCCATCGAAGTCGAGTGCTATTGATGGTGGTGGTGGTGGTGGTAGCAGAGTTTGTGGGCCCAGTCGGTTCCTTCTTTCTCTCTCTCTCTCTCTCTCTCCATCATCTCTTTCACATATGCACACACTGCCGAAGCCGGTGCCCACCACCACCGCCACACTAATTGCACATTTAGGCACACAAATTGATCCGCCGACGACGACGTCACTACTGCACTACCGTCGAGTCAATAAATTCGCCGAGCACTGGTCGTCGGCGGCGGCTGAAACAGCAGCAGCACTCAATAAAAACCGACACGCGACTTGTCATCCAATCCAGTGAGAGGGCAGTTGCTGTTCGGCAGAAAGAAGACCAAGAAGACAAGAGAGAGAAGAGGATTTTGGCGGCGGAACGAGGATGCACACACACACACTTTTACTTTTGGCTCCCTTTAAGTAGCATCAAGTTCAGTTCTCTGCTTCGGCTACTGAGGGCTAGAAGAGAAGGAAACTTGCGCTTTTGCGACAAAAGAATCGGTTACCGAATGTCCTTCTCTTCCTCTTCCTCGTCGCGACAACTGTACCTTTGTTACTCCGTCACTGTTTTCCCTTTAAATTTCTAGAAAATAATGTTGAACAGACAGACAGCAAAAAGATGAGAAAAATCGAAAAGGCAGATCCTCTGCTTTTAGGTACAAAAACAGCAAAAGCGGCATTGGGCACGTATTCACCAAAAAAAGAAGAAAAGGCAAAAGCGAGGCAGACAATGCACAGTAGCGCATCTCCAGCAGCATCTGACACACACACACACACACTGTTCCGGCGGCATAGGAAAAGAATAATAATCATCATCATCGTCAAATAATAAGAGCACCAGAGCATATTGCTGCAGTCAGTGAGAGTAAGGGCTCGTGCTGAGATGCCCACTGCTGTGTCGAAGTGTGCCTGTGCGTGCGACCGAAAGACCGGCGAGAGAGGAAAGAATGAGAATGAGAATGAAAGTATGTTTTTGTGAGTTCGTCAGCTTCAACAAACGAATCTAAAGTCACGTTCGTTAGACAGCAAGCAACACAGTGGGCGCTGTACAGCGGTAGAGCACTGGAAAAAAGATGACGACAATGTACTGCTGCTGCTACTGCTGCACGGGGTCAGCCTCACGGCTGAAATTAACTCGAAACGGGTAATGATGCCACTCAGGCACAGCCGAGCCGGCATCACCACCGGTATCATCATCATCTTTGATTCTATTATCACTCGGAGCGGCTGACAAAAACATCAGCAGCAGCCAATTGAGACAGGGTTCAGCAACAAAATGTCCGGCAAAGAAAGGGGAGGGCAAAAGATGTGTCAAAAACAGATTCAAAAAAACCCAGAAAACCGAAAACAATAAACTGAATTCTTTTTCAAAAAAGAATCTGCCACTGGCATATTCACTATCAGTGTGCAAAAAATTGGTGTAAACGAGTATTGATTGCCATTCATTTGACATTTTGACATTTTGTAGCAATTATTCCATTACACAAGTGTCATTTAAATTGCTGAAATCGATTTTGAAATGGTGAATTTACCGTTTTTTCAATATATGACAAGATTCTTCTAAAGCAGCAGCATTTTAATGCACTTTAAAATGCACAGTGCATAATGCCAAAAAATAAAGCAAAAATAAAAGCACCCTAATTGGCATTGTTTGAAGTAGAACACACACCAAAACTATTCTCTTGAGCAGCAAAGAAGTTAGGCACCACAAAAAGGGGAAAGAAAAGCCAACAACAGCAAAAGAGATGAAGATGAAGAGGCAGCATCGATTGACAGGCAGCAAGTTGTAATTGAAAACAAAAATCACATCTTGTAGAAAAACTTGTGACGCTTGCACCACCAAAAAAAACTCGTCAGGCGATCAAATGGAAATAACAGAGAAAATTCTGCAAAGACGATCAAAAGTGAATTTAGGGAGAATTAAAGCCGACTAGAGTTCCGCAACAGAAGAAGCAGCAGCATCAGCAGCAGTGCCAAGTGCCGCAATCAAATCAAAGCCAATGAAAAAGGAGGAAAAGTGAGTGGGCTGGTGAGGAGATGCACTTTACCATTGCGCCCAAACACTGGCCCAATTAGATTGGCGCCCGTCTCCCTTTTCTTTTCTTCTCTTTTTTCCCTGTCCGATCCAATAAAGCAGTGCACACAGTCCCAACAGAGCGGCGATGATGTTTGCCAGCAGCAGCAGCAGCAGCAGCAGCAAAACCGTCCGATAGTCACGACCAACCCTAGCAACCCTACTTTTGCTTTGTTTTCCCCAGTGTAGAACATCTTTAGTGTGTTTTATGCGAGAACAGAAGAGAGCGGTTGTGCTGGCCACAATTCCGGTTACAACAGCATTACCAGCAGCTTCTCCGATTTCCTTGTCTTCCTTTTTGTTTGCAGCCGCCGTCCCCTTGCAGAAAACAATAAACCCGCGTTGGAATTGGGTTACCCCGCCGTTGCACCGATCGCTGTCTGTCTCTGCTCCGAGAATCCCTCAGATACTGATGGAACAAAAGGGGTTAAATTGGCCAGATGAAGGACTACGTTGTGGTTGGAGATGCTGCTGGTACCTAATGACTACCACCAGAGAAAGAGATCAGATCAAGTGTCCCTAGTGACTATTAGAGGCAGCAGCAGCAGCTCAATCTCGCAAGAATGTGAATGCTCATAAACGGGGAAAATCAAAGAGCGCAGCATTGTGTCTATATTTACAGTGCACAGACAACTACTTTTTCCTAACTGTACTTCTACTAGTGCTCATTCAGTGCTCATTCAAATATTTGCCTTGCTTAGCCTATTCTCGCACGAACTGATTGATTGTTCCGACTGTTTGTCTGATGCTAAACAGGGGCTACCTTTCTCCGGCCGGTGATAATCAAAGAAAATGGTGGTGGCTATGAAGAAAAGGTCGCAGCGGCGTTTTTTATGCATCTTACTGAAGAGAATGATGAGATGCCATAAAGTGCGCGCACTGAAGACGTCAGGGAAGTTTTTCTGGCTGAAAAGGAAAGAGTAGAGCAGAACAAAAACTGAGTGCAGTGTGAATGATCGGTGTCGTTGTTGCTCGTCGGGAACAGCAGTGTGTCATAAGTACAAGAAATACTGAATTATTTATGGAAGTGTTTGTGGTGCATGTGGCAGAAGAACAGGCAAAAAGTCAGAATCACTCACTTTTCCACCTCGAAACCACTACACCACTACACTACTTGGTAAACATCCGTGCGAGAGCCGTTCGAAACGATTGACAAAGAAGCACTGCACACCATCTTCAACACAACAACAATCACAACAACAACATCTTCAACTAAAACTTCTTAAGTGATTCCGATCAGCAGTGTGTGCTGACGCTAAATTACATGTTTCACAGATGAAAGAGAAGCTAAGGAGTCCTCCTCATCGTCATCGTCATCTTCATCGTCATTGCTGCCGTTGCCGCTGCCGGTCTATCATGTCACTTCAGCGAGCAGCGGTGAAGTGCATCGGCTAAAGGAGCGAGCCGAGAATACTAATGACCACAACACACAGAGAGTCAGTAACAGTCAAACTAAAAGATGGAGACCGACTGAGAGCACCCACCACCGCCGCATTCAGTAGAGCACACACTCAGAGTAGGCAAAAACTTTTTTTCTGTGACAAGTCGTCGGCAATGAAACTCTTACCGACGAGAGGTGCCCCTTTTTTAAAGGCAGTCATTAGTCTGTGTGTCCCGACTTGTGTTCTGCACATATCCAGTCTTAACCGGCGACAAAGGTAGTGCTGCCTCCATCCTGCTGGATACCAAACGGGCCGGGTAGTAGTAAACATTAGCATTTAGGGTCATTTCAGCCAGCTCACACAGGCTATAATCTGTCCAGACAGTAGTGTGTGTGTGTGTGTGTGTCATCTTTGGCGATTAGCACAATAGCTACTGGAGTTGCCAGAGTTGGAAGTACTGCAGTATTGGGCAAAGAAAAAGAGGCAGTAAAGTGCAAGTGAAATATTCAAAGCGCCTCTCTTCGGACAGTACTACCTGTGTGTGTGTGTGTGTGTGCAGTGCCGCCCATAGTTTAGCCTGGGCGGCAATTATCAAATTATACAGTTGCTAACTCGATTAGACGAAATGTGTCCGCGAGAGCAGAGAAGAGCCGGGGAGATAACAGAAAAAGAAGAAGGGAGAAGGGAAAGATCACCAGCAACAGCTTGTCGAGCTGCAGAAAAGAGTGCTTGACAAAATCCAAGTTACGATATGAGGGATACCACCACACTATCGACTAGTCTCACTGCTGCATCGAGCATATGGAGCAGATTGGCAGACGGGCGGGTATTACCTGTCGTACAGAAAATCTATCTAAAACTGCTGCTGATTAGTACTGTGTGTGTAGTTTTGGCAGTAGACACCAGTTTACTGTGAGTTAGCAATGAATGGCAAAATAGTCACGGTAATTCAATTGCTAATTGCTACAATGTTACTGCTAGTGCTGCTGATGTTTTTTGTGAGCACTGAGCTGTGTGAGCTACCTAGCTAGAAACAGCAGCAGCAGTCGATAGAGTACGAAAGATGGCATTGGCAATTGCCGTGATGGCTAGTTCAATTGCCAGGCTGCTGTCGCAGCAACAGCAGCTTATCTAACTCTACAAAGTTGACAAGAGTCGGATAAGAGAAGCGAGTAAAGCGAGTGCAGGCACTCGAGCAAATGATGGGCTTAGAAGAAAAAGATTTTCAACAAAACAAAAAAAAATTGTTTTCTGATATCAGATTGTCTGGCAGAAACATAAAAAGAAAACACACTGATCTTTTTTCTATTTCGAAAAAAGGTGATTCACCACTGTGAAGACTGCTGACAAACACAAAGACATTCTTAAGTTAAAGAATTTAACTGAAATCAAGGTGTGAGAAGGAAAACTGTAAAATTGATGTTAGCGATGGTCGCATCACTGGCGCCATTGTTTCCGTTTTCACCGTCTGTGTCAATAAAACAAAAAAAAGTGTGCAAAAAGAAACACACTGCGAGAATGTCCCTCCATCGTAAAGAGAGGGGCAAAAGAAAGCAAGCATTTTTTCTGGTGTAGCGTGACTATGTGATTTGCTCCCCTTGCACTGGGCACCAAACTGCCGTTTTACAGTTTACTCGCCACTTCACAGATCACAAAAAACTTCAGCAGACGACAGGCAGGCAGGCATGCAGGCAGGTAGAGTGTCATACATTTCAGGTAAGTACTTGCCTCCACCGGTGAACAAATGCTACTGCTGCTGCTGCTAATGTTAGTACTCGGCGGAATCTCAAATCAGTGAACAGTAGCAGCGGCAGTTGCACAGCTGAGCAGAACAGCACGGCAATAACTTGGCAGAGAAGTGTGGCGGCAACGGCGGCAATTAAAGCTTGTCAGTGTTTTTTTATTAAATTAAAGCAATTATTCTAATTAGCGCCCGGGCAATTAGCGCGATGATAATAGAGCCTGAAAGAGAGGAAAGGAGAAAAAGAGGAAAAAAGGGGGAGCTGAGAGTTGTCAATACACACACACGCTTTGCTATACTTCGGTGGCCACCGTCGAAGTGAAGTGAGCTCAAGTCAGTTGTAGCAGAATCAGCTCAACACTGAATACATCAGTCGACTGGTTGTGGGCGATATATGGCCATTGAACAGCAGCTGCTGCACAAGATGTCCGAAACAAACTAATTAGCCGAGTCCGCGAGTCTGTTTCATCAGTGATCTTTTTTCGAGCGTTTAATTATCAGCAGCAGCAGCGCAGCGACAAGAAAATGGTGGGCAGCTCTAAAATACAGTTCTGGAGGAGATAACATGGTAGTAGTGGTGGCTGTTTGTCTGCTGTTTGTCGAACTTAGCAAAGCAGTATTGTTCAGCAACAGAAACATTAGGGACAAGCAAAAGTGTATGTTCAGTACTGTTTGTGTGCTAATCTGGCGGTGATCAAGCTGTTATCGGACAATGGAAGGCGAGGGTAAAGGCGAGGAGGAGGAAGAGAAAAAAGATCAAAAATAGTGCGAACTGATTAACGACTTTCAGCAGGAGCTTGACTGCTGATGGTAAGGAATGAACAGGAAAGAAGGCAGAATCGGAAGCAAACCTTGAAAGTGAGACACTGGCAAAAAAAGAGCCCATGGCACTTCTTCGTCTTCTTCTTCTCAGCCGTCATCAGCATTACACCCATTTAATCAAAAGTCACAATCGCACACAAAACTTGAGACTAAAAAAGAATGTCTGAGTTTGCCTTCTTATCCAGACAAGAAAAAACAAAAACAGCAAAAGTTCCTCCAAAGTATGAACCGTTGCAAAACAGCAGCAGATCAGTGGCTCAGCAAAAAAATTCTGCAGAAAAGCAGCAGCAGCAGGAAGCTTATCATCCAGCAGAGAAAGGCGAAATGAGGCAGAGAGAGAGAGAGAGAAGAAGAAGAATTTGATACAGAAGAGGAGATTGCGAGACAGTGGTGGAGAGGTAGTGCAAAAAAGCAAAAAACGAGACTTACAAGAGTGAAGGGAGAGCAGCAGCAGCAAGCAAAAAAGCTGATGCCTACTTCGAAGCGAAAACTTTTGCTTCAAGGAATTAAACATCCTCTCTTAAGATGGCACAAGATAGACACTTGGCTCGACTGCTAAAGTGACACTTGAGGCTCAAGTGAGAGAGAGAAGGAGAGATCGACACTACAACAGAAGCCGAAACAGCAGAAGAAGAAGAAGAAGAAGAAGCCGGAGATGAGGACGGCGGCGACGGAACAATGCGCCAAAGTGTGCGCGTCTGGGCGGCCTCAACGGCCTCAGCGGCATCAGAGGGATGATAGCTCAGTGATGATGTCTTTCAGTGAGTTGATGTCGACTCGGTGTCTTGGATGAAGTAGAAGAAAAGGCAGCACCAACTGTAGACAAAGCTTCAAGCTTCAGCCGCATCACCGCATCACAAGACGCCGGAGACGGACAGTTAGTCGAGGACAAGTTGGCCTTTTGTTGACGAAGTCGACAAGCCTTGGTGTTGTTGATGAGGCTGGTGCTGATGCTGGTGCTGGTGCTGTCCTCCTTTTTTTCTTCCTTCGCCTCGTCATCGGCCAAAACACCAGAGAAGCACTTGCGCGTGCTGCACCAGCAAAGAGGGCAAGAGAGAAGGGAAGAGAAGAGGTAGAGTTGACAGTGGTGACTGTGGACAGTGGTGCCTTCTTCTTTTTCCTTTTCACTCCAAAGTAGTTAGCTGGATTCTCTTTTGGCCTGAACTTAACTCCTCAACCACTCAGCTCAGGATGAGAACCTCCAAAGTCTCAACTGTTTTTGGCGGCCATTGATAACGGCGGCGGTAGTGGCGCTATCACATCGTCGCACAGAGGCACCACCATCACCACCATCACCACCACTGTCTCCGATGACACACCACAGGGAGACAGGAGATCAGCAGGAGCAGCAACAACAGCCACCACCACCACCACCACCACCACCGCAAAGCTCATCCATCTTTCTCGCGGCACGGTGACATTTTGCGCTCCATTAAGAGCGATGGCAAGGGAGAAAGGGAAAGGGAGAGCAGCGGCAGCAGCACAAACGGATAGCTTCCCTTTGACAGTAAAGAAGGAAAGTGCTCCAGCTCCTTCTGACCCTCTCTCACACGAACAGACAGACAAGCAGACAGATCGAGGTGGCTGACGGTGTTATCAGATGCATGTTACCACCGTCTGTGTTTTCTTCTCTCTTCTCTAAGGTCGTCTTTGTACGACTTCAGTGGCGGGTGATTCTCACTCGCTCGCACCACAGCCAGTGCTCTGTGAGGTCTGCCAGAATGCACTTACAAAGACTGACAAAGGCGATTCTTTATTGGACACGGGCAAAGCGTAAATTTGTACAGCAGAGACTTAGTAGCTTCTTGCAAACAGCTTCTCGCAACATCGTTCGTTCACACTGATTCTTTTCAGAGTTGTCACTTTGTGATGAGGCGCTCACACACACATACACACACGCTAATTAAGAGCCCGTTCGGGTGTCTTTCTCAATGTGTGTGCACCGCCGTGTGTGGCAGGCCATTCCATAATTCATAACACTGCACAGGCACCAAAAGCAACAGCACCATTCAACCTCATAAATAACATTCATAATTGAGTCATCTCTAGGCGGTAGTGCCCCTGCTGCTGCTTCTGCGGGTGCAATCAAAATGAATCGCTAGATTGTGTCGAGTGTCTCGCCTCTGATTTCTGCCAGTGCCGCTGATCTTTTTCCTTTCCTTTTTTGTGCTAACCAAAAGCTAAAGTGAGAATCCCTCGCGTGTGCTCCTACACTAAAATAAAACGGTAGCACGCAGCTCAAAGTGCTGCCCGTTTCCGGTCCATTTGTCGGTGGTGGTGATGCTGCCGCTGTTTGAACTACTCATTGGCGGTAATGAGAAGGCCAATGTCAATAGCATCTTTACCGCAAAAGACATCAACTACTGAAGAATACTGTGCAGTACTTCAAACCAAAAGTTGTAGCCAAGAAAGTTCACCGAGTGCACACAACAGCAGTTCATGTTCAATATTGACAACAATTTAGAGAGCATTTAGACGCAAAACAGCAGAGCAGAAGAGGCGACCGACAATCGTGCACAAATGAACACGTCAAGTGCAACAAACACAAATACAAATAAATCAACATTATAATTGGCAGACAGGCGGAGAACAATAAAAATGAATGGGCACAAAAAGAAAGGAAAGAGTGCTGCTAGTAAGTAGTAGTCGTAGAGGATGAAAAAGAAGAAAAAGAAGTAGGTGATCAAGTGCTACTGCCATTGACTGACTGACTGCGACGTGTGAGGAAAGGGGAACGAGTGAAATAAACGTAATAACCAGCCAGAAAATTAATGTGTCCAAAGAGTGAGCGGGGGAAAGAAGACCATTTGTCGGTGGGTGCAAATGCGGGAGCCAATTAGGCAGACACTTGGCAACAGGAGGTGACGGTGGACAGACTTACAGATTGCACTTATGATGTCTCACTCTTTCATTGCCCTCTGTCATTTCTCAATCAGTGCGACAACTGAGCAGAGAGAGCAAAGGTCAGAGGACAAAAAATGGAAAAAACAGTGTTTTCTATGTGTCAATTGAGCAATTACAACGACAAAAATGTGATTGTGTGATTTAGAGGGTACAAATCTGCGTGCGTGTTTTGGGTGCTGAGGGTCATTTGCTGCTGCTCAGGGAACAACTATCAGTGATGATGATGATGATGATGGTGATGATGATGACGAGGCGCGGCAGTAGTAGTAGAACTGGGGCCTCTGCTACCTTTGGTAATTGCAGCCCATTTGCATTGGCACAGTCAGTCAGTCAATCACTAGGATCACGCCAAAAGCTACTATTGAGCAAGCGTTTACAGACAGTGCTGTACAGTCTTTGTCTGTTGTACAGTGCCTGCCTGGCTGGCTGGCTGTGTTCATCATAAATCTTACATTGCCAGTCTCACTTACAGCACACCAGTACAGCAAACAACTAAATATAGTGCCGAAAGAGCTCCACAGCAAAGACTCTTGGCAAAGTGAAAGAAAGGAGACACAGTGTCTGCTGCCGCTGAGGCTGCTGCAACTTCAACAACAAAAGTGGCGGCACTCATCTTTTTCTTTAACTTCTTCTCCTTTTTCATCTTCAACTTCAATTTCTTGAACAAACGCACGTCGGCTGGCATGCACTGAACAACAAAAAAGGCAAAGTGAAGAAGACAGAAGAAAAGAGTGAACAGCAGCGGCAGCGGCTGAATCGATTAAAGGCCATTTGCAAGCGATGCCACCACCACCACCACCACTTGATGTAAGCAGCACACACAATGGACAGAAGAAAAGAGGTGGGCAAAACTGCTGTCATCAGATGTTGATGCTCGACAGAGAGAATTGTCTTCAGCTGAAGTCCTCTCCTCTCCTTTCCTCTTTTCAGCACCGCTGGCCATTTGAGTGAGCAGCAGAGGCAGCAGCATCAACCGCAGTCATCGTTGTCGTCCTCATCGGCGGCGGCGGCAAACAAAGGCACAAGTCGTCGGCGAAGAGTTCGCCCAGTGGCCCGGCTGGCTGCACTATATGCGGTCCGATGGTTGCCGAAACAGCAGCAGCGGCAGCAGCAGCCTCAGATGATGAGCCACTCGAATATCGCTCAAACATGTGTCGCAGCCACTTGGAGCGCTGGTTCTGAAACCAAACCTGAAAGAGAAAGAAAGAAAGAAAGAGATAAAGTGAAATGGATGAATGAAGTGAAGTGGCCGTGGGTGCGAGATCACTGAAATGGAGATGCACTAGTGGCAGTGCACTGACTGACAGTGGTGGTACCTCAGTGGTACTCGCCGACACTGACAGACGTCCCAATAAATCAGCAACAGCACTGTTAATTGGGCTGGCACGCGCTCAAAAAGAGATACAATATTTCTCTGTCTATCTGTCTACCTACTACTCACTTGGATCACTCGCTTGCTAAGGCCCGTTCGGCGGACTAGGGTGCACAGTTGGGCGCTGTTGGGCTTGTGTGACCGCTTGAAGCACTCCCGCAGCGTGTCCAGCTGACTGCGTCCGAATGTGGTTCGAATGCGCTTCTTTGCTGATCGGTGGTGGTGGTGATGAACACTGCTGCTACTGCTACTGCTATTTTGGCCACTGAGGTTTCCGAAGCTGACCGAGGTCTGCTGTCCAACGGCTCCCAAGAAACGGCAGTTGACGTGTTGGCCTTGCTGGCCACTCCACTGCAAACTGCTTAAAGACGAATTGTTACTCGTTCCCAAAGTCATTTCCCTTCCGCAAAAACTGGAATTCGGCTGCTGAAGTTGCCACTTTGGTGCCGCTTCGCTTTCCGCTTCACGCCACTGCGTTCCTCCGTGACCAGCCAAAGTTGAGTTTGAGCTGGTGGTAGCTGATGGCGCAACAGCAAGGCAGCAGTTGGGCAGAAAGGGCACCAGTACTTTTTCTTCTTCAGCGGCAACAGCCCTCTTTTTCGCCTCTTCTTCCTCCTCTGCCGTTTCCACTTCATTCATAAAACGATTCAAATCTACTAAATTTAAAGTGAAATTCCGCTTAGTGAAAAAAGGATCAAGTTCACTGGTGCAACTCGGCGGCGGCGATGTCACTGTTGAATACTACTGAAATGTCACCATAGCACTACTGTTGACAACTCACTGTGTGAAAGAAGTGCTGCTGCATTTGCTGTTGCTGCACGGAAACAGACTAACTGACTAGTGCTAGTGATGGTAATGGTAAAGACAAAGACAAAGACAAAGACAAAGAGGCACCTCGCTGTACGCATAATAATAAATGAGCTGCCTGCTTAATCGCCGCCGCCGCTAAAAAAAGCACTAAAATGTGCTGTTTTTTCCAGCGAAAAAGACCTCGGTGTCCTCTTGGTCTGGCCACCGCAACTGCAGCTTGACGGTGACAGTAGTTAACGGAACCAATTGATCTAAATGTGTGTGTTTGTATGGGGTAACTATTGCAGCTGCAACAATCTATGTAAGTGTTTCGTCTTCCTCTCTATCTCTTTAGAAGTCAAAAAGTCTCACAAGTGGTAGTTAATAAATTAAAAGCACTAAACGAAAGAACTGTCACACAACTGGTCACTGAACAAGAACACACACTGCATCAACACTTGAAAGCAGGGTTTGCTTGAAAAGTGTCACTCGTGTCAGTGTGTCAATTTTATTTTAGACAAAATCCACCACTGAAGTCTACTGAAGTGACATCAGCTAAAGCAACCTTGGCCAAGACCTCGTGATGCACTGCTGCTGCTGACAAAGGTCAAAAGCACAGTACTACTAGGACATACTCTCATTCGCTGCTCCATGACCCTTCTCAAGTGGGTTCATCACAATATTTTGACACACTGCCCACCAAAAATCAGAGCCACTGAGTTTAGAGAGAGTCTCCGAACAATATTAGCTGGTGATGTTTACAACAAGGGGCAAAAGTTGTAGTAGTAGCAGCAGTCGCTTTCTTTCAGCACAGGCACAGGCATTGTTTGAGGGCGAATTGTGGGAATGTACGGCATTGTCCGTGTGCCTCGCTCTGTGTGATTGTTTTCCGAGCCTTTCTGTTAGCGAAAGTAGAAAGTTTTCGATGCAGTGCTGGCCGACACAGTGTTGAAAGGCGACAGGCGACCGAGTTTTGCGAGTAGTGTTCAGTGCATGTCAATGGCATCGTACTACAACACACAGGCCGCACAACAAATGAGCCCACCTCATAGAGTTGAAGTGAAGTTCTAGTTGACAAAACGGGCAGGCCGGGCCTCACAGAGGAGGCTCACAGAGTGCCACACGGCCCTGGCTGCAGTAGCAGCAACAGTGGCCAGGGAACAATTGCCCCTATCGACTTCGTTCAGCGGCGCGCGACACTCGGTCAATGGGAAAGCGAAACAGAAGCACTTCGAAAAGACCAGGCAGCAGCACTAGTGCTCACTAGGCCTTGGGTAAACACGTGGCCTAACCTATTGACTCCGAGGTAGCTGACTCTCTTTCTCTCAGCGACTCAATTGACAGGGTCGAGGTCAACTAGCATTGAGATGTTGCAGCAGCAACAGCAGTAGCAGCAATACAAAGGCACTGAAGTCAATAGACTGCTTCAGAGCACACTGCTGCTGTTGCTGCCGCTGTTGCCTACTACTACTCGACTGTAAAAGTGGTGAAGGCTACAAAGCTGCTAAGAATAGTGGCTCAGTACTGCTGTGCAAGTACTTGCTTTAAAAAAGCAAACAAATCGATGCAGAACTGTGTGTGTGTGTGCAGAGGAAAAAGAACTGCTGCCAACGACGGCAGCAAAAAACGATAGCGGAAAGGTTGCTGCTATGAGAAGTCGTGGAAAAAGAGAAAGAAAGAAAGAAAAAGGAACTTCTGGCCAGGCCACAAAGGAGACTGATTTTGTTCCCACACATTGTTATGCTAAGTGGTGGCGATGTCATCGTCAATGAAAATTAAACGGCTGAATAAGAAAGAAGGTAAGAAAGAAGAAAGAGCATAGATGGCCACTGCTGCTTCTGCTGCTCACGGCCATGCTTCACTGACACCGGGCTTGTCTCAAGCACTTGTCTCAAGAGATATTGAGAAACTGCGCAGTGCGCACACTAGTGAAAAGACCAAGTGAAGGTGAGATGCAAAGGCAACGGAAAAAAGATACAACGCCGCTTTAGTATCAAAAAGACTACTAAAGGCCATCGCAGATGCACAGCACTTTTTCCCCCATTCAAACACAGCTCAGTTCGAGCGCACTCTTTTTCCTTGTCAGCCAGGCAGCAGCAGCAGCAGCTAATCAATGGCAATAATTAGCAGAAAAATCGAGTGAAACCTAACCTCCAAGAGAATCTTTCCTTCCTTCCTTCCATAGACAACAAAAAGGGCACGTGCATGGGGCGATCTCCCGGTGATGATCAGTGCATCACTGCATGCACACATCTCTCATTCAGGCACTCTTGACATAGAGCATAAAGTTCAGAGCTGAACAAAACAAGGAATCAAGCAGGAAACATAAACCGAGAGCGGATAAGGGAACTGATGCAAGAGAGAGGAGAGAAAAGGAGCAAAAAGAGACAGATAAAGACAGCAACCGAAGGAGATGAGCGAAAGAGCACAGGAGAGCATCGGTGACTCGGCATCTCTCATCTTTCCTTCTGCACTGAAAGGCTGAGACTGAACAGACAAAAACAGAGACACACTTCTGCAAATGCAATGCGGTGGCTTGTGCCATAGAGAGAAAGAGAGGAAAGAGAGGAAAAAGGAATCATCGGTGTAATCGGCTTTGCAGCCTAGCAGTCGCCGCGACGTTCAACGGCGGCAGCGGCGGCGTGCGCTTCTGTGTGATGCAAACAGATTAAGAGAAGAGGAAAGGAGAAGAAGAGCTAGGCCTTTGCCTAGTCAGTCAGTGGTGGTGGTGGTGCCTGGTGCAAGTGGTCTGCTGGCACATCGTGGAACTGAACTTCAGCACAGAAACCATGGCACAAGTCAAGTGCTGCTGCTGATGTTGCTGCTGCCATGGCACCATTCACACCACCTCACTTGTAATCGGACAATATTTTTCGGGTATTCCTCCTCTTCTTTTCCGCCACTGTGTGATCATTCGCCGACGCTGCACTGTACTGCAGCACTGCACTGATCACCTCCACGCTTGGCGGGCGCGTGTGTGCGCTTTGTTTGCTCGGTGGATTACTGGCGAAAAAGATGGGGACTACAGCTACTTTGCGCGCTAAGATGACACACGCTCGGAGAAGAAGAATGAAAAGGGAAGGAAAGGGAATGAAGGGGATGCTGACAAATCAAATGCCTGGTCGGTCGGTCGGTGGCAGTAGTAGTGGTCGTCGGTGTAGCAACAAACACACAGACACACAGGGAGCACTCTGTCCATGTCGACCAGTGGTGTTTTCGCAGTAGTGCGCCTACTAATCTTGACGCATTGATCGGTGCAGCAGCAGCAGCAAAGCGAGTAGTACACAAGCAGCTCAGTGTGACAAGCAGTTGTGACAGGGCCATCAGCAGCAGCATCAGCAGCAACGACAGTTTGTAGCAAATAGAGCTGACAAAGAGCACTTACTTGAAAAGTGACACTGCCCAGCGCCGCCAGATTGATCGATGGCCTCTGCTGCTGCTGCTGCTGCCTGAACTTGATCATTGCAGTTGGCTGTGTAGTGCAAGTAGTCGCCTTCTCTTCTGTCAAGGTCGAAGGGCAAAGGGTCAACTGAAGAAACAGCAGCAGCAGTGGTGGTGGCAGCCCGTCTTGCAGCACCCGTTATGGCCAGGAAGTGAGCTTCACAGTAGATCTCCTCCTCGTGCCGACCGTACAGCGCTCCTTTCTGCAGTTGGCATCCGCAGTAGATACAGGAAAAGCAGTCAGTGTGGTAGTGCTGCTGCTGCTGCTGCCGTTGTTGTTGTCGGTAGTGCAGCTGATCTCCAGCCGGTACTGTGAAGACTGTAGATGGGAGGAAGATTAGTAGTGATATTTGGCATCAGAAAGGCTGATAAAAAAGCAGTTGGGAAGAACAAGAGCATACCAAACTGCCCAGACTCGATGACTGACTTGCACCGCCAGCAAGTGACCAACTTTTGAGCTGGTAGTACTTGATCATAAATGGAACTGTAAGCAGGCTAAAAAGAAAAAGAAAAAACACTTAGTTAGCTATTTAGCACCAAAACTGTGTCACCGCATCACAGCAACTAAAACAAAAAACTGTCTTTTAAGTAGGCCTGCTAGGTCAACTCTGAAAAGGAGCTAGATGGATGACAATGCCATTGGTCAGCACGCTGTTGTGCACATTCGATCGTCATCACCACCACCACCACCACCACCAAACTGAACTCGGAAGCTGAGGTCACATGAGTAATGAATAATAGATTAGCACGGCCACATCGAATTGTCTCTGTGTGCGATCATTACCGGCAATCGCTGGTGGCGAGCATCCGCGAGTCACTGCAATCAGCACTCGCGCCCACAAGTCACCGCGGTACAAAAGACAATCAACAGCACACACCTTGGAGTGTGCGACACTGCACCGCCTCATTTGCATAGCAGCAGTCGTTACATTAGGTGACAGTTGACAATTGACCAAGTGTGTGTGTGTGCGCGCGAACCGACCAGTCAATTGAGCTTGCAAGTGATCAGCATCAGCAGCAGAACTACTACTTGATAAATACAAAATAATATCAAATGGGCGAATGATTGGCCAGTGATCAATACTCGCATGAGAGCATGAGGGCACCACTCAGCGCAAATGAAGCACTGAGAGAGAGAGAAAGTCCGCCGGAAATGGCAGTATGCAAATGCCGCTGACTGCAAGCAAAGCAAAGTCAACGAGTCAGTCCGATAGATTGACGAAAGTGAGCAAAAAGAAAAAAAAGAAAGCGATGCCATCAATTCAGCAACTTCCGGAGAGACTGTCACCAAAATCGTACTCGTATGAGAGGCAAGAGAGTGCGCGTTTTCAAAACACAAAGTCGAGACAAGTAGTAAAACACTGGCACACTTTACAGGCGCACAAGGATATCCTTAATTTATAGCCGCCTTTAAAGGACCCACCAACACTACCGATCGAGATCAACCTTTTCTCTGTCATATTTTCTTTTAGAGCAACAAAGCTTAAGTTGATATGCAAAGTAGAAAAACAATGTCCCTATTTTGAACTGATACAGTTTGAAACAAACAGTTTCTGCCGTCAAACTTTCAAGCAACTATTTTTAAGTGGGCAATCTAATCAGATGTCTTTGGCAAAAAAAGATATGAAAGGTAGCTCGGGAACTGTCACTGAGTCGGTCAGATAATTAATAGTGCAGATTTTAATTGCAGATCGATAGTGCAAACAAAAAGTGCCGTTTCTTCAAAATAAAGAAATCGGGGGAAGTTGAAATCAGTCTTGCATTGCAAATTAATTAAGTGAAAATGACAATCACTGCCAGCCGAACAGTGAAAAGATACTGAATTGTTCTCCAACAAAAAAGAAAAAAAGCAGTAGGCAAGTTCGGGCGTCAGTCCCAAGCGTGGGAATGCAAGTGCCTAAATGCAAGTGCTCCTGATTTCGATTGTATCGGTCGGTGGTGGTGGCGGTGGTGATGATGGTGGTAAAGTGGTGGTCGCATCGGCCAAAGTCAAAGATGCCCACTTGGCCACCAAGCTCGCTTGCTCTCTTTTAACTGACGCCCTTTATCGGCCATCACCGTTCACATCATCTGCATCAGCATCACCATCGTGGTCACCGCCACCACCACCATCTTTGCCTATTGAGATCGGTAGGGAGCGATAAAAGTGAGCGCGGGGCTGATCGCTGGCCACCACAAGTGCCATATTTAATATCCATCCATCGCCGCCGCTGCCGCTAAAAAGCTGCTGCTGTTGCTGATAAGAAGACCATGTGAAATAGAGAGAGAGCGCACAGGTAATTTCAATTGCGCAAGCATGACACTTAGCTTCGGCTGCACAGGTAGCTCAGAAGTGCTTGGCAAGAAGTGTGAAATGAACAGCAGCAGCAGCAGCAACTGTCGCAGACTGGCTGCTTTGTGCATTGTGCGTCTGGAGAATGTCAATTGCCCACCACCACCACCACCACCACCATCACCATCAACAGCATCAGCAGTAGTGGACAAAAATGCACAAAGCCACCGCAGTGTGACCACTGGGACATAGCAGCAACAGCAGCAGAGCGGTGTGAACAGAGCATTTCAACGGCAAGCCAGTGTCCGTCGCTAATGAGTCGCAAGGCAGGTCGCATGTCGATGTCGAAGCTGCAGCAGCAGGGCGGACAGCAAACTGGTGCAACAGCAACAGCACCACTGGCGCCCTGGTCAGTGGCAGCCACAGCAGCACTTGATGACTATATTATGCTAATGAGTGGCAAAAGTTGGAGCGAAAGAGACAGTGTCCGAATGCGATTATCTCACACTGTCAGTGGACAGCAGCAGCAGCAGAAGCGGATCAATTAGCACATAATAAATTCGATGAGCACACGTCCGAGGAGAGAAAGAGAGAAAGAAACTGGCTGAATTTAGAAACTGCTGCTGATTCGTAAATCTCGCACGTGGCCACCACCACTACTACCAGTCTAGTTGACAGGTCTAGTCGACAACGACCAAAAATGATCATCAATTTGCACTTGACAGTGGACACACGGCGACTGTGGCGGTGGTGGTGGTGGTGCAAGGTGACAAATTGAGACATCACGCCTGCTGCTGCTCAACTGCTCATCTGCTTCAGAAGATCATCAAGCCCAATTATGTGGCCCTGGTTCCACTGGTTCCACTGATCAAAATGAGTTGTGCGTAGTAGTTTAGACACTGACGGTGTGCTGCTGTCACGCACGACTGAGCAATTTGTGGTGATGGTTACGAGGCAGCAGCAGTAGTAGCAATAGTTTTGCAGTGCACAATGGAGCAGGAGGAGGAAGAGGAGGACCAAGGCCGGATACAGTCACTTACAACAACTACTTGCAAAAGGAAAAGGAAAAAGAAGGAAAAGTAAAAGCTAAAAACTGGAAACTACCGTAAAGAAAGGCGCAAGGGATACTGCTATTATATTACAGTTGTACATTGGTAGTTCATGGTGAATGAATGAATGAATGAACAGTAAAAACACACACACACAAAATTGACAAATTCAAAACGGAGATCGCTGATCGCCAAAAAAGATAACAGCAGCAGTGGGCGCCCAATGTCAACTGACAATTGCAAACTTCAAATGTCGTGTCAATTTATACTTTAGCCAACTCAAGACACTGTGTGAGAAAGCCTTGAAATAACACAACCCTTTGAAGGTGTTTATGTCGCTGCGAATCAATGGTGCTCTAATTTAAATTAGAAAAAAGCAAAAAGATTGCATTGTAAATAAAAGAAGCGTTGCTGTGTAAAGTAAGTACTCATCAAAAGAAAGCTAAAGCATAAGCTAGTTTTGGTGCCTTTTTGTCAGAGGGAAAAAGCATATCTAAACAAGAAGCTTTAGCTTAGGTGTTCTGCAGCAGCAGCAGCAGTATCCCCGTCTCATCATCAACTGCAGACAAACTAATCAGGAATGGCGGCAAATGGCAGTCGCCTCAAAGGACTCTCGGACAAATCGGCTGATGATGAAGTAGTAGATTGTCTTCTTTTCCTTCTTATTCGTTTAGATCCAGTAGCAGTAGCATTCTGTCAAATGCTATCAGAACAGGCAAACTATTAATAAGTGCGATTACCGAACAGAAGCCGCTAGTTGATTGAAGATCACCGCCAAACAATCCTGAGGATCAGGCGACAAAACACACGCAACACAACAAATTGCAGTTCGACAGTACTCAAAGTGCACTACACGAAACAGTGAAATATTGACGCCAATATTAATGAATAAGTATAAATAAACCAGCAGCATTGAAGAGGAACAATAAGTAATAAGTAGTAAAAGTAGGGACGACAGAAAGAAAAAGAAGAAATTCAAACAGTCAGTCCGACAAAGTGAACATGGAACAATGAGTGAAAACAATGACTACGGTGAGTGGTGGCCGAAATTTTCAGCATCTAGATGCTCCCCAAGTGGACTTTTGAATTAAATAAATTCAATGAACACTGCTGCTTCTGCTGCCTTTGATTTCAGTAATTTTAGGCGCCTGCCCGATTTACAAGGCGCTAAGTTGTAAACATCGTCCTCAAAAAGAAAAGAAAAACTGGAGAGCATCAGCAGCACAGTGGCTCTATTGTGTCTGCCGTTGAGCATCGCCAGTGCAGTGGATTTTTTCAGTTTTATCGTTTTACTACAAACAGGCAGTGAAAAGACAAGAAGACCAAGAAGAGACAAGATCGACAGTCGTCGTCGGCAGTTAAAGAAAAAAGAAATCTGAAGCGAAAGCGCTCAATGGAAGTTCAAAGAGGAGCGATATTGCCAGCAAAAAAAGACCGTTTATGGCCAAAAACACACACACAGGCATTTTTGACAGTAGGACAGGTAGATTCCAGAGAGAACAAGCGGAAAAGAGCAAACCAACCGAGTATGCGGTGACCACTCGCATGGCAAGAAAAGTGAGCCATCATAAAAAAGGGGCACCAGCAGCAGCAGCAGCAGTCGACAAATGTGAGGCTCAAGCACAAGTGCAACAACAAAAACTGTGTGCGTAGAAGAAGTCTACGACCAAGCCTGCGGCTATCGTCTCTCTCTCTCTCTCTCTCTCTCTCATCTTATTTCACCACCAGCACGAGCACACATCTCATCCACACCTTCTGTCTGATCTACAGATCTCCAGACACCACCACCAGCACATCATCGTCATTTTGCAGTGAGGAGAGAGAGAGAGAGAGAGAGAGCCGTCAAATCAGGCTGGACACCGGCAAGTCACAATCTATAAACAGCCAAAAAATAGTCTGTCTATTAGAGCAGTTTCTGAGTGAGTGAGTGAGATGTGCTCAGAGGGCAGACGACTTTATGACCTCTCAGCAGTGGCCCCCCTCTCATTGAAGAAGACGAGAAAACACACAATGGAACCTGTCAACAGCAGCAGAAGCAGGCATCAAATCCGAAATCAGCGTCAATAATCGGCACGCCGCATGATCGGTCAGTATTGACTGACCGAGAGAAAAAACAAAGAGCAAAAGAATGCCATTCTTAGAAACACCGGCAACCATGAAGAGAAATGATAGCCGTTGTAAAGCCGTCTTTTTTACCGTAAAACTAACTGACCAGGTAGATCAGGCAGCTTAAGTAAAAGGCAGGCAAGAGCACCAGAGGCAGAGGAGAAGATTATCATGCTAGCCGCATCTTAGGCAAGGGAAGATGCGCGTAATCCACTTGCACCTGTGTACTCACAGTGTGTCAAACGGTGTTTGTTTTGCTTTTCATTTCAACCGAAGCTGACAGGCGCCAGTTTGTCGGGCAGAGAAAAAAGCCAGAAAAGCCAAACTGCGACCACAGCAGCCAGGTGCCCAGTGCCGTCATTGCAGAAGGAGACGCTCAATCAATCAATTGACTCATTCGCTCATAGTGCAAACGAAAGACACGCACCAGAAAAGTGTCCGCGACTGGTGCAGCAGCAGCAGCAGTAAACTGTCAAACGGTGGCGCGCGATTGATTTGTCGATTTGTGTTTGCAGTGCAGGAGCAGTGTAGAAGGAAGACAGACAATCAGGTCGGCAATCAAATCATACTACCTCGGTAGAGTGAAAGCAGTGCCTGGTGGTGGAGATTAGTCGCCGGCACTAGTCTAGCAGTGTTGGTGCTGCTGCTGCGGTCAGCGACCACTGAGTGCGCAGTATTTAGCCATAAAAAAACTTGCACTACCCCGTCTGAAAGTGAAAGTCAACTGTGTCAAATGCTGTCGGTGACCAGCAGTGAATGTGTGTGTGTGTGTGTGACAGTTCAGCAGATAGGCAATGATGATGATGATGATGATGGTTTTAGAACTCTCTGCGCGGCATCTTCAGTGGACAGAATGTTCAGCAGTGTGGTGGTGGTGCGATTAGATAGCACCGCGACCAAATGTAGTAGCATTTAAATGCAGTAGTGTGCAGTGTGTGCGGGGCAATTCGGTGATAATTCGGCAACTGCCTCCTCTCTCTCTCTCTCTCCCCTCTATGTTTTAGTCTCTTCTTCTGCACATCATCACGAATCAGCATCAACTACTTCGGCTTGTCAGCTTGTTGTGCAGCAGTGCCGTGTGTGACAGTAGTGCTCTGTGTGCGCCACTGTGTAGTGCACACTTTGCCGACGATCAATACTGCAAGAGTGAGTGTGTATTGCTACCTTAATGTATATAGACATCGATATCGATCAGTAGCCCAATCAATGACCACTTGGCCTGGGCCACAGTTGCATGCAGGCTCCAATGTGGCCTGTGCCTATGTGTGTGCCCTCTCTTTGCCCTCGTGTGTCATCACACTGCAGTAAACATCAGGCTCCTCTGCAGAAGTGAGGCTCCAAACTGAAGAAGTGTCTTCACCAATAACAAGAGTGTGGAAAGAAGGTGCTCAAAAAAAAGTGGAGAGTGGAGACATTGACGTAGTAAAACAGTAGTAGTCACAGAGACAGAAGACAAAGGTCAAATAGTGAATGAGAGGGAGGGAGAGAAGTGGAAAACAAACAAAATCCGCTCAAGGAGTGAACTGAAGTGGCAGTGGCAGAAGCAGCAGCAGAAGCACCGAGCCTGGCTATCGAGTGCGAGAGTCAAGTGATGCGGCATCGAAATGCCGAAACAAATAAAGATTCAATTGCCGATAAAGGCAAGTGAAGAGGAGAAGGAGAAGGAGGAGAGAACTGAAGAGATGCCGCCATCGAGTACTGCCATCGCCACTGCAGTAGTTTGGCACTACTGAGTTCGGAGATGCGCGCCCGACGACCAAACGTCAGCACCTTCGATCGGCTCCAGGCGATGTTTGATTTAGATACGAACAAGAAAGCGAGAGAAAGAGAAAGAAGACAGCAGCAGTGCTAAACGATGCGGCCCGACTGTCTCTGCTTCTGTCTGTGTGTGTAGTGCCCGAGAGAAAGAGCTTGTCAAATGAAGAAGAAGAGGAACGTGCTTGGCACTTGGGCGACGACAATGCCGAAGTTGATGCTGCTGCTGGTGGCGACAATACCAAGAAGGGGATAGGGAAGAAGAGATGGTAAAAGAAAGAAGAAGAAGAAGAAAAGAGTGCCGACAAAGGCGAAATATAGTGCCTGCTGCACGGGGAACAAACGAATGAACAATAGACAAAAGATGGCTGGTGCCTGGTGACACAAAGAGAGGAGATGCGGAAAATGAGAGCCCACTCCAGCATTGCTTCTATCATTGCTGCCAAGACTGGCAATGTTTAAAAGACAGAAAAAGAAGAGACCTTTCAACAATGCGCCCAACCCTAGCTAAATGTCAGTTTTTCTTCTTGAATAGGTCGATTGAATAGGTTCCCTGTGAGATGAGACCAAGTGAGATGAGATCGCATAGATCGCCGCGAGCGCCAGCCAAATAAACGTTTCCCCCTCCCCTTCGCTTTAAGATCGCGCCTTGACAGACTCTAAATACATCACTAATCAAGTCATCACCTTTGAGTTGAGCTACTGTGTGTTCAACAGCACATCAGTGCAGCAGTGGTATTTTTTCTGCATTTGTCAATAGGTCAAGCCTGCCAGGTTTGCCTGAACGGCCAGACAGCCAAAAGGAGGCTTTGAGAACCTAAACAACAACAACAACAACAACCAAACTATACAAACTCTCTAGTTCAAACAGTGGAGAGGAGAGGAGAGAGATTGTTAAACGGCAGTGGTGAGAACTCTGAGACAGACAAACAGACACCAGAGTGGTCCGAGTAGTCTATAATTACCATTTCAACAGCTAGAAAGGAAAGACATGAGGAGAGATGAAGAGAGCTGAAGTTGATCACAGCAAGGCGCCGCCACTGCAGTTAGAGTCTCCCTCTTTCCTTCTCTCTCATCTAACTTCAGCCACTCTTGACAGCCATCTTTTGCGAATAAATGTCTGCGCTAACAGCACACAACAAGACGCCCACTTCTGCCGCGGCGCCACCAATTATCATCTCAAGCAGTCGATCACGCCCAAAACAAACAGAGGCAAACCACCACCACCACCACCACCAAAAGCAGTCGCTTTGTTTAACATTGCGATTAGTGCAGCACAGTACACACAGGGCGATTCGATACTCGAGCAGGTGCTACAGCAGCAACCGCAGCAGCAGATGATGATAAAGATGTTGCTCAAAAGTGTGTGTAATTCAATTACACACAGGCAAACATGCAAATAAACACACACAGCCACAGACATTATTCTCCGAGTGACTGACAGAAGGCAATAGATAGATGCGGCGGACACATCCTTGTCTGTTGGACATCAAATGCGCGCACATGTACTGACAGGACAAGACAAGAGTTGGCCGAGACAGTGTGCGCAGCCAAGACTGAAAAGTCTTCTGACAGCAGTGTCGGTTGGCCGGCACTGAGCACTGCTTTTTGAAACTCAATTGAATCGAGTTGGTGCTGAACACACATATGGAAACATTAGGAGTCAGTTTGAAAAAAATGAAGAAGAGGGCAAAGCAAATATTTAGCAAACAAGCGGCAACTGAGGCAGCAGCATGACACCACACCGAAGCCAAGCCAAGACACCGGTCTGCTGAACTTGCTGAAAGCATTCACATGTTTCCAGATTCGTAGGTGGTAGGCACGGGATGACGTGCTGCTGCCAGCGCTTGAAAAGCACACAATCGAAGGGGAAAGAGAGTGAAAAGTAAACGTGAAGATGAGTAGTAGCAGCAGCAGCAGTCCCGGTGCAAACGTGAGCGGATAACGTGACAGTGGAAGGGGAGGAAAGAGAAGAAGAAGAAAAAGAAAAGCAGAACACAGCCAGTCGAAGACAAATGGATGTGCACAATGCAATGGAGGTGACAGGCAGCAGTAGCAGCAACATACGCTGGTGGTGCTGGTACAGCAGCTGAAATCTGTGAATGAAAAATTCAAATGTCAGCCAGTGTCAGTCAGTCAGTCAAAGTCAGCGTTTGCTGAATCAATCACCACCAGTACGGCTGAAAAAAGTTCAGGTGAAAAGGGAAAAGGGAGTGTAGTGCAAGACAACAACAGCAACTGCGGTGACACAGTGCACTCTACTACTGGTGCAATATTTCCATTGAGCTGTGCAGAGCATTCCTTCACTGCTGATGCTGGTGATCACAAGGTCAGAGAGGAATGCTGCTGCTGCTGCTGCTCATCGTGGGGCACACTTTCTCAATGGCAACTTCTCGACGACAGCCATCAGCACCACCTCCTTCTTCTTCCTCTCCTGAGTGAGTGTCAGTGGCTGAGTGAGTGTTCCTCCTGTCGTCCCTTTTCGTTTGACGAGCTGCTGCCTATCGCCCGACTAAAACATCAGAAGCATCTCACTCAGCTGCTGCTGCTGCTGTTGTTTCTGCTGGGCCTGTCTCATCAATTCACCGAGAGGTCCAGAGAGGGCTCAGAACTGACAGGAGACAGAAGAACTGCAGTGCTGTGCCCAAACGTGTGCCCAACAACAAGACAATTGAGTGGTGTGTGTGTGTGTGTGTGCAGGCCACTTCAAAAACAAACACGGAAATAATTAGAGCAGCAGAGAGATTTGAGAGTGCCTGAAGAGCAGCCAAAGACGCTGCTGCTGCTGCTGTTGCTGAACGAAACAACAGCAGAAACAAAGTAAAGCAAAAAGTCAAGCAAAAGTGCCAATCAAATTGGGAGCAACTCTCGCAGCGTGGTGCACTGTCCAATGACTGTGGAGCTGTGAAAAGTGTCAAACGACAAAATTCAAGCTCATCTCCAGTTCTGTTATGTAAGTCAGAGCAGTGAGCTGTGTGTGCCTATCTGTCAAACATTTCGGAGTGCAAGCAGCGCACACACACACAAACTGAAAAAGAAGAAAGACAGAATTTGGCATTCCAAAAAGTGCTGTCTTGATGGAAAGCAAAAAAGTGATGAAAATAGCAAACAGATGAAGATCGAATTACCAGCAAAGCTTGATGCTGAAAAGTGTAAGTTGCGACCACAGGAGAAAAAAATAGGCGAGCTGGTAAAAAAGTTGCGGTGATTTGCGATGTGCAGCCGCGTCGTGGCCTTAAAAGGCCAACACAAGACTGCTGTCACAGCAGACACTGACAGAGGGGACAAAAGTAGATGATCCTCAAAAACTTTGAACAGCAAAAGAAAGGAAGGAAGAAAAAAGTAGTGTTCATTTTCATTCACTATTTAAAGCTCTACCAGCACCACACATCAAATGATCTAAACACTTTGCGTTTGCCTTAATTAGCGGCAACGGCTGCTGTTCTGCTGGTGCATCATCAGTTTGTCGCTCGGTGCAGTGCAGCAGCATGTTGTCAATAATTGTAAATCATCGCCGCTACACCGCTGACATAATTAGACAACAACTTGGCTGAAGGCAAAAGCAAAAGTAGGAAAGGGAGAGAGGGCTGAATTAGAGAAGACAAGTGTTGAAAGTTGAGAATGTACTTCAGAAAAAAAGGCACAGGCACTGACTGAGCCCAGTTCCTCTCCACTACTGTTTTCATGCTTTAATTTGCAAAAAACTAGCCGACACTTGCTGTTGGTTTGGTGCAGCGGTGGCAAATAGTGGGCACAAAATAAAACAACAAAAAATGGTAACTTACTTTGAAATAGTGAAAAAAGTTGAGTTAAAGGGGTGCTCAGTTACCCGTTGTTGTTGCCTGGTTTGCGGTGTGTTGTGGTTAACCGAGCTTGCAGGCGACTACCAGCAAGTACTCGTACTCGAATCCGTGCACCGAGGAGCGCTGGCCAAAGTAGTCATTGTAGACCTCATCAAAGAAGAGACTGTAGAATCGCAGTCGGCTGGACTCCTCCATGCACGAGCCGATGGGACACATCCACATGATGGCGCCTGAGGGATGAAAGTTGAGAAAGTTGAAGTTAGCAGAACAGCTTTTTCTTAGTTTGAACATCTTCCCCCCCCCCCCAACACTTACTCTGCACAGTCTTGAGCGACTTCAGCTTGATGTGCGCGCTCACGTCGACAAACTCGGGTGAATCGGCAAAGCCAATCTGCGTGAACAGCGCATTCAGCTTCGTCTTCTCCTCGGCGCGATTCGGCTTTGTCAGCATCACCAGATTGCTGGCTCCTGAAGAAGGCAAGTAGTAGGCGGCAAATGGTGGTTAACAAAGGTTTATCATCAAAGAATTAAAGCGCTTACGCTGACTTCGCGTGAGAAGATCGGGAAAACACTTCAGAGCGATGCGCTTCTCAATTTCAAAGAGCTCCGACCAAAGTGAGATTGTGGCGCACAGTTGGCCATCTGGTGGTGGGGAAAGTAAGTATAAGAGATTTCGGAAACATGAAATCACAGTGTGATTTCAGTGATTCAACTTTTCAACTTTTAAAACAAAAAAAGAATACAAACCTGGCTTCAACAGCGAGGCAATGTTCCGCATGGCCACCTCAAAGTGGCCACCGTCGGCGCTGCGCAGCAGGTGAAAGGAGAAGATCAGATCGACAGAGCCGGGCCCCAGACTGGCGTCGCCCACGGACTGCACCGCCGCCAGGAAGTTGTCCTGCGAGATGGAGGCGGTGATGTAGCGCAAGTTGGCCGGTTTGTAGTTGTCACGGGCGTAGTCGGTGAGGTTTGAGTCGGCCTCCACGCCAATGACCCGTGCGCAGGGAAAGGCTCTGGCAATCTCGGCGGTGGTCTTGCCGGTGTTGGAGCCGATCTCCACGATGGTGCTGGGCCTGTTTAAAGAATCACTCAATGTGTTTCAACTTCACTTTTTACTAATCATTACCAGCAACCAAGCAGCTCTCGACCTTTAAATCGAGTGCAAGCAGCCTTCAGCAAACTGATGCCATCCCGCTGCTTGATGACGTTCTCCTTGTCGATTCGCTTGGCGGTGGTCATTATCTTACAAAAAATATAAAACAAACTCATTTGTTTATCTTTTATAATCATTTAATTCACAATATTGTTGGCTAAATTTAAATTGAACTTGAATAACTTTGATTTAACTTTTTTGTCCCTTTCAAAAGAGCAATGGGCAAAATGGGCCTAAATTGAGCAATTGAAACCTTTGACTTGTTATACACTGTTGGAAAGGTAATTTTTTGCTGGTTACAAATCTTAAATAGATATGTTGAGGTGAAAAGTAGTTTAGAAGATTCTTGCACGAGTAAGTCTCATAAATCATTGTTTTTGTGTTATTAAAAATCAAAGTTGAAAAGTTCGAAATTATTAAAAATAGCAAAATTGTCAAACTCAAGCCATTCCTATAACATTCCAATAAACATTTTATGAAGTGTCGTGCAAGAACTACTTTTCACCTCAACATTTTTCTCTGTTTCTCCCTCCGCACTGACTTTTTTTGCTCTACAAATTGTTGCAAGAACGAGTAAAAAGATCACTTTTATTTAGTTTATTCTCATTATTCCACTTATTATTCTAGCAAGCCGTTAGTATCGGCATTATCTCTTATTCGTTTAACCCCATACTCATACTTTAGCCGACTAGCGGCAATCACATGTACTACTCCCACTTTTCTAGAAGGATTTGTGGCGGCTAGCGCCCTCTACATCATTGTCACAATTAAAGAGAGCACGCTGGCCGCTTGTCAGAACGTGCACAGCCATCATCGAGTACAGACGTTGCTAATCTTGCTCGAGAGCTGAAGGCCAAGCTTGCCTGAGCACGCTGCTCAACCCGAAGAATCCCATCAAGAAGTCGGCCTATGTGCATACGCTGGGCCGCGCATCACATCACTCGGTCTCACAACCACCCCCAAAACAACCGCAGGGACACACTGCTGAAGCTGGTGAGACGCCAGTTTGTGGTTTCTCTCTGCAGTACCGCCCGAACACTCTCCTCACACCCATTCCTACCACCCGTAGTAGAGACGAGGCAGCAAAAGCTCACCGCCTGAGGTTTGAGCGAACAATCACCTACTCGTTTTTATTACAAATTACACCGTTAAAGATATTGAAAAACGGTTTTTACCAGTAAAACGAGATAAATGGCATCTTTCTAGTGGTACCAAATTCGAGTTGAACAAATGACCGGAAGTGCCTTATCTAATCATAGTCACTTTTTAAAACAGCTATATTAAATACTATAAACACTCCAATAAGATTTTCGATTGCAGCATTGGATTTCTCGCCCCTTAATTGGTTTGTGCCTAATTAGGTTTTTCTCAAAACTCTATAATTTACTAGAAAACCCAAAAAGTTTGGAACGTTATCTTTTGCTGCTCTGCGCAGGCGCGTATCGCTATCGCAGCAGCTGCAGCGCTGGATAAAGCTGTGCGCTCTCACTGCCCTTCTCGCTGCTATCGCTGCCGCCGCTCTCACCCTGGGCTGTCGGGAGAGCACAGTTGTTGCGGGGGCAGCACTGCACAGCCCAGGGCGGCGAGGTCTGACGTGACTTGGCCGTTGTCAACGACCGACGACAAGGGTCTTGCGAGCTCAGCGAGCGGGGCCCGAAAAGGAGGGCCCAGACATCAATGTATGTTAGCGGTGCACAGATAAAAAAAGGCGAGGTTTGGCGTCACTTGGCTTATCAAAAACGCCCGCCGACGAGGGACTCGCGAGCGGAGCGAGCGAGGTCCGAGATATCAGGTTACATTGTTTACGAATGGTCACTTTTCTGTTGCTAAATCAAAACAAAACAGCGTTTGCTCTAAGTCACTTAGCAAGTCACGCAATCAAGCTCGCATCGATCCATTCTGGTTGAAGCCATTATCTCGTCCCATTTATCACCCGACTGGCACTGCACCTTTTCCGTGCATCCTCTCTCAGTCATGATTAATCTTGCTGGCCGTTTGATGTAAGTATTGGTTGCCACTTCAAATCACACCTATCACCTAACACCTATCCCGTCAAGTGCAACTTCTACCTACTTTCACGGAAAACCTCAGTTCTCCCACCTCATGGAAGCTCGTCTCGGCAAACTTTGCTGAAATTGCCTTTACTAACCGACCGCCCTACTGCTTGACTACTTTAGACTTTGCCGCGCAGCGGCTCACTAAGACTCGATCACTGGGAGCTTCACATGCTGACTGCGCCAATGACGCAATGGACCAAGTCGCGCGCTAGGTGTCATCCACTTGCCAAGAAGATCCAGTTTGGCAGTGTTGGTCATTAGCACCGGTTTAGCAGAGAAGAAAAAAACTTTAAAATACAAACACTAATGTGATTTTACTTTTGCAGGAACATGCTCAACGACTGCAAGATCACCCTGTAGCGACAACCAAAAGAGCCATCAAGCGCTCGAAGATCACTTTACAGAGGACCCTGACCAGTACTGGATCGATGTCACTACCACAACCGAAAACAAGTCAAACTTCAAAGATTAGGCACTTCCATCGTTCATCCTTTGATTTTTTATCAAATGCTTTTTCTCCACTTTTGTCTTTGTTTTTCTTTATCATTTGAATACTCATGTAATTTTCATAAACTTATGACAATAAAAACTTGAAGTAAAACGAAAAAACTAACGAGTAATCTCAAACTTGTATAAGAAAGTCTTATGAAATGTCTTATAACTGTATAAAAGAAAAATTTCATAAAATAGTAAAAGTTTTATGCGCAAAATCCAAGCTGTTTTCTCATAATTGTATGAAAAATTTTCTTATGATCTCTTGAGAAATGAACTGGTTCTTATATCCTTTTGAGGCATACTTTTGTGTGTGATCATGAGAAAATGACGATTCCTAGAAATTCGTTGTCTCAGTTGGTGACTCATTTGGCGAGCTTTTGTAGCATCATGATAATCAACACTGCATACAAAAAAGATTAAGTTTGTTAGTTCTGATTATAAAATATTAGTAAAATTAAAGTTATACCTTATGGGTTCATCTACATTTTGAAAATTATTTAAAGCAACTTTAAGATCATCAACTCCATTTTCTCTTTTATTAACAGGTTGTTTCTGTCCAGGCACTAAAAGGTGCATAAATCTTGATTTTATGTTTGTCCATCGATTTTTGGCATAAACAAAAATTATGAAAAGAAGCGTAGAAGCAAAAATAATTATTGCTATACAAATCAAAGCTATAAAACATTTTAAAATAAAAAATAATTAGGTTTCAGTTATTTATAAAAAGATAAACTTACTTATCACATTAGAAATCACTGGTGGCTTAATAACGCCTAACTTTTTTATTTTTGATTTTTTCAAAAAATGAGTTTTCAAATTTTGTTTAGTGTCGTTGAAAATTATTTGAGAATTTATTGTTGCGGATGTTCCATTTGAAGAAATAACAGTAATTGTGTCGGTTTCTTCTTGAAAACACTGTTCTTCTTCAAAATAACTTATGGCTATGGCAATTTCACTTATTGTGTCTTTATCAAAAACCTAAAATATAAATGTTTATATTTGATAAATTAAAAAAAACAAAATACAAACAAATTTTTAAATACATACCAAATTATTTTTCGTTTTTTGCATCAAATTATTGTATGTTTTGTTGGTATGTTTGGCTTCCCATTGATGTCCGGTTTCGTGGCTAGTTACATTGCAACCATTCATTAAATCAATTGCACAGTTGACAAAGCTGATGCCGTATAAGTTACGTGAAGAACAGGCAATTCCAAAACTAAATCCGTCATATTCAGTTCCATTTTTAGCTTTGACTTTTTTAATTGTGTAGAAACCAACTGATGAGTATTTGTCCATTAAAGTTTTTACAAATTGATTGTTAAATAAAAACTTTTCTAGTTCATCAACATCATATTCTTTTAACAAATTTAAATCGGAAAGATCTTCAGGGTTATGAACAATTAAACTTAAAGATGGACCAAAATTTTGATAAGTTTTTCCAGAATAATGGCCAAACGATTGTTTGCAAAAAATTTGTTTGGTAGATTCGATTTGATTAAAAATTGCAATGTTAGCCAAAGTTTCATTTCCATTAAAGTATTCCAAAACGCTTCCATCAGTAATGATTGCATTTGCTAAAAATATTGAATTAATTTAGTTATAACTGTTTTTTAAAAATGTATTGCTTAAAACATGCATAACTATTTCAAAAAATATTTTTTAGAAAAGTGCTAAAATAGGTATGTTTTAAAATTAAATAAAGTTAGTTGATTATTTTATTAAAACTTACGTATTCGGTTTTTAGATGCATTTGAAAGCAAAATCGGTCTGGCATCAGTTGCGTTTGAGTTAATAAAAATAAATAATAAAAATATTATTGCATTGGCTGGCTGTTGCCATCTCAGTTCAGCTTGCAAAAACATTATCCGCATGTGACGATGATTTAGATTGCAAAAATAAAAAATTTGGCAATGCAGAAGAACTTGACAAAATCTGTTAAAACTGTATAAATAATTGCGTATAAAAATTAATAAAATAAACTTACTTATTTAAAAAAATTTGCAAATACAAGTTTCCTGCTATGATAAAATGTTGATTTACATTTTTGGTAAAAAATGACTAGTTAGACTAGTATAAAAAGATGTGTTGCTAAACGTAGATCGGTGTTCAGTTGAAAGTGGAGTATTTGATGCTTTGGAATGAGATTTCAGTGATCACAATAGGTGGGTAATTGAGTAAAAGTTGATAAAGAAGAAGTAAAAGAAGAATAAAAAGAACTTGTGAAGACTGCAAATGTAAAATATAGTTTTCGACAACGGAGTAAAAAGGCGGCTGACTGACAAACAGCGTGACAAAGTAATGGTGATGATAATACTGAGAGTAGCCTATAGGCCTATAGGCCGCTAGCAATGTGGCTTTGAGAGTTCAAAGTTACATCGCCTGTTTGTGTAAACAAGCAGCTACTTTTTGCCATTAAAGTCAGTCTGGACAACGTATGCTTGTGTGCACTCTCACTCTACGTTTCTGGTGGCAACGGTGAGGTCATTTAATTGAGTGAAAGTGAATGATTGTGCAACATATTTACTGAATGTTCTGACAAGCTAATGACAAGTTAGTGAAAGAGAGCTGTTTCAGAAGATTCATAGAAACAATGTGAAAAGCTCAAATCAGTATTAGAAATTGTGTTTTTTCTAAAAGCTGCAGATGTAAATTTACGGCAAGTGAAATAGGTTTTCTATGAAATGCAAAAGAATTTAAACAAAAAGTAACCAAATAGCAAGATATTTGTACATCCGGAAAAGGACGGTTATTACATACCGGTCGACGATGTTTGCTAAAAATCCTAGTGTACGGTTGAGAACGAAGACAAAAGGTGAGCATATGCGGACCCCACATAATGTCCAGATAATGTCCATGGTAAGTGAGTTAGGACATTTAGAAAAAAGTAACAAAAAACAACAATGATAAAAGGTAAAACTAAATCACAATTTGAAAAACCGACTAGCAAATGAATAGAATGACTTGACGGAATCTAGGCTGCATTGTGCAACAGATTGATAAACGTAAGGTGCTTAGCTGCCCCATAACAAAGTAAAATCTGTTTAGAATTTTTTTTAACTTTCTCTGTGAATTGGGCAGCACTGCACAACCTTTACACATGTTGGCAACATGATGTTGCAGTACAGCTGCTGCCAGAAACTTGCTGCAAACTGGCAGCCTGTTGTGGAAGAAACTAGCAGATGGCAGTATGCCCTACTGAGAGTGGCTGGTTTTTGGGAGCTACATGATGTGCATTGCTGCCCAATTTTAACCAGCCAAAGTCGATTTTCGTTTGTTGTGAATGCCTTGTTCAGCGTTTACAAGCAAAAGAAAGCAAAAGAAAAGGAAAGTCGCCGTCTTTTATAGAAAAGTGAATGGCTTTGGACGGCCGATTTCCTACTAAATTATCAGTAGCCCCCAAAAAACAGCTACTTTGTCAGCTAAACTTGTAGAGTCATCTTAAACAATATCGATTTTTTAATCGATTGTTTGGCTTCTGGACTTTAGAATTTAAAATGACGGAGTAAAAAAGCTTTTAGAGGGTGTGATTCTAGTCAATAATAAAAAAACTTTCAAGACCTTTTTATACGCAAACTGTAAATTGATGACAAAATGGCTTGGTTCGGAAAAATTAAAACGCAGTCACTGTGATATGCAAAGATCAGAGCCGTAAAGATAACTTTCATACACAATTCCTAGTACTAAATCACAAAGCTGAGATATTCCAAAAATTCCTAACTTTTTCCAAATTAGGTCATTTTGTCAGTCTAGGACAGGGATAACAGAACGGCGGACAACTTTAGGCCATGCTAGCAGTATTGTAACAGTTGTGCTCCCACGCTTTTGAGGAGAGGTGCTGTGGTTGGTCTTCAAAGCGCAAGCGCAAAAAAATCTCAGCCAGGCAAAAAAGTCTCCGAAAAGACAAGTCTCCAAACGCGTGAGTTTAGGAAAATTGAAATAACTTTATTTTAAACTTACTCACTTTAATACTCACTTTAAAAAGAAAATAATACAAATCTATCAGTTTAAATTAATTTAGTAATTAATATAACTTTGATGGTGACCAGTAGTTTTTACTGTTGATCTTTTAAGGCAACCGTCACTCGAACTTTTTAGTTTTTTACGTTTCTAATAGTTTCCATATGAAAACAACTTTTTGCGTTTTTTACAACCGATTTTATCTAGAATACCTAAAATTCTGGTTTTGGTTTTAAAATAATCTTAAAAATTTTATCTTGAATCGTATGGAGAGGTTTTGGAAAATATTGTTTTGGGATTTTTTAATGACCGATCAAAGTTTTTACACGTGTTTTTTGCAACTTTAACTCAATGAAAAATATAGTAAAAAACAATATTTTCCAAAACCCCTACATACGATTCAAGATAAGATCTTTAAGATTATTTTAAGACCAAAACTAGAATTTTAAGTACTCCAGGTAAAATCGGTTGTAAAAAAAGGCAAAAAGTTGTTTTCATATGAAAACTATTGGAAACGTGAAAAACTAAAAAGTTTGAGTGAGGGTTGCCTTAAGCATTAGTGCTCTTTTTGCATCACTTGCGTGACGATCGTGTTACGATCTTATTAGCAAGAAGTTTATCATTTGCTCAGCAAACTGAAGCAGTTTTATAACTGAAGTAAGGGTTAGGTTTTTTTTATTAAACTCTATTGAATAGTTTTTTCAAAAAAGTGAACCTCTGTAAACTCTCGTAACTGCTTAAAATTCTCTGCATAGGACAAATTAAAATAAACGGGCTTCAGCCCTGATGGAGCCGCCCGCCAAAATCTACAAGAGCAACAGGGATAGGATGCTAACTGGCTAGAAAATAATAAAATGGGCTTAGATTTACTTTAACTTGGTCATTATGTTTAGTTACTGAATTCAATTAAAAGATAAGCTGCTCACTTTTTTACTACTTTTCAAATTTTGATTTTTTGGTGGTTTAAATGATAATAAAAAATTACTTTATGGAAGTTAATAAGGATTTCATGTAGAACACTCCTATGTTGATATTTTGCCTTTTAGTGACTAGTTTGCCATCAACAAGGACTTAAATTTCATTAACATTGCATTACACTTTTTGGCAAACTGGAAGTTGGCATGGCTTGATCAAAAATGCAAAATGAAAAAGAACTAAATCTAAACCTTCAATTAATTTTTTAAAGATTCAGCTTTTTAAAAAATTAATTGATTAAAAATTTGTGATTAAATTTTCATATAAACTCATAAAGTTCAACTTCAAAGTAAAACATTTCTGTTTTGTTTCAAACTGTTCTCAATTGGCACGCCTATTTTTTATTTTGGTGAAGTGTTTTTTCGGAGTTCTCTCACCATTTTTCTAGTGATGTGGCGCTTGCGCAGGAGCACCGACCACAACACCACTACGCCAAATATGTGGTGGGCCGCTAGCATGGCCTAAAGTTGTCCGCCGTTCTGTTATCCCTGGTCTAGGACTTTTGTCAAACTTTTGAGCTCAGTTGTTCAGATTACAAACACTACACTTCGCAACCATTAGATATCAAAGCGTGTTTATTCGTTGTTGTTTTTGCAATAAACACAAGCATGCAGAAACGCAAAGAGAATTTAGCATTCAGTCGGCAATTAGATGCACAGCCCCACAGAAATGTAAAATCACAATCGACTTTCAATTTGAAAATAAATTATTTAGTAGCGCGTAATAATTAAGCTGAAGTAATATCTTGAGTAGTGCTAGCCCAGTGGTGAGAAGGAGAAGGAGAAAAGGGTTGAAGAGTGGTCGCGTGGTGCAGAAAGGCAGCACTGCAGAATAATACAGTTGTTTTTGGGGCAATCATCTCTTTACCACAGGACACTCTCTGCTTGTGATGCTGATCATTACTCGCCCCCGTAGCAGTCATCGCCGCCATATCGGTCCTCCTTCACCTTCTGCAGCTTGATGAGGTCATCAATGCGCAGGATGGTGATGGCCGCCTCGGTGGCAAACTTCAGACTCTTCACCTTGGAGATGGCCGGCTCGAGGATGCCCATCTTCACCGCGTCCTTCACCGTGCCCTCAAACAGATCCAGGCCGGTGTTCTTCATCGCCGCGTGGTCCGCCTTCGTCTGGGAGCTGTTGTGGTAGGCGCGCAGCTTCGCCACCAGATCGGTGGCGTCCTTGGCGGCGTTCACCGCCAGCGTCTTCGGAATCACCAGCAGCGACCGGGCAAACTCGGCAATGGCCAGCTGCTCGCGCGAGCCAATGGTGGTGGCAAAGTTCTCCAGGTACACGGAGAGGGCCGCCTCGACGGCGCCCCCGCCCGGAACCACCTTCTTCGACTCGAGGACGCGCTTCACGGCGCACAGCGAGTCATTGAGCGAGCGCTCCATCTCGTCGAGGAAGAACTCGTTGGCGCCGCGCAGAATGATCGACGCAGAGTTGTGGTTTTTGGTTCTGTAAAAACGCAAGGGTTTAGTGAGGTGATAAAACAAACACAAAAGATATCAAGACTCTTACCCCTTGACGAGAATGAGCTCATCGTCGCAAATTCGCTCCTGGACCACCTCTTCCGCCTCGCCGAGCATGGCCGCCTCGAAGGTCTCCTCGCCCTCCATGTTCGCCAGACTGGCAATCAGCTGGCCGCCGGTGGCCTTCGCTATTCTCTTCAGGTCAAACTTTCGACACCGCCTGACCGCCATGACGCCGCTCTCCAGACAGTACTTCTGACAGAGCTCATCGACGCCGCCAGTGGTGAGGATGACATTGGCGCCGGCGTTGATGATCTTCAGGATGCGCTCTTTGGTAATGTCGCTTTCACTGGGAAAAGAGAGAGAGTCAGAAAAAAATTAAATACAAGTCAAAATTGAATAAACTGCCACACTAACCGCTTGCGCATATCTTCCAGCTTATCTGGATCATTGATCAGCATCTGCACGCCCATCTTCATCTTGGCTTTCTGCAGGGAAAAGTCGAGCAGAGCAATCTTGGCGTTCTTCACCTGCTTGGGCATTCCTAAAGTGGACAAAAACAAACAAACAATAACTTACAAATCATTCAATAGGACTTAGCAAAAGACATTACCTTGCATGGCGATGGCACAGTTAAGAGCGAAGCCGTTGATAAGTTGACTCTCTCGCATACTCTTGCCATTGGCCTTGAGAATGCGAATGGCCTTCACGGGGTACTTGAACCCACCGCGGCCGTCATTCTGCTTGATGATGGTAACCGCCTCAACGACCATGTTGGAGAAAAACTCCGAGTCACTATAAAAGAGAAGTAGAATGTTGTTAGAGTTTGGTTTGGAAAGTTGCACTGAATTGAAAAGGTCACTGCAACTAGGGTTATTTCTCGATAATATATTCCCAGCGTATATCACAAATCATATGGGTGCAAGATGAAGTGAGGAAAGTATATGGGAAATGAGATAAACAAAGATAGAAGGTAGAACAACTTACGATCCAATCAACTTCGAAGAGAGCGACGTCTTTGCAGCATTGATGATGGACTCCTTGCCGAGATCATCCACATTCAGCGTCAGGTGCTCCTGAATGTACTTGACTGCCTCTTTGCAGGCAAGACGATACCCGGAGATGATCGAAGTGGGGTGAATCTTATTTTGCACTAGTTCGTCGGCGTTTTTAAGTAGCTCGGCGGCAATGATAACCTGTGATAAAGTGATGGAATGCGCTTAGAATCTGCACAATCAAAACAAGGCATAGTGTTCACTTACAACAGATGTGGTGCCATCGCCGACCTCCTTGTCCTGAAGTTGAGCGAGGTCAACGAGAACTTTAGCTGCCGGGTGCTCCACTTCGAGCAGTCCCAGAATGGTGGCACCGTCGTTGGTGATTGTCACGTCCTGAAATCAACAGAGAAAGCGGTCAAACTCAAAAGCCAAGGTTTATATCACCGGTGTTTACTTACACCAATATCGTCGACGAGCATCTTATCCAGTCCAATCGGGCCAAGAGAGGACTTGACGACGTTGGCAATAGCTGAAGCTGCCATGACTGGAGAAAAGCCAAAGATTAGCTTCTGAAAAACAGTGATCAGCAAATTATTACCATTCTGAGTGCGCACATTCTGGCCCGAAACTCGGTGGCCGGCCACTGAGAGCAGATGTTGAACGGACATAATTGGAGAGAAAGAATGAGAGAAGAGGCTCCAAGTGGATCGAGGACTGAAGCTTGGCTTGATGGAAGAGAAGTCTGCTAACAAACTAGACGACGATAAGCGGCGGGCAAGGCGTGATTTTACTTGCAGCAGCAGCAGCAGTTGCACAGCGGCTATTGTCTGCAGCCGGCAGCGTGCTTTTTCTCGAAGACTCCCTTTTTACGGGAACATTGCCTTGCGGCGTCCTCTCGACGCTCTCAGGAAACTTTTTCCCCGCTAAACACAACTGGCAAAACAACAGCAGCAAATGAGTCAAAATAAAGGTATTTTTATTGCGATAAAGTTTCTTTTTAAAGTTTTCAGTGGCACACACATAATAAGCATGATAAGAGGAGAGGAGAGGAGAATTGTCAATGATTTGAAATTGAAAAAAGCGGTATTGTATTGCAGGTAGAGAAGGTTGGGAGTTGATAGCAAAAATAGGAGGAATTATAATACAGAGAGAAAGATTTAAAAGGGAGACAAAGATTTAGGTATGCTTTGTGTGATAAACGAGGGGCAACAACGGATAAAAATAAAGTAGTAGTGATCACTGTAGTGAAGGAATGATGGTAATCAAATAAAATCAAAGTATCAAAAGAAGAAGAAGAAGAAGGTCGATTACAGGTTGTGTGGTCGTAGCAAGCCATTGGCTACTGACGGGAAAAAGGGGGAAAAGGGAAAGGGGAAACACGGCAACAATATTACAAAATAGTTGTCAAAGGTGACACAGAGGGTGACTAGAGAATGGGATATCGGAAAGGATAAACAATAGATTATGGGGAATGGTGGGGCCAAGGTGGTTGTGTACAGAGAAGAAGAACAGTAGTGATAAGGAAGGAAGGAAGTGGCAAGTGAAGGGCATCAACAGCAAGCCAGGAGGAGACTTTGGGAGAAAAGGAAGGAAGGAAACGATATGACAATGATTGATCTTGGTTAGATAGGTGAAATTGCTGAAAAATAAAGAGGATTCGACAGAAACCCATTTGATATCTATCACCACTTTTTCCAGCACTACTCGAAGCTATTGTTGAGCAACATGAAGGAGGACCGGCGGAGGTCAAACTCGGCGCGCGACTTCTCCCGCACCAGAAACTCAATGTAGTCCTTGTGCGGCGTGTTGTAGTAGGCGCGGGAGATGGCCTGCGCCACCTGCGCGTGGTTCATGTCCTCGGTGCTGTGGCCGTCAATCTCGAGTATGATGTGGCCGACGTGCAGGTCGCCGCACTCGATGGCTGCGCCCGATTGCTGCAGAGAAGAGGAAATGGAAAAAAATTAGTAAAAAAACTTTGATTTTCTACAAAAATCCGCTTACATGAATGCTGATAATGCGAGGCTGCGTCTGCGTGGTCACATTATCGCCTCCCTCGATGACGATGCCCAGAAAGGGTCTCGACTTTTTCACCTTGATTCGCCAGCGGCCGTTCGGTTCAGAGGTCGCCCGGTGGCTCTGTTTATAATGGTAAATCTGTTTAGAAATTGACTCTAATGATCACTATTCTCCTGCTTACCGGAAGCCTAAATGAGTTGCTCCGTTGGTGCTGCGGAAAGTTCGATGCCAGCAGCTTCTCCGTGGTGAAGGTGGGCGAAGGCAGCGACCGGTGGCGGCGAACTCGCAGGTGCCCGCTGAAGAGCCCACCACCGGCGCCGCCCGAGGCACTGTCATCACTTTCACTGCCGTCACCCTCATCACCCCCTCCGCCCCCTCCGACGCCATTGATGGGCGGCACGTGCAGGTGATTGCCACTGCCTCGGAGGGGCCCTGAGGCGGAGGCCAGCGTGGAGGTAGTGGCATTGTTGGCGATAGTGGGCGTGTTGGGCGCTTCCAGCAGGTGACCATCCTCGTGCTCGGGAATCGTCTCCTGGAGGCAGCACTGACTCGAGTTGGAGCCCTTTCGAGAAAGTGAAATCCGCTGAGAGGAAGAGGAGGCGGAGGAGTTGGGCACTTCAAGCTCCTCCCTTGATGATCGATGCTGCTGCTGCGGATTCTGCTGAGCAAAGGTTACCGAAGGCGAAGGGGAACGGCGAAGTCGAAGGTCAGATGGATTCTAAAGTGGGAAAAGAAATAAAAGAAAAAGAACGTCAGTTAAGAGAAGGACAGTGAAAGATAATTGCCACCTGTGCTGACAAATTGTGGCGGCGGTGGTCAGCAACAGCACCTCAAAAGTGGGTGAGTGTTGCGTGTTTGTGTGCGTGTGTATTCAGGGAAAGAAAGAGGTGATCTGACAGCAGCATCTAAGCATCCAGGCCGAAACAGATCTCGGACAGTCTCGCCGCTCACCGCTGACAACTTACTTAAACTGAGTAGCGAGAAAGTAAAATCAGTGTGCATCTGTACTCTCTCCTTCTCTTTCCCGGCCACAGTGTTTTAACTGTAACTGCACTTGATACGGTGGTAGCACTAGTTGAGAGGATGATGATGATGATGAAGAGGAGAGGAGGACAACAACAAAAGCAGCAGAAGCAGTGGTGTCTTGCACAAACACACACACTTTCATACAATTCAGGTCAGAAGAGCACTATTTTAGACAAGTGCTGATGGTCAGTGCAGTGCCTGCTGAATCAGCACTGCACTTCACTGAAGTTGAAGTTTTGCGGCAGCTTTTCCTTTCGCTCTCTTTTCGCTCTCCTTTCGCTAACGCACGATGACACGGCCACTGCTTTGGCTGCTGTGGCCAATGGATAGTGCACCGAGACACGCACTGCTACTCATCGCGCCCAAAACAGCACACATTTGCATCTTCGCATCATCATCACGACCACACTGTGCGATGTCGAAGATCGGCCTGTGTGTGTCAGAAGGGACAACGGTGCAAACAGACACTAAAGACACTGACTGGCTGGCTGACTGACTGACAGACAGCTCCAATTACCATGTGAAGAAAGGAAAGGAAAGGAGAAGAGCCTGCAGGCCAAGCAAACAAGCAAGCAAAAGCAATGGCTAATTGCAGACACTTTGACAGACAGACAGAACTGAAGTGAACGTGTGCCGTACTGCTGCCAACAACACAGTATGCAAATGCACTGTACACAGTATAACTGTGTAGTCATAATAATAACATCGAACGGTCAGAAAACGGGACGGACACGGTCAGCGACAGAGCGGTGATGAGGGGTAATTATCCCCTTCTTATGTAAAAATGCAAAGGCAGCAGAAAAATGGCTGAAGGAAAGCAGATGCGACAGACTGATAGCACTGGTGCACCGAGCACCACGATGACACAGCGAGACAGGCGCCAATTTAGCGCGGACATCGAATCAATCACAGCTGTGTGAGGATGAATATGAAAGGGAAAGAGAGTGAGAGCCAAGGCATCTGCACTCTGGTATCCATCACCCAGGGTTTCGGTGCAAGTTGTTGTTGTTTTTGCCTTCTTTTCTTCTGATGCTTCATTTCTTGCACCGGCGGCGGTGGCAGCAGCAGCAGCTTTCTCCAACATCTTTTCCCTTCGGTAAAGGAAAAAACTGCTCATCAATTTCAATCAATCGTCATCAACGGTGTGTGTGTGTGTGAATGTTTGCGGGGCGCCATTCGTTATCATTACCGTTTGGCAACATCAGCTGAAACGCATACACAAATACGGATCCTCACGTCGGCTACAAAGTATATCACTTGTCGGCCGATAAATCCGATCTTCCCCCTTTACTCTTTGACGCGCTCAGTTGCCAATTGCCAACTGCTCTAAACATGCACACGCACCAGGCGATCCACCTTCTCCTCCTCAGTTGATGAGGACAAAAACGATGGTAAGGTGTGCTCCCCTTTCTTCTTTTTCTCCTCCTCCTCCTCCTCCTTTCTAAACACCGAATTGGTGGCCCAGATTGGAATCAATCTCTATTTGTTCAGCAGCAGCAGCAGCAGCAGCAGATGCATTCATCTTTGCATCTTTGCATCTGTGCTCTTCTTTTTCTTCTTCTTCTTTATCGGCAGCACTGAGCGCCACTGATACGCGGGGCCAGCAAGCGGCCCATAAATAGCCCCCGCTCTTTTCTTTGGCTAAATCGAGCATCAAATACACCGCAACACTGTTTTGCTTGTCTGTTTTTCCTATCTGTTTGTGTGCTCTACCCGCCAAGTGAGTCAACACACAGTGAGTAGCATCCTCCTTCTTCTCCTCCTCAGGACATCTCTTTGTTGTTATTAGGCAGCTCAATCAGGCTGACCAACAATCATCGCTGTCTGTCCAATGTTGGAGATGCACCAGCAGACAGCACCTCTATTTTTCGTATGCAAAAGCTGCTGAAGCGGTCAAAATTGTTTGTGTGCGATTTGCGCAAACAAGCGGGGAAAATGGAGGAGAAAAGGTGAAAAGGACGACAAGGACGACGACGACAAAACCCATCGTAGACACGACCGAATGGAAATGAGCTCCACGGTGAGCAGAGAACGATTGCAACAACAAAAATGCAAAAGACAGTATTCAATGAGTTTCACGACCGAGAGGAAGTGCTAGCCTGCAAACTTCCAAGGACAGTAGAAGGTTCTCGGTAAAAGGGTAGTAGTGCATGAACTGTTCGTGGACTGTTTGTGTGTACTTTATTATTATCGTTATTGCTAAGGTGGACTCATTATGCAGCTGCAGCTAAAGTGAGTTGCAGTTATTGCCAATTATCGACGAGGAAGGGAATTACAATGGTGAAAAGAGGTGCAAGAGAGGTTAGGAAGTAAACAACTTAGAGGCCAGGACTGAAGGTGATTGTGGTGGTAGTAGTGGTGGAGGTGATGATTGGTGGTGCTGGTGGTAATATGGAAAATTCAGAAGCGGGAAAAAGAAAGGTGAGAGATCAAAGCGGGTGTTTCAGGAAAAAATGTGGTTGAAATTGGTTTTTGTAATTGGATCAGTTTGAGCAACTGTCCGCTTCACTCTCCGCCAAAATGATGGCACCACCGCCATTCATTCGGTGGTGGTGGTGAAGGTGGTGGTGGTGATTGTCTACCGGCGAGTCGACGAGGTGATGGTCATGATCGTTGTTGGCCGTTGAGGCTGCTGATGCTGCTGCTGCCTCAACCAGAACTCGTCCAGCGGCACTTCCCGATCCAGAATTTCCCACGACAGAAGAGGCCACCGAGGAAGCGACCGCAGAGACGGCGGACACCGCCGAGGCGGCGCTGATCACCGAGACCAACTTGGGTCGAGGGATGCGAATGATGCGCATATCCAGCCAGGCTTCCATGTTGAGTTTTTTGAGTTGCTGACCAGCAAAAGAAGAATTAACAGCAAAAGCTCAAATAAAACTTTTCAGCTTAAGTAGCGAGAGAACGGAACTGAACTGAATCGCCAGAAGGGTAGAAGATGACGCTGTTTTTTCAGAAAGGATTACCACAAAAAAAAGTGGAAAAGGCAGAAAAAAGGCAAGCTAAGCCGCTTTCTGCTTTTAGGAAGTGAACTGAAAGCAGAGAGAGAGAGCGCGATAATGAATAGCCGACAGCTGAAGATCGGCAAAGATCAGTCAGTCCAGTCAGGTGAGCCGCGACAGTGAGTTGATTGTGAATGCGTGCGAAGACTTCCTCCGTTGTTGCCGTCTTTGGCGGCAACTTTTGCTTCCTTGACTTCTTCTTCAGCAGTACCCTCCAGCAACGATGATGGAGGTGGTGGTGGTAATGGTTATGCTGATGATGCTGATGGTGACACAATGGCAGTCACTAAGCAGACACTAATGCACTCAGTAACGGAATACACACACCAAAGATAGAAACGGAACAGCAATCAACAAAGACGACGACAAAGATGCAAAGGGCGAGGACTACTCTTGAGAAGAAGATGATGCTAGTGGAAGTTACGATGATCAGGAGCTGAAGCAGCCCGGATGATAAGCAGCAGCTTTAAAGTGCTGCTGAAAATGATGATGATGATGAAGTTGCAAATTTTTTTGTTCAACAGCTTCAGCTGTATAATGAAGCACTGAAGGAGAAGAAGTTGGTGGACCAGTCAAGTCGAGAAGACAAAGACAAATGCAAGAAGAAGCAGACAGACAGGCAGCAACGACAACAGCAACTGGTAGACGGCGAATGAAACAGACAGTCAGTCGGTCGGTGGAAAAGAAAGCGTGGTGGTGCTGAAGGAGAAGAAAACTTCAGCCAACTCTTGTCTGCTGTTCTCTCTGTCTTCTGCTGCTGCTGTCTTCGAGTCTCACCAACTGGATTCAGGCGTCAGAGTAGATAGTGCAGAGTGTGCAGTGTGCAGTGCAAACTGGGCGACTGAGCGAGTTGAGCACACGACACAACAGGTGAAGCAGCAGCAGACAAAGGCAGTAGCTCGGTAGAACGACGAAGACGAAGACGGACAAGAGTAAAAGTCACTCGGTTTTGCCACTGTCTGTCTTTCTTGTTCTTGTTCTTCTTGTTCTTCAGCTTCTTGCTGGTGGTGGCGGCTCAGCCAGTTTGAGCTCTTCAGCACCTCCAGTGCGGAGTTATCCTCTGCTGGTGATTATGTCGACAGTCAAACAGTGAGTGAAACAGCAGCAGCAGCAGTGGAGCCGATGATTGTCTACGCGTGTCCATGTCCTGTGTGTGTGTTGATTGGCGAAAAGTGTCGAAGACGACAGTGCTGGTGGTGGTGGTGGTAGTGCAATCCTCCAGCTGATCCTCCGCCCAATTGGAAAATTGTGCCGGCAATGTGCGCCAGTTAGTGTTGGGAGAAAAGATCAGCCAGTGATCGAATATGTGAGTGAGTGTGTTTCAACCTCTGGAGCAATAATCGACAATCTCCGCCGGAGATCATTGACTCATTGCTCTTCTTTTCTCCCACTACTGATGAAGCGCCACCGTTAAATTGAGTTAATTATAATGGTACATAGAAACATAGAGTAGTGAAACCAATGAAATTAGAAGCAGTAATGCTTATTTTTAGCTGGACTTTATTTTTTTGCCAGCAAAAAAGAAGCAAAGAATGACAAAAGTTGCTGATTTTATCTGTCCCCCTTGATGCTTTGCTCAAAACAGTCAATTCGCTCAAAGTTGAATCAAACTAAAGAACATTTCTTTAGAAAATTGGAAAATGCAATTCGTGCAAAGGTTCATTGGGAGGAGAAAGAAAGAAAGGTGAAGAGTGCGCTGCTTAGTGAGTGACACTAAAGTGGTCAAACAGAACAGAGTGAACGAGCACAGGGGCAGATTGAATGCGATTGCTCTCTTTGCTCTAGTTTTTCCATTGTCCACCACCACCTCCTCCTCCTTCTCCTCCTTCAATTGATCGTCACCAATTGAAGACTGATCACTGATCAGAGAGTTGCACCATCATCACCATTACCATTACCATCAGCACGACCACCAATGTTCCATTTGATCGATCAGTGTCAACACTCGTCTGCATTGGCAGTGCCCGGACAAACTAGCTCCTGCCCAGTGACCAAACCTGACTGATCGATGCGCCTTTCTCAAAGCATCTCTCGCCGTATCGACAATGCTAATGCTGATGCTAATGCCACTTTGTGTTTGTGTTTGCATTGTACGTCGATTGAATGTCGTTTGGTGTGAACGACAACAATTGCTGGCTCGGTTTGATTGAGAAAGAGTGCAGACGCGCACAGTGCGACAAATCGATCCGTGCTGAGTCATTGAGAACGACACAATCTGCTGACCACACTGCTCTTCACTATTCACTATTCACTCAACTCAACAGCTAACGGAACTCTGAACTTTCTCCGCTTCTTCCAAACTGGCCAGCACCTTTGTGTCACTGGTTAGTGCCACCATTGCCAACAGCTGTTGCTGCTGCTGCTGCTGCTGCTGCTGCCAAAAAAACAAAAAGTGCAGTGCTTCTGCACTGCGCCCTGCATTGCACTAAATGCGCTAATTTAAGTGCTCCCTTGAACAAGTGGACTGCTGGCTAATGGCTGCCACCAGTGTGCACTCACACTTTCTCTGTGAAGTGGGGGCAGTTATTCAGCTAACAAAAACACACACACACTTGGCGCCATATCTCATTGCTTTAGATCACAGCTGAACTGCACTGAACTGCGTCTCTTGATTGTCCGCTCGGCCATGTGATTGACTTCATTATTCTCACCTCTTTTTTCTCTTCTCCATCTTCTTTTCCTTCTTTCGCTCGATCATCTCTCACACACACACACTCTTCCTCGCAGTGCATTGGCCATATGGTCGTCGCCGCCGCTGCGGCACAGCTGAGCACTAAATTATGTCACTTGGAGCAGAACATCAGTGCTAGTGCAACGGCGCAGCGGCGATGTCCGCAAAAGGAGTCTGCAAGAGAAAGGCAAATCAAATGTATGCAGAACAGTGTGCGTGGAGGGCCTCCTTTGTGTCAGGTGATCATTCTTAGGCAAAGAGACCACCACCACCACCACCGCCACAAGACAGTGGCCAAAGCGGAAGTGTGCCCGTGTACCAGCACTGTTGCAGCCGCAGCCAAAGTTCAGATCTGCGATCAGAGATAGCAAAGATAACTCAGCAGCAGTAGCAGTAGGCAAGATTGTTGGGCGAGAACTTGTGCACATTGGCAGCCCAACTTGGCGGCTGGGTGCAACAATTGGAGTGTGACTGTGTGCATTGTGCTGCTGCTACTGCTGCCGTTTGCAGATTGAATTGGCGATAGCGAAAACGGTGCAGCAGGCGAAAAGCATCAAAGAACACAAAAGTAGAAGTGTGGAAATTGGATAGTCGACCGGGCGAAAACAAGTCACACAGTCATCGAAACAGGCGCTAACTACTCACCGGCGCCCAGAGATGACGAGTCACCTCGCTCGCTCTTTCTCCTTCCCCACATGTCTACTTCAGCCGAAGAAGAAGTTGCTGAAGACACACACTTTCCTCTACCTGCCATCAATCAACAGTTGTGGTCGATTAGAAGAAACGTGAAAAGTGAAAAGAAGAATGAGTGAAAGCGAAAGGAAAGGAGAGCAAGTGGAAAAGTAGAAATCACCTAAAACAGAAAAGACTGCCAAAGATGAAAAGAAGTCTACTACTGGTCACTAAGGCACTAAAAATGGTGCGAGGAGAAAGTGCAAGGTCAAACAGACCATCTCCTTGGAAGCAACAACAGCAGCTCTTGACAAACTGCACTTAACCACCACCACCACCACCACCGTTAGCATGTAAATTCTCCGATAATCTCGTTATATATGGCAACACACTGAGGACTAAAACATGCTAATGCTTTTGGCAGAACGAGATTAGCATTAGTTTGCTAGTTATTAAGCCGGCCGGTCATTCAGACACTAAGTTTGTGGTGTAGGTGAAAGTTAGTGCCCGTCCGACAACGGCAGCAGCAGATAGTGCACACAGGTGGAAGAAAAGCAAAATGCAAACTAGGCCGCCCGTTTGGCACTCGCTCGCGCAAATAACATAGATGGCTGAAACTTAATAGTGAGCACTAAACGTTAAACTCAGTAGTGGAAACGCTGCAGCAGAAAAAGGAAACCGAAACAAATTGAGATCGACAATTTCCTCAGCTCAGCCCAGACAGACGACTGACAGATATGACCTTTCAATTTCTTGGAGCTCAGCTCAAGTGCTTGCGCTTGGCGCTCCTAAGGTGGCCGGCCACGGCTGTGTCGTTTAGGTTATTAATTAGCAGCCAGCGAAGCACACGTCGTCGTCGTCTCTGTCGTCAGTAGTCATACAACCGACTAACCTGGAACACGCTTTCAGTACAAAAAGGCTTACTTGGAAATAAGCATACAAAGCAGCACAACTACTTACACAACATGCTTTCTCACAAATGCACACACACTGTCCGGGAAAGTGAAAAACACACACAAACGGTGACACATGTAATCGGCAAGTGTGTGTGCATGTGTCGCAAAGAAAAGAAGTACTCTAAATGAAGTCAATCGTGAAGTTGACGACAGAAGTGGAAAGTGGTAGTTGTCACTGCTGTTTCTGCAGAAGCAGTATCTCTTGCTCTCAATCGACCGACAGGAGCTTGTGGTTCAGTGCACTGCTCAATTGGCAGAATGTGTGACATTTGAGAAAGAGAGAGAGTGAAGGCAGATGCCAGTTTGAGTTAGACCAATGTCTGGAAGAAGATGGGGAAACAGTGATCCATTGACTTCGGAGCAGCAAAAACAACAACAGCAAAATGACTGTCAGAAAGAAGACAATTTGGTACATTTCCACTCATCAGCAGCAGCAGCAGTGGCCATCACGGCAATGCTCCAATCAAGCATCTCAGACAGACACAAACACTCGCTGGCAAATGACAACTCGCTGGTGATCGTTCAATTACTGCTACCGAGAACAAAGCAACATACAGCAGTAGTAGTACTGAAAAGAAACTTCCACTGATTGGCAGTAGTGCTAATTAATTATCACAATGACTGCCACCACCAGCATCAGCAGTGACTGAAACAAGTAGTAAACAAGCAGTGTGCCAGCTCTGAGCTGAAAAGACAACCACGTTGTGACGATGATGTGAGAGGACACGAGACACATTCGTCAGAGACTGTGTCCTCTTGCTGTGCACGAGATAATGTGCTGAAAGTGCCCGATTACTGTGCATTGCACTGCAGAGGAAAGTGCTGCTGCCAGTCAGCTGCAGTCTCCAAACGAATTTTGCCCGGGCAAACTGAGTCAGACCGAGTCAATTGTCACACGAGAATCACCACCACCACCACCACTACTGCCTAAAAGAGCCTAAAGTCCACAGTGAGCAACCAAGTCAAACGAGTTGTACTGCTGCTGCTGCAGTTGACTAGTATTGTGACTAACAGCGTGTGTGATCTTGCCATCAACATCAGCAGCAGCAATAGTGTCAGTGAGATCTCTCAATTAAGCTGCCCTCTCACCGTCACGTAGTGCACGGCATAGCACCCGGTGTTGATGATGAGATCGTTGCCAAAGTTGCTGAAGTTGCCCTCTCTAACTGGTAATTCACCCCTATGTGTGTGTGTGTGTGTGTGTGTGTGTGTGTGTGTGTGTGTGTGTGTGTGTGT
>JAALOO010000141.1_pt1 | contig 61567 bp, 49 predicted proteins | sample 7257641 | NCBI WGS metagenome assembly JAALOO01 (sample SAMN14085613, study PRJNA598686) | mite metagenome | biome: ENVO:01001000; feature: ENVO:01001002; material: ENVO:01001226; isolation source: single female mite from University of Michigan culture on fish food culture... ...
TCTCTCTCTCTCTCTCTCTCTCTCTCTCTCTCTCTCTCTCTCTCTCTTTTCCTCTCCCACTCACTCACTCACCGACTCGCACACAGTACACTGCTCCTCATGATAAGGATGCATTATTATGACCAGATTCGTTGCTGGCCAATTCAAATTTAATGCCCCTCTGCCTCTCAGCGCGCACAGAGTGCCGTGCTGTCAACGGCAGAAACAATGCCGTTGATTCGGAGTCAGTTAGCAGACAGTCGGTTAGGTAGTTAGTTAGCAGTGCGCTTCAAAGGACGCCTCTTCCTCATCTACCACCGGGCACCCTGTACAGTGTATTACTGCTAGTGCCATTATTTCATTACTCGTAGGCGCCTATCATTCCTCGTTAACCAGATTACTGGCCAAAGACAGAGTGTGGTGTGGAGAGCACACACAATAGAGTGAGGAGTACAGCAAAGTCAGTGATGAGGACAATAAAAGAGTGATCACTTTAATGGCGGCAGCATGGCAGCATGGCGGCTCACCATCATCAGTTGAAGTGACGTACGGTAAAAAAGAAGAAGCAATTGGGGGAGCAGACAAGCATGAGGAATCATAGCGACACACACAACGGCCAATTGACTTTTTAACTTCGATTCAGAAACTCTGAAGCTCAGTTGTTTGTGGTGATGGTCATCACTGCCAGTCCAAGGACACCGGCACCATCAAAAGGGGTTTGAGAATGAAGTCACCACTTTTCATCATCATCACAACCACCATCACCAATGTCTTTTCTGACACTTGCTCTTTTGTTGTGAACTAAACTCAGAGACAGTGTCAGCCCCGCTATATTTCATTATCATTAGACAAATGCTTCGCTAATGTTTATTGTGCATTACTGATATAGCCAGACAGTGAAGCTGGGGAGAAGGGAACGCTGCCAGCGTAGTAGTATCACATTGCCTCCATCAACTCATATCACTCATGTCGTTCTATCGTCTTTACTTCTTCTTACTTCTAACACTTTTGCTACTGTGCAACGACTAAAAAACAAAAAAAGAAAGAAAGATGATGTTATTGCCTTTTCTGCTGCTCAGTGGACAGTTTGCAAGCAGCTCGCATTTTTATAATTCTTGGTGACACACAGTGTGACCATGGTGACCACAATTTACATAAACTGTGCAGCAATAAACTGCTCCTCAGACTTTTACCAAATGAGTCACTGCGCCAAATGTTCACATTCGGTCCTCGCTGGTTCTCATGACTTTGATTTCGGTTCTCAGGCTCTCAATGTCACCGGTGGGCACACAATCATGTTCTCTTTCTTTCTACGCTCTCTTCTGAACTGCTGAACTGCGACCTCCCCATTGCGTAATATAACCATTTTCTAATTGCTCGCTTGGGTCGTGTGTTTGTCGTTGCTGTGCCGCCGTTGCCGGTCGTGTTGGTGACCAGACTGCGATGAACTTTGAGCGTTCAGTCAGCGATCAGAGGCAAAGGTCTGCGGCGATGTGTGGGTGCCTGTCTGTCTCTGAGCAGCACTGTTTTGCCCTCTGCTCTCCCCAGTTTTCATATTTTGATGATGATTATGACTCGACACATTTGAGCTGGCTGCAGCGACACTAATCGATCGCCATCGACTGCTGCTGCTGCTGCCAATTGATCGGCACCACTGCTGGTGGTGGTGGTACCTGTACGATCGGGCACTTTTTGTTTAGCAGCAGTGCTGCTTTCTTTCCAGCAGCACAACAACCGCCTCCGGCTATCATCTCCCTTTTCCTCCCCATTTCATAGGAAAAGGTGATATTCAAACGGCATTCAGCAGATATTGAAAAAGGGAGACAGATACTCTTTACCTGTCACTGATAGTGCACCGGCGGTGCTACTGCTGCCTCAGCGAAGGGTGATTCAATTTATATATAGACATCAGCATCGTCCCCCAAATAAAAATAATATGGCGATTATTATTTGCTTTTCCTGCCATAATCTCAGATGACAGCCGAGAGTCAGAGAGCCGATTTCCGATTTGCTGCCGCAGACTGCTCGGCGTTAGGAAGCAAGACAGATTGAGAAAGAGGGATCTCGTAGTTGTGCGGTGCCTGCCGATTGCAATGATGACTGATTCTGATTACTACTGCTGTTCCTTTGGCGGTGAGTGTGCTTGTGGAATTTGCGTTTGTCTTGCTCCTGTTGGTTTGCAACACACACGCACGTACACACACACTGAGCAGCTTCCGACGGCGTTTGCTCTTTAAAGCCGATTCGGTTAGTGTTTAGGTTAAAAGCAGTACAACAGCAACCTAGGCAATGAATGCCACTGCTGATGCAACATGAAGCGATTGCTACCAGTCGATTGCCGGCTCAACATCAGGTTCACAGAGCCTGCCAGAAAAGCAAAGGAGAGAGGGATAATCAGGCGATGATGAGCCCACCTGGATTGTTGTTGCCTGCTAACTGCCTGGTGTTTGTTTCACTGTTCATATCTAAATCGATCAATTGAGCTTCAATTGAGCTGTTTTTCCATTTGTTTCTCTCTCGTTTGCCACTTGACTCGGTTTAATGCAAACTCATGCTCAATAAGCCAAAGTGAGGTGATTTTTACTTTTGCTGGCATGTAGGTTTGTGATTCGGCTTCACAATCAAGTCAAAAATCAATAGTGTTCAATTGCCTACTTTTTTGTTAACTTTGTCGCAACGGTTGTAGTAGTACAGCAGAAGTAGGTAGAATTAATATGGTAAAGTCATTTAGATTTGTTGTCATCCAATGTTGTAATATAAATAGCCTGGTGCAAAGCCCTCGTTGATGTCAGCCAAAAGCTGATGCTTCGTGTCCTATAACCTTTCTGCTTGGTTGCGCCAAAGATTCCTCTGCCAAAGCTGCCGTTTCAAAACGATAGAGATTTACAGCGCTGGATACGCTGGATACTGTCGCAGATGGTTGTGCAAGCACCTTTCCATTTCTTTCCCCATCAACCAGTAAACCAAGCAAATCCAGTCAAACAACCAACCAACCAACAAGCTCAGTTCATCGTGGAGATGTACACTAAAATGAGCGAAAACTTTGCACTTGGTGCACAAAGCAGCACACACCGGTACAGGACTGATGGACCGGTGTGTGATGGTGCGCTAATTTATTATTTATAAGTCAGTTCGTTGCCTGTGCGTTGTTGTGGCACCGGTGGATGGATGATGAGGAGGAGAAGTAGTGAGGTAGTGACTTCTCTCTCTTTTTCTCTCTCAACTGGTCTTATCAGTTGTCTTTGCATATACGCACTTTTCCTAAGCGTGTGGCATGCCCGAGCTTGACATAAGCAGATTTGCCCTGTCTGTGTAATTACTAATTAGTGACGACTTATCGACTAACTCACCACCGTGCATTTAGGGTGCACTTCACAGGAGCACTTCAACGGTGCAGCACTTGGGCACTTCTCCTTGACTTTCACTGCCGGCTGACAGAGAGTAAGCCACCAAATCAGGCCAGGTCACCATTACCACCACGGCCAAGAGCATCGCCAATTTAGTGGACAATGCCTAAGTGCGTAGACCAAAGGGCGAAAATCTTCAGCTGGCACGCGTCAGCTTCCTCGGCCAGTGAACTGCTGCTGATGGTGGTGTAGTAAAAGGTGCACTTCTAATCAAAGAAGGAGCCCAACAACTGCAGCAACTACCGTTTCGTCTGTTGCACGTGCAGTAAGGGCAGCAGCCGCCGCAGTTCGGTGTGTCACATCTGCCGCATTGTCATCGCCGGTCGCCCATATCGCGTGCTACATGTTCTCGACGTCGTCGTTGCATCTGCGGGAAGTGCCCTCACTGCTGCTGCTGCACATAACTGCACTGCTAAGGACGCAGTGACACACCGGCCCGGTGCCGACTAGGGTGACAGAAGCACTGTCTCCTGTCGGACACCGTTCAGCTGTGCCAGACTATGTCCGCATGTGAGCAGTGGTGCTCGGAAGGGAAAGAGAGAGAGAGAGAGAGAGAGAAAGAACAGGACCACTGATGGCACGTCCCTAGCACAGACACAGTGCATCCGTGAGTGCTGCCCTGTCGGGTCCGGTAAGCGCAGCAGTGGCGCGTGACACTGCTGCTTTTGCTCCTCGTGTCTGTGACCATTGCTGCTGTCGCAGGTCGACGTCGTCTGCAGAACAAATCACCTACCTATTGCGCTAGCCGGTCATCTACTGTTGAAATAAGAACCGCCACCACGAGCACTACCACTGCTGCCGTTTGATCCCTTTCAAAGTCAGCGTAAGTAAGGCGGTCTCGTCAGTTGCAATTAAGGAAAGTTAGGAGCAGCGGTAAATGAGCCACCACCATCATCTGAAGCATTTACACCTCTTTGTAATACTGCACAAGACCACTAGTGGCCTAGCATTATCATCAGTCCGTATTGAGATCAAATCCCCATCAGTATTCTGCCCCGTTTGAGCACCGTCTTGCAGCGTCGAATGCCGCTGTACCGCACAGCACCGCACTGTAGTGAGTAGCACTCATTGCTTGCCCCTCTCTCCTCTTTCATGTTTGCTGCCTAGTCAGTGAGTGAGGCAGTCTACGGCAGTGGCAGACACCGTCAGTGGTTCGCTTCAGTCTCACTCTGACAGCAGTCCACTGCGGATCGGCGGAAAAAATCTCTGCGTGTGTGAGTGTATTTGTGGCTGCCTTGCGGTACAACTGAAAAGATTGTTCCGCTTCTACTTCTCTACTACTAATACTTCACCCAGTGCTGCTGTACACTTCCCGCACCGAACCCGCCGCCGAATTTCCATTTCACATCCGTGTTTCAATCCTTTCCGCCAGATTTTATTAGCCTTTTTTTCTTTCTTTTGTTTTAGCCTCCATTTCCACTGATTACATCACCGTTCGGTTTCACTTTCCCTCAAATCATCATCGTCGTCTCCCCTTTTCTGCCCTGCTTGAACGGCCCAGTCTGCACCGGTTGACGCATTGATTTGATCGGCAACTCTTTCTACCAGCAACTCAAATATCTTTGCCATTTTTCAGTCTGTTTCATGTGTTTTTGCTGCACTCAAGCACAACTGTTTTTCTGCCTCTACTACTCGCTCACCGTGATGCAAATCAACGGCAAATGTCATCATCTGTGGTAGCATCGAAGTTCCTTCTCTCTGACGTAGTCCTCCCAGCCTGTCTGTCAGCCTGTCTACAGTGGTGGTGATGCGGCTACCAAAGTACCGAAATGTCTGCTATCATATTACGCGATTCATTGCCACTGATGATGTAATAATCCGACTAATGCGCCCACTGCAACAGCCAATTCTCACCGATGCAATTCTCCCAGCCACCTGTCGCCAAATGATAATCATGCATGAAAACGACTGAACTACTTAATTTAATACAATTAAATTGAAGCATTTAAAATAAAGTTCTTGTGCTCAAACTGAGGTTTTCAATAGAAATTTCTACAAATAAATCAACCATTGAATCAATCTCAACTGCCAATTCCATTGTTGCAATTTTAGTATTTTCACTGTTTTCTTTCCACTACGATGAACACACTCAAATCCCTTTCTCCAAATAGTACCTTCACTCAGCTGTACAGCTGGTGGTGGCTGAGGCCAAGGCCCTCTTCTACTCCCAACCCCACCAGTAAACTCCACTGTGCCAAGTGCCAAATGTGCACAGGTGCTACTGATGTTGCCGGTCATCACCATCGGTTAAAAGACACTGGTCAGCAGTGTTTGTCCGCAGCTGCACTCTCTTGTCATTGCCACCCTCACCACCACCAGTCATCATCTTCATCCTCATCACTCTTTTCCTCCACCTCCCTTCCTTCATCATCAGTCATTGTCTCAAACCACATGTGCAACATGTGCCAACAGCGCCAACCAAGAAATGCACAGTCCAGAAGTACCTGCAGGGCAGGCAAAAGCAGGAGAAGATTTTCAACTCAAAAAGTTTTAGTGTCTTTCTTACTTTTCCTACTACTTCTAGTCTCAGCGGCTCATGGTAATTACCTCACTCCCCCTTTTTTCTGACTACTTTTTTTGCGTTGGCTTTTTGTTTTGAAAGACACAAGTGCACAAGTGCAGTCTATTTGTCTTGTAACACCCTTTTCTACTTTTATTTTTATTACTTCAAGCACTTACCTCTCAATTTGTTTTGTGGAAAGAAAAAGAGAGGCAACAAACAAAGACATTGTTTTGTTTTGTTTTCCCCACTCTGTCCCAATGGCCTACTGTCTGCTGACCATTTACCTTCTGTGTTTACCTTGTCAATAAACAACATCAGTAGCAGCAGCAGTTGAAAACGCAACACTGTCTCGTAGTGGACATCGAGGCTGCAGTCTCCTGCTGTGAACCTCATCGTCACAGGTTGCTCAGTCGTCGCCTGCCGTCAAGAGTCCTTGCGGTCTATAAAATGGTTGCCAGTGTTTGAGGCACCTTGCACAGCGGCGATTCTTTGCAAGGGAATGCTGCACTCTGCTGCTGCTGCAGTGCTCTTGCTTTGATTGTCTTTGATATTTTGTTGACTTGATTAATATCTTCTGTGAGTGTGCTAGGTGCAAGTGTGCTTGCCAGTCTGTGCAAATAGAAAACCAGCAGTGCACATTCTTTTTGAGCCTTATCTAATCTGCCAGCTGGTACGCACACACTGAGAGGACAGGTAGTAGAGCAAGTGCCAAATGATTTGTGCCCTAGGTCCAAGTGAGAGAGAGAGAGAGAGAACGAGATTGAATCACAGATCAGGTCGTCGTGACCGTGTCAATTAGCGGGCGGCACCGACACACACACTCATTTTCTTTCTGGCACTCCATTTGGCGCAATGCAAAGTGCAATGGTCTGGCAAATACCGAGAATAACTGAGCACATGTGTGTGTGTGTATGCAGAGTACTAGCTCCGGGCGAGTTGCCGTAATGAATTGGTCACATTGCCAATGTGTGTGTGTTTGATTGCACTGTGTTGAATGAGCAACCCGCAGTCATCATTTCCACCACCTCTGCAGAAGCACTAAAAGCAGCTACAGCAGCCGTTCACCTCCTCCTCTTACAAAGCACAGTCACATCTGCACACTTCAAAGGTGAGAATGAAATGGAGATTGCACTACACAACGTTTGGAGAGAGCAGCGTAAAGTGTCGCAGTGGTTCCACTCATTGGCAGCTTTTATAGCCACTTAAGTGTCGCAGCAACAGCCGCAAACGAGAAGAAGCGATCACATTTTTCTGCTTTTTCATCTTCATCTTTTTTTGCCCTTGTTTTCCTACTTTTTTTCTTCTTTTCGGCTAATAGGCTCAGTGCAACTCGGTGTCGGGCGACAAGAGTGAAAGGACGAGGACAGAAGTTGCAGACTGGAGCATCAGCATCAGCAGCGACTTGTAGTTTAGTCGTAGGCGAGCACATATTTATGACACAGTTTAGTCCTGGCAACGGCAGGCCAGGTTCAGGTACAGTCACAAACTAAGATCATAACTGCAAGCGGCATTTTTCTCCCTTAAACATATTTACTTGTCGCGCATTGACCACGGCAGTAAGTTGGCATTTCACCCCTGCAGTCTAACTGCTCAATGCCGTGACCACACTCCCGACGATCAAAACTGTTTTGTTGCTCTCAATGCAACCTTCTTACTTTTCTTCCTACTTTTTAGAAAGAACCTAAAAGAGGCAGTTGTAATAATCTTGAACCTTTTTGCTCATTTGGAGAACATAATCAAATTTATGATAGCAGTCTGAGGGTGAAGGTGACTAACTGTGTGCAGTGCTCTGTAAAAAGTAATCCACTGAGCACCAACTCCTGCTGCGAACAAATGGCCTTTACTTGGCGACTGGTCAGTGCTAAAGTACAAGTAATACCAGTATTTCCCGGTTTCTGAATCAGCGCCGGTCGTGGCGAAGAGAATCAATCAGTCTTTTCTTTGTGGCGGCTTCCAGTGCAAATCACCTTGGCCTCTTCTCTGCCCGCCAATTCTTCCTTGATTTTGCTGCACTGAAAGCACTATTTTCAAACGCTGGCTCAATGCCAGCAGCAACAGAAGCAGCAGTGAGTTTCAAACTTGCAAATTCGATCGAGTGCTGCTTCATCTTCGATGTGATGGCATCTGTGGCATATCTCAGCTGAGAGTGAGTGCAGAAAACGGCAATCACAGCAGGCTACTACTTTCAATGTTAATTGACTTGTCTTGACTGCACTCAGCTGCTGGCAAAAAAACTAAGCATTACACTTGTCGAAGAAGGAAGGGGAAGACACAAATGAACACACGGTGCGCTACCGCAAGTTGCGCAATTAATGAGAAAGAGAAGCATTTCAGCCCATTCAGTGCACACCGCAAATGAGCGACTGCAGACGCTGCTGTTGATGCTGGTGCAGTGTCTCGTGCCAACTCCACAGACAACCGACACAGTTCATCGATTGAACTGTAAAGTGTCCTCCGGCTGCTGCTTCTACCGCTGAAATGGGCCGCATAATTGATCGGGTCAGGTCGAATGTTGCTGGTTATGCTTTTGGCGGTGGTGGTATGGCTGACATATGTCAGCCTTTTCAAACAATTTGGTTGTATGTTTTTGCCCGGGTGCGATGAGTTGCACTTCTTCGGACTGCCGTGCCTGGCTGACGTGCATTTGAGCTGTGCACTTGTACAGTACTGAAAGTGTCTGTGTGCGGCACACCGATCGATGCCAAAGAAAGAAAGAGAGAGAGAGAGAGAGACTAGAACAGACTGGTAATCGATCACGATTTGATGCACCGCTGTTTATCGGTGTGCAACAATTTAGTGGCTAGAACTGACACCGCCGCTGTCTGCTGGCCTCACTAGCAAATACCACCACCACCAGTAAAGTGTGCTCCTTTTTTCTCCCTCCTCTCCTTCAACTGTTAATTGATTTTGGGGCGCGACGCTAGAAGTGTGTGTGTATTTGCAGTCAGTGGATACAATACACAACAGCGATGCTAGTCAAGTGTGCTACTATTGAGTGTATTCGACAACACGCGCGCCCAAAACGCGGGAGGTCTGCTTCCCATCACCGCCACGGCTGCTGCTGTCTCCTTTTTTGACTACTTCTTTTTCTTCTTTTTCGTCTTCTGTTTGCTTTGCCAGTTGATTTCGCTCAAAAGAATCGCCTGTTAGATGCTGCTGCTGCTGATGTCTGCTAAGCTGCTAAGGGCGAGTAATTAGCCGTATGCAGCATGTATTAGCCCTTTTGAGAGTCTCAGCCACATCATTTAGAGCACAAGAAATTATTTTTTGTTTGTTTGCTCTATCATCTTATTATGCTGGCTGACCTGGCATCCTGAACTGAAAGTGGCCGTATGTGAAGGAGTCGTTGCCTTAAAGGGTTAGTTTATTGACCCTTTCTCCTTACAAAGAGAGCGCCAGTCAGGCAGACAGAGACAGACGAGGGCACTATTGAAGAAAGTTGCTTTGCAAGCACTAATCGTAGTCGATGAGGAGACGCCCCTACACGCAGACAGATATCTCAACGCCAGACAGCAGTGGCAACGCGTGCCAGACTTCCGTATTTTTCTTGAATTTTCAATTTACTTTTCTCGAAGGCACTGAACTGCAATTGAAAAGGAGCGAGAAATAAAGAGAACGAACAAGGAGGCTAAGGTTGCCGTCTGCTACCTACCTACCTACCGGTGACTGTTCACCTTTGGCCCCTTACCCTTGGCCCTGACCACTCCTTTCACTTTTTCTTTCCTTTACGACACGGGTGCTTCAGTGTCTTTCACCCTGAACTCGGTGGCAGTAAGTCTCTTGAACTTACCTGGCTGCCTGCCTGCCTGCCTGTCTGTCTGCTAGTCACGCATGATTGATGGTCGCTTCGATGTCGCAGTCGTCGTCGTCGCGGGCACTTTCCCTTTGGCACGCGTCGTTTGTCGTCTGTCGTCTGTCGTCTTCTGCTTCTGCTGCTGCTGCTGACCAGCCACCTTCTCCTCGTTTACCTCCTCCTCCTCCTCCTTCTCCTTCTTTTCCTTCTTATTCCCTTCTGCAGCCAGTTGCGCACCGCTGCACACTTTTTTATTTTAGCCACTTTGTCTCCCTACCGCCGACAGCGGCACGTGCCACATCGCGAGAATTGAGGTAGAAGAAGGTGGCAGACGGTGTGTGTTCAGGTTTTGACCCAGGCCAACTGACTCAGCAGTAGCAGAAGCAGCAGGTGATGAGGCCAAATGCAAATTGACATGTTTGCCTGTTGATCGCTCTTCAACACAAACGGCACCCAAAGATTAAGCTCTCGTTCATTTGACTGCCATTTGACTAAGTAGCGACGGCTGCGGCAATTATTATAAGATAATCAGCAGGCAAGGAGGGTATCCCCATAACTTTGGCTTTAGTCAGAACTGTGAGCCTGTCGTCCATATGCCACTGCTGCTGCTGCTGCTGCCTGGGTCAAGTCCACTACTTGTGTGTTACATTCAACTGCTAAAAGATGTTTCAATTAAGAAGAAAAAAGCGAGGATCACATTGCACTCAAATAAATAGACTTTGGGCAGTTGCTGGCAATTGCAGTCCTCAGCTCTAGAGACGCTCGATTAGCTGTGCCCCCTTCATTTAGCCTCTCTTTCTCTCTCCCTTTTTCCCTTTCTTTTGCAGACTATGTGTCTGGCTGAAGACAGAGTTGTCTGAGTTGTTGAAGTTCATGGTAACATCGCCTTTTCGCTAGTCGAGCGTGACTGACACCTCATTATATGCTCACTGGCAGTAAGTGTGTAGCTGTCTGTTTCAGTCTCTCCTTTTCTCTCGCTTTGTACTCTCCTTTTCTTCTTTCATTCATATTCAGCGAGAAGGAGAGAGAGAGAGAGAGAGAGAGAGAATTCAGCCAAGTGGAAGTTTGCACTGCTGGCATCTCGAATCGATGCCTCTGTTGGTCGCCGTTGTCATAGTGTGTCCCTTTGACACTGTGTCTGTTTGTGTGTGTTTGCCTAGTTGCACCACTGTTTGCACACCTTCACAGGTCGCCAGACTGAAACCAGCAACAACAGAGAGCATTGAGACAAATTCTTGTAAAATAACTACAGATGCTGCGTCGGCTGTAGTCCAGTTGTGTGTGCTTTGCTTATCACCATTACCACCATCATTAGCTGCAGCATTGATGCTGACCAGAATATTTTGAGATTGTATCGAGGACATTGGTCTGTGAAACGACATTGCTGGTGTCGGTGACATGAAACGTGGCAATCACTTCCCTTCCCTTCTCTTCGTCCTCCTCCTCCTCCTCCTCCCCTCCCTCACTATGGCAACGTTTACAGATCACAACGTTTTGACTAGTGGAAACACTTTGTGTGCATAAACATCGTCCCACAGTGCACTACGATTAGCAGTGCCTGACAGAGAGCAGTGTGACGATGACTGGAGCTGCAGTGTGACCCTGCAGTGTGCAGCTCACATGTGCCCAATTAGCGGTCGCCAATCTCTCTTCTCTCTCAATAGAACTTTGGGGGTACCTGAGCTGCAATTTTCACTGCATCCATTGCATTTTCACTCGGTTTGTCTGCATTTTATGTTGATTAATTAGCCAACCGTTGACTTTTTGCTGCCATTCCTCACATCATGGTCAATGGCGGTGTTTCTGACTTTTTTCTTTTGAATGCTATTTTCTTCAGGAAACTAATCCGCCAGTCATGGTAAACGGATTAAGCACCTTCAAAGTAGCTAAGCTCTTGCCAGAAATCTTTTTGTCTAAAGCTCTGTAGATTGATTCAATGAATTCGGACTTTGTTTCATCCTTTTGCTTCTTTTCTCCTCTGCTCAATGAAATTATCGTCCGCTTCATTGTGTAAAGAAAAAGGAAAAGTTTGCTTCATTCCTCCCTCCCTCTATCTCTCTTGCTTTGCATTGCTTGTTTGTCTGTCTAGCATTACTGTGGCATTACTGTTTATGTTTGCCTAAGTGATTCTGCCAATTGCCTGGTACACTGTTGCCTGTTGTGCCCTGATCACCCTTTGCCAGGGCAATCAAATGCTGCTACTGTTACGGATGCTACTGATGTTGCTGTTGCTGATGATGGCTACCAAGTTGAATGTCCCTACATGTCCCTCTTTGCCGTTTGAACTATTGGCCATACTGCACCGTACGTTCTCTCGGTGTCCATCTTTTCCGCTCTCTCTCTCTCTCTTCCAGTCTTTTTACCCTTAAACCCCAATGCTACTTAAGGATGGCTAATGTGCCGATTAATTCGAGCAGTCAGGAAGGCAAGTTAGCCAGGACAGCAACAGCAACAGTAGCATCGGTGCACATCGTTTGGAAGAAAAAGTGGGCGCCATTTGAACTGTTTGAAGTGCGTGTGTGTGTGTCTTTGATTTGAGCAATTGGACCACTGCTCATTCATAGGCTGTTGCCGTCGTCCTCTTCGTCGTCTGTTTGTCTATATTTAGCAGAGCATCCATTCATGTTGTACACGCTTTCCTAGGTTTCTGTAGGAGTAGGAAGAAGACGAAGAAGCAGGAAAAGATTTATTGCCAGAGCTGCCGAAAGGGAGCAGAGGAGTATCACTGGCAGCAGCATCACCAGCAACACCACCGGACAAAGGGCAATTCTGACCACTGATCCGCGCGGCCTTATTGTAATTATCCAATTCGTGACTGGAAAACTGCCCCACTAACTGTCAGCGTTTGTGTGCTCATCTTTTTCTCGCCAGTTAGTTTGCTTATTTGAGCCATTCCTTAATTTCTCGCCATTTGCAGCTCTATCCTTTTCTTTTTCTTTCTCCCTTAAACCGTTTAATTGAATTATGCCGTCTTTAGCTCGCTCGCGCGAGCGCGTTTCATTAGATTTCAGTGGAATGCCTATGTCAGTGTGTGTGTGTGTGGTGTGCGGTCTGTTTGCTTTTAATTAAACAAACTGACTAATGATGGTTGACTGATAACTGGCGGCTAACGAGCAGCATTGGCCACAGAAGCCGAGCAGTCTGATTAGTCTGGTGGTGATGCGGTTGCTGATGAAGAGGAGGAGGAGGATGGTGATGTTCAATCCGTGTTGGCGGTGATGAAGAGCCATCAGACAGTCTGCGTGTGTGTGCTATGGATAGTAACTGAAGATGATGATGATGATGCAAATGCCGATGTAGGCTGATTGACTGGCCAACTTTACCGACAAACTTCTTTTTTTCTTTCACTTCTGTCACCATTTCCTCCTTTCTCTCCCGCTTTTAGCCGGTGATGATCAGACAGCTAAAGTATGCTAACGGCTGCATTGCAAAATGATACTCACACGGATGCAAAATTGAATCATCCTCAAACACTGCACTGCACCCAATAGTAAACAGAGTGATGGTGATTGCCACACAGTTGGAGACAGTTGAACTTCTTTTCTTCTTTTTCTTTCCTTTTCTCAGTACTTCACACTTTTGAATCTCAGTGCAATGCGGCCGTTACCCTTTCATCTTTAGAGAGGGATCTCAGCCAATCTTCTGCCATCTCACCTTCATCTCAATGTCGATGTTCAATCTACAGGCAAATCCTATTAAACTCTGCAGGGCAGCGGTGTTGGCGTGTGCTGCTGTTGATGGTAGTGGTGGCAATTTATGCAGTCATAAATTTCCTCTGTTTCATGCCTCCCCTGTTCACCACTTCAGACTGGCTCTCTGATTCCCGCCAAGTCATCGATTGGCCGTTTGCTGTTATTAGAAGCCACTTATTATTAGAGTTAGCTGGTGGCTGCTGACTACGTTACGTTACGCACATTGCCAGCAGCTGGTGCTTCCAATTGGAAGTGTATCGAAATGACATCGACAGTGCCAGTGCTGCTGCTGGGGCAGGGGCACTGGGGCGCGATGGATACCAATTGCACCGTTCATCTTCTGTAGAGAGAGAGACATCTTGCACGGAAACATTTGGTTGTGTTGGCTCGTGTTCGGTCTCTCTCTCTCTCTCTCTCTCTCTCATTTTTCAATTACGCACACCAGCGGCAGTTAGGTTTGTGGAACGTACTGCTGCTGCCGCTGCCACTGTCATGTCAATTGCCTCAAATGTTTCTGCTGCAGCTACTGCCTCAAATATATAAAATGAATAAATGAAGCCGTTTCATCGTTTTCAGCTTCATCAGCAGCTGTCGTCTGAGCAGGTAGTGCTGCGGCTGCTGTTGTTCCACTTGCAGTGGGTAGAGAGATCCGACGGCTGCACGCGAGTTCAGTCCACTGACACTGAGGTGGGCACTCACCAACAAACAGACGCACACACACACACTGTGCTCTACTCGGGTCCGTTTCTTTCACTCTGCTGGCCCCTGACCTAGTGCTCTGCTTTGATAGTCTTCTAAAAGGTCTGCAAAAGGTGCAAAAAGAGTGCCCTCGCTCTCTACTGCACTTATTGATCACCTGAGTTGTTCAGAGCTTGGCAACGTGTGCGGGACACATGTTCTGACAAAATATCACTCCGTCTTTTCAATGTCCATCAACACATGAACACAGTCAATTGACCTGTATTCTGCGGCATTTTTTGCCCTAGTGATGAAGTCACGAAAATGATGATAGAACTTCATTTACTGCAACTCTGCAAACATTTTCAAAATATCTCAATCATAATTATCGGTACTACTACTGCTGCTGATAGTCTGCGTCATTTGGCTATCAATTGCCATCTGGGTGCACATTTGTTTATTCTGGTTGGAAGTTTCCCCGCCTACGATTGTGCAGTCTGTTTGTAGTCTTTTGATTCCCTATCGTGATTGACTTCGATTAGCTGCCGTTACCATTCAATTGCTCATTTGTTTGCTGGTCATCAGAAGCAGCAGACTGAGACGGAGACTGAGACAGAGATACCGGTGCTGCAGACGGCGGTGATGGTGGTCGACCGCTTCTTGCGGTCAGACACACGTCTTGCGACCTCTCTTTTTCCACTGTGGCCTCTCTTCAATTGTGCACTACTCGGTGCAGTACCACCACCGGCTGCACACTCCGGATGCAGATGTTTGCGAGGGTACTGCCTGGCCACTCCATCGGTGACTTGCTTGCTCATTCTTTTCATCTCTCTCTCTCTCCTATTTGCCTTGGCTCGCGACCGTCGGACGCGTGGCCAGCTTGCATGCACTTTTTCTTCAATCCTTCAAAGTGGGGGTACTACTGCTGCTGCTGCAACTACTTGAGGGCGACTGAGAATACGTTCGCTCTCTTTCTCCTTCCACTGGCAATTATTTCTGCTCCGATAATTAGAGACAATGCGATGCTGAATTTCGGAAACTGTTGTATTTGTTAGTTTGCTCCTTCTCCTTCTCTCTTTCACCAGCCATCGAAGCGTGCTTGGTTGGAGCATTCGATCTGCCAGCACTTCTTCAATAGCCAGTGCACAGTAGTGGCAGCCATGAGTGAGTGCGGCTGGCGCCTGAATTCCACATTGACATCCAGTGGCCTGTACGATGATTGCCTTTCTGCCTGCCAATGATAAATTGATTTAAACAAACTCACTCTGGAGTGTTGTTGTCTTTTTCTTCTTCCTCTTCTTCATCATCTTGTATCACTGGCTGACTGGCTGGCTGGCTTCATTTGCAATGCAAACTAGCCTGGCTAATTTGGTTTCGAATGCTGCCCAGTGGCAACAGCAACATCAGCATATCAGCGTATTGTCCGATTATTTGAAGGCATATTTGTCATTGCATCTGCTCTTTTCAAAGGAAACTGCTGCAAAGACAGACACAGACAGAGAGTGAGTGAGACAGTGAATCTTCTGCTTGCCAGATCACTACCACCAGTATCACCGCCAATTTCTTCCATTGAACTTTTCTGTAGACAAAGTTTTCGCCAGCGATCTGTAGTCTGTCTGCTTTCAAGTTGAAGTGTAGACGGCTGCGGTGGTGGTGGTTGGTTGGGAGACCACGAAGGCCAATTCGTGGTAAAAGAGCAAGCGTTTCTGCTCTAAAGGCGCCGTCCCGGCGGCGCCAGCAAGAACGTCCACGACAACCGCATCAGTAGCGGTTATATGCAGTGAGGTAGCGGTAGTTTGCTGTAGCGGTAGTCGACCGTCTGTCCAGGATTGTCGGACACTGAACAACACTCAGTCAGTCAGTCAGCCGGCGGTAGAACAAGTGATTTCACGAGTCGACTGTTTCGATTCTCGATTAGACTGCCTATTAATTTAATTAAATTTCCCTCCACTTCACCCCCTTTTCTGTTGTTTGTTGACTGTTTTGCTGCACTTCAGAGTGCAGAAGTACTGTTACCCACTAGAAAGTGGAGCAAAGTTTAAAATGTAAGCAGAGTTATGTGTTCGAGATAGAGAACTAGAGAGCACATTGCGTGTCCGCCGTGAACACAGTGCGACTGTGACTGTCATTTCATTTCCGCTGGTAAGTATAAAGGCCTAGAATTGGTCATATTTCATAAAATATTTAAAAATGCGCCCTGATGCTCTTTCCCACTAACTTTCAGTGCTAACCGCAAGTTTTCACTTGTGACTATTATTTCTCTATTTAGTGAAGCCATCTTGTACTCGTACAGCTTCCTTGATGGTGTGTGTGTGAGTGCATTGCCATTGCCGTCTACCGAAAATACTATTACTCCTGCTGTTGTTGTCATCAGGCTCTAACTTTGCTCTCTCCTTCGCTTTCACTCTTTTTGCCCTCTTTCGCTCTGCTACTTCTGAATCAGGCTTCTCCAGACACACAGATTACGCCACACGCACACACACACAACTCACTGGCGACACTTTAAATCGACTTTCCTTGTCGACTGTGGTAAAAGGGGAGAAAGAGAGACATTAACTTTTGATTTCTCCCTCACTGACTTGCTTCTACCTGCCTACCATTTCAAGGAAGAACAGAGTGAACGTGTACTGCTGCTGAAAGGGTGCTGCAGCTGGTAGAGTCTGCCACTACTGCACTGTTCCATTTTTGGTGTCATTGTCATTTTTTTCTGGTGAAGCCTGGTGCAGGCAGGCTAGGGCAAAGTTGGTGCAACACACTCATGCACAGGGTGAACGCTGGCCAAGGCTTTATGATGTATTGGCGAGGTTATCAATTAAAATTAGCATTTCACAGACGTAGTAAGTTGGCAGTTGAAGTAGTAGCGGCGGCGGCGGTGACGCCTGTAGCCATTAGAGGAGCTAATGATAGGTGCTGCTGAGGCCTTATCGATTTCATTGGCATTATTATGGCCAATAGACAGAGACAAGAGACGGACTGATAGGCTGGGAGCACTTCAGCTGAGCAAGCCATACGGCACATGGCCACTTTTCGTCACCCTCCACAGGTCAGAAGTGGCAGAAGCACCCTTAGCACCCTCAGCACCCTGTCCGTCAGCACCACCATCATCATTACCTAATTGATTTGCCAATTTAAGTCCATTAGCAGTGTGGAGCATTCCGCACTTGGCCAGTGGTGGGTGCTGTGATTGAATCGCCAATTCACGCGCTCTCTTTCTCTTCCCATTCTCTCCTCAACGTGTTTCAGTGCTCTGTCGAAGTTTTCTGGCAAGAACTGCACCACAACTAGCACTCGATCATTTGTGCATTCAGCTGTGTTGACAAATTGATTTCTCGTTTCTGCCAACTTGCTTCACGTTTCCCCTCTCCGTCTCCGCCAGAGGTGTCTCTTCTTTTTTCGTCTCTTTTTCACTGTCTGCCACCGTCTAATAGACCCATAATGATGTCTAATGTAATGCCAATGACACATCGAATGCCGCTGAAGACTGGTAAAGTGCTTACTCCTGCTGCTGCTGCTCTTCACTTTGTGGCTTTCTGTCAACATACAAACACACACACATGCACTTACTCTCACTCCCCGATGCACCAGTCTAATGTCAGCGACATTGAAGCACTGTGTCTGCCGGCACTACCATTGCACTGAAGCTAATGCACTGCTGAACTGCTACAGACAAAACAGTAACACTGTCCGCTACTATTGATTGGCCATGCTGATTGCTGGTGCTGCTGATGCTGCAGTGCCCAATGAATGCAGTTGACCCCTCTCCTTCCCCCTCCCCAACTATTACGTGCAGCACCGAAAGAGACAATTTGATTTCCACTTGCATTTCCTCTCTCTCCCTTTCTCTCCCCTGAGCATTGGCACCTTCTTCTACCAGTCAGAGAAAAGGCTGCAAAATTAGTGAAGCATTTATTTTATCGCCAAGTTCAGACCCGGTGATTGATTTGCTTGGCAAATTGGCGGTGGACTGACTGGCTGGTCGCCGGCTCTGGTTTTGGTTCTGTCCCTCTCGGGCCGGTCTCGTGTGCACTACCACCAAATGACTTGAACGGAGCCAATTTTGCAAAATGAGTGGGTCTACTTTGTTTGCTTAGCGTTACTGCAGTTACTTCCAGTGCAGGCTATTCTCCAGTGGGTCCACGACCATGTGCTAGTGATGATGATGGCGATAGTGTGGTGACTGGCGGTGACTCTCTTTCTGGCAGTGCCCTTACTTTGCTTACTCGCTCACAAGCACACATCTGCGAGCACGCTTTGTTTCATCACCACTATGGTGGTGGTCACGCTAATTTACCGCAGGGGTCCAGTTGGCACTGTTGATCGACGGTGATGTCTTGCCTGCTGTTGGTCGGGACCATTAGCCGCCGACGCAGAGTGTCTGCATCAGTGTGTGTCAGTGTCAGTGTGTGGTGTGAGCAAAGCTAATGAGCGTTTGACCATGGCGTAACCGTTTGGCAGGCAACAGCGGCGGCCACATACCGCTGCTGATTTGTTTACTTTTGGCCTTCTGCTGCTGCTGCTGCTGTTCTGTTGATTGCCCGACATTTGTCATTCGGTTCTGTTATCTGCATCAAATGCCTAACAATACGACTGATTTCCTTCTCTTTCTCTCCCTTATTCTAACAGGAAAGGAGGAAGAGAGCACGAGAAGAGAGTCCTCCGAACGGCGTTCTCACCAAATCAATCTCCTCGGCGAGCTGAACCTACACGACTTTTCCTATTCTGGTGTGTCATCCACCGCCGTTGACAGCACGCATCCATTTCCAAGCGCAATCTACTTCTACGGTAAGTGGTGATGGTTGCAGTGGAAATGACGGTAGCCACATCAACAACAACACACAATAAATAACCTTAATTGCCTTCTCTTCGCCTCCCAACTTCTTCTTCTTCTCCTTTGCAGACGATAGCTCAAGAGACGTGCGACTGAATTCTCGCGTCTGCAGGCAGGCGGCGGCCTTAATCGCAGACAGCGACGACATCACCTTCCTGGCCACTGTCCGCCAGAACCGAGGCAATACCGGTGCCCTCTTCGCCTTCACCGATGGAGTCCACAGGTATGCTCAAAGCCCGCAAATTCCTTTTTCTCGAGGTCGTAGGTCACTGAATTAAATTGAAAGTGTCCAGCGAAATGAAAACAAATGACGGCGGAGTGTGATTTATTCGCAGGCACTTACTCACTTTCTCGTCGTCTGCCTTACTGTAGGGTGCTGGAGATGCAAAGCAGCGGTCGGCGAAAGGAGCTTCGCTTTCAGTACCGCCAAGCGGAGACCGTCTTCTCGGAGACCTTCGCCGTGGACGTCGCCGATGACAGCTGGCACAAGATTGCCCTCACACTGAGCGACACTCGCCTGGACCTGTACATTGACTGCGTTCACCGCTACACCCGAACCATTCTGCCCTTGGACAGACAGACGCTGAGAGGGGCGAAAAACCTGACGCTCTGGCTCGGACAACGGGGACGACATCACTTTGCTTATCAGGTAAGAGGCAATTGCTACTGCTGAAACACTGTAACTTTCTTGCCAGCGAAAATTCTACACGGTTTTAATTTATTCATGCTGACTGCTGAGCAATCAAACAGACACATCTTTCTCTCCCTCTCCAAACGTCAGGCGTCATCAGATCGGTGCGCCAGGAACGTGTAAAAAATAGACTTGGGGAAAAGAAGGTTGAGCCATCAGCCAGCAAGAAGGTGCAAGATTCCTGATTGTTCAGTGTTCTTAGTAATATAGAAATCTAAGCGAGAGTAAAAGAGGTAGAGAAAGGGAAAGAAAAAGAACACAAAGTTAGTTGTCATCAGTGTTGTCGCGCGTTTTATTAAGCATGTCGAATTGCAGCAAGCTGATAGCAGAAATGCACACATGCACACTTGCACACATTCACGACACCGTCAGCTGTTGTTGCAAATTAGCAATTGAAATGCAATTAAACTGGCTCGTCAGCAGCACTGCTGCTGACATGGCTGCTGCTGCTGTGACACCTGTGTGTGTGCCTTCAATCGCTCACTAGCTGCTGCTCGGAATTGTCACTCATTTGCACGTTGAGAAACGGGCACTATGGATGAGCATTTGATGAGCTTGTTAGGATGCTAATCAGAGTCAATATCAATATTATCATGAGCACGTAATTAGTGAGAGAAAGCTATGATTAATTAACGGCAATCAGTGCGGTGTTTGCCTCGATGTGTGTGTTTGCTCAGTGGTCAGCTAGCCTCTCAGTGCTTCTGCGATTACGCTGCCATTAGTAATATTTACCTTTTCGCCTGACGTTACCTTGCAATACTAACTCCAACTGCTAATCTCCGCCTGTCGTACCTAGGGTTATCTGCGCGACGTTCGCATAGTCTCCTCCGCCAATGGATTTCGAGCCCAATGTCCTGATTTGGAAACAGGTTTGTAAAAAATACCACTTCTTTTACTAAGTAAAAACAAAAATTACTTGAAACTGGCGACTTTGAAAAACAGTCTGACAGAAGTAAAGACTGCCTTCCCCTCTTTTCACTGCTCGTCACCATCACCTCCATCGCCGGCACACATATCACACATCAGTTTAATAATATTTTTTGTTTTTTCTTTCCATTTTGTTCTTTCCTTCTTTTCTTCCGTCACATCTTCCCTCACACTTACACTTACCGTTCAGCCTGTCCAACTTGCGGCCAATTCAAAGCACTCAAAGACACGATCTTTCGTCTGGAAGATACAGTGAAGCATCTCACTGAAAAGGTACGTCCGTTTGACTGCTTCTTTTGCTGTTTTTGTTTCATGTTTTCACCGCTGTCTGACTCTGTTGCAAATGAGCTTCTAATAGATCGCAAGTGCTCGCGTCGCGCAAAAAAGAGTAAAAAGTACAAATTGAACTTTTTCATGGAAAAACTGAGAACTTGTATCGCAGCTAGTATGCTCCTGTTTTTGCAGCCCACTCAATTTGTAACATTTTCAGCCCCGTTTCTATTTCAGTGTCTGTCTGCACGGAGTCAACAGTCAACAGTCTGCTTGTTCTCTCTGTTTGCCCTGTCTGCTAGCCCCCACAAACAACTCCGTCTGAGACAGTTTAAAGTGGCACTAATATTGACTGGCAGACGGTCATGTTGCTAGTGTTTGAATGAAAATCAGTGTTGAGCAGGCAATTAATTACACCTTCTTAATTTTCTTCCTTTTTCCCCTTCTTTCAAACAGCTTCAAGCATTTGAACATCGTCTGGAGAACGTTGAATCGTGTGACTGTGCAAAGAGCTGTTTGGTGAATGGCACCCACTACGCTGATGGATCAACCTGGCGGCAGGGTTGCGACAACTGCACCTGTTTGGTAAGTGTGCACACTCCGCAAGCGAACGGCTGTATCACTGCTGAGCTGAGCCACGAACAATTCTCATTGACAGTGGCGTCATCATCATAAGACTAATCATCCCTGCATGCTTGTCTATCTAATTACTACTAACGCTTTTTGAAAAGTCAATGAGCAAATTGGAAAAGTGGAGAACAGCAGTTAAGGCCGAGGCGCTCGCTCGGGGAGCACCTAAGGCACAGAAAGAGAGTTTAAAGTGACTGCAACTGGACTTGACAAGTCAATCACATCTTGCAACAAAGTTTCCCAGTGCTGCAGCGGCGCTATCCGGCTAGCAAACTTTAGAAGGAGATACTGATCGGTGCGATGGGGGCTCACTTTTTGCCCTCTTTCCTTTTTCTACATATTTTTCAGTCACTTTTTACTGACAATTTCCCAGTGCCATATGTGTACAGTGCACTCCGCATAAATGCACTCTGTGAGGGCTGCTATATTTCTTCTTTTTCTTTTAATTAGTCATGCAAATATATTCGCTGGAGGGAGAAGATTTGGCAAGGGGCGATTTCTTCTTTAGTTGCCTTTTCCTTTTAAGTTTTCAGTCTCAGGTTTTGAATGAAGTTTGATTGACGGCAGTACACTCTTTGAAAACTAGCTAACATTTATATTTTTTTTGAATTCAGCACAATGTTTACACGACAGTTATTAAGATCTTTAATCTCAGCAACTGCTGCTGCTGCAATAGTCACATTAGTTCGAGGTGATAGATAATGGAACTACAGCAGAAAAAAAGTTAATGCAATCTGATGCTGATGATTGCAATCAATTATGCCTTTACTAGAGACTCATCATTAGTACTAGTAATAGTAGCCTCACTAATAGATTGCTTTTTAATTAATAACCTTTTATTTTTCACACCTTTTGGGTGCCCTTTTTACTTCACTCACTAACTCACTTTCCCTTGTTTTCCCTTGTTTCTGCAAACCACAGGGCGGCGTGGTGACTTGTAAGAAGATTAAGTGCGAAAATTCCTGCATTCGAGGTGTTGCTGCGTCTGCTCAACAAGACCCCTGTTGTCCGCGATGTAAAAGTAAGCAGTGCCGCATCATTTGATGTCTTTCTTTTTTCTGGTTTTCCTCTTCAGTCCACCAGTTCCTTCTTGTCATCTGAAACTAAACATGCATTTTTTAACTTTTTTATCCCTCTTTCACACAGAGCAATGCTACCAGAAAAGCCGAGGGAAGATGAACGAGGGCGAAAAGTTTGCCGAGTTGAACTTGCGTAAATTCAAGTGCACCCAGTGCGTCTGCGAGAAGGCAAGTTGTGTGGTGGTGCTGATGGCGAGAGCATGCCCCCTTTCTTCCCCATTAGCAGTGAAATTAATGCTTTTCTAGCTTGTCGGCATCATTAGCGTCTGTCCTGTCTACCACAAACAGCAGAGACGGTCTGTCTGTCTGGCTGCCTGACAAATAGGGAGCCTGTCAGTCAGTCACTCTGTCTGCCTGTCTGACATCGGATTAGAAGCGCCGCACTCTGCACATTGCATTGCAGCAGTTATAATTGCTTGATTAATTAACCGTCTGCTCACCCCTTTTTATCTTTTTTACTACTACTGCTGCGGCTGTTTTAACTCATGTTCTCCCTTCCTCTCTCTCTCTCTCTTTCCCTCTTTAGGATGGTAAATTGAATTGCCGCGATGTGCCCCTGGCGAAGGTCTGTCCGCCGCTGAACTGCAGCGCCGACCGGCGCATTCAGCCGCACGGCGAGTGCTGCATGATCTGCGAGGGCACCGATTTCTGCGCCCAAGGGCACACGTGCCACCCTGACGCCGTCTGCCTGAACCTGCGCACAAACTACACTTGTCTCTGCAAGAGCGGCTACCGAGGGGCGGTGAACGGTAGCGCACCGGGGCGGCACACCTGCGTCGACGTGGACGAGTGTGCCGACGAGCGGCTGAACAACTGCAGCAGCGTCGCCTCGACCTGTGTCAACAAGCCCGGCTCCTTCTCCTGCCGCTGCAAATCCGGCTGGACGGCCGTCGATGAGCACCGCTGTATTGGTGAGTAAACAACGGCCAAGTGATTAGGCTAGTCAAGTGAACGATATTCAACAATTGCCCCCGGACCTGGGCCCCACACACACACACAGTAAAGAGGATAAGGACATCCGCAGTGGAAATGGCAAGGGAGTAGTACCCACTCGCATTTGTGCACACATTCATTCATTCCCCTGCACGAGGTGCTGCCACTTTTTTAGCTTGCGGAGGTGTCACTGGTAGTGCGGTAGTTTTTCGTCCAGCAGTAGAGCTGATTAGCGTATAGTTATCAAAAATACTTATTAGCATTTGGAAAAAGGGAAAACAAGAAAATAATCAGCAGCACTTGCTGATGCGCAGTGTCATTAGATGTGTGGTGAGAACCACTGACAAGGGGATGATTATGCTGATGCTAAGCAAACAAACTGCTCAACTGCATGATGCAAATGATCAGCAATGGCGTTGGCGAATGATTAGCCGCAGCAGATAGTTTAAAAAGGTAGGCCAAAGTGATGATAGCACTTTCCCCTCTCTTTTTAGAAACGTTGAAGAGTGTTTGAGTTTGCATGCTTGTAAGCCCCTTAAATGTAATTGCTGCTATTTTATGTGTGTGTTTGTGCACTTTGTGTGTCTGTACTGAATGCAGTAAAAAGCGCTTACCGATTAACGTCAATTTGCACTATCTCTTCCCCAACAGACATCGACGAGTGCTCCACGAATGAGCATCTGTGCGGCGAGAATGCCGTTTGCGAGAACACGCCAGGCAGCTACCGGTGCAAGTGCAAAGAGGGTTATGAGGGCGATGGAAAGGTGTGCAAAGGTGAGTGTCGCTGGCCAGACAATGTGGCCACTGAAGTAGTAGTGCAGCAGCAAGCAATTGACCAACTGGCTGACCACCACTTTTGTCTGTTTATCCCTTATTATGACTACAGCTGTCTGCAGGCACTCCTGCCTCAATGGCGGTCAGTGCGTCGCGCCGGACACGTGTTCCTGTCGAAGGGGCTACTATGGTCATCGATGTGAAGCGGGTGAGTAAATAAACTAGCACTACTACTGAGCGGTACTACATTTGATGATTGCCTGCTAGCTTATTAGCTGAACAAATTGAAGTAGTACAATAGATCAACAATTTGCGTGTGTGCCTGTGTGCTTACCTACCACTTTTTCTTTTCCTTACACGCAGACATTGACGAGTGCTCACTGGGCCTGCACCAGTGTCCAGTCAACTCAAAGTGTGTCAACAAGCCTGGCTGGTACCACTGCGACTGCCTGAAGGGCTACGAGGCAAAGAGGGAGTTGATGGTGGACGGCATCACCATTGGCCACAGTGCTAGTGGTAGTGGTCACCACGAGGAGGTACAGTGCCACGATGTGGACGAGTGCGCCAGTCCACGGCTGAACACCTGTCCAGGCGATGGGCGGTGCATCAACTTTGACGGCGGATATCGCTGCGAGTGCACTGCTGCCGCCGCCGCCGCTGTCAACCAAACAAATAGCAGCGACCCAGCGTTGAACGAAGTCGATTCCACCTCCACTCCCACTACTCTCACCACCATCGACTGTCAGTCGTGTACCGTCAATGGACTGCAGCGAAGACAGGGCGAGTGGTGGCCCTCTGAGGAGGACTCCTGCAGCACGTGCCACTGCTCCGAGGGAGTAGTCAGATGCGAGGCAAAGGAGTGCGACTGCTCCGATGTACAGATGCACCTAGATGGACACCAACAGCAGCAGCACTGCTGTCCGCAGTGCAGCGGCGTCGCTGGTCGCAGCGCCAAAGTGTGCCTTCATCAGGAGGATCGAATGAAGGTTTTTAGCAGTGGAGAACGCTGGAACTACGACTGTCAAACGTGCGAGTGCATGGTAAGTGGTGGTGGTGGTGGTCGGTGCGTAGGTGGTAGATAGTTTTGCAGCAAATGATTAATTGCTTGAATTGTACTGATCAGCTTGTTTGCAAGGTAATACCAATTAACTCATTCTTTTCTCGTGTTCACTGACCAACTACAGAACGGCGAAATTGACTGCTGGAGTGAATGTCCACCGCTGATGACCAACTGCCTGAATCCAGTGAGAGCCCCTGGTGACTGTTGTCTGCGCTGTGAAGACGACCCCTGTCAGTCGCCTGGTCCGAAGGCAGGCAATGGAACGCTGCCCTTGGCTGGTTGCCGCCACCTGAACAAGCACTACGAGAGTGGTCAGCTGGTGAACATGGACAACACTGACAAGTGCACCTCCTGTCTTTGCCAGGTAAGTTTTGTCACACATTTGTGTAATGCGAAGGCTGCCAAAGAGTCGCTCATCAAGGAAGAATGTAGCAACAAATGGCTTCCATTTTCAAGTTTATTAACTGAGTAGAGCAGCAATCACCGTGTGCGCTTGCTGTGACTGTTAACCGCCATCACTTGACTTATTTCACGTCAAACGTAAAAGACTGCTGCTGTCGTTCCTTTCCCTTTTCCCCTCCCCATTCTTCCTCTGATGACTAATCACCGCCGTAGAGAAGGCTGCCTGTTTACCATTTGCCTCCTATTTTCTTTGCAACCGGCCGCAAAAATCAGCCGACATGTTTTCAATGCTAACCACCACTTCTGCTCTTCCCCTTTGCCCCCTTTCTACCCGCTAATATGACCAATTAATTAGTCGGTAGTACAGCTAAAGAGTTTATTTGTCAGCTAAACGTAGCGCCCCTGATACGTGCTTGCCTTGCCAATTTAGTCGCAGTGCCTGGAGTTGCTTGGAGTTTGTCTGCACTGGCACTAGTGGTGGTGCCAACACTAGTAGTAGTGCATTTGTCAGTGCGTCTTCAGAGCATCATCTTCATCAGCGGCGTAGAGCCGGCCGCAAAATCAGCTCACTCACAACTTGGCAATTCTTAACCAACGCAACATGCCGACGACTGTGCTGAGGCTGATGCTGTCGCTTAGACAAAACAAAGGAGACGCTTTGCGATGAAGGAAAGGAGAAGGAAAGATTTGGGTGCCATGCGAATTTCGGCAATGCTCGCCGAGACACGTTCTCATTTCCAACGGGTGCCTGTGTGAAGGTTGTGTGCTGCTGGTGGTGGCGGTGGTGATGTTCACATCGACGACGGCGGCAACAAAGTAAACAATCAACCACTAAGGCAAAGGCGGCAAAAATACTACTACTACTCTATAAAACTATTTTCCGATGGCATGATGATACTTTTTTGTGCTGTCTTGCCTCTTTCTGCTGCGGCTGCATCCGAAGCTGTTTATTTTACTGCCTCGACACTGCTATTGCCAAACCAATTTAGAAATTAGTCATCATCAGCGGTGTCGGCATTGGCTTCAGCAGTTGTGTGCGGCTGTGAATCGGGAAATCACTGAGCGCAAATCACTGTTTACTTAACGGCACCGAGCTTTATAATCTCTTTCCTCTATCGATTCAGTACTGCTGGAGAACTATTATTCTCCATTTCACACACAAACATCTACATACTCACACACCAAACAATTTCAGCCAGTATTGCTCATCTCTCGAATATGCGGAATGCAATAATATCCGTTTTTTGTCTACTGAACACTCTAATGATCTCCCAAATTCCCTTCTAATGAATAACATCCCCCTCTTTTCCCCAAATAACAATAATCCATCAATAACTGACCGCCCCCTTGTCCACCCCTTGTTCCACCACAACAGGTACCTCAAGTGCTCTTTGAACAGATACGCCCAGTGAGAATGGCCTCCAGTGCAGGCCACAGTTTGTTTGCCCTTAGCGGTAGTGCAAAAAACAATCGGTAAATGTGACTACAAACTACAAAATACACACACCACAAATCACACAAGTCACTTCACTGCACTGACTAAAGTTCAGGTCAACAAGTTCGGGCTCACAAAACCGAATGACTTGAAAGAATGGTGTCACACCTTTTTGCACTACAGTACATTTTGAGCACACTGTTCGATCACCACAATACTTTATTATGTTGCACTGCTTGTCGTTGTTTGTTTCTGATTACTTTTCAATGCATCCCCCTCTTTTGCACTTTTTGCTTGCCATGTTTACTGTTTTGATATGCATTTTCCCCTTTGCTTGTCTACTGCTTGTTCAATGCACCTTTAGTTGTCGTCACTGTTTCTCACTCTCCGAAGCACCAGTATCATCGGCACCACTCAACCTGCACCTGTCATGCTAATTAAAGAACACGCACATTAATTCTTTTCCTTCTCTCCCTTTTTAGAATGGTCGTTTGTGTTGCTCTTATTCTGCTACATGTCTGGTTGATGGCGTCACCGTTTCTTCAAGCACTTTTGCACCGACTTTTCCGTCCACTTCACCTTCACCCTCCACCTCAGCGCCCTCTTCATCCACTGACGGCTTCAATGTGTCACTGCAACGATCAATGTCGGTTGCGGGCAGCAGCAATGCCGTCGACCAGGCTAATCACTTTCCGCTGGGCAGCATTGCCGGCTACATGAGTCGATTCTTTGGCGATGATCAAGGACAACACCAGCAACGGCATCACTCACCACAGCCACCACAGCACTCACCACCTGTTGAAGAGAATTTGGTTGAGGAAGTTAATGATTCGACAGGTGATGTTGTTGGCGGCAGCAGAAGCAGCAATGGCATCGGCAGCAGCTCTCACGAGGTGAGCAGGTTTACTGAGGAGAAACGCTGGAAACCGTTGTCATTCTCTGAAAGTGAGCCATCGATCAGAAAGAGACATCGAGCGGCGCTGGTGGAGGGCAAACTTGGTCATGAGGCGCAGGAGGAGGGGGAAGAGGAAACCAACAAGGAGGACTTTCTCGCCGACTGGTCACACGAAATGGCTACCAAATGAGGCATCTCAGTTACACAGCGAATCGTCATCAATGAATCAAAATTCTAGTCAGTATTTTTTGCAGTTTGTACAATACTCAAAGTCGTATTACTACATTTGAAGACGGTGACTGGTGGTGGTGATGTTTATTTGCTGGCTCACTCGCTGTCGCCTCTTTCATCTGCCAGTCAGTTGTCTGTGTGTGCACTAAGGTGATAAACAGAGTGAGAAGGGCTAAGATGACAGACCACTTCATCATCGTTTTGAAAAAAAGAAATCGTCATTCACAGACACACAAACACATTCGTCTCACATCGTCATTCATCTTTCAAGTTGTGCTGTACATATCTCACCACCACCACCACCACCACCACCACAAGCATCTCCTGTTGCTCTCTTACTTTTTTCTCAAACATCGCCACTAGGATTTCCACTTTTGATCACGAGACTTGGCCAAAATGCAATTGATGTTGATGATGATGAGGCTGATGATTACTTTACATATTATTATTTATTAACTTGCATTTATTTATTTATTTTTGTACATCTTTAATTTACACTTGCTACTGTACATTTGTCTCTTTTTCTTCCCCATTGAACTGTTCCTCTTTCTCAACTTTTTTTCTTCTTCTGATGTTCCTTGCAATGACTGCCTATTGAGTATTGCAATTTCATTGTTGTATTGGCACCACTTACAAGTGCCAATGTAGTGATATTATCATACATTTCTTTTTCTTTTTCTTTCTCTCATTCTGTGTCAACTGTTCTTCTACTACTTCTTGTGTTCCGTTGTCTCAATTTTGCGAATTTGTTCAAAATAAAAAATAATTGATTTAGTCGATGGCAATGATGATCGGTACTAATCACTAGACCAGATCGCAGTAGCAAAGACACACATTTATGTGATCACCGGCAGTGCTTGTTTAAGGGAAAGTGGTGTTTGTCTCCGAGCGGCAAAAAAGTTTTCCTCAGAAGGCTGCCACTGCTATCTTATCACCCTGGCGGCTCGTCAGGTCAGCAGTGGAAGAGTGTACGGCTGTGTCCTCACGACGGTGATGAAGATGAGAACACTCAGTATGCTCTACCGACGACACTTTGCTCGGGTTTTATTTTTATTTTTTGTCACTCATGTGAGCAGTGTAGTCACTGCGGCCTCATCAATTGATTAATTGACTTATTTTCGGCAAACACCAAACACCAAACACACACACACACACACACATCAGCCGCATCACTTCAGAGCTCAATTATGCTCATCATCTGAAGGAGTGTATATGAGCACAGTGAGCAAGGTAATCTGCCTGCACGAAACTGGCTAGCGATGCTGCAGCTTAGTCGCTGACTGATCACTGGTTACGTCAATTAGTCAGCCAGTTAGTCAGTCGTTTTCAGGCAGTAAGTTGATGGACTCATCGATAGCCGATGCCAAAGCTAGATTCTCCTCTTCTTCCACAAATCTGCTTCCTCCTCCTTCCACACTACCGCTCTTATCTTTAGCCACTGTCAAAAGCGACTTCGCTCTATCGTTCGAGGGAGAGAGAGAGAGTGAGAGTTTTTGATCTGGTGGCAGTGATTGCAGGGCTGAAGAAAAAGAAGATGATGCTGAAGATTTGCCAGCTAGCTATTGCAAGTGCAACTGTGCTGCTGCTGTTGTCTTAGAGAGTGGCACCACGCTGCCTAGCAGGCTGATTGTGGCACCCTTGTTTGTGTGCTCAGCGCTGCCTTCTGTTTCCCCAGAGGGAAGAGTACTTTTGGATCGGATCACCATAGCTGACTGACTGGCTGTGTGCAACAGTGCATCAGTCTGATGGTAGCAAGCGAGAAAGACCCCAAGACGTGTCTGCCGAGTGGCTGTAGTGGTGAGCAGCCGCCCTGATAAAGAACACTGCTTTTCTGCTGCTGTTGCTGCTGTGCTTATCGCCCATACGAAATGTCTAGCGCGAACTGACTGACTGCCTAACCGTCTGCTCTGCTTCAGTCTTTCCCAGTGCATAAATGCCACCAGTCGACTGACTACCTCGGTCAATATCATTTGTAAGTCAGAAGAGGAAAAGCAAGATCACCATCATCATCAGCGTCAGCAGCAGCAGCATTACTTGAATCGTTCATCTGTTTTTCATACCAGTGGTACTAGCAGTGTTTCAACCATGGCCGCTGTTCTGCAGTTCTACCAGAGTCCGGCACTGTCAGGCGCCGAGGAGGAGGCAGTGGCCGCCAAGGTGGCCGCCATTGTCGGTCCAGTGAAGAAGGTGCACTCTGAGTTCTGCTACTATGTTGACTGTCAAGGTAAGTGTGGTCAATTGATGAATTGTGTTGATGATGATCAAACTTGCTGTAACCACCACCACCAGAAAAGCTGTCATCGAGCGAGCTTGAGCGAATCCAGTGGATCCTCACGCCGAACTTTGAGAGCAAACTGTCAGCCGGCGTGTCGAGCCTTCGCAGCAAGCAACAGACAGGCGGAAGCTTCATCGTGGAGATTGGCCCTCGACTCAACTTCAGCACGGCGCTCTCCACCAACGCCGTCTCCATCTGCACCAACATCGGCCTTGCCGACAAAGTGGGACGCATTGAGAAGAGCACTCTTTACCTCTTCGAGTTGACGGTATGACTTATTACGGCAGTTTTTCACTTCTTTTAATTAGATACAACAACAACAACATCGTGTAAACATGTTTTCATCATCTCCTGTTTCCTTTTTCTCCTTCAGAAAGCACTCAACAAGGAGCAGGAGATTGTGCTCGTGGAGGCACTGCACGACCGCATGACCGAACAGCGGTACTCGCAGCCGATCACCTCCTTTGCACTGCCCGCCAGCACCGAGAACTGGTACGAGATCGACGTGATCGGCCGCGGCGAGGCGGCCCTGCGTGAGGTCAGCGAGAAGCTGGGCCTCTCCTTTGACGACTGGGACGTCACCTACTACTGCGGCCTCTTCCGCGACCAGCTGAAGCGCAACCCCACCTCGGTGGAGTGCTTCGACTTGGCGCAGTCCAACTCTGAGCACTCGCGCCACTGGTTCTTCAAGGGGCAGATCTTCGTGGACGGGCAGGAGGTGCCCGAGTCGCTGATCGACATGGTGGCCAGCACGCAGGCAACCACCAATGACAACAATGTCATCAAGTTCAACGACAACTCCAGCGCCATCAAGGGCTTCACCGACCTGAAGGTGCTCCTGCCGAAGGACCCCACTGAGGCGTCTTTTGTGCAGGTGAAGGACGCCCAGGCGAGGCACATCATCTTCACCGCAGAGACGCACAACTTTCCCACCGGCGTGGCGCCCTTTCCGGGCGCCACTACCGGCACTGGTGGGCGCATTCGAGATGTGCAGGCGGCAGGCAGAGGAGCACACGTCATTGCCGGCACTGCTGGCTACTCTTTTGGCAACCTGAATCTGCCTGGCTACGATCTGGAGTGGGAGAAACAGGGAGAGACTTATCCGAGCAACTTTGCCTCTCCGGCACAGATCTGCATTGAGGCAAGTAATGGCGCCTCTGACTACGGCAACAAGTTCGGAGAGCCGGTGCTGTCGGGATTTTGTCGAAGCTACGGACAGCGAAATGAAAAGAGTAAGGAGGGTTTTAGGATGCAAAAGTAAGACTGTTGCTAATTACTCTTTTTTCAGAGGAGCGAATCGAGTACATCAAACCGATAATGTTCAGCGGCGGCATCGGCACCATCGACGCCACTATGGTCAAGAAGAACGACCCCGAGGTGGGCATGGTCGTGGCAAAGGTGGGCGGCCCGGTCTACCGAATCGGCGTCGGCGGCGGAGCGGCCAGTTCGACTGAGGTGCAGGGCGCCGAGGGAAGCGAGAGTCTCGACTTTGGCGCCGTACAGCGAGGCGACGCAGAGATGGAGCAGAAGATGAACCGACTGATTCGAGCCTGCATTGAGTGTGAGGGTAAGTGTGTGATCAAGTGTGATCTACTGCTGCAGCAGAACTTTTAACAATGATATTGCTTCCATGCTGCAGACGTGAACGTGATCGAGTCGATCCACGACCAGGGCGCCGGCGGCAATGGCAACGTGCTGAAGGAGATCTGCGAGCCAAAGGGCGCCAAGATCTACTGCAAGAACTTCACCCTCGGCGATCCGACCATAAACACGATGGAGTTGTGGGGCGCCGAGTACCAGGAGAGCAATGCAATTCTCGTTAGTGAGAAAAACAAGAGCATTCTGGATAAAATTGGACGGCGGGAGAAGTGCAAGGTGGACTACGTCGGACACATCACCGGCGATGAGCACATTACGTTGATTGAGGATGAGAAGCAGAGTCGACAGCCCGTTCACCTCAGTTTGGAGTCGGTGCTCGGCTCAATGCCACGCAAGAAGTTTGCCTTCCGCAAGCTGACGCCCTCCCTGCGACCGTTGGCCATTCCGGCGAGCATGACCGTCAATGAGGCGCTCAATCGAGTTCTCCGACTGCCTGCCGTCGCCTCGAAGCGCTTCCTGACCACTAAAGTGGATCGATGCGTTACCGGTAAGTAGTGTGCAAAGATTAAAAGTCTGGTCACATTACTAAATCTATCTATTTGTTAACTAGGCCTGGTCGCCCAGCAGCAATGCGTCGGCCCTCTGCACACCCCTCTGGCCGACTACGCGATGATCGCCCTGAACTACTTCACCTACCGCGGCAGTGCCACCTCCATCGGCGAGCAGCCCATCAAGGGGCTGATCAGTCCGGCGGCGAATGGCCGCCTCTCGGTGGCCGAAGCCATCACCAACCTCATGTTTGCCGTCATCACCGAGCTGGCCGACGTCAAGTGCTCCGGCAATTGGATGTGGCCGGCCAAGTTGGACGGCGAGGGCGCCCTCCTCGTGGAGACCTGCCAGGCGATGGTCGGCCTGATGAAGCAGCTGAACATTGCCATTGACGGCGGCAAGGACTCCCTGTCGATGGCGGCCAAGGTGAAAACGGCCGGCGGCAGTGAGGTGGTCAAGTCGCCGGGCACGCTGGTCATCAGCGCCTACGCTCCAGTGCCGGACATTCGCGTGAAGGTGACGCCGGTGATGAAGGCAAATGGAAAAACTGGCTCGCACAGTCTGGTGTACGCCAATCTGAGCGGCAGTGGCAGCCACCGCCTGGGCGGCTCCGCCTTTGCGCAGGTCATGCAGCAGGTGGGCGACAGCTGTCCGGACATTGACAGTGCCCAGCAGCTGAAGAGCTGCTTCAACATTGTCCAGTCGCTGATCAAGGAGGGCGTCTGCACGGCCGGCCACGACGTGAGCGACGGCGGTCTGGTCACCTGTCTCCTCGAGATGGCCTTCGCCACCAACTGCGGTCTGAAGGTGGACATCAAGGGCGGAAAGAAGGGCGTGCCCGTCTTCAATGTGCTCTTTGCGGAGGAGGCCGGTGTGGTGGTGGAGCTGCGCAATGACGGGCTGGAGGCGGCGATGCAGCAGTTCAAGGCGGCCGGTGTTGACGCACAGGTCGTCGGTGCGGCCGTTCCCGAGAACAGTGTCCAGATTGCCGTTGATGGTGTCGTCCAGATTAAGGTGAGATTGTCTTGGGTATAATAACTTGGTGCTAACCTACATTTCTACCTTACAGTCGACCATGACGGAGCTTCGCGACACCTGGGAGGCGACCACATTTGCACTGGACAAACTGCAGGCGAATCCTGCCTGTGTGCAGCAGGAGCAGAGCGGGCTGAAGCACCGAAAAACGCCCAAGTGGCAGCTGACCTTTGATCCGAAAGATATTAAGATTAGTAAGTTGACAAGTCTGACTCTTTACACAAACACTAACCTAAAAACCCTTTGTCACACCGCAGACATTGACTCGCACATCAGCTCCGCACCGCGAGTGGTGGTGCTGCGTGAGGAGGGCATCAACGGCGACCGGGAGATGATCGCCAGTCTGTTCATGGTCGGCTTTGAGGTGGCCGACGTCACCGTGACCGACCTCATCTCGGAGAGCATCAGCCTGGAGCAGTTCCGCGGGGTGATCTTCCCCGGTGGTTTCTCCTACGCCGACGTGCTGGGCAGCGCCCGCGGCTGGGCGGCCACGCTGAAGTTCAACGGCAAAGTGGAGGCGCAGCTGGAGCGCTTTAAGCGACGCTCGGACACCTTCTCGCTGGGCGTCTGCAATGGCTGCCAGCTGATGGCACTGCTCGGATGGGTGGGCGCCAAGAAGGATGGTAAGTGCAATGGTTAACAGTCTGATCACCAGTTTAACATTTGTTGATTTTGTGTTGCAGGAACCCAGGGCACGATGCTGGAGCACAATGAGAGCCGCCGCTTCGAGTGCCGCTTCACCTCGGTGCTCATTCCCCAGGGAACGCCGGCGATTATGTTGGCCGGCATGCAGGGCAGCTCACTGGGCGTCTGGGTGGCCCACGGAGAGGGACGATTCGTCTTTGAGAGTGAGCAGGTGAAGAGACAGGTGACGGGCGGCAGTGGCTGCGTCTCCCTCCAGTACGTCGACGATGAGGGCAAGCCGACGATGCAGTACCCGATGAACCCGAACGGCAGCGAGCAGGCCATTGCCGGCATTTGCAGCGAGGACGGCCGCCACCTGGCGATGATGCCCCATCCAGAGCGGGCGACACTCTCCTGGCAGTGGCCCTACGTTCCGGAGAACTTGGAGCACAGTCTGCGCGGGGTGCAGGCCAGTCCCTGGGCGAAGATGTTTGAGAATGCCTACCAGTGGGTGCTGAAGAACTGAAGAACTGATGATGATGATGATATAATAGAACTTTTTCATTTTACGAAACACTTACCTTGACTAATAAAGCTGTGGTCGTTGTTGTTTGTCAGCATTCAAAACATTATTTTCAAATTCAATGAATCTTCCACAACTGTTCCTTCATCTTCTGCTAATTTGCTGCTTGACTAGCAGTAAAATAGAGTGTCACTTTTCGCTGGAGCAAGCAATTGACCGAATAAGCCATGAACTAGAAGCTGATGCTGAGTATTTCCAGGAGATGGCCAAAGACAAGAGTGGACTTTACGCTGAGCTTCAAAAATGTGTCGACTTCGATCTTCACAACGAGACCTTCATTGAGTACTGTCTGAAAGTGGCGCTGAAGGTTATGACGGTGGACGGCTGCCAAACGGCCACCCGACAGTCCGACGCCTGCATCTTCAGCACGCACTACCTCCAACGCTTTACCATGTCTAAATGGGCGCAGGATGAGCGCTAAGATAGTGGGTATAGTTTAATTGCAAAAATAAAACATGCTGCCAGCATTTGCTTATTCAATGATGCTACCAGGCTGCTTGCACTTCTACTGCATGGAGCGACTGCTGGTTGCGCTTCTCTGCTTTAACTTGCTCTTCACTCCACTGCGAACCGCTTTGACGGCCTCGCTCAGTTTGCCCTTCTTCTGGTTCTGCTTGACATCAGCTTTGCTGGTGGAGGGAGTAGTGCCAGCAGCGGCGGCAGCAGCGGTGAGGTCGCCCTGAATAGTGGGCGCCTCCGAGCCGGGGTTCTTGCACATCTCAATCTTGCTCAGTACGTCCAGCTTCACCTTGGACACCTTGAGGATGGACCAGTCGATCTGCAGGCGGCCTTTCTGCTTTTTCTTACCAGCCTGAGAGGAAACCTTTTTCGGAGGGGGCTCCTTTACCTCGGGCACAGGGTCTTTTGAAAGAGGGAAAGGGGATTTTTAGGTGCTAACAAAAAAAGTAAAAAACTTACTTGAGAGGAGGCAGAAGAGAAAGAGCGTCAAAACCATTGCAATGAAGGCAAGTAGGAGGAGCAGTACTGACTCGGGGGCGCGAATCTCCACGTCCAGCTGCACCGGATGTAGGAAGTAGATGCGACTTGCATTGTACGGGTACACCCCGTTGATACGACGATCGGTGCTGTGGTTGTGCTTCACCGGAGGGTGAGTAATGCCAATTTCAAAGTGGTTCATCTTTGGCAGAATGCGCAGAAAAGAAGGTTTGGGTTAGTTTTTAGTCAAGGGCACAACGCAAAGTACAAAAGACTAAATACGTCAGATGCAGTTGCCTTAAAAACGCAACTACAGCAAGTTCGAAATAAAAGTTCGAACTGCAATCGTTTGTCTTTGCGTAGGCAGAGGGCGACATAGTCGGACACAGTTGATGCAGATTTTTCAATTTTAAAATCTGATAACTGCGATCCAAAAGCTAAAATGCATCAAACAATCCAAGTATAAATTGATAATATCAGCTGATAGAAGATTAAAAACCAGAAATTCGCTGTTGAAAAAAATCTCAAACATCGTCGACTATTTCCACGGCTGTTGCGTGTTTTGGTTTGAATCACATGTGTTTTGAGGGCTTTGACTTTTTCTGGGTTCTTTTCTTAATCTGCACTGGGAAGAGCCTGAAACATTTATCCTCACCATGTCTGCCATTTGCTCAAACCGAGTCGCCGCTTTGTGCAATAATCACCTCGTGTACGTACAAACTGTGGGCCTTTGAATCTACCCATATTCACACTTTTGCTCTCTTTCTCTAGGAAACGGTCTATCAGCACCACCACTCCTCTTCAATGGGTTCAGAGGCAGACACGCTTACGAGTGGTGGACAACAGTAAGATTGGGAAGGAGGCGATGACGGAAGGGAAGAAGGTGAAGTGCATTCACGTCTACAAGAAGAGCAAGGTGATGGACGGGCAGCTGGGCGACAAGGTGCTAGTGACCATCAAGGGACAGATGAAGCGCGGCTACGTCGTCGGCCTGGTCGCCGAGCAGAGGCCCATGGTGCCCAAGTTCGACACGAACAACGTCGTCCTCGTGGAGAACAACGGCAACCCCACTGGAACACGAGTCGTCGTGCCCATTCCCAACTACCTGCGCAGCAAGGGACCCGAGCTTGCGAAGATTATCGCCATCAGTAGTCGTTTTGTCTAGTTATCGTCTATTCCTAGTGTTATTATTGTACAGCTACTCTTTCTTCAAATAGAATCTAATTAAACGTGGGAACTGAATCACTAGTGCTTGTAGAGACTAGTGCACGCCGAGTCACCTTCTCTTTCTCCTCCTCCTCCACCGCCGTTACTACCACCACTGTGTTTATCGTTCACCATCATCAGAGTCTGATAAACGGCCAACCCAGACAGGATGATTCCCAAGGAGGCGGCATGCCGGGCGCGAGAACGCCGGCTACAAGCACATTTTGTGCGCAAACAGCATCAGCAGCAGTAGCAGCAGCCAAACGTAGCGGTGTCGTTTTCATCTCTGACATTTAGAGTGAGTCACCGAGGTGGCCTTCAGATCTTGAGACGGCGAGTGAAAGGATACAGCACTCCGCAGAGAGTGCATAGTAACACAGACTAGCACATCGGTACTCTGTTTGCCCTACAACGCAGCAGCCGCTGCCTGTTCGCCTTCTCCTCCTCCACTCGCTCCACTACAGTGTGACGTCACTGCAAAGCTCTGGAAGCTTCTCAGCGTGTGTGCATTGTGGGTGCATTGCATCACTATTCCATCTGGGCACCTGACGCCCGGGCCGGGCGCAAAAGGACACGCAGTCTTTAGGGGGAACGGTGAGGTGGCGTTTGGCAGCTGGCAGGGGCCCAAACGGTAGCTGGCGCCCTGGTAAATCGCAGACTTGGCACCAGCGAGGAGGCGGAGGCATCGCTGCACTTACAGTGCATTTTCGCGTCAGTGCAAATCTCGCCACTGGCGGCCGCTCCAAGGAGAAAGAGGCAGGCGGGCAGGCAGCCAGCACAGGCAAACGACAGGCGAACGTATAGGCAGGCAGTACGCAGCAGGCCTCGTCATTCTTCAACTCACTCTCGGCGACAACAGACACACATCACCCTCTTCACCCGACGCCAACTTCCCGACCTTCCTTTTTTCTGTTTGCCTCCTGTTCCCTCCAGATATTGGACCACCATGTCTTGCTAAACACCTCTCCCGGCGTATCTTTTGATACTCCACTCAAGTCCCAAATTAATTTCCTCGCAAAATGTCAGTTCTCAAGCTCTCTACGACGATGATCTTCGCCACCGATGTCCACGATTGATCTAACTCTTTCCTTTTGATTTCATACAGGGCGACCCTAACGATGACTGCACTCTCTTGCTCTTGCAACTATGCAAACCTGAACAACACCAATTTCGTTTTTATCTGCAATCCTAATTATTCTTGGCGAAAGTCCACCCGAAACCATCTCCACCACCATAACCATGATGATGTCAAGCCTCATGTCTTGCAACGATCCCTTTATGTCGGACCACCAGTCAATTATGGCGGTGGATCCTAACGACTTTCTTAACGACATTGGCTCAGTAACCAAAGGTACGAATGAGTCTAGGGCTGACGACGAAGACCACGACTCCGTCTGCCCATTTTGTTCCTTTCTGCGTTGCAATGAACTAACGGACTGCTTAATAGATGAAAGCCAAGACTTCAGCGCTGATCCGGCGCTGATGGAGTGGGTCAACATGGACGACAGCCTGCTGGAGAACATGATTCTCGGCGGCTTTGGCTATCCTGGATCGACGCCCGCTGTTGCCGCTTCGACTAGCTCTTCTGGCAACTCTGTTGGCACTTCGCTGGATATCACCCCCAGCCAGTCTCCTGACCGCGACTTTGATGAGTTCCTCAGCAAGCTCAAGTTTGAGCCTGACGAACAGTTTCTGAGCAACGAGCAGACGGCGTTCCCCTTTGACGCCTTCGAGGCCTCCAACTCGAACTCTGCCGCCGACCTCACTCCTCCTCTCACTCCGGTGCACCAGGCGACCCAAGACCCACTGTCGACTTGCCTCTTCGAATCAGGCATCGCCAACTTTGAGGAGGTAAACAGCTCGCTTCAGAAGCAGATGCTCCAGAGCTGCCTGTCTGACGGCTGCGCCTCCGGCACTGCCTCGGAGTGGTCTCAAGCTCCGTCTCCGGCCTGCACTGAAGTGGTCGCTGACATTGCCGAGGTGGACTCCCTCTCGCCCTACTCGGAGGACAGTGGCGATGCCGATAGCGTGCATTCATTTAGCAGCACCGCCTCGACACTGAAACGCAAAGCGATGGGCGAAGAGGACGACGACGATGAGGAGTACCTTCCTCCGAGCAAGAAGGCCAACAAGGGCGCCCAGGCTGCCAAGCGCGCTCCCCGAAAGGCGCCCGCCCGCCGAAATCGCCGTGTCCAGGACGAGCGCGTGAAGAACCAGAACAAGGTGGCTGCAATGAAGTACCGTGCTAAGAAGCGTGATGAGAAGAGCACCATGGACGTTCTCTATGAGGCCGAAGAGGAGAAGAACAAGACGCTTAAGTCGCAGCTGGCTGAGCTGGAGGTGAACATTAAGGTGCTGAAGGAGCTGCTCGGCGAAAAACTCAAAAAGTAAAGGTGAAGATGGAAATGCTCTGGCGCCCTGAGAGTTTGACTTGAAGAGTTACCACAATTATTATACTACCCTAGCACTGTGCCGCCACTATACTCATAACCAACTTATCTACTCTGATTGGCACATTTAGTATTTCTAGATTTTATCTCTTAATTATTATAATAGTACCACTGTTCTTGTCTCTTTTGTCTCCCATTGACGAGGAGTATTCACTAAACTGTTTCTTCTGTCACCGTCATATTTTTCAATTAAATTACACTGTTCCACTGTTTAGCCCCTCTTTTGCGTTAGAGACAGATGTACCTCAAGGACAATGGAAAGTCATGTGGTGAAAGTAGTGGTGCTTTGGAGTACTTTTCAGGTACATTTGAGAAGTATTTGGTGGGTCATTGTCCGGTTAGAGAGTGCCTTTCCTGATCGCCACTATCGGCACTATCATCTCTTGGGTTCAACTCAACGAGCTGATGATAACGTAACTGCCGATGAAGCAGATTTAATCTGATTTCACCAGCTGCTTCACTATCCCTTTGACATTTAACAAATGGCGCAGACATTTAAAAACCTATTTCGTGTACTGGAAACTACCTTTTGGCAAGCAGCCTTCTGACGTCACTTTGCACTATCGTGGGAATGTCTGCACTGTACCATTCTTCGGATTATTCATATTCTTCACTTTGCTTCAACTGTCGAAAGGGAAAGTTCAAAATCGGATAAAAAATGGTTTTTTCGTTATCATCTTTAAGCTCTACAAGCCAAATCATGTCTGGCTGTACTTGCAGGACTCAAAATTCACGTTCCAGACAAAAATGGCGTAGAATTTTGAGGCGGTCTTTTCAAAAGACTATTTTGGCTGTACAAAAAAACTTTCCGGTAACTTGCGGGAACTTACAACATAAAGCGCTTCTCTTGCTCGCACTGTGTTGTTTACATGAATTGCACCAGGTTCAAGTTTCTTTAATTCTTTTGTTAAAAGTTTTTTGAAGATTTTCAGTTTTTAAAAAATGATGGACGACTTTGAAGAAGAAATTCAACAAGTTTCCAGTTTAGAGGAAACCTTTCACGTAAAAGAGATGGACCCTTTTCAGGTAAAGTTTAAATGTTCTCATATTTCAAAACAATCTCTTACCCATTTGTTCTTTTCTCAAATTACCATGTTACCATTTACAAACAATGATAGAGATGGGCCTATACAATGCGAAGAGAAATGCAAGAAATCTTGCCCAAAGTCTGGCTTGGTCCATATGCTTCAGCAATGAAGAAAAACGTAAGTATCGACAAGAAAAAGTGCTTGATAACATCACGAATCTTGACAGGAAGCTCAACTTACTCAAGTTGGCATAACACATATGATCGTTGTGCGGGGTCCTAATGAAGCCTACTACATTCGTCCGCACTTTCCTAATTGCATCACTTACTTGGTTCTCGACATCGCCGATAAGCAATCGCAAAACATAATACAGTACTTTCGCAAGGTAACCCTTTTCTTTGTCTTCATTCGCCAATAATCTAAATGACTTCAATCTTAGGTGTGTGAGTTCATCAACAACGCCCTGGCAAGTAATGGCCGAGTGCTCGTTCATGGTATCAGTGGCATTTCTCGAAGTGCCACTTTAGTCATAGCTTACGTGATGACGCAAAAGATGTGCACTTACATTGAAGCCTACAAATACGTGCAACTGCGACGATTCTGCATTCACCCCAATGAAAGCTTCAGAAAGCAACTCCTTGAATTTGAGCCTATCATTATGGCCCAAATGAACCGCCATTTACCACCAGTTGATCACCTTCACAGTTAGTAAAGTGGCTTTCAAATCTCTATTTGTGCTAATTAATTTTAACCTCTTTTCAGCTCACTTAAAACGACCTCTCGAAGAAGATTTTTGAAATGATTCAAATCCAGTCTACAAAAATAACTACAGAGAACATTATTCAGTCATAAATGTTGTAAAAACTGTACAACTCATCATCTCGCATCTCAAAAAAATATATGTACATTCTTCTCACCAATATCACCGTTTAACGCATCTGGAGTTCTACTAAACAATGAGTTTTGTATGAGTAAAATATTCATGTTTTGAAGTTTATTGGATTACTTGAGAAATGTGTGTCTGTGTGTGAATATATGTTTGTGGATGCGATTGAAGGGGTGGGGTGTGCAAATGTCATCTTTTTTCAAGTGCTCTGTCAGGCGATAGAGTGGAAAATGAGATTACTGCAGTTGTGGGTGGTGGTGGTGGAAAAAAGTACAGAGAATGGAAGTTGATTTGGAGAGCCAGGTTCCGCGTTTGTTGTTTATAATATAGAAATGTATCATACAATGCTGGGGATAGTTGTTTTGCGAGTTTTGCAAATAGATGAATGAATGCCCTTGCTGTGTAGAAGTATTCTAAACGGTATGCTAGAAATGTTGGGTACGAAATATAACATAAAGCAGAGTTTAGAGCAGATTATAACTAGAGAAAGGGAGAGAGATAAAGAATATAAAATGAAAGTGGAAAAGATAGAGAAGTGTGTTTTTATCAGAAGATTTTGCGCGTGTCAGTGCAGTTGAAACAAAAATGAAAGGTGAGAAGATAGGTACGAATCATGAGAGAAAGAGGAGAAAACAAAGGAAAAAGTAAGGAGGAGATTAAAACACACTGTGTTGCTAGATTTGAAATTGGATGAATACTCGGGGCTTGTTACGGTTGCAAAAGAATGGGTGTGTGTGTGATGTTGGGGAGAGTGCGTAGACCGTAGGACGTTCCACTCAAGCTTTCTCCTCGATTGAGGCATCAGCCGCAACCTTGTCGTCCACACTATCCTCCTCCTCTTCCTCCTCCTCCTCTTCGTCTTCTTCGCTTTCAGCTTTCTTGGCTGCAGATAAAGGACAGCAATTTTAGTAAATAGAATACAGTAAATCACCCAAATCGCTCACCTTTCTTGGCAGCCGCTGCTCGTTTGGGCCTTCCGGTGGCAGGTCTCTTGCTGGCGGTATTTCTTTGCGCTGCCTTGCGTCCTCCTTTTGCAGGCGACACCTCGAAATCACTGCCACTTTCCTCGTCCTCGTCTTCCTCGTCCTCACTATCCTTGGCTGCCCTCTTCTTGCTGGCAGCGGCTCGGGCATTCTTACGTGGCAGCACCTCCTCTTCCTCCTCCTCTTCACTGCCCTCACTGACATCCTCCTCCTCCTCTTCGGACTCGTGCTTGGCACGTCGAGTGGACTTTCGAGTGGGTGGAGTTCGAGTGGGCTTGCGACCACGACCACCCTTTCCGGCGCCCTTCTTCGGAGTGGCCTTCTGCAGAAAGACAAAAAGTTAGAAAACGCTTTTGAAATGAGCAAACCACTAAACACAACAAACCTTCTTTTTCTTTCCCCAGTCGCTGTCCGACTCGCTATCTGTTTCCCGGTAGTTGCGTTTACCGGTAACGCGACCGCGACCAGACTTTTTGGTGTCCGCCGCCCAGTCGCTGTCCGAGCCCGAGCTGGCTCGTCCTCTGCCACGACCCTTTGGCTTGTAGGACTCCTCTTCGCTCTCATCGGAGAACTCATCGTCGTAGTCTGACAGCGACACAGTGGACTTTTTCTGAGGCGTACGTTTTGGACGGCCTTTGGAGGAGGAAGCGCCGGTGTTGTTTCGTCCCCGACGACCCTTTGATTTCACCTCCTCTTCTTCATCATCGTCTTCGCTACCTTCGTCGTCCTCCTCTTCCTCCTCTTCCTCGTCGCCTTCATAGTCATCGCCGCTGTCGTCCTCCTTCTTGGGCTGCTTGGCCTTGCGACCAGCACCAGCCTTCTTCTTCGAGTCGGCCTTGCTCGGGGAGTCAGCGACAGAGCTACTGGCATTACCATTCTTTGTGGAAGATTCACCTGTAGTTGCGGCAGCGTCCTTCTTTTCGCTGACATCAGTGTCTTTAGTGTCGTCATCATCCTCCGACTTTTTATTCTGACCTGCTGACCCATTCAGCGCAAGGTCGTTTGTCGTTGAATTGATCTCATTGACACTGACATTTTCAATGCCTTCGATAAAGACTTGGTATTTGAACGCTGCGGCTTGAAAGCCAAAGATATCTCCGGTAAACAACTTTTGAGTGCTGTCTTTTTTGACAATTTTTGGCGCCGAATTTGCATCGCCTTGAAAGTAAAAGCACGGATTGACATGCAACTGTTGCATCAATGAAAAAAACAAATAAGAGTTAGTAAAGAAAATTAAAATAAAAGGAAACAACAATTTCTATTAATGATCGAAAACAAGATTTAGCCTTTGCAAATGTGTCAACAATCGTTTATGCTTTGAAAATATCAAGACACAATCCCTAAATGCCTGCAAACGATAAAGACTCAACAAAATATGAAAAAACAACTCACCGAAGTCAAGAAGACGTCACCACTTTTGGTTACTTCAATTTCGGCGTGATTACGAGAAACTTTCTTGTCGGTGCACTGGCAGGTAAAACAAAGATAATAAGTAAATCATGTCCCATCTCGGTGCGCTCCTGACTATCATGAGAAGTAGAAAAGGCGCGTCTCTCATTCACTTACATCGAGCAATGTGCCACGGCCGACGGTGATCTTGCCCACCTTAAGGTCCACCGTCTTGGCGCCCTCCGAGAGCGACTTCAGGTAGATTCGCATGATGGATGGTGGCTAATTGGCTGAGTGGTTGACAAGGGTATGATGATAATGATGCCTTCTTTGGGGCTGCAGGGCAGGGCAAGCAGGTCAACACTAAATAGAAAATGGTGCAAGTGAGCCGGTACGTGTGCGTGGTGTTTGCTGGTGGTGATGGTGTCAGTACGAGAACTACTGCAACGGAACGAGTGCTGGCGCGTCAACGTTTCACGAAACGACAGACAGCGCTGCTACGTCAAATGGCTGAGGGAGACCCAGCGGTGATGACACTGACTGGCAGACTTGGCGGAAGTCTTCAAGTGGCGACCAAAGGGAACCGGCGATACTCAGGGGCCAATTTAGAATTTGCCTTCCGTCCTCAGGGCAGCGGTCAGCGGCAGCAGCGGCGGCGGCAGAGGCGAGCTATCTCCCACTCTGTTGAAGCCTTTGTCTGGCTTGTTGTTGTCCACTGGTAACAGGCAGAGAGAGACTCTACGCTTGAGCCGCCAAGCTTCTCTCTCCCATTTTTATTTCGCCACCATAATCGTCAAGTACGTAGAGGACGTGCTGCTTTCGGTTTCGGTTTCGAAAAGTTAGTTTGACAGTTTGACTTATTGATTCAGGTTGCTTTTGAAGCACTAATTGTTAGGCATTTTAAAAAAACTAATTTTTTTAAAATAAAATGTCGTTAACTTGAAATTAAAAAAAGTGCCGCCTACTTTTTGTTAGAAAATAGCGGCCGGCGCTTAATTGTTTTTAAATTGTTTTGCCGGTAATTGTTAAAAAGTCATTTACTTCCGGCACGCCTTCAAGCAGCATGATTTTTTTGTAATTTTGTAATTATTTGATTTTGGATTTTCAAATACTGACCAAATGGCCAATCTTGATCTTATCTAGCAGATTTTGAATCACCTGGCACTCGAGTACATTAGGCAGGTGGTGGCCGCGGCGGCTTTCTTCTTTGATTTCGGTCACTTAGATGGCAGCACGCCAGTGGCCAACGGAAAAATTTGAAAACTCAAATGAAATGCCGCCAATTCTTTCTCTATTTCTCTCCTCTTCACTGGTGCCATATATTGGAATACGAAGCGACCAACCGTCCGACTACCGCTACTTTCCCTACCAGTCGGCCATTTACAAATCATTTTCTCTTTGGCCTGCTCCTCGTCGGCGCCTTCAGTCCTCGCGTTCCCTCTTCTTCTTCTTCTTCTTCTTCTTCTTCTTCTTCTTCGTGGTCGTCGTCGCCGCAGTGGCCACCGCTGCCTCTTCCTCTTCAACTTCTACTACTTCTTCTTGTTCTGGTTTTGGTTCTTGTTCTTCTTCCATTCACTTTTGATATAGAGTCGGTTAATCAAATCGAGAGAGAGAGAGAAAAAGACCCTGTGGCAAATCTCTGACTACCTCACTGACTCCCTCTCACTCACTCACTCAGTGGCGAGAGAAGACGACAAAGCACGGTGGCGCCAAAATCTCGGGAGCTCGCAGCGGCAGCAGTCAACCACCACCAGCACTGACAGCCACGGTTTGCGCTCCACCAGCTCACTCCTCTCTCCTCGAACACTACTACGACCACTAGTCAGCAGGGAAGTCACCAGTGTCGGTGAGCAGGCGAACAGTGACAGACGAATTGCAGACAATTGCATCAAACAATTCTTCTGGCCAATGCCGATGCACACTTGTCAACCCGAAGTTTTTCACCAAAACTCTTTATCTACTGAATTCGCTCACACGCCTCACCAACACTTCAACAGCCATCAATGAGGGAACCAGAAGAAGGGTTTGTTTTTCCATCCACCTCTTCCTCGTCTGCTTCTTCTCACTACCGACAATCAGTTTTTTCCACTAATGATCTGGATCTGCTGAGTTCAAGCTGAGACACTGAATTGAAGCAATTGTTGACATTTGAAACATCTGCTACTTATTAACTTTTGTTTCGTCCTTCCGCCAAAGACGCTACCATGTTTATGGTCAGTGAGCATCGCAGCCACCACCACCTTCGCCACAATCACCTCCGCTATCACAGCTGAAGACACAGCACACCGTCACTTGATGCTTCAGCGTGCGCTGGTCGCAGTTGCACTTTTTACAGCCATTCGCTTCAATTCATTCTGTTGCTGCTGAATTCACTGAAGGGACCACTTAACAGCGGTTTCCGTTTCTCACTCTCTCTCTCTCTCTCTTTTCTACCACAACCTCTCTTGCACCGTAGATTGCAGAAATTGTCAGCCGCACACTCACCCCTTCACACCGGTTTGCTAGTCTAACATTTACTTACCTTCGTCTCTTCGATCAAACTCAAAAAACTCATTTCTTAGAAGTTGTTAGAAGATTAATTAGAAAAAATTGAAGCAAAAACAGCCACTGCGGAGAACACTGCTCAGAATACTAATCATTCAGCAGCCGGAGCAGCCGGAGCTTTTCAGTTGAGGCGGTAAGTAAGGCCCAACAGTAGTAGTATTCTAGGGACCTAGTTTGTTTTTCATTTCTTTTTGCTCATTACTAGTATTTTTAAACCATCCGACGCCAAATAGTATTCTATAAATATAATAGTGCCCGCAAAACAAACACATGCACACATTTATAAAAAAACAGCCTTGCTTATTACCCACGCTCAATCTAAAAATTACCACCTTTCTCTTTTATTCACTTTTACTTTTACAACTGTCAGGTACACAGTGCAGGAGCACTGATGAGAGACAGGAGGACCTCTCGTTTACCTTTGCAGCAATTTTTCTTCAGGTGCAAAGGCGAACTGGGAGATTTCACTTCTAATTAGAAACACCTCATTCAACTTCATCGATCAGTTTTTGGGCGTTGCGCAGAACGGTAGTGTGCAGAGGATAAAAACAAGTACGCACAGTCTGGCATTGTCTCGCATTCACTAGAGGCCTTCTGTTCCAAGTTTTTTCTAAGTCCTCCTAAGCCGTGCCTCGCCTAGTCAATCAGACAGTGTTTCCTCTTTTTACTGCCTTTCTCACCTTTCTACTTCCTAATTGGCATAATTCTGGTGGCTTCCAAATGAGCCCTCTTTACTCACGTTTCCAAATTACCTTTAAGGCAGCCTAACCCTTTGGTGAGCTACCTGAATAACTGCTGCTGCCGCTGCCGCTGCCGCTTCAGACACTGTTGCCTGTTAGCTTGTACCTCTTTTTTATTGGCGATACTTAAAAAAAGTGTAGTGTGCTTTTGTTTGTCCTGTAAATGTCAAATTCCAATTCATTCTTTCATTCCATCGGTGCGTGTATGGATGGCATTGTTTTGGATGTTCAGTTTTTGTCTTTAATGTTTCACCCCTATTCTCCTTCCTTTCTGACTGAATAATTCCATTGATGTCCCCCGCAGATGACATTTGTACTGTGAACCCTATGAATGTAATGTGTTTTTCCGCCTTTGGCGTCTCTTTCACAGTGCCATCGTCATCATGTAATTTTGTTGCATTTTCTTCACGTTTCTCGCTTTTTCGATCAGTTTAGCTTTTGTCAGCTGCTGTACTGAGCTTATTTGTGCTTGTGTGTGCCTGTGCGTTAAACTGTGATTTTGTTTTCAGCTTCAGGTTTTTATATTAGATTTTGCCGTTCGACTATTCTCTAGACGACTGCGAATGCTGTTGTGGCTGCTGAATCGGCAAAATTGCAATACACTGGGATTTTCTCTAAAGGGTTGTGTGCCTTTTTGTGTTTTCAGAGTATGACAAAACAAAGAGGACTCTGAAATAGAATGGTCACCACTTGGCACTGCTGCTGCTGCTTATGCTGATGCTCAGCTCATTGAGAATTCCGCAAATCGATTGACGACACTGAGTCAGTAAAAACGGAAGGAAATGGGAGGGGAAAACATCACGAGATGACAAACACAGACTCACAGGGTACACAAAGCAACATTTGACAACAAAAATCATTAGAATGTCTGCTGGTGAAATTCCAGGGATGCTAGAGATATGGAGAAAAGGAGAGAGAGAGAGAGAGATAGAGAGATTCGCCTAGGTGTGCAGGTTTCACGCAGCGTCACTCAGTGACAGGCACGAGACAAACAAAATGTGGCCACAAAGGAGGGGAAGAACACAGTAAAGGGTTTGCCGCCAAGTGGGTCCTTTCATTCCGCAGACAGAGACAGGCAGGCAGTTGGCCATCGACAGTGGCATTTGGGTGCCTAAAGAGCGACAAGTGCCGCAACGTGCTCTTTGTCTCGGTGCTGCAGGCACAACTGCTGCTGCCGCTGTTTCTGTTGTTGTTGCCTCCATTCTATTACATTTCATTTCGTTCCATTCCATTGTCAATCGTATTCAATTACCAGGCACTGGTTCCGCTGCTGCTGCTGCTGTTGAGTAGTGGCTTATTACTGTTTTGTTCTGCTCCTGTTCTCTCTCTCATTCTCACTCGCTTCATTGCTCTCATTAAGGATGCTGCCGCCTGGTGCAGCAATAATTGCCTCCGATCAGTGCGCTGATTGAAAATAATTTGCTCATCATTGCAGGCACCTTTGCTGCCTTGCTTTTCCACTCTCTGGCCGTTTTTCCGTTTTTCCTCGTTTTTCTGCATTTGCTGCTGGCAATTATTAATAATTGATTTGATGATTTGCCACCGACTGCGTTGCTGGAATTGTTTTTGCTGGTAAAACACTCTTTTACCGTCCTTTCTTCTTCGTTGATCAAGACACAAACACACACACAGTCAGTTACAATAAACTGGCAGCTTAGTTTGTTGATGGCGGCAGTGATGCAGCAGTAATAGTTGTAGTTGTAGAAGTTGTAGTAGTAATAGTAGTCCTTTACTACAGTTGCTGCAGTTTGCTGAACCCTCATGAGGAAGGGCAACACCACCACTTTTACTTTTGGTGGCACTTGAGTGAATGAGTGAGGGAGCTTTGATTAGCTGAAGAAGAGAGATGGAAAAAAAGGATAGAGAGAGAAATGGGAGAGAAGGAGCGGAAAGAGTGCAGGATTAGCCTCTCGAGTCTGCCATATCTGGGCATCGAGTATTTTTAGCATATCTAGCTCAATGTAGGCTTTATTTATTTCTCTTTCCTCTTTCTTTCCAATCTTCCCCCTTTTCTCCGGCCCTGTCATTTGGGAGTGAGACAGAGAAAGACGGCGAAACAGTGTGTCCATAGAAATCGGCCACTCGAGAACAATCTCACTGCCTCTTCACTCTAATGAGGCGACCATAACATATACACACACACACTCAGACAGATAGGGACGGCGACACGGCAAACGTGTCTCCATAACTTTGACCGAAAGTAGTCCTACGACGGGGCAGTGCAGAGGAAGTAATAATAATATTTGTCGGAACATCGATCAATTGAATATCACAGGGCAAGCCTTCTTATATTGGCTGCGCAGGAGAATAAACAACCATTGCTGCTGCTGCAGTAGTAGTTGTAGTCCCCAACAGTGAGCCAATTAAGCGCCGTGTTTAGTGTTGGGGATCACGGGCAATCGGTGGCGGAGGACAGCCACCGCCATCAGCCGCCATCTTTCACAGAGAAGGACTTGTGCTTCAGTAGCATTAAAGGATCAGTGCCTTACTTTCTTTTTCTCTCCCCTTCTCTCTGCTTCATTCTCTCGAACACATCGTGATGACCACTTTGGTGGGAATGCAGCGAAGATCACTGAGACCGGAGGAGGAGGCGCAGGAGAAACCAGGACACCCACACTATTTTTGGGTTCCCTTCTTTTTCTTCTTTCTTTTGCACTTGCCAGTTCTTTGTCCCTCAACTCAATCACAACAGTTGGTGCAGCTTTTTTGCCAGTAATTAGCCTACTCTCTATCTACTCCTCCTCCTCCTCCTCCACATCAAGTGGCCTCTTTCTCTCTGTCTCTATCTCATTGACACTATCTCAACGCACTGTCCGTCTGACCACTACTTTTGCTTATCTTATTCTCTTATTGCTTTCTTTTGTTTCCTCTCATCTCTCCACTTCATCACTGCACATTTCGATTGCCCTCTTACATACTGCATTTCACTTCACTGCAGATGTACCAGATTTGCCACTGAAAAGTATCGAGTGCACTAGACATTTCTACCGCCCCTACACAACAGCGGAACGGTAAACTGAACCCTCTGATCAGAAAGTGGACTCTCTTTTTTCGACCTAATGGGCAGTAGACATGCGAGATTGTGTTTGGTTGTTTGTCGCAACTTTGCTGTGTTTGTCAAAACAGTCGACCCTGAACTGACTGCAGCGAAGAGCAGCAGCACACCAGCAACTGCTCGATCTCACCTACGTCCAATGTCCTCGGATTGACGGAGAGCACCTACTACTAATACCACCTCGACTAGTGCAGGCCAGTTTTAATCAGACTTGAACTTTGCAGGGCAAAATCAATTATTAGCACTACAACAACAGGGCGCCATTCTTGACCAAACGCGCCCCGCAAAAAGGTCATCCTGATTAGTGGCGGCGGCGGCGGTGGCGGCGACCGCTTTAGCCTGCTACCACTGCGGTGCCCTCTTCTACTTCATTTCTTTTCGATTTCTTTCCTCTCCCTACTTCCTCTCCCGTTCACCCCCACTGAGCTCAGCTCATGAGGAGTCATGTTTGCCCAAGTGGCCCGAGAGTCGCTCGTCATTACCGTCCTTGTCCGCTCTTTGTCCGTTGCTGTCTTATCGCACGACTTTTACCCGAATTCGCCCGGCACTGGAAGCTGTTGTTGCTGTTGCTGTTGCTGAGACGGTAACGGTGGCGGCACTTCTTTGTGAGCTCTCCATTATTTTCGACTCTGATGGTCAAGCTCTAGCTCCCTTTTTCTCCTTTGTCTTTATTTGCTCAACTTTGGCCAAATGCAGCATTTGAGTGTGTATGTGTGTGATTATACTCGTCTTCCCATCATCCTTGTCTTCTTTTTCCACTTTGTTCGGCTCTTCTTTTTGAGGCTTATGTCCGCGTATCGTCGCTGGCGCAGTGTATCCACTCTAACTAACTAAGAACGTAAGAAAGGACGGTGCTCTCGGGGTGCGCGGTAATGCATTCACGGAAAAATTCGGTTAGCCGAATGGACGTTGAAGAGAACGAGTGGAAGCAGGGAAGAGAGAATGAGCGATTTTAATATAAACGCGGCTAAGAAGTGGAAAGAAGGAAGAAGGAAAAGAAGCCAGCCTGAGCTGTAACTGTTGCGGCCACTGTTGGCAGAGCAGTGCTCGCTCGTAATGGTAATAAATGGTCAAACAAATACGCCATTTTCGGGCGTTCATGTGTTTGCTTTGGCCACAATAAAAACGAGATTTGCTGCTTCTACTCAACTGAGACTGATGCACTGAAGACGTTACCGAGACTCTCTCCCTCGCTCTTGTGAACTGCTCTTTTTTCCTGCCACCCACAAAACAAACACATTCACACATTCACACATAGACGGATAGATACAGTACGATAAAAGAAAAAGAAAAAAGTCTAATGGAAACAAATTTGAAAGCAGTCTAGCAATGACCGCATTCACATGCAAGCAATGGCTGCATTTCACTGATGTGATCATTCTAATTGGCTGCACTGCCGCGCGCCGCCAGTGAATAAGTGTGTATGAAAGGAAAAGAGAGAGAGAGAGAACAACAATAGTACAGTGGATTGAGGTAATGATGGTACTATGATGTTTCTGCAGCTTTACATTTATTGCTAAAAATAGTGGCCATTTCGGCCACAATGAGTACGCTGTATAAATCTCATACATAAATTCATATAAAGGTGGTGATCACCACGACTTGCACTGCAAAACAGCAGCAACATTTCTGCTGCTAGTTCTTGACTAGTCCGGGAAGGAGAGAGTGAACTTGGTTACAGACGGAACTGCAATCACCACCGCTATAACCAGAAGGAAATGAGTGACGTCATTAGGTGCACTTGTTCGCCGACACTTTTTATGTTCTTAGGTGTAAATGAGGAGGAGAAGGAAGAGAAGTGGGGGAGAGAAGAAAGAATAAGAAATAATTGTCAATTTTTCTGAGGTAATCGTATTCTGATTTTCAGCAGTTAGATTTCTCTCTTTCTAAATTCACTCGTCAAATGTTACATTCTTGCGGGTGTGCTAATTGGCCGTGTGCTGATTTAGTTTTCTGCTGACGTCCATTTTGTCAGCACTTCTTTTCCTCTTCTCTTCCTTTCCTGTTTACCCCTTTCCGACTGCGACGACGATGGCAAAAACTAACTTTTTCTTACCATCATCAAGCTTTGCACTGCCTGCTGCGGTGGAAAAGGCAAAAATAGCAAACCGTTTTGCATGTTTGTGTGAGTGTGTGTCAATTGGCGTTCCGTTTAATTGCCACAAATTAAATCGCCCCATTGCATTTGCCTAGCGCGTGACGGTAGAGAGAGTGGCAAGACCAACTGGTACTCTCTACTTTTTCTTGTCCATCAATCCACTTTCATTCCCTTTTTTCATCCCATTTGCCTGCGCAGCAATTTAAGTCAAAGTTTAGTCGTAATTTAATTAGCGGCCGCCGGCGACGACTGTAGGGAGAAGGAAAAGAAAAAAAAGAAAGAAAGAAAGAGAGCGAGATAGAATGATAAGAGAAAAGGCAGTCATGCAAAGAGGCGCAAAAAACAAACCACAGCCGCTGAGTGTGTGACATTAGATGGAGGCAATAAGGCAAAGAGCCAATCTAACGGCAACGAAGGGAAGGAGACAAGAAAGAGAGCGACCGGTGGTGGCGAAAAAGAAACAAATGTCCTTTGGAGGGGTAACGGAGGGTTGGAAAGAGAAACACCAAATAAGTAAACTTGCCAATTGTGCTTGTGTGTGTTTGTGTGTACAAGCCTGCTGATTAATTCCCGCATTCATTTTCTCTCTTTGAGCGACTGCTGGCCCACAATCCTCACATGGCAGTGGCTTTCACATTTCAGCCACCACCACCACCGTCACTGTCATCAATTCACTTTCGCTTTGTGTGCTTCTGATTGTGCCTGTATTATTTGTCTGTGTATGAAATGAATGTTTGTGCTTTCTTGGCTTGGTGCACTGAGGCAGCTGAGGCAACACAGCCGTTGATTGCCAGACGTCATGCGGTGACTACCTTCCTTATTTTTCCCGCACTCATTCACCCATTAACCGTTTCTCCTAACTTAACTTACCTCCTCCTTCTTTTAGTTCCCCACGCACACGTACACTTTTGCACGCCTGACGATTTTTAATTCTGCGGTCTTAAATCCCAGTCACTTTATTATGCTAATATGCCAAGCGCCGAGGCTTCGCAAAGTCACAGACTTAATCAAATTATCAAATGTCACCACTTTTTCAAGTGAGAGAAGGATTGAGGGAGAGAGAGGAACCCGATGAAAAAGGTCGCTTGAAAGGGTAAGAAAAAGAGGAAAGCAAACGGCATCAAGCTGGCAGTCACAGTTCCACTTAAGCGTTTCTCGTTCTCTTTTTGGTCCATTTACTGTCAATTTATGGCACTCATTTGCCACTTGCGTTTCCCGTCTCCATTACTATCATTGGAGTAGAATTTTTCTGTTGTTTTTTCTTTTTCTCTTTTCTGTGGTTGCAACCCACACACACACACAATCACATAAGTTCTCACCCATTTCAGAGTCTGTCAAGAAAGCGAGTGCAATAATCAATCATTACCGATAATCAACGGTTTCCCGTGATTGCTACTCTCGCCAGCACTACAACCGCTCTCATTTTGTCTATTGGCATTAAAATCTCGCACATTTAGCCGTTGCCTGATTAATTGACAGCTTAATTTAGCCAATCACAGAAAGAAAATGAAAACCCCTAACTTTCTGTTCACTTTTCTAGCAAATACTTTGCTGCGCATAAAAGTTGCCAATTAAAAATAGATGAAGAGCGTAAAACAGTAGTTTGTAGTATTCTTTCAGTTTGATGTGTGGTGTGTAAGATGGCACAGAAAAAACGTTGTCTGTCTCGTATTTTACTTTTTTTGCAGACAAGTTGGCAACTTCAACTTGGCAATTTGGTGCCCTTTACTTTTTTTCCACTCGTTGTTTGTTTAGTGCCTAGCAGTCACGGTGGTTTGCCTTTAATTATGAATTAACGTGCCTGTCCGTTTGCTGTTTGCTGGCGGTGGTAGTTGTAGTTTGTGTGCAATGAAGAGAAAATGAAATTAAAATAGAAAAGGTAAAAGACACAAAATGAAAGTGCCCCCATGGTTAGTGGTGGCCCAAATGACGCAGACAAAACACACACTCACACACACCAGGAATGTTGCCTCAGTTTTTACAAATTGAATTGTGACTGACAGGTTGGCCGATTGGAGGTGGCTCTTTATCTCTTCTTTTGTCTATGTGTTTCTTTTTAGTTTTTTGCTCGCTCACACCATAGTGCTTTTTAGATTAGTTGGAGCTGACATGGCAGCAAACATTGGACAAGTAGACGGAAAAACTAGTTAGAAAATGCTCGCATTTTTCCCTAATTGTTAATTACCGAAAAGCAGTTAACAAAAGGAAAACTAGAGAGGCCAACTTGAACTTACTCTCGCTGTTTGTCAAAAAGAGAAAATTGTGCAGTTGTGGCGTGACATAGATTTGCTCTCTGAGTTAAGCCGAAAAGTTTTTGTCAAGTTTCATTGTCTTTTGCGTTGTTATATTATTTTGTCCTCCTACAAGCAGACCGGTCAAGTCAATTACCGAATACTGATCAGCAGTAATTAATTGCAAATATTTGAACAATAGGTAATCCTGACGTAGTGGGTGAGGAACAGTGAAAGTTATAGCAATTCAATTTGGCACTCGGTTCCGGTCTGAGTGAAAAAGAGCTGTCAAAAAATAGGAAGCCTCTCTCTTACAAATGCCGGCCCAATTTGTCGACACAGACACTTGATTAATAGACGTCACACAAAGGTGTTAAAAGATTTTTTGCCTGTGTGAGAAACTGTCGCACAGTTAGTTCCCCATTTGTTTTGTCCTCTGCAGGACTGTCCACTGGTCAGCTCAATAGGATTGTGAGAATGGGAGCGTACCAGCAGGCACCCATTAAGATTGATTACCACCAACCATTAGACATTAGACAGCACTAGCAGAACTCTTCAGTTCTGCAGTTCTGATGTTTAGCTTATTTGCAGAGCATCATGTGCTTAGCTCAGCTTAGCTTTATTTTCGGCTGCATTAATATTCATCTGATCATGGAGTGAGAGAGGGAGTGTGTGAAGTGTGCACTGACTGCCGGTACATTAACATTCAGGCTGCAAGCTGATGGCTGACAGCTGCTCTTTTTGCCGGTGTCGACAGCCCAGTTAACGCTATCAGATATGGGCATCGTTTGTTTCAGTGCACCTACCAGTTTATCAGTACACAACACCGAACAACCGGTATGTGTTCGACACCGATAATTAAATAGAGACATCACACGGACACATTGTGCGCTGTTGACAAGCCTATTTGTCTTGGACCACTGTCTCTTACTGTCACTGTCACTGGCCTGTTCACACTTTGTTCACACGGCAAACTTTGGAACGCTTTTCATCCTGTTAGAATGTGTGTCAGCAAGTCAAACTTGTGTATGCGTGTATGTGCAAACCTTATACACACACTCAGACGCACAGCATCTCAGCAATGGCGGTTATAACCATATACGCAAATTCTTCGTATTTATTTATGATTAATTTGTGCTTTAAGCAGAGAGTAGTGCGATATAAATAAAACCGTTTTTGCCATTGTCGCTGTGTAACCGATATTGACAAGAGCAGTCGACCGGTTCCGTTGTGTGATGCCGGGCAACACACATCGAACGTCGTTGTCGCTGTTGTAGTGCTAATGAATATGTGTAGTGAATAGTGAAGTCTTTCTTCTCTTGTTCTGCTCTTCTCACCGGCAACTTGATGACGCTGACATTTGCACTCCTGTCACACACGTACACTGTGTGTGTTTTACTTGTAGATCAAGAGCAGTGAAAGCGAGAGGAAATTGCTCTTTTCGAAGCGGCAATAGGCCCGACAGAGAAAGTGAAAAAGCATACACACACACACATTTACACAAACACAGCAGTGTTAAGCACTGCCTCGCCATTGTCTCTCCTTCTCTTTATTCGGCACTGGCGTCACAGCACGTTACCCAGCACAGTTTTTGTGTCTCCGTCAGCTCGACGACTCCGCATCGACCCACACACATGACTTGTCTCTCAACTTTAGCATCGTCAGAGGGTGGCGACACCACCGCCATCATCATCATCAGAGCAGTGCAGTGCATCGTTTGTCTATTGTTTCCTTTCTACCTCCTTTCCATTGTGATGCAATCAATTATCAGATCACAGTGTGTAATGCCTCACTGTGTAATCTTCTAGTGAACTCTGTCTCTCTGTCTCTTTCCTCTTTTTTCCTAAACTGCCCACACTTGTTTTTTGTTTGTCAGCGCTAAGTGACTAAACAAATGGCGTTTACCCTTTCTTTCCTTCCTTCCTGAGAAATTGAATGCCCTGTCTAGCTAGCTAACTAGCTACCTTAATTGCCCTCAAACTGTCTCGCTGCACTACTCCCAGACAGTTGATGAAAACATAATAATTTTTAGCGTGAATAGCAGTAGACGGCGGCAATTGTCTGATTCCCGGCTAGTTTCGCCTGAACCAGTGCCGCTGAGTGCCGGCGGAAACCATTCAGTGTAGTGCACAACTAACACACAAAACAGCAGCGGCAGTATTTAGAGAAGCACGTCAAAAACTTTGCGTTTTAACTAAATATGTGTGTGTGTGCGTACGCGAATGACTCCAGACGCGGAGGCATCTTCGCGACAAGGGCAATGAAGCGAGTGAAAGGCACGTTACAAACGTTTGCCTTTTTACTATTTTAGCTGTCAGCAGTCTAATAATAAGCACACACACAGACCAGACACACACCAGCCAAAAGCAGTGCCAGTCAACAAGAAGACAATGTCACAATGGAAAGTTGCCTGAGTGGAAAGTGGTGTTGCTGCTGCTGTTGTTGTTGGTAATCAGGAGACAGGCAAATGGCAGGCATCATCACTGCTGACACTGTTCGCTTCCCGGCACTGCATTTAACCCATTTCATTGCATTTGCTGTGTAATGTGTGTCTCGGTGTCGTTGTGTCTGAGTCAGTTTAGGCAATGTTGATGATAATGATAATGATGATGATGCTGTTGCTGTTGATGGGAAGCAAGGACAATCCAAGATTGATACTGTCAAATGGGCATTTAATCAGAAACGGACTTTGAAGGCGGTGACAGGGGCAAGTGTTGTCATGTCAGAGTGTAGACGAAAATAGCCAAACTGGAAAGTGGTCAAATCTGGTGCGTTGCTGCACTTTCTAGTGCTACATTTGTCATCAAAAACTGGTTAGCTGTTGTTGTTGCTGATGCCTGTCAACTGAGTGCCAACAAACTAGAAATGCCCTACTATCATTTGCGTTAGGGTGAGCAAACAGACTGAATCAAGAATAAAAATTGCAATTGAGTAAAATTTATTGACTTCTTGAAAACTAAAATATGCAATGAATTTGAGACGATGACGTCGTAAAGAATTGTCGTCGTTGTCGTCGTAGTCGTCGGTTGCTGTGGCAAAAGACTAGCAGAATGTGTGCATGCATCACTTAAACAGAAGCGTATGTGCTGAAAGCTATTTACAAAAAAGACAGTTTAGCTGTCACACATACTCTTACAGTCGCACACTTTGTAGTTGAAGAAAGGTTGCATTTTTCTTTTTTAGTTCACTTTGACAGTTTCTTTCTTTCACACTTGGCAGAAGCGTCAGGGACAAGGCAGGCACCTAATTAGGCCAACTATTTCCGAATTACAATTACAATCATTAGCCCGATTGTAATGCACTTAGGCCGTTTTAATGCGCCATCCCCACCAGGCCAATTAATGCATCCCAGCGACCTTTACAGCCAATTTCCCTTTTGCGGGCTGCCCCTTTTGCACTCTTTCTTTTTTCAGTTCCGCAGTGCGTTCCGGTAGGACTTTAAGCGTTGTATTCATCTGAAAAGTGCACTTTTTAGAATGATGCGTGTCGCAAAAAGAATTTGGCCGCATTCAACTGTCCAATGCACTAAAAAACTGCTTTTCAAAGCAGAGCCCAGCACTGCTAAAGTCACGCAATGCTTGCCAAAAAGCCTGTTCAAGTAACTATGCTTTGTTAACATTAGGCGGTAATCCGCAAAGGCTGCTGCAGAATACAGTGCAGTTCCCTTTGTGCTAATTGACAGTGGCTCCACTTCAACTGAATTTTTTTTGCGGGATTAGCTTTTACTAGCATTTTTACCTTCATTTGTTTCACTTACTTCTGACCAGTTCACTGCCGATCACTGCTTATCTAGACTGCACTGTTGCTTCTGCTCTTCAGGCAAATGGAGACAAATTGCCCATTGTCGACATTATTCACAGCCGCCGCCATTGACGCAATTCAGTCAGTGCCCATGAATGAGAGGTAGTAGTGCGTAAAACGTGCCTTGTATTGCGGACAGTTTTTTGCCTTTGCTTGCTTGATTGAAAGCCCCTCAGACATGCAGGCAGCCAGGCTGGCAGGCAATCTCTCTTGACCACCTAAGCAATGAGCAAACAGACACTGTGCACACGCTGCATTACACAATTACCGGCCACCTTCTTCCTGCTGCTGCTCCTTCTTTTACTGCCAACTAAACGACTCGGCAGATTAACGACGCCAGCAACAGTAACAGCAGCTGCTGCGGAACTGCCGCTAATCTGCGTCATGTGCCAAGAAATAGTGATCAGAGCCTCTTTCTTTTTTCAGGCTAACACCGGTAATTTTTCTTTTCTTGTTTTTTACACCAAAGAGATTAATCATCAAAAGACTAAAGACATACATTGCCCGCGCCCTTTACCGCCTCGTCTACTGACGACCTCAAAAAATGACTGTGTGTGTGGTTTACTGCTTGACTGATAAAAACCGTACAAAAAAGTAACTGCTTGACTTTCAATGTTGCGGCTCAAATTTTGTTGCAACATCTTAATTAACTTAGCGTCGATTGAATAATTAATAGGCAAAAAGAAGTGCAACATAAATTAGTAATGAGCAAATTTCATACATCGGGAGGTAGAGAAAGAGAGACGTAGATAGTCACAGATAAAGAGGGAGACCACACACGTAAACACGCACTTTTATCTAACCCTAAACTGGTTTTCCTTACCGTTTTTATGTTCTGCTTTTGCACTTCAACACTACCGTCCAACCACCTAATAATTTCACAGCAGACAGACTCTTTCATTAGAGACATCGTGGGCAGTGAATCGTTCTTCCGTCTGCAGCCGCTGCACCACCACCACCGCCACCAGCGAAGAGTAGTCAGTGGACTCTTTTTGTGAACGCAATCACCTCCACCTTCACCTACCACCACCACCACCCCCTTTCCCCGCAATCCGCGCAATCAGCACCCCACCACCAGCACACATTATGCGTGTCCGCTTTCTAAACTGCATAAAGATTATTATGAAAAAGTACTGCTCGCTGTCATATCACCTCAGACTCGGGCTGCTCATTCTGCTCATCCTCCACTGCAACGTTCAACTGGCGCTAGCACATCGGCAAGGTCGGCCGTCCTCATCGGCCCCCTCCTCTTCTTCCTCCTCCTCCTCTTCCTCCTCCTCCACATCCTCCATGACCACAACGACGCGAGCCAGATTGGGCAGCCGTGCCGAGGCTTCGCCTGCCGCCACAGCCGTCGCCGCCGCCTCCGCCTCAGCCATCAGCACAGGCAGAGACAGACAGATAACTTCGGCGGCGGCGGCAGCAGCAGCGGCCTCAGTCGGCTGGGAGCCCGATTGTTGCTACAAGACGGGTAAGTCACAACACACACTGATTCCCCCCTTTATCCTAGTAGTGTAGTGTTGTGATTGAGCGCCATTTTTAGCTGCTTTCCTTTTCTCCTGAGCATTCCTCCTCCTGACCACTACAACTAGCCACAGCGAGTGAGTGGAACACAGTGGAGTGCACACACGACGGCTGAATTATTAATCAAAAGGATGCTCAATTGGGCGAGCGAATTGAGAAATTGAGAAATTGGACTCGTTTCCTTTTGCTCTTTCCTTTCCCCTTTTCTCTTGCGTAGAGCAGGCCTAGCAAAGGACGACAGTGCTGGAAATGGTCGTTTGATGTTTCCACTTTCCTGCTGCTGTAATGCCTTTCGCCTTGAAACGGAGATTGTTTTTGCGCTCTTTTCTGCTCCTGTTTTTTACCCGACAAGTTACATTACTTTTAACAACAGTACATTGAAGTTTTTTGCAATCTAACATTTTTTCCTTTTTCTCTTTTTCCATTCAAAAGGTCACACGCAAAAAATCAGTGAACCAGGTTGCGTGGAGTTCGAGGTGACGACGAATGCCTGTCGCGGCTACTGCAGGTCCTTCACAGTGCCCACGACGCATGAGGTGCTGCAGAGAAATCGGAATCAACTTCTCACGTCCTTTGGCACCTGCTGCAACATCATCGACTCTGAACCGGTAAGTGCGTGGGTGGGTGCAATGTGGGATGAGTTCCTTTGCCTGTTTGCTTGCATGGATGATTAGTTGCAATGAGTCCGCTGATAGATGGGATGCCCAATTCTCATGAAGTGAGATGGGGACACTTTGCTGAAGAGTGAGGGTAATTGAAAGGAGAGACAACACACACAGGACACTGATGGTAGTGATAGTAGTGGTGGTGGTCTCAAATTGACGGAATCAGGTCGACCGAGTTGGTCGTTTGCCATTTAGTGGCCCTTTTAGTCGCTTACTGCTGGTTCACGGTGTCTCTGTGCCAATGTCGATGTGAGATTAGTGTCTCGCTCCTGAAGGCTCGTTAGCATTAATCTCGTGCCGTGCTCCTAATGCACTGATGAGATGGCAAACAAGCCCAGCTACTGCTTCTGCTGGTGCAGTTCAGCCTCTGCCGAATCGATTTGCTAAGTTGCCCTGTCCCTGTCTCTGTCTCTGTTTTTTTGGTTCTGCTCCTCATTTGTCCCGCGCGCGTGCACAAGCAGACATTTCCGCCGCACCGCACTACCGCAGCACAGGACGGCCCCAGCGGAATGATTCCGGTGATTAGATTTTAATTAAACACAAAGGATTATTTGTCAGTGCAGCAAGGCAACACAACAGCAGCAGTAGTAGTAGTGGAGCCGTGTGCATTAATTATTAATCGATCACTACTCGTGTAGAAAAGTATTGGGAATGAATTCCTGGCGGTGGTGGTGGTGGCAATGGTGACACCGCACAATCGACACGAGCTGAAAAAGTAATAGATAAAAACAATGACGATGACAAAGCTACTGCTCAACCTCAGTGGTCAGTCTCTAAATGAGGGCCAAAGTTCCAGCAGTGGTGGTGGTCAGCAGCTGCAGCCGGCCAACTAGCCTTGTGCGACGATAATGGCCATAATAAATGACTGCTCTTTTGAATAAGCCTACAGCCAGCTCTATTCACTCGAACGGTTATTATTTAATTAGTAATAACGGCAACAGCAGGAACAGAGCAAAACAGCTAAATCTGCGACGCCTTCACTGACGAGGAAAAGAAGTAGTGAATGGGTGAAAAAAAGTTGTTTTTTGGTGGTGATGGTGAGCGTAGTCGTCATTTGGCTGTCGTTGTCGCTGCAGTGCATTCCTTCACACGGCTCAGTGCAAAGATAAGAGAGAGAGAGAGAGAGAGAGAGAGAGAGAGAGAGAGAGAGAGAGAGAGA
>JAALOO010000143.1_pt1 | contig 61095 bp, 53 predicted proteins | sample 7257641 | NCBI WGS metagenome assembly JAALOO01 (sample SAMN14085613, study PRJNA598686) | mite metagenome | biome: ENVO:01001000; feature: ENVO:01001002; material: ENVO:01001226; isolation source: single female mite from University of Michigan culture on fish food culture... ...
ACCGTCACTGCCGATTCGTTGCTCCTCTTTTGCTAAATTCCCTCATCAAATCAAACACTTATCTGACTGTTCTTCTTCTTTACTTTTTTTGCTGCTGCAACAACTCCTTTCCGCCTCCCTCTCTGTCTCAAGTGCACTCTCTTCAACCCTCTTTATTGCCGCTGTCTCGATTGTTTTTTAGCAATTGAAAACAGTTGAAATCACTCGTTCTCTCCTTTTTCGAAGCCTTTCTTCACCATCTTGAACAATCTGTCTTTGATCAGAACCAGCATACCTTGCATGTGCAGCACATTCACACAAAAACATCCACTGTTGCTCCATCCGTGCTTCACCTGGTGTGTGTGTGCCTTTCTCTTTTCCTACCTCTTTTGTTTAGTGAAATCAAAACCCTGCACATCGAAGCACATTGTCGTTCGGAAGAGCGAGAGTTTGAGTGAGTGCACACTGCGCCTGCAAAGACACTGCCAAGAGGATCGTGTACTCTGTCCTTTTCCCTCTCTCTTCTCATCTGTTCTCTCCTTTCTCCTAAATGGCCTCTATTATTTAGCCACTTTACCTTGAGCAAAAAAAAGCGCACACATATACACAAACGCCGCCAAAGTGTAACCAATCGAAGGAGCGTGCCTTACTAATCAATTGACGGGCAATCATGTTCTGCTGCCTTCTGTTCCCCGTTCACTGTTCGACCGCTACTTGTTCGAATCACCATGAGGCAGTAATCACCGCCATTGTTGTCACCATGTCCATGCTCATGACCGTTCACTCATCTTTTTTTTCTTTTTGGCTTTTTCATTTAACAGAATCAATGAGATTAAAAGAAGCCACCAGACAAAGGCGGCACCTCGGTGCACTGCCGCCACCGCCGCCTCCCCCGTCCACCAAAAGTCATCGTCTCACGTGGACGACTGACCTCAGAGGACAAGACCAGCACCACCAACAATATAACCACCACCATCCTCCTCCTCCCCACAAACAGCTGGATTACCAGTTGATCAGTTGTTCACAACCATCACCACCATTACCATTATCATCCTCCCCACCATCATCATCACTCTCTCTTTCAGATCAAAGTGATCATAACCACAGGCAGCAGCATCTTCAGATGATGCCCACGTTCAGGAGAAGGGTGGCCTCTTTGCAGTGGGCGCCACTGTTACTGCTCTCCAGTCTTCTGCTCTGTCTCCTCTGCACCAGTTGTCTGGCGCAGTACAGACCCAACTGGCCTAGTCCCTTTCTGCAGAGAGAAATCTTTGTACTCAACCTTGAAGATGGCTACTTTGGCTGTCAGGTGAACGAGTCCACAGACTTTTTGCAGCTTTTTGAGTTGTCCAAACTGTGTGATGGCGCACCGCAGTGCTTCCAGGGCTCCGACGAGGTGGTGCCCGAGTTGAAGTGCATCGATCGCAGTAAGTTTTCTCTTTTTGTGAATAATTTTTGCATTTTTATGTCCACTTTCTTTTTTTCAGACAAGTGCCATCCAAAGATGCCCAAGTGCACAAACGGAGTCTGTCTGGACAACCTGTGCTACTGCAATGACGGATTTGGCGGAAAAGGCTGTGATTTACCTGGTAAGTGACTACCTCTCCTTTATTTTTACTGCAGCATCACCACACTTTCAGACCACATTGCCGCTGTGAACCAGTGGTTAAGTGTTGTGGCAGTTATAGTTATAATAAACGTCGATATCCTGCTTAGCAGTGCTATAAATTATATTTCTGCAAGTCACTACTGCTAGTTTGCTTCAGATATCAGTTTACTGCGACAAAAGTGCCTCTCAATGTTTCTTTTTCTTTGAGCATGTTGATAAATTTGCCGATTTAGATGGGAAATAAAAAAAGTGAGCGTGTTTGTAAATGGCGCCGGCACTACTACACAGCTGGCATTTTGCCAGAATCAAGCCAAGCTCACTCAAACTGAGCACGAATTTACGACTAGCCAAGCAGTCGGTCATTTGAAGAGCTTACTTAACTTTAAGCTAGAAAGCTTTAATTAAACTAATTAAGATTTCAAGCCTCATTTGGAATGACAGGCCAACGTTGTAATTTATTGTAATTTTATTGGTCCACTTTGCTGTAGTTGAGGTGCCACTAGAGAAAAGATAGTTTTTACCTGTTTGATTTAGTTTTCCAAGAAGAAGAAGCTTTTGATAAGTTGTAGTCTGTGTCAAAGCTTTATTGATTCAATCAACAAGTGGTCAGACTGGCCACTTGTTGTTACTTCCTCCACTGGTTGCTCTTTTCTATTTCACGATCGTTTCATTTCTTTCGCTTTATTCAGCGGCAAATTGGCGCAACTGAGTGCTCACCGGGCGAGTACTATCATTTAATTCAGCTGGAGACTAATCCCTGGAAATAGAGTCCACCTTCGTGACGAAGTGCAATCAGACAGCTTCTGCTGCTGCTGAGACACTCTCACTGCTGAGCACTGCACTCACCGAGACGATGTGCTTCTGATTTTGTTGTTGCTGCTGCTTTTGATGGCGCTGCCGTTGTTGCGCCATTGTGCGCCTGTCAGTGCACTCAACGGGCGGCATTAATCCCGCTGGTGCTGGTGATGGTGGCGGTGGCACAGTGCTAGCAACAAAAATTGATTATGCTTTAATTACCAGACGCTACCATGTGTGAGCACTGGTCCGGCTGGGAGAAGTAGCAGCTCTCGACTAGTGACCAGCACTGTCTTTGCTCGCATTCATCATTTTCACTGTCGAAACGTTGACGTTAACCTGGGCCTGTGCGAGTGTTTGTGTGTGTGCGAGCGTTGTTTGCATTTGCGATGCGGTCAAGCCAACTGGTGGTCACCACCAGCAAGGGGTGATAGATTGATGCAGAGAGATGAAAAAAGTCGCCGTGTGACCATCAGTGGACACAAATGGTTTCTCAGATGGTAATAGATTTAAATGGCAATTAGGAGCAGATGTGTGTGTGCGAGGGAAGACAATGGCTTAGTACTAGAGGAGATGATGATGATGGTGGTAAAGTGGTAAAGTGTTGGTGTCTGCTCTCAACCTATTCGGTGATTGGCGTAATTGCAGCCATTTTCACTCTTTACAAGCTTGCTTTCTGTGCTTTGCTTTACTTTTCACTGACTCTCAGTGTTCGCTAAACATCTTTGTAGTGTAAGCCATTCAGCCAACGGCCAACCACACCACTGCTCTCCACTCTGTTGAGCTGTCTCATGTCTTGTCAATTGAGCCACCAGCAACAACAGCGGCGGCGGCTGCAACTGAAGAAGAAAGCTCCTGGTGCTGCTGCAACTGACGCCTCTAATCGGCCAGCAGAGAATGCAAAATCGATAAGAACTATAACTGCTTTAGATCGAAAGGAGACAGCAAGAGAACAAGAGAACAGGATAGCAAAAGAGCGACTTCAGAAGAGAACAGAAGAAGTGCCTGTTCTGTTGTCTTCTCACTCTTTACTCTCTTCACTCTGTCGTCTAACCGGATAACGCCAAGTGTCTTCTTTTTCTTCCTCTTCTGCCTTACTAAGCTACGCTACAGCGGGTAATAATGATGACAGATAACCAAAGTGGAGGCTCACTTGCAAGTCAGCTATGTTCCTGGCGAGAAGTAGTAGTGGTGGTAGACACAATGGCACTGGTGTGTGTGTTTGTGTTTGTGATCAACAATGGCCACCGTATCTGACTATTATTAACGTAATTATCACCAATGCAAAGTTGATATCGCCTAATCTCTCTCTTCTTTTGCTGTGCTCCAGAGAAGAGAATCTTCTCCTTTTCGTTGTCGTCTGATCAATGTGGTGGTAACCTAACCTAAACTTGACAGAAGATGATACCTGCAGAGCAGGCAGCACCGAACTGCAGCGACGACCCGGCTCGAGTCATTAGTGAACAAAAGAGGCAGACGCCATCGCCTTCAATTGGCCTACCATCATCTTTTCCTTTCGAACTGAACATGCGTTCTCTGCTATTCCAATAGAAACAAGTACAAACATTACAAACATAAAAACACACACACCGGCAATAAGCACAAAAAGAGTGCCTTGCGAGTACACACACTCACTTGTGACGGACATTGGCGGCTGGCTAGAGGAGAACACACATACACACACTAAAGTTCACGGCATGTTCAATTAGATTATCGAGACGAGACAAGAAACAGGAGGAAAAAAGAGAAAGAGAGACTACCTCGAAGGAAGCACTCTGCCAATTGAAAGGTAGTCAATTGAGTGAAAGAAGATGACCACCGGCATCCATTGCATCCAGTGATGATGCTACTGATAATGGTGATGCTCAAATTAGCCATGCCGCACAGGTGCTGGCGCTGTCTGCCCAGCAGTTGTCACATTGTCCACTGTCGAGGTCAGCTGCTGGGCTGCACAGGTGAACGTGCGTCTGGTCAAAAAGATGAATAACGGCTGTTGTGGTGATAGCCAACTATTAACGCACACATTCTCAAGGTGGGGGAGGGGGCTGCCTTTTGCGCAAGGAGAGCAACGACTGCTGTTCGCTCATTTGCCTTTTGCACGAATAGGCAAAAGAAAAGCACTTTATTAATAATAGTCATAATTTACCAGAGAAAACAACGTCTTTCTATCCCCACATTTACTAACTGACCGTTTTATGTTTTGTTTCTTGTATTTACCTATTTAGATGAGAATGAGTGCAAATACCGACCCTGTGATGTCTTCGCCCACTGCACCAACACAATGGGCAGCTACTACTGCTCCTGCTTTCCCGGTTACGAAGGCGACGGATTCTCCTGTAAAGGTACGTATTACCACGTTTATATGACTTTGAACTCTATCCATTGATAGCCACACACGGTTTCAACTGCCGCTCGACTGAACGTAGAAGCAATAACCGGTAGATTGACACTGACTGGTCAATCATCATTGACTGGCAGCCGACTTCAAGAACAGTCCGCTTACGAGAAGTGCTCTTCTGATGATGCACTCAGCTGACAGAACTATCTTAGCCTCAGTTATACGATGCTGTTAGAGAATCGATTAGCACTGTATTTCAGCAACAGCAGGAAAAACAGAAAGGAAGTGAAGTCTAGAAAATTAGCAGCGTAATCAGCAGCAGCAACCATTGCTAGTGCAAAGTTGTAATGCAGTGTAAGTGGTCAATCATCATCGAAACTCTCTGATGCTCTGATGCTGGAAGCAAAGCGTATCGAATTTAGGCTCGTAATTAGGAGACAATGAAGATTCAGTGTGTGATCATTAGAGCAAAAGCGGCTAATTTTAGAAAAAAAAGCTTGAGTTGCCAACTGCTGCTGCTGCTTCACGACGTCAGCTACGACGTTGCAAAAGGGTCGAGGGCAGGCGAGATTTCTCTCAACGATGGCCATGTATAGCCCTGTTCAAAGCATTGTACAGAAAATATAGCAAAAAGGCTCATTACGGTGTTCTGTGTGTTTTTGTTCTCTCCCTCTCCCCTTTCTGTAGACATCAATGAGTGCGAAGTGCCTTCACTGGCTGCCTTGTGCGCCGACAATGCAGAATGCTGCAACCTTCCGGGACACTTTGTCTGCAAGTGCAAGCCCGGTTTCACAGGCAATGCCACCGTCTCCTGCACAGGTAAACAGAAGAACAACATAATGAAAAGAGCAGTGTCTCTTCAATTAACCACAACAACAACCACAACAATAACTGTTTTTACCGCCATCCTCATCAGATATCGACGAGTGCCTGGAGCCGAACATCTGCGGTCGCGGTGCAGTCTGTGAGAACATCCCCGGAAGTCACAGTTGTCGTTGTCCAGAAGGTTTCGAGGGCGATCCGACCAAGGAATGCTGGGGTAAGTGGTTTATTTAGCAGCAGTTTAGAAGCATGATGAGGAAAAAGGTAGAAGATGAGGGCAATTGCAAATCGATGATTGACAGTAGTGGTAGCGATGATGGTCAGTGATCGAAGGGAAGAAAAAAGGGAGAGAATAAAAAAGAAGACGATGATGAAGGCTTAATGAAACTCTTTAGTGGTCGCCTGTCTACTCGTGATTGAGCCGTCTCTGCGCACTGAAATGGTTTTTCTCTTCAAAAGCAGTCACGATGACTGCCATTGAAAATGGTGGTGCTTTTGAAGATTCTGTCAGCAAATTGAAAAAAAGAAAATAGTAAAAAAGTTAACGGAAAGAAAGAGATCAGCAATGTAAATGACAGCAGTCTGAATGACGGCGCAGTAAGTAATGGCGAGGGCAATTAATCGTCGTCGGCCTCGCCATTTTCTTCGAACGACTGTCCTGAGAAAAAGAGAGCAAAGTGCCGCATTGTTTGTTGTCTTCTCACTTTGCTCATTAGCAGGCGACACAAAGCAGCACATCCGCTGCACCAATGCAGTGAGCACAGTGTCGATCCAATGACAGTTCGCCACCAGTTTGTCTTTCTTGCACTCTTCCCAATTGATTCTTATCATGGGCGACACTCACACAGCCTTGCTCGGTGTTAGAAATCGTCACAAGCGAGTAGGCGAAAGACTGTTTTGTTCTGCTCTTTAGTAGCATAGCGGCTTCACTTTCGTTTTTACCGATAAGAGTGCAAGCTGGAGAAAAATCACTCAGGTATTACACCTCAACGGCCATACGGGCACATTATGCACTTTTCTTTCTACTGCTGTTGTGTTGCATTCTGGCTAGTATATAATTTTTGCTAATCAATGAGGGCAATAATCGCTGAATGGAAAGAAACAGCTGCTGCCAACTGCTAAAGGAATTCCATTTGGCAGTTCGTTGTACTTATGACGATGAGACCTAACACTTTAAATCTGAAAAGAGGCATTTTTCAAAAACGCTCAGTTTATGACATGATAATAGAGATAAAGGCTTCCACGGCAGTGGAAAGTGACTTCTGACATACACATCTGACAAGAAAGGGAGAGAATGAGAGAGAAAGAAAATGAATGTGCGAGAGAGTTCGATGAACAAGAGCGAGCGAGTACAGTAGCTGTAGCTGTAGCATCAGCAAGGCATGACCGAACATCATCGCCGGCAGAGTACTGCACGATTGGCACTAGCTGATGCGTTTTCAATGATTACTTGTCAATACATCAACACTTTGGCACATTTGCATGCAAACAGACGACGGGAGAACTCCAACGAGGAAAGAAGCGTCCGTCAGCTGAACAGTGCTCATCAGCAGCGGCAGCAGCAGCAGTGCAACTTTGAATGCCGCTGCTTTGCCGGACGAGTGCGTGCAGACAACTAGTGGAGATGACTAAAGTGAAGAAGGGTCAGAAGAGAGAACAGGTCACACAACATGTGATTGAAGCTCAAGCGAGTGATTAAATACACTCAATGGCTGTGTATTTACCGAGTAAAAAAGTGTTGGCCAACATGGCCATTAGAGATAGTGCTGCAAGTGGAGGCACCTTATGTCGGTGCAATGCCTCGCTGAGTGATAGGTGCCGACATGTGACAAGTTCATTTGGGCGGGTTATTCTACCCCCGCTATAGACTTTGGTGTATACCCACATTACCTTCTTCGATCGATCCGTGCGCCTGCCGGTAAACGGCCGTTGAGGCCTTAATGGCGCCAATTAATCATCATCATCGGCATCATCAACTACCTTAATAGTCGGGCAAAACACACCATATAGTAGTTATTAATTAGGTTGTAGGGAAAAGGGGAGAAAATAGAAAAGCCATTACCCAAAAAGATGCATGAACTCAGTGAGAAAAGGCGACCGTCGGTGACGTCGGCCGATCATCGGTTGTAATGAGCCTCATAATGTAAAGGCGAATGTGCCAAAAGAACGTCATCAATTTTGAGTCAGTCGGCGGTACAGTGATGTGTGATGTGTTTTGCCAAATGTTTGTATTTAAACAAACATTAATCAGCTACAGAAAGGCACCTCCTTTGTTTTAGTGGGTTTGTCATGATCATCCAAATGAATCTCTTCTCTCTTCCCTTCCCTAAACGATCATTATCCATTCTTCGTCACTGAAATGACTAATGATCGACTGTCAATCCTTTTACTACGATTTGCCGGTGTCACATAGTGAAGGTATTTGCTCTAGTCTAACCCTATTGATCTTTGCAGACGTCGACGAGTGCAAGAATAATCCTTGTGGAGAGGGCAGTCAGTGCACCAATCTACCTGGTTCCTACAGCTGCTCCTGTCCTTCAGGCTATGTGGGCAATCCGACGCCCAAGGAGGGCTGCCTGGATTTGGATGAGTGCCTCTCGACGGCTTTTGGACAACTCTGCGGCCATGGGGCCCAGTGCGTCAACACTCCGGGCAGCTTCTTCTGTCAGTGTCCGTCGGGATTCACCGGCAACCCAAAGACAGGGTGCGAGGACGTAGACGAGTGCTCTTCAAGCAGTGGCGTCTGTGGCGTCAACTCCGCTTGTCTGAACACTGTGGGCAGTTATCTGTGCCAGTGCAAAGGTGGCTTCACCGGAAACGCATTCCTCTCTGCTGGTTGTTCTGGTAAGTGGATGGGATACTTGTAGAACTGCAAAAATATCAACTGCTCATTTTTTCTTTGCGCAGACATTAACGAATGCCAAAGTGGTGCAATCTGCGGTGAGAATGCACTGTGCGTCAATCAGCTAGGTGGCTTTGAGTGCCAGTGCAAAGAGGGCTACGGAGGCAATCCGCAAGAAGGCTGTCATGGTAAGTGCAAGTGGTTTGCTTTTATTTTAGGCTAGATCTAAACAAAAAAATATCTCTTTTATAGACGTGGACGAGTGTCTGCAGAACCCTTGCGGCCCGAATGCCATCTGCATGAACACCATCGGCGCCTTCACCTGTGAGTGTCCGAACAAGTACCTCGCCCGTGGGGGCTCACCTGAGCTTGGATGTGATCGTGCAGCAGTGGACGTCGCCTGTCAATTCGACTACGATTGCACTGAAAACGCCGCCTGTGTCAGTGGTAACTGCCAGTGTGACCAGGGCTATCAAATCAACGGAATCAACTGCATTGGTAAGTGCAGAAAGGGGAAAGATTAAAGTCAGAGATCATTTCTAACAAATTCTCTCCTTTGCAGACGTGAATGAATGCAAAAATCGCAACATCTGCGGCAGCGGCGCTAAATGCCTCAACACGAAGGGCGGCTATGAGTGCCAGTGCAAGGCCGGCTACCAGAAGGTGGACGAGAGGCTGCCGGGCAGCAAGTGCAGGGACGTCAACGAGTGCGATCTGACGCCCGCGCCCTGTGGCCTCAATGCAGTCTGCCAGAATGCAGAAGGGCACTACCGCTGTCTGTGCAAGGAGGGATTCATCGGAAATGCAACGCTCGGATGCAGATGTACGTACCCAACAGACGCTGACTTCGAGGTGAAGAAACTATTTCCTAATTTTTCGTCTTTTCTTTGTAGCTCCTTGCGATGGCGTCGAGTGTGGTCAGCACGCGACCTGCCATGTCAACGGTCAGGAGGCTGCCTGCATCTGCGATCAGGGATTCACTTTCGATCCAAGCAACATCAGCGCCGGGTGCATTGGTAATTGCGGAGAAGCAATGGTACAGTTCAATCTAATCTGATTCACACTTTCTTTTCCTGTTGTAGACATCAACGAATGCGACTCCAGCCACGGTCCCTCTGGTCTTTGCGGTCAGGGCGCCGTCTGCACGAACATCCTCGGCACGCACCACTGCCACTGTCCACCTGGCTTTACCGGTGACCCGTTCCGGTACTGTGAGGACATCAACGAGTGTGATCGTCGCTTCGGTCCAGCAGGACAGTGCGGCGAGGGCGCCGTTTGCGCCAATGTTCTCGGCTCCTTCAGCTGCTCTTGTCCGCCTGGAACGACTGGTAATGCTCGGGAGAAATGCCTTGACATTAACGAGTGCTCAATTGGCTTTGGACCGAATGGAAAGTGCGGTTTCTCCGCTGTTTGCACCAACTCACCGGGCAGTTTCAGCTGTCGATGTCCACCAGGAAGCTATGGTGATCCATTTGTGCGGTGCTTCTCCGAAAAGATCTGCCTTACCGATGCCGACTGTCTGGGCAATTCGGTGTGCAAGAACTCAAAGTGCTTCTGTCCGGCGCCGTACTTTGGTGAAAGCTGTAAACGTAAGACAATTTGTTGCGAGAAAACATCAACTTCGGAAAACTAACATTTGTTTGTTTACCTTTTTGCAGATCCTTGTGATCAGCTGTTTTGTGGCGAGCACGCCAAGTGTGAGCTTGATTTTGGCGGAAACCCAATCTGCACTTGTACTGATGGATATGTCGGCAAGAGCAACAGTTTACCAGGTTGTGTCGGTAAGTAAAGTCAAGGACGTCTACTAAACTTAATTTCTGACACTGATCTTCCTTTCTGGTAGATATCGACGAGTGCGTTCACAATCCTTGCGGAAAGTTCGCCGTTTGTCGAAACACTCCGGGCGGCTTTGAGTGTATTTGCCCGCACAACTACCGCGGCGACCCGTACCATGAGTGCGCCATCGAAGGCAAAGAGAAGCTCGACTGTTCCGGCGACCTCTCCTGTCCGGCGAATGAAGAGTGCGTCAGCACAGGCGGCTCCAATCAATGCGTCTGCCGTAGAGGGTACATTCGAGAGGCTGATCGAGATATCTGTCGAGGTAAAAGGCATTATCATGATTAGAGGATTTGTTTATCAGTGTATTCTCCCATTCAACAGATCTAAACGAATGTACTGAGCTGCGGAAGTCACCTTGTGGCGCTAACGCGCACTGCACAAACATCGACGGCGGCTTTGCTTGCAACTGTCCGACTGGTTTCACCGGCAATGCCCACACTGTTTGCTACCCTGAAGAGATGACCTGCACCAGTGATAAGGAGTGTCCGGGAAATACTGCCTGCATCAACAACATCGACGGGCGAGCCTCCTGTGGCTGCAAAGCGCCCTTCATTCGGGAGGGCGACTTTTGCATTCAGCTTAGCAGCAACTGCTCCAGTGCCAACCCATGCCCCCAGAACCAGGAGTGCATCCTCACCAGCTCCGGTTACGGGTACTGTATCTGTCCGAAGGGTTTCACCCTGGAGGCAAACAATCACTGCCGAGACATCAACGAGTGCCTTGAGATGGCTGAATTTGACCTCTGTGGACCGCATTCAGAGTGCATCAACTTACCCGGTGCATTTGAGTGCATTTGCAACGCCGGCTACTCTGGCGTCGGAAAGGTTGGCTGCAGTAGAGTTTGTAAGTTGAAAAGTAGTTTTGCAAAAGATCAAAATCTAAATAACATTTTGTCTTTTCATTCCAATTTTGTCAGATCAAACATGCGGGCCAAATGGCAAATGTCCTACAAACAAAAAGTGCATCGACAAGTGGTGCCAGTGTCTGCCGCCGTACATTTTGGATGGCGATACCTGCAAACGTAAGTTTTGGTTTTTCATTTTGAAAATTCAGAAAATAACAAAAATTGCATTCTCACAGACCCATGCGACTGGATTCAGTGCGGTCAGAATGCCGAGTGCTCCCTTGAAGACAGCGGACCAAAGTGCAAGTGCAAACCAGGATGTTCAGGCAACCCTAACCACGGATGCCAGGACATCAACGAGTGCACCTCACTGCTGCCCATCGATCCGAATGGTCCCTGCGGTGCCAGCTCAATTTGCATCAACGTCATTGGCGGTTACAAGTGCGAGTGCCTGCCCGGTGCTCACGGTGACCCCTACAAGGAGGGCTGCATTGGCTCCTCAAAGTGCACCTCAGATCGCGACTGCCCGAAGGACACTGCCTGCGAGCAGCACTCGGGCGTGTGCATTGACTCCTGCTCTGCAGTGGTCTGTGGCCCGAACGCCAACTGCATCTCCTTCAACCACACCTCCCGCTGTGAGTGCCAGCCAGGCTACACCGGCAGCGGCAACGACCTCGTCAAGGGATGCGTCTCTCCCTGTGCCAACATCTTCTGCGGCATCAACGCCCAGTGCATCGTCAACAATGAGAACCTGGGCATCTGCCAGTGCATGGGCGGCTTCAACGGCAACCCCTGGGCCGGCGGTGGGTGCTACCCGGAGACGGAGTGCTCTCCAGAGAAGGCGCCCTGCCAGAGTGGACAGCTCTGCGTGCGCGGCAGCTGCGTGGACAGCTGTAAGGAGCGCCAGTGTGGCGTCGGCGCCCGGTGCGACCTCGCCACCAGCCAGTGCAAGTGTCTGGCCAACTTTGTGGGCGATGCTGATGTGCTGTGCGTGCCACCTCTTCCCTCGCCGCCCGTCTGCAGTCCGAGTTGTGGACTGAACAGTCACTGCGCCTACTCCACGCCCAACAAGTGCGTCTGCAACAGTGGCACCAGTGGCAATCCCTACCGCTCCTGCACTACCATTCCTCGTTGTGAAAACATCTCCTGCGGCCACGGAGCCATCTGCCTAGAGAGTGCCACCAGTGTGGAGTGCGTTTGTCCGGTGGGCCTGCACGGTAACCCCTACCTGGGCTGTGAGGACGTCAACGAGTGTCTGCAGGGGAACCCGTGCGGCAGTGGCGCCAACTGCATCAACGTCATCGGCAGCTACCAGTGCGTCTGTCCGTCCGGGCAGATTGGCAATCCCTCCTACGCCTGTCAGCCGCCCAAACAGGGCGCCAATCACGTCGCTGGAGTGGGCATCTCCTGCTCGACCAGCTTCAACTGTCCCCAGGACACTACCTGCTTCCGGGGCATGTGCGTCCAGCAGAACGGCTGCCACCATGATGCCCAGTGTGACACGAACAACGTCTGTGGTCTGGTCAATCAGGAAATTGGTCGCCAGTGCATTGATCCCTGTGACACGACTCAGTGCGGGCCGAACGCCTTCTGCGTCACCGCCGACCACAAGCCCAAGTGCCTCTGCATCGACTCACACGCCGGCAGTCCCAGCGACTTGGAGGTCGGCTGCTCACCCTCTGCCAACATCAAACTGCCCACCACCTGCGACTACGATGACGAGTGCGCCCATGGCTTTGCCTGCAAGCACACCGGCGCCTCGAAGACCTGCGTCAACGTGTGCGACCTGATTCAGTGCGGCCCCAACTCGCACTGCATCCCCAAAGACCGTCGACCGGAGTGCGTCTGCCAGGACAACTACGAGGGCAATCCCTACGAGCTGGGCAAGGGCTGCAGTCCGCCGCTCTGCTTCCTCAACAGCGACTGCAAACAGGATGAAATCTGCTCACTGCACCCACAGGGCTTCCGTGAATGCGAGTCCGTTTGCAAGGACTTCCTCTGTGGCATCAACGCCGTCTGCCGAGGCACCGCCCACGCGGCTCTCTGCGAGTGCCGACCCAACTTTGTCGGCGATGCGTACGACGTCAAGTCAGGCTGTCAGCCGGTGGTGCACAGCTGCCACGATGACAGCGCCTGTGCCGACTTCCAGTCCTGCCGCCGGGTGTTGACCGGCCTGAAGAACTGCACCGACGTCTGCAGCAACATTCGCTGCGGACTGAACGCCCACTGCATTGGCCGAGCACACCAGGCAGTCTGTGAGTGTCTGCCTGGCTACGCCGGTGACGCCACCCGTCAGTGTCAGATACCGGCGCAACACCTCTGCCAGCGAGATGAGGAGTGCCCCCATGATAAGAAGTGCGTCCTCACCGCCGGAGAGCAGGGCATCAAGGACTGCGTGGACATCTGCTTCAATCACCTCTGCGGCGAGGGCGCCTTCTGCGTGCCGAAGAACCACCGCCCGCACTGTGAGTGTCTGGCTGGGTACACGAGAATTGCCGGCGACTCCAATGGCGCCTGTGCACCTAACGTCTGTCAGTCGAATAAGGAGTGCCGAAATGAACAGATTTGCACCATCACTCGAAAGGGCGTGCTCGACTGCGTGGACGTCTGTGAGGCGATCAAGTGTGGGCCGAATGCTCGCTGTGCTGCCATCGACCACACTGCAACCTGCCAATGTAAGGACGGCTTCTTCGGCAACCCTGAAGACCTCTTCCGTGGCTGTGTGCCAAAGGATCGCTGCACCTCAAACACCGACTGCGGCACCAAGGAGGTCTGTCAGCTGAACGAGTACGGCGTGAAGGCCTGCGTCGACGGGTGCTCTGCCAACCTGTGCGGTCCGAATGCCGTCTGCAAGACCAACGACCACTTTGTGACGTGTACCTGTCTGGAAGGACACACCGGCCGTCCTGATGATCTCACCGTCGGTTGTCAGGTGATTCCCCACGAGTGCTTCAACCACGACATGTGCCCCTCTAATGCCATCTGCGTCCACGGGCCTGATGATGTGAACATTTGCCAGGACCCATGCAAGCAGTTCCTTTGCGGTGAAAATGCCGTCTGCACGTCGGCCAATCACCGAGCCCAGTGTGCCTGTCGAGCCGGTTTCATCGGCGACCCCTTCCACATGTGCTTTGACCCGGACGAGTGCAAGAAGGACCAGGACTGTCCCAGCGATAGCATCTGCCAGACAGACTCGGCAAAGACGCGCAAGTGTGCCAATGCTTGTCTCTACTCAAAGTGCGGTCCCAATGCACTGTGTCGTGCTTCAAACCACAAGGCCCACTGCTTCTGCGAGGCAGCCTTCCAGGGCGACGCACTGGACCTAGTCAACGGCTGCAACCTGAAGATCATCGCCAACCTCTGCGAGAGTGACACTGACTGTCGATCGTCACACCGCTGTCAGCACACCGCCGCCGGAACGCTGGACTGCCTGGACGCCTGCTCTGGCGTCTCCTGTGGACCCAACGCTCGATGCAAAGCAGTCAACCACCGAGGACACTGCGAGTGCTACTCCGGCTACTCCGGCGATGCAAACAACCTGCAGAATGGCTGCCGAAAGCAGGAGCGCAATGAGTGCGAACTGGATGGCGACTGCCTCAACGAGGCGGACATTTGCAAGCCACTGAATGACGGCATCAAGAAATGCTTCAACGCTTGCCAGTTTACCAGCTGCGAGACGGGTGCTCACTGTGTGGCGGTGAAACACCAGGCGTACTGTGAGTGCGATGACGGCAACGTCCGAGACCTGAATCAGAAGTGCATTGCCCGCGAGGAGGAGTGCTCCACTGATATGCAGTGTCCCACGCTGTCCACCTGTAAGGCGAATCCCTTCGGCGTTCACCGCTGTGCCGAGGCCTGCATCGACTTCACCTGTACACCGAACAGCAAGTGCGTCTCCATGCAGCACAAGGGCCAGTGCAAGTGCGAGCCCGGCTTCACCGGCGACCCGCAAAGTCGAACTGGCTGTGTGCCCATTCCCGTGCACAAGTGCAACACTGACAGCGACTGCCCCAGCCCAGCTGACCTCTGTCTGGCCAGTGCTGCAGGCATTCGCAGCTGTGTCGACGGCTGCACGCACTTTGACTGCGGCAAGAACGCCCTCTGCGTCATGGAGAACCGCGTCGCCGAGTGTCGCTGCCCCCTGGTCGGCCTTTTTGTGGGCAATCCCTACGACCAGGCGGTCGGTTGCACTCGCGTGGAGTGCATCACCGACAAGGACTGTCCCCTGAATAGGGCCTGCTCTGCATCGCATTCCTGCTACGATCCCTGCGTCAACGGTTGCGCCACAAACGCTGTCTGCATTGCCCACTCACACAATGCCCACTGCAAGTGTCTGCCTGGCTTCACCGGTGACCCCTATGGCGGAGGCTGTACTGCGGTTCGTCTCTGCGAAGCCAACCCCTGCCACGAACTGGCCCGCTGTACTGACTCGCTGGGCTCCTTCACCTGCTCCTGCCCACCGGACTTCATCGGTGACCCGTACCTGAAGGGCGAGAACGGCTGTCGACACCCAAACTCCTGCCCGAATGGCAATCGAGACTGTGCCTCCTATGCGGCCTGCGTCCCTGACGCCAGTGGCCTCTTCCTCTGCAAGAACGCCTGCGAGAAGATTGAGTGCGGCCCCAATGCCGTCTGCGAGGTGCACGATCACGAGCCCAAGTGTCGCTGCATGGAGAACTTTCGCGGTGAGCCGAACTCCCTTGGCTGCTCGCGCATTCCCCGCCTCTGCAAGTCTAACCCTGACTGCGGTGACAGTCAGGAGTGCGTCGACGGACAGTGTCGCTTTGTGTGCACCATCGACGGAGAGTGCGCCTTTGGCGAGAGATGCGTGGACAACTTCTGCGTGAAGGCGTGCATCGTCCACGACAGCTGCTCGCCGAATGAGGCCTGCGTCAGCAAGGGCTACTGCAACATTGGCTGTCGGGACAACGGCGAGTGCCTGCCCGGAGAGGCCTGCATTCTCAACCGGTGCCAGAACCCCTGTGAGCTGAAGACCACCATCTGCGGACCGAATGCCATCTGCGCCATGTCTCACCACAACCTCACCTGCTCCTGTCCGCCCTACTTTGAGGGCAACCCAACGCCGATCATGGGCTGCAAGCGACGCTACACTGACTGCTCCAACGGCGGCCGCTGTCCCACCAGTGGTCACATCTGTCACACTGGAAAGTGCCGTCCGAGCTGCGGAAACTGCGTCGAGGGAGAGCGCTGCATCGAAGGCATCTGCCACCAGAGCTGTTCCAGCGACTCAAACTGTCCCGCCGGAGAGGTGTGCACCAATCAGATCTGCATTGCCGGCTGTCGCTCCAACGTGGACTGTGGCTTCAATCAGATCTGCGCCAACACGCAGTGCACTTGTGTGCCGGGATTCCAGTACGTGCCCGGCGCCGGTTGTCTAGATCTGGACGAGTGCGCCACCAAGCCCTGTCATGCGTCGGCCATCTGCGAGAACATTCCAGGAAGCTATCGATGCTCGTGCCAAGAGGGCGAAATCGGCGACGGCTGGACTGGGTGTCAGAATCCGGGTGAATGTCCTCGTGGCGATGTGGACTGTCCTTCGAATGCTGCCTGTCGAAGTGACCAGAAGGGCATCTCCCGGTGCGTCAACCTCTGCGCCCTGAGCCCTTGTGGACCTCATGCAGTGTGCAGCATTCAAAATCATCAGGTGCAGTGCAAGTGCCCTAAAGTAGGCTTCTTCACCGGCGATCCCTTCAACCACCAGACCGGCTGCCAACGAGTGGAGTGCCTTCACGACTCCAACTGCCCCTTCGACCGACAGTGCATCAATTTCGTCTGCGAGAACGCCTGCGACCGAGTGGACTGTGGCCCGCATGGAACGTGTCTCATCAAGGAGCGAATGGCCGCTTGTCGCTGTGAATCCGGTTTTGAGAACAACGGCAAGCTGAACTGCGTCGACATTGACGAGTGTCGGTACCATCCCTGCCACAGTTCGGCCATCTGCGAGAACCTGCCGGGCAGCTACACCTGCAAGTGCCCGAACAATCTGGTGGGCAATGCCTACGAGGCGCCCGGCTGCCACGAGTCAGACGTCTGCTACAGCGGCGATGGCGACTGTCCCGACTCCTCGACCTGCATTCAGGTGGCGGGCACTCCAAAGTGTCGCGACCGCTGCAACGACCCGACCATCTGCGGCATGAACGCCACCTGCATCACCACACTGCACCGACCGAAGTGCAGCTGTCCAAAGAACTTCTACGGCGATCCGCTGGTGCGCTGCGAGAAGATGGAGTGCACCGCCAGCCACGACTGCACTAAGGAGACGGACGTCTGCTACGACAACAAGTGCATCGATGTCTGCCTGACGCCCACCGCCTGCGGCGACAACGCCTTCTGCGTGCCCCAGCGACACAGCTACACGTGCAAGTGCAGAGAGGGCTTCTTCGGCGACCCGATTGCCGGCTGTCGAAAGCGGCTGCCTTGTGACTCCGATGAGAGCTGTCCCTCGTCGGAGTTCTGCTTCATGGACCACTACTGTCGCAGCACCTGTGCCAGCACCCGAGACTGCAACACAAATGAAAAGTGCGAAAACGGAAAGTGTCTTACGGCGTGCTCGGTTGACGGCGACTGCTCCGCCGACTACGCCTGCCTCGAGTGGCGCTGTGTGCCGAGAATTGAGAACCGTTGCAACAACGACAATGAATGCGGAAACAACCTCGCCTGTCGGGCGGATTACCGAGGTTTCAACGACTGCAAGGATGCTTGCGAAAATATCATCTGTGGCCGCAACTCCATCTGTAAGGTGCTCAGCCATCAGCCGGTTTGCGAGTGTATGCCAGGGTACTTTGGCAATCCCAATGATGAACGATTCGGCTGTCGCCCGATTGAGTGTACGACAAACAACGAGTGCAACGCCAATCAAGTGTGCTCCAACTACAAGTGCATCAACCCCTGTCGAACGCAGCAGAACAGCAACGGCAAGTCGATTTGCGGTGAGAACTCCTACTGCAGCCCTGAACAGCACTCTGCCGTCTGCCGCTGTCTGGAAGGTTTTGAAGGCGACCCACTTGCTGGCTGCAGAAGAGTGGACTTTTGCGCCAAACAAGTCTGCCACCGATCGGCGCTTTGCATCAACAAGATCGCCGGTTTCGAGTGTCACTGTCCGCCGGAGCGAAACATCGGCTCTCCCTACGGTGAACCTGGCTGCCGAGGACCGAACGAATGTCCAAACGGAAACTCTGACTGTCCACCCAGTGCCGTCTGCGAGGCTAATGAGCACGGTCTGCTGATGTGCTTCAATCCATGCGAACAGGCGGACGCCTGTGGACCGAACGCCCTGTGCAGTGTCGTGAACCGTCAACGAGTGTGCACCTGTCCCGAGGGCTTTGCCGGCAATCCAAAGGACAACCGAAGAGGCTGTGTCCGCGTGCCAGCCATCTGCCAGTCAGAGGCCAACTGTCCGGCGGGAATGATCTGCGACACCGGAAAGTGCCGCCCACCCTGCTTCGCCAGCAAGGACTGCGCCATCAATGAGAAGTGCTTCGACCGACGCTGTCTGCTCTCCTGCTCCACCGACCAGGAGTGCCTAACGGGGGAGATTTGCCACCAGCAGCGGTGTCAGATTGGCTGTCGCAGTGACAATGAGTGCTCCTACAAGGAGGCCTGCATACTGAACAGCTGCAAGAACATGTGCGACACGCCAACCTCCTGTGGTGCCAACGGCCAGTGCACCATGGTCGCCCACCAGCCGGTGTGCACCTGTCCGGCTGGCTTCAGCGGCGACCCGAAACTGGGTTGCAATCGTTTGATGCGAATGTGCCTCTCACCCGTGGACTGCCCGGATCACCACATCTGCATCGACGGTCGCTGCAAGCCAGAGTGCTCCTTCGACAAGGACTGCGCCATCGGAGAGAAGTGCTTCAGTGGCCACTGCGTGCTGCTCTGCCGAGCCGACAAGGAGTGTCAAGGACATGAAATCTGCAACAACAACCGCTGCCAGAGTGGCTGCCGAAGTAATGCGCAGTGTGCGGAGCACCTCGTCTGCACGCGCAGTCAGTGCATCAACCCGTGCGAGGGCAGTGCCGCCTGTGGCCCGAACGCCCAGTGTTCAGTGCTCAACCACCGCATCACCTGCAGCTGTCCGCACACCTTCGTCGGCCGACCGACGGCGAATGTGGGCTGCATGCGCGAGTCAATCAGCTGCACGGCCAACACCGACTGTCAACATTCGAGTGGCCTGTACTGTACGAACAACCGCTGTCGTCAGGCGTGCTCCGCCAGCAAGGACTGCGCCGTGGATGAGCGCTGCGTGGGCGCTCGCTGCCACGTGCAGTGCACCAAGGACCGCGAGTGTCCCGCCTCTGAGATCTGCATTCAGAACATCTGCACGGTGGGCTGTCGCTCCGACTCTGACTGCGCCTCCAGCGAGACGTGCATCAACAACTTCTGCATGGACCCCTGCTCCAGCTCGACGGCCTGCGGCACGAACGCCCTCTGCTCCGTGCAGGCGCACGAACGTGTCTGCTCCTGTCGAGAGGGCACTCTGGGCAACCCCTACGTGGAGTGCGTTCGCGAGCTGGACCGCTGCAATGACCAGGGCCTTGTGTCGGTGAACAGCTGCGGCACTGGCCGTCGCTGCGAGTCCTCGTACTGTCGGAAGCAGTGCTTCACCGACGGCGAGTGCTTCGACAATGAGAAGTGCATCGACGGCCTGTGCAGCACCATCTGCACCAATGATGACATCTGCCCGAGGGGGTCTGTCTGCGAGGGCGGCCAGTGCGTCGGCGGCTGTCGCTCCGACGCCGAGTGTCCCTCCACTGACGCCTGCATCAACCGGAAGTGCATGGACGTGTGCTCCAGTCCGACGGCCTGCGGAACGGGCGCCGTCTGCAAGGCGGTCAACCACCAGCCCTTCTGCTCCTGTCCGCTCAAGTACACCGGCAATCCCCGTATTGCCTGCAAGCACATGGAGTGCATCGTCGACGTGGACTGTCCTGCCAACCAGATCTGCCAAAACTACAAGTGCCAAGGAGGCTGTCGGGCGGACAACAACTGCCCGGACGGGGAGAGCTGCATCAGCCTGCAGTGCATCAATCCCTGCATGTTCACCGATGTCTGCGGCGAAGGAGCCCACTGTCAGGCGGTCAGCCACCAGCCGGTGTGCTCCTGTCCAGTCAACTACGAGGGCAACCCGACCATTCGATGCTGGCAGAAGATTCAGGAGGAGATACCATGCTCCAACGATCGAGACTGTTCGTCAGAAAAGTTTTGCCTGCACAACCGATGCATTCAGCGAAGTGAGTGCCAATCGGACAAGGAGTGCGCTGTCGGGCACATTTGCATCCAGGCCAAGTGCTTTGCTGGATGTCGTCGAGACCCTGACTGTCCACTTGATATGTCCTGTCTGGCACAGCAATGCCAAAATCCATGCCGCTTCCGCGGTGCCTGCGGCCTGAACGCCTACTGTCTGCCTTTCGGCCACCAAGCCCGATGCACCTGTCCGCCAAATTTCACCGGAAATCCTGAAGTGGAGTGCCTGGAGCTGCCATCATGCAGCAAAAACAGCGAATGTCCAATTGGCTACGTTTGCCAGAGCGGAAAGTGCCTCGCTGTGAGCGGCTGCGTTTCCGACAATGAATGTCGACCGACGGAGATCTGCGAGAGTGGCCGCTGCAGTGAGGGCTGTCGCAGTAGCAGTGACTGTTCCTTCAAGATGGCTTGCATCAATCACCTCTGCCAGAACCCCTGCTCAATGAAGAACTGTGGCGCCAATGCCAACTGTGCGCCGATCAACCATGAGCCGGTATGCCGTTGTCCAGAGGGCTACTCGGGCAATCCGCTTGTGGGCTGTCAGCTAGAGCAGGAGGAGTGTCACCTCGACAAGGACTGTGGCCTATCAAAGATTTGCGTCTCTAGCCGCTGTCTGGTTAGCTGCCGATCAGACGCCAACTGTCCCTTTGAAAAGACCTGTCTCAACCGAAAGTGTGCCGACCCGTGTACGGTTCCGGGCGCCTGTGGTTTTGGCGCCCTCTGCAAGTCGCTGAACCATAAGGCCGAATGTCAGTGTCCGCCAAACAACATCGGCGATCCGAAGATTCACTGCGAGGAGAATAAGGGCACCCTTGAGGTGGAGTGCACTGTGGACAGTCACTGCGGTCCGGGGAAGGTCTGCGACGCCCACTACTGCGTGCAGGTGGTGAAGCAGTGCCTCTACGACAACGCCTGCAACCCGGGCGACATCTGCGACGAGGGCAAGTGCATCAGCGGCTGTCGCTCCGACAATGACTGCACCTTTGACCGTGCCTGCTACAACAGCAAGTGCATCAACCCCTGCAGCGCCCAGACGCCCTGTGGTCTCAACGCCCAGTGTCAGCCAGTGCTCCATCGACCGCAGTGCCGCTGCCCGCCCAGTTTTGAGGGCAACCCCTTTGACTACTGCAAACCGACCGCCACTCTGCCGCTGCTGCAGTGCACCAAGGACAGCCAGTGTCAGCTGGGACAGATCTGCGAAGAAAATGCCTGCACAGTGGGCTGTCGCTACGATGACACCTGTCCGCACGATATGACCTGTCTGTCGAAGCAGTGCGTCAACCCCTGTCACCACCCGGAGGCCTGCGGCATCAATGCCATCTGCAGTTCGGTTGCTCACCGGCCTCGGTGCTCCTGTCCGCCTGGCTACACCGGCGACGCCAACACCCTCTGCAGCGTCTCCGTGGTGCCCGTCTGTCTGCAGGATATCGACTGCGGAACGGGGCAGATTTGCGAGAACAGCAAGTGCATTGACGCCTGTCGAACCGATGACACCTGCAGCTACACCATGGCCTGCATCAACCAGCGGTGTCAGGACCCGTGCAGCGTCTACCGAGCTTGCGGTCAGAACGCCGTCTGTCGGTCGGAGAACCACCGCGCCCTATGCAGCTGCCCGACCAAGGGCGGCGACCCCTTCACCGCCTGCGACCGCCAGGAGATCATCCAGACCACGGACTGCCAGGCGGACAACGAGTGTCCCTTTGGCCTCATCTGCAACTTCAACTCCTGCGTCGTGGGCTGCCGATCTGATGACCACTGCGTGCCGGACGAGTCCTGCCTCGGCGGACACTGTGTGAACCCCTGTGAGGCATCAACATCAGCCTGTGGTCTGCACGCCGTCTGCTCGGTGAACGCCCACCGTCCAGTGTGCTCCTGTCATTCGGGCTTCATCGGCGACCCGCAGGTGGAGTGCCGGCCGCTGTACGAGGTGATTGAGTGCACGGAAGACTCGCAGTGTGGTCGTCGGCTGATTTGCGAACACTCCAAGTGCGTCATTGGCTGCCGAGACAGCGCCGGCTGCTCGCTGGACGAGTCCTGCATCAATCGCATCTGCCAGAACCCCTGCAGCCTCTTTGGCGTCTGCGGTCGCAATGCCATTTGTCGAGTGGCCGGCAACCACACGGCACTGTGCAGCTGTCCAGTGGGCACCAAGGGCAATCCCAACGTCCTGTGCACGGAGGCGCCGCCGCAGTGTCTTCGCGACAGTGAGTGCATCCTCGGGCAGATTTGCGAGAACACCCAGTGCGTCACCGGGTGTCGTCACGATAACAACTGCCCTGAAGACCGAACCTGCATTCACGGCACCTGTCAGAATCCCTGTCTGCTGCCGAACAGCTGCGGTCCGAATGCCAACTGCCAGCCGTTCAACCACAAGCCTCGATGCGAGTGCATCCACAACTATCGCGGAAACCCATTTGAACTTTGCGAGCCAAGTAAGATTTTTTTGATTGTTTGAAATGAATTTGTAAATTCTAACATGTTTTTTACACCCCAGTTCCCGACGACTACTGCGAACAGGACCAGGTTTGTGCACTGGGCAAAATCTGCGAGAACAACCGCTGCATTGAGGGCTGTCGAAATGACGCCAACTGTCGCTTTGAGGAGTCCTGCCTCAACAAACAGTGCCAGAATCCTTGTCAGCTTTTCGGTGCCTGTGGCTTGAACGCTCTCTGCAAGCCACTCAATCATGATCGCATCTGCACCTGCGTTCCCGGTTTCACTGGTGATCCACGGGTGCAGTGTGAACGCATCCTCCCACCACCTGAGTGCACTTCCGATTCACAGTGTCCACAGGAGCACGTCTGCCAGAGCCAGCGTTGTATCTGTATGTGTTTTGATGGGATTGTTTATTTGGTTATTAATTTTGTCAATTCTTTTTTTAAGATGGCTGTCGATCATCCTTCAACTGTCCCACCGACAAGACCTGCATCAAGGAGAAGTGCGTCAATCCGTGCAGCCAGAGTGGAGCCTGTGGAAAGAACACCCTCTGCACACCATCAAATCACGTCTCGATCTGCAGCTGCCCAAGTGGCTTTAGAGGCGATCCGAATATTGAGTGCAAAGGTTTGTTTTAGTTTTGAAGATTGGCTGCTCTCTAACCTTTGTAATTTCCAGAAATTCCACCTGAATGTCGCTCAGATGATGACTGTGGTTTGGAGAGGATCTGCTTGAAACAGAAGTGTATTGGTAAGAGTTTTTAAAAGGTTTAGTAGGAGCTCATTCAACTAAAAAATCTTTTTTAGCTGGTTGCCGAATGCACAGCAACTGCCCCTTTGATAAGGCCTGCGTCAATGGCCAGTGTCAGAGTCCGTGCAACATTGGCGGAATGTGCGGAGTCAATACGATCTGTCGTGCTGAACGTCATGAGGCACAGTGCTCCTGTCTGGCTGGATACACCGGAGATCCGCTGAAGCAGTGCGTCAAACTGACACTGCAATGCGAGGAGAACAAAGACTGCGGCAATGGTTTCGTTTGCGCAAACAACGTTTGCAAAGGTTTGAAATTGATTTGGTATTTAGTAAACCTAAGTCTAAATACCACTTTAACGTTTTTCAGATATCAACGAGTGTCTTCAGGAGCGAGTCCCCTGTGGTCCTGGCGCCAGTTGTACCAACTTAGAGGGCTGGTTCAAGTGCTCCTGTCCAATGCCACTTGTTGGCGATCCCTACGGGCCATTTGGATGTCGATCGCCGCTGCCCATCTGCTTCCATGACGCCGACTGCAAGTCTGACCAGAAGTGCAATCCAGTCACGCAGGAGTGCTATGGTATGCAATTTAAAAATTAGTTTTTTTCTAATCTAAACCTCAACTTTACTGAAAACCCTTTACAGACATTTGCTCTAAACCTGGCGTTTGCGGCAAGGGTGCCCTCTGTAAGGCTGACAACTACCGTGCTGAATGTCAGTGTCCGAATGGCTATCGAGGCAATCCGCATGTCGAGTGCACTATTCGTAAGTCGATTGAAAATTCAACACAGAAGAAAACTTTAACTCTCTTTCCAATAGGCGACTCATGTGTTAGCGACAATGACTGTCCTGGAAATCTGAAGTGCCTGGGCGAATACTGTGGTTGTCCGAAGCATCTACAGCAGACGTCCACCTTCTGCATTGGTATGATAGATAGTTTTTGTGTGATTTTTAAATTTAACAAAACTTCTTTTCTTTACAGCTCAATCTCTCAACTGCTCTTCCACTCAGCCTTGTCCGGCAAACCAAGAGTGCGTCGTCCTGGCTGGCGTCACCAATCTGCACAGCATCAACTCTGCCTCTGGCATTTGCACCTGCCCACGAGGCTACGCACTGACACTGGACGGAAGCTGCAAGGACATTGACGAATGTGAACTGAACCCAAATCTGTGTGGAGTGGGCGCCACTTGCACCAACCAGGCGGGCGGCTACAAATGCTCCTGTCCATTCGGCGGTGATCCATACGGCGGTGGCGGGTGTGCAGGCGAGTACCGAGAGGGCTGTCTGCAGAATAGCGACTGTGAACTGGACAAAGCCTGCATCGACGGCAAGTGCATCAACGCCTGTCTGGAGAACAGCTGTGGTCAGAATGCCGTCTGCTCGGTGAAGAACCACCAGAAGGAGTGCAACTGTCGACCGCTCTTCTTCGGCGACCCGTACACCATCTGCCGAAAGCCGGTCGGCTGTCTCTCTGATCTGAACTGTCCGGGCAATCTCGTTTGTCTGGCTGACCAGGAGTGCGGTTGTCCGGAGGGACACCAGCGGCAGATGGACTACTGCATTAGTAAGTTTTTTGGTGCATAAAAAATTGGCTTTTTTACAACAATTACTACTTCTCCTCTACAGAAGTGTCCACTGGCTGCTCTGCAACAAAGGCCTGCGCCGGCAATCAGGAGTGCATCTTCACCAAGGGCGGCGGCTTCTGCGTCTGTCCGCGTGGCTTCCGCCTTGCTCCGAATGGCCTGTGCGAGGACGTGGACGAGTGCGAAGAGGCACAGGTGGTCTCCTGCGCCGACAATGCCACCTGCCACAATCTGCTCGGCTCCTATGAGTGTCGGTGCTTTGAGAACTTTGAAGGTGACCCGTATCGAGAGGGCTGCAAACCGGAGCCGCCGCAGCTAAAGGGCTGCCTCCACGACACTGACTGTGCGCTCAACAAGCGATGCGATCTCAACTCGGGCGAGTGCTACGGTAAGGGCTTTCATGGTGACCACTGGACTTCTTACTAAACATGATGTTTCCTCTATAGATCCGTGCGTCGCCACCGGCCCTCTGGAGCACCGCTGCGGCCAGGGCGCCATCTGTTTGACGGAGAACCACCGGTCGGAGTGCTACTGTCCGCCCGGTCACGAGGGCGACCCCTACAAGTTGTGCTTCAAGAAGATCGTCTGCGGCATCGACTACCACTGTCCGGGCAACCTCATCTGCCTGGATGGCAACACCTGTGGCTGTCCGCCGAACTTCTACCGCGAGAACGACTACTGCTTCATCATGTCGCTCAACTGTACGACGAGCAATCCCTGTCCGACCAATGAGGAGTGCGTCTACACTGGCTCACAGCGAGGCTTCTGCGTCTGTCCGCACGGCTACGAGCTGCATCCCAGCGGGGAGTGCATCGACCTGGACGAGTGCCTGCACATGCACTGCGGCTCAGGGGCGCTCTGCAACAACAAACCCGGTGGCTTCGACTGCAGCTGTCCGCCGGGCACCATCGGTGACGCCTATGTTAAGGGCTGCGTCACCATTGACGGCTGCATCTCCACCAGTGACTGTGCCGCCGATCGGGAGTGCGACATTGGCAGCAAGCAGTGCATCAGTAAGTGTTCTAGTTTGTGTGGGTTTGAATTTTTACTAATTACTCATTCCGTCTAGGCCCTTGCTACATCTGTGGACCGCACGCCGAGTGCACCTCTCGAGATCACATTGCCATCTGCACCTGTCCGCCGGGTCGCATTGGCAATCCACTGGACAAACAGGTGGGCTGCTACCTGGAGCCAGAGTTGCCGCAGATTGACGCTCGCACCATTCCACCACCATCAGAGCTATTAGGTTGGTCTTTTTAACCTTACTATTTTTAATCAAACTGGTAATCTAACACACTATTTTCATGCAGTCAAATGTCTGGCCGATGGCGTGCAGGTGACCGTCCAGCTGGACCGTTTTGACGGTCTAATCTACGTGAAGGGGCACAGTCAAGATCCGCAGTGCCGTCGAATGGTGACCAGCGGAGAGGGCGACTACATTGACTTCAAGGTGCTCTTTGGCCACTGTGGCCTGCTGCACGTCGACGGCGAGGCCTCCTTTGTGCTGGTCATTCAGAAGCACCCCAAACTGATTACCTACCGTGCTCGTGCCTACCACATCAAGTGCGTCTACAACACCGGCGAGAAGACCATCACACTGGGCTTCAACGTCAGCATGATCACCACCTCGGGAACAATTGCCAACACCGGTCCTCCGCCGACCTGCATCATGTCCATCTGCACGCTGGATGGAAAGGAGATCAGCAGCGCCGAAATTGGCGACGACCTCATCCTCAAGGTGGACGTCCAGCCGGACTTTATCTACGGCGGCTTTGCTCGCAGTTGCATCGCCAAAACAATGGAAGAGGAGGGTGAGTTCAGCTACGAGGTGACAGACGAGAACGGCTGCTCCACTGACCCGAGCATCTTCGGCAACTGGGAGTACGACCCGCATAAGAAGTCGCTGATGGCGCGCTTCAACGCCTTCAAGTTCCCCTCGAGCAACAATCTGCGCTTCCAGTGCAACATTCGCGTCTGCTTTGGCTCCTGTCCGCCGGTCAACTGTGACGGCGTGGACGCCTACGGCCGCAGACGCCGCAGGAGGCGGCAGATTGACACCATCAACGAGGAGGACTTTGTGCTGACAGACTCCTTCAAAGAGGGAGCTCTGCGCGAGGAGATCATGGTGCAGTCGAACGCTATACTCACCTTTGAAAAGCGTGAGGCGCAACCGTCGCAGAATCTGCTCGACAACTCCGTCAAGATTGAGGACATTGAACACGTCTGCCTGCCCAAGCTGGGCCTCATCATCAGCATGATCCTCACGACGCTGCTCGCCCTGGTCGCCGTGGCCGTGGCCATCTCCTGTTGGCTGATGGCCTACCGGCGACGGCCAAAGGGCGTCGGCCCACTGCCCCACCCGCCTGACTTTCCCAATCCGCTGTACACGACGCCGGAGCCGATGGCGGAACCGCTGCCTGACTACTACAGTCCCTCGCAGCGGCACATGTAAAGCACACTCTCTTTTTTTCTTTCTTTAATTTTTGGTTCGGCCTTCTCTTTCTTTTAAACATTTTTCGTAACCCTTCATCACTGCAATATGGTAACCAAACAAGTGCCGGTGTGATAACGGCTCAAACTTGGCCAGGTTTCCGGGCGAATACTGCAAATACTGTGCTTTTCCTTCTTCTCTTCTCTCTATTTATCTCTTCTTTTTGCAAATGGCCCTGTGCCAAATGACCCACTCACTGACTCACTCACACACACACATTGTATGATACTGAATGCCATTTACCAACTTCAGCAGCACTAGTATTTGTTCGGCAACCTGGCTGACTTTGAACCACGGTAACCACTTTTTTAATTGTCCGCTTTTTCCCTTCATTTACTTCCTTCTCCTTCTCATTCTATAGTCTATTTTTGTTGCACACTTCACATAGATTTATAATTGACTGTGTGTTCGTTTCTTTCTTCTATTTTTCTCTCTGGAATCCCCTTCACTTTCTTCTTTTTTTCTCTCATCTGAAGACAAGTGTGCAACCCAAGGAAGCAATATTCGATTGTCGTCACAAGGCAGCTATGTGTGATTTGTGATTGCTAATCGTCCTCCTTAACCGCCAACTTTTTCTCATTTCTTTCACCACTAAACCCAATTTTCTCATCAAATGGCTTCGATATATTTTTTGGCAGCTACTTCACTTTTAGTTTCATTCATTTTCTCTCTGATTTAAATGGCATTCACAGAGTGTATCATTGATGTCTTAATGTAAAAAACAAACCTATTTATTGTAAACTTTTTTGTTAATAAAAATACCTAATCTTTGTAAATTTTTAGACGTTTCTGGTACTTTGAAAACATTGAATATCAATTTATTTTTAGAACTTTGTAATGAGTCAACTTGGAAAAAGCTCTAAAATGATTCACCACAAGAGAGGTTATTAGTTTCAATAAGAACTGAGAGGCAGCTCACTAGTCAATCTCAGTGTGATCTTGTAACCAGCTCTGCGCATTATCTTCTAGTTTTTTTGCAGCAACACAGCACCTGTTTATTACCTTCCATTGCCAATGGCCAAAGACTCAGCGGCGGAGAAAGACACTGCCGATGAGGGGAAGAAGTGCCCTCCCGGACCGAGCAAGTGCACCGTCACCAAAGATGTGCCAGCTAAAGTAGCCGGCGGTGAAAGCGGCAGCAAGACCAAAAATGGCTCAAAGACAAAGATGGTCTCGGGTGGAAAGTCCTCTTCAAAGAAGAAGAAGAAGAGCGTTTCGCCGGCTGATCATCAGCCCACACGAAAGGGCTCCAAGGAGAAGCCAGGAGGAGTGGTGCTAGATGCTCTTGTCGGCGGTGGGGAGAGTGGCCACAAGAAGAAGGACAAGAAGAGCTCTTCGCACAGCAAGAAAAAGAAACGTCATTCCTCTTCTGCTTCAGGTCGCCACCATGGCCACCACCGCTCAGGCAGTGGCTCCGCCCATCCACACCCTCGTGTTTTCATTAATGTGGAGCGAATGCAAATCATTCAGCCTGTGGTGGCCAAGGCCATTCCCGTTCCTGACAGTGCTGGTGGTGGTGGTGGTGGTGGTGGTGGGGGAGGAGGAGGCCAGCCACCTCCTGCTGCGCCTTCAGGAGCTCCTTCTTCGCCGCCTGTGCCGAGCACTGCTCCCAAGTCGCCTCCGCCACCGCCACCGGGGTCGAAGGCGCCGATGAAATCGGGGGATGATGTTCCGCCGCCCTCCAAGGCCCCTGGTTCGCCGCCACCAAAAACTACTCTTGACTGAAGCACTTCAGAGGGCTGCTATACTTGCAACAGCAAGAAAGCAACCTCTTTTTAAGAGCCTAGCCTTTGTCTTTGGCTCACTGCAAAAGATCACTGCACGGCCATTTTATTAATCTTATAACTTGTTTACCATTAGGCCGTTGCATTTAGCTCATTAAACAACAACAACTTTGATTTGTTTTACAATGATCATTTTGTTTCTGATATCTGACTCATACTCTGATTCATACAGTGATTGCCCAAATGTACATTTTAGCTCAAAAATATAATTTGCTTTTATAAATGCAGTAAGTTAACAGTCATAATGAAACTAAAATTTGTAGTGAAAATGTTTGTCTTCAGATGAGTTTTTGTTTTTCTCCTCTTTTCCTCTTTTTTAGTTTAAGATTTCAGAAAAAAAGTACAAAAGTTACAATGTTAAAGAGAAAGAATACACTTATTTTTTACAAAACATTTACTTAATGTGGTTTTTCTTAAAAGCACTTTAATAAAATGAAATGAATAATGTGTTATGTGGCACTGTTGTGTTTGCAAAAAAATGAAAAAATTGAGGTGTAATGGAAGTGTGCCTTCATCTGATGACACTGTGTGCCCTTTAGTGTGTTTTGCCCTTGTTGAGGATCCACTCGTGCTGCAGCACATCAGCCATGGTCGGACGGTCCTTCTCATTGGGGTTGAACATGAGCTCCATTAGGTTTCGAACTGACTCAGTGTTTGGACCAAGAAAACGAGAGCGAATAAAGGAGGGGTAATCCACCTGCTCCTTGTACAGCTTCTTTACGTCCTGAAAGTGAAACGGGAAGCGGTTGTTGAGCATCGCGTATACCACTACAGACATCGCCCACACATCCGCCTTCCGAAAGGAGTGAAAACAGAAAGAGTAGTTAATAAAAAACCAGTTAACAAGAAAAGCGAACCTTGAAAGGATTGTAGGGCTTCTTTGCCACCAGTTGAGGCTGAAGAGTGATTGCAAGTCATTAGCTGCCAAGATTATGAGTAATTATAAAGATTACCGAATAGTAGGGCACTGTGCCGCAGTAAGTTTCGGAGACGGCCTCGTACACGTCAGCATTCTCGTCGGTGATCAGGTTAGCAAAACTGTTTTGAATAAAATAATATTTAAAAAAAGAAATTACGTGTCACCCGGTAGTTGACGTACCCGAAATCCGCCAGTTTGACTTGGTTCTCTTCATTCAGCAGAATGTTGTCCTAAGAAAAAAGGCTTTTCAATATTTGAAGACAATTTTTGGGCACTAACCAGTTTGATATCGCGGTGAGCCATGCGGGCCTAGGAAATGTTGTTAATGAAAATTGCTAAAAACAACTGTTTCCTTACCTCAGTGTGCAGATAGTGGACAGCCTCAGAGGTTTGGGTGAACCAGAGACAGGCAAGCTCCTCCTTGAGACACTTGTGCTTCTTTACGTAGCCAGAGAGATCACCATTGCCAGCTAGAAATTGTAAGAAATCAAAGCAAAATATGAAAAAAGTCAGTCAAAAGAGAAAAGATAAAAAGATAGAGGGAAGAGACCAAATTCCATGAAAATAAAAATTTTCTTGCTCATCTTGAAGATGTCATAGACGCGAACAGTGTGAGGGTGCTTCACCTCCATCATGGCTGCCAGCTCGCGGGGAAGAAACTTGTCGACGAGCTTCTTTGGCATCTTCGTCAGGTCCATCACCTTGACAGCGCACACCTGATTGTCACGCTTGAAGTTGACTGCCTTGTACACCTGTCCAAAAGCGCCCTGGCCCAGCTTGCTCTGAAGCTGGTAGCCCTTCTTCTTGAACACCGCCTTCGACTTGTCATCAATGTCGGCAAACTCATCCTTTTTTTGAGTTGACGACATGCTGGAAGGGTTTGGGATTTGTAAAGTTGCCGAGGAAGAATACTTTAAAGAGAAAGAGAGAGGGGGCAATGCAATGACGAGAGAGAAAAAAGTTGTAAAGCGCTTGGTGCACTGTGCATCGTCACTAAACAGGCAAAAAATCGAACTTTGTAAAAAATAACGATTTTGTCAACTCACAATAAAAACACTTCATCAAAAGTCTCACTTGGTCATCAATTTTCAACCCATTGCAGACTTTCTGATTGACCATGTCAGCTCCAACACCACCAGTCGATGGGTGGCCGTCAAAGAAGCAGCCAGAGAAAGATGAGAAGATAAAAGAGGGCAGTAATGCAAAAACCAGTGAGGTGGCGAGCACTTCCTCAAACGGTGCCGGAAAGATGATCAAGGCAACGGAAAGCGAGCCAAGCATTGGCGAGTGCGAGGACGAACTGTACGCAGAGGCGGTCCGCGAAGAGCAAGAGCTAGTCTTTCACAAGTTTTCAAAGACAAACACTCCGTCCAACTCGAACACTTCAACTGAGCCAAGCATCAAAAGCATCTCCAGTGACACTCAGTCGATTCGCATTGATCCGGTGGAGGGCAGCGGCCACGAAGGTCGTATTTTTGTCAATTTGTGCGATGACACTAGTCCGGTGCTGCCGGAAATGACGCGCCCCAAAAGCGTGATCCACATCACCGGCATTCCTGCTTCCAGTGCCATGTTTCAACCTGGTGAAAATCCCTCTTCAAGCAGCGTCCAAACACAGAACTCAGTCGAGGACATGCTGCAGCTGTACGTCGGTCTGGTGAACGAGGACGACGAGAGCAGCTACGCGAACGCCGTTCTCCAGCTTCTCTCCAGCTGGAAAACACTTCAGCTGTGCGTGAACTCGTGCAAGGAAGACGTTCCCTCGACAGTCAGTCCCTCGATGCACCGGTCTCTGGACGCCATCTTCAGGGAGATGGGCAGTGTCGGGGATAACTTTGCCAACGGCAAGGTTAAAGTCGTCCAGACGAAGAAGTTTCTCTCGGAGTTTCGCACCATTGCCGCTCGATCCGCTGGCCGAGCCGTGTTCACAGCAGGAAAGGAGCACTGTGCCATTGACTTTATTTGCACCGTTCTTCAGACGCTGCACAGTGAGGTGAACAAGGCGACCCGTTTGAAGAAGGAGAGTGCACAGCCAGCTCAGTTTCAGCCAGTGGAAAGCATCACCTCGGCCGATGAAGCCTGGCAACAGCAGGTGGACACTAAGGACAACAGCTACCTCTTTCTTCTGGTCAATTCGCAGCTTCAGTCCACTGTGAACTGTCTGACTTGTGGTGGTGTGAACAGCATCAGCTGGAGTACATCTTGGATTCTTAATGTTCCAATGCCGCCGCCAGAACTGGCTGAGAAGGAGGAGAAGAAGGTGTTGAAGCTAAAAGACTGCATTCAGCATTACTTTGCTGAAAAGGTGAGTTGTGCTCAATTTGCAGGTTTACAGTTCACTAATCAACATTTGGTGTTTGTTTACTATCTACTCAAAGCGACTAAGCCAGCAAGAGAACGCAGCTACTAAGTGCAAGAAGTGCTCACCGGCCAATCAGCCAGCTACCAAGAAGCTGACCGTCACTCGAGCTCCCGCTAATCTGCTCATTCATCTCGACCGTTCGGGTAAGGACGGCAATAAACAGGCCGACCGCCGTCCAGTTCTCATTGAGCCACAGATTAAGTTCGGTGGCGAAACGTACAATCTACTCAACGCCGTTGTGCTGCAAAAAGAGCGCGGTCACTACGTTGCACTGCATGCTCAGCACTACCTGAAGTGGGTCCTCTTCGATGACCACTCAGTGACGGTCATTCCCAGTGGCCTTAGTTCTCCTACTGCTGGCAGTGCTCAGGACATGATGAGCACCCAGGCCTATCTGATGCTGTACAAGGTTCAGCGCGGCAACTGTAAAGTGTTCTACGGCCCGTAAACCATCGAAGCCTTTCTGGCCACTGCTTTTGGCAATTGTAAGTTTTTAATTGATTACTAAAACGCATTTTTGAGAAACTTTGAGTTTAACAGTTTATTTTATTATGAAAATTAAAAGAGAACACAGGAACAGTTAAGTAATTATCATTATTACAAGATTAATCAAAGTTAATCATCTTATTTCTTGACGAACTCAATGGGAATGGTGCGCTCCTTGTTCTCCTCCACCTGGGGCACTTTCAGCGGGGCCTCCATCTTGAGGTAGCCCTGTTTGTCCAGCTGGCACTTGAGCTCCTCCGACTTGACGTTCTCCGGGACGGTGAAGTGCTGCACGTACTCGCGGTACACGTATCGGCCGTCCTCTTCCTTCTTCTCGCGCTTGCCGGTGATCTGCAGCGAGTCCTTGTCCATCTTCACCGAGATCTCCGACGGGTCAAAGTTGCGCATGTCCAGCGACAGCTGATACTTGTTGTCCTTGATGGTGGGCATCGCCAGCTGCTGACCGATGTTGCCAAAGGTGGACAGCGATCCGCCACGGGGCATCAGGTAGTCCAGCGGGTAGACGAGAAAGTCGTCGTTGTCCAGGGCGTCCATCAGCGAGCGAGTGAATCGAGGCAGAGAGAGCATTTTCGCGGTAGTTGAGAGAATTCGAAGTTGAGAGTAAGAGAGAGTTGAGAGTAGTTGAGAGTTGAGATCGTTTGATCGCTTTAGCGCTTTGAGTGCTTCAGTGCAATGCCGCCGTTGCAGTCGCGCCTCTCTTTTATACTGCATGCGGCTAATTGCAGGCACTGCCGAGACTGCTCGCTACTGTTCTCGTACTTTCCTGCACCATCTATCCTCCTCCTGCAACATCTCGCCAAGACAGGCCTTGCTGTACGGCAGAAAACCGAATCTAAACTCATCAGCACTGCACGGTGAACAGTTTAGAGAACGCTGCAGTGTTGAACAGTGTCCAATTCAGACCGAATTAGTGCACCAGTTCAGTGCGTTATTAGCGCTTCACCAGACTTTTCTCGTTCTTTCGCCCTGCATCTCGGTTGCAGTAGGCAGATCACGTAACAAACATTGTTTGCAACTGCGATATCTAAACATTTACATTGCAAACAAAAAATGCACCTACGAAACTTCTACACTTTTCTAGACTTTCTAAGGATTTACAAGAAACGCTTTTATCATGTTTTTGCACAACCAAAAGGAAATACATTATTTTGCGCAGAAAATAAATGAATTTGCGAAAAAACAAGATCTGAACAAGAAGGATACATCTATATTTTCTGAGCAAAAAGGATTAAAAGTGAATAAAACAGCAATTGTATGTGCTTGCGAGCTCCAGCTATCACTTTTCAGCTTTGACTGGAACCGCCCGACATTGAGCCACCACCTCCTCCTCCTCCTCCTCCTGACATTGAACCCCCGCTGCCAGACATTGATCCTCCTCCACTGCTGCTCGAGCCACCAGCAAGGCTGGAGCCACCTGAAACTGAGCCTCCCGCTTGAGACGATGCTCCATCGATTGACCCACCGCCACTGCCGGACATTGATGCTCCTCCTCCTCCGCTCATGGAGCCACCGCTCATTGATCCTGCTTTGGAGCCTCCAGCCAGAGACCCGCCGGTCATGGAACCACCAGAAGTAGATCCGCCAGCCATTGATCCTCCGCTCATAGAGCCGCCGGTTTTCGAGCCTCCGGCCATAGATCCACCGGACATAGAACCTCCAGCTTTGGAACCGCCAGACATTGATCCACCAGTCGAAGATCCGCCGGCCATTGATCCTCCACTCATAGAGCCACCGGTTTTAGATCCGCCTGCCATAGATCCACCGGTCACAGAACCTCCAGTTTTGGAGCCACCGGCCATTGATCCGCCGGACATCGATCCACCAGAAGTAGATCCACCGGTTTTAGAACCACCTGCCATGGAGCCACCGGCCATTGATCCGCCAGTCTTTGATCCCCCGGCCATTGAACCTCCAGCCATGGACCCACCGGACATCGATCTGCCAGTTTTGGATCCTCCGGCCATTGAGCCTCCAGTCATTGATCCGCCGGACATCGATCCGCCAGTCTTTGATCCTCCGGCCATTGAACCTCCAGCCATAGATCCGCCGGACATCGATCCACCAGAAGTAGATCCACCGGATTTAGAACCACCAGCCATGGAGCCACCGGCCATTGAAGACTGATTGGTGGAAGCACCGCCTTGACCGCCTTCCTGGACTACCGTGAACCCTGGAGTGCTCGGCTCTGCTGTCAAATTCTCCGGAGGTGCTGCAGAGTTGCTGCTGGCACCGGCGGCGGGGGAGGAGGTCGAAGTGGGCGAAGTCGAGTCTGCGTTCACAGCGATCATAACGTGGGCCGTTGAGATGATGACCATCGTGTCGAGTTCATCATTGGCGTGTGAGATGACGATCGTCTCGGCGATGAAGGGACTGAAAGCTGACGCATTGAAGCCGGCCAACTTCTCCGGGTTTGTGTATAGACGCGAGTCACGGTTCTTCGACTTGTACTTGATGTTGGCCCTGCTTGGAGTGGCCGCTGACATGGCAATTTAGAAGGCGAAAACAATGGTTAAACATGCTGTGTTGAGTAAGTGAGAGTAGGAAGTGAGGAGTACTTACGCACTTTCGAGTCGGATCGAGGGTTGCCTCGAAGGCTGCTGCCAGTGGAGGCCGCCGAAGTGGGTCTCTTGACCTTGGCCAGCGCCAGATTGCCGGTTTTACTGCCTCCTGACTTGATCTTTACCTTCTCCAGCGTCTTCACCATGGGACTTGAGGAGGTGGAGGAAGCACTGGCACTGGCGCCGCCGGCCGACATGCTGCCACCAGCTCCAGACATTGAGCTGCCTCCGGCTGAGCTGCCACTGCTACCACCGCCCACTGAAGCGCCGCCCGCAGAGGCTCCACTCATCGACCCGCCTCCGCCCACCTTGGAGCCGCCGGACTTTGAGCCGCCGCCAAAGGAGTGCCCACTAGCACCACCACCACCACTCGTGCTACCAGCGCCCAGTGATTTGGCCTTTTTAACCTTCAGCGACTTGGACGACTTTAGATGCGACATTTTCGACTTGCTCTTCATCTTTAGTTTGCTCGACTTTCCCGATTTGTTGCTGCTCGACTTCTGACTTCTGCCACCGAGAGACTTGCCTGTCTTCGACATTGAGCCACCACTGCTGCTGCTGCTGCTGCTGCTACCACCACCACCGATGCTTTTTCCGCCCTTGGAAAGTGACTTGCCAGCCTTGGAACTGGAGGATTTGCCGCCACTGCTGCCTCCACCGATGCTCTTTCCGGCACTCTTCATCATAGAGGACTTGCCAGACTTGGAGCTGGATGACTTGCCCCCGGACGAGCCACCAGACATTGAAGAGCCTGGAGACCCGGTAGAGCAATTCTTCAGTAAAAGTGTAACCTAAATTGAGGTTACTCACCTTTTGACTGGCTACCTCCACTTTGCCCGTCCATTGGAAGCAAGTTTTTGTTAACGAAACTCTGCCGAATGTAGATCAAATCAATTGGCAGACAAGACAGATTGGATTTTGTGAAGTTTCTGAAGATGCGTGTAAGATGCAAAAACAATGAGGAATGTAGTGAGTAATCTATCATTGATAAGGACAAATGTAAGCGTTTTCTTACTACATTTCGAATATCAAACAATGTTGACGATTCATTAAGCACATTTTCTAGTTCCATGACGTGTTTTAGAACATATCAAACCCATTATTTAAACAGTGGCTCGACGTGGCTTTATGTTACTCTTTGTTAGCTTGCTGTCGGGTCCTTATCTCACTCTCCCCTTTAAACCTTATGGATTCAGGTTAGTCATCATCACTCTAACTGATTACTCATTTATCCTTTTTCAATTCTAGCTCCCTATCTAGAAGACTTTGAGTCCCTCAAACTGCTACTGAAATACGAGCAGCAAAACTTTTACGAACTGAAGGACGAGTGTCTGCGAAAGGGCGTCCTCTTCGAGGATGACCTCTTTGAGCCCAATCTGGCGGCCTTCTACTTGCCTAGAGAGCTGCCACGTCAGCAGAACTCAGTTGATTCACGAAGTCCCTCACGAACCATCGAGTGGCTCCGACCGGGACAGATAGTGGCAGAGCCGAATGAGCCGCACTTTTTGCACGTCAGCAAGTCCTACCCAGTGGTAAAAGGCCATCATCGCCACAGTGAGGGCAGCTCCAAGTCTCCAAGAGCTGGCGCCTCTGGAGCAGCCTTCACCTCCTCTGCAAGTGGTGGCGGCTGTTCAGCCACCGTGGACTTCAGAGCGCAGATCAACGTAGTGCACGGTCGCTGTGGCTGCTCCAACTTCACCTCTGCCTTGAGCAGCCTGTACTGGAAGGGCGGGGACAGCTTCCGCCGGGTGGTGCCCGACGAGCAGACCTTCGAGGCGGGCGACTACGCGGGCATCTTCCACTTTCGCCTGTGGCAGTACGGCAAGTGGTACGACATTGTCGTCGACGACCGCCTGCCGACGCTCAACGGAAAGCTCTTCTGCGTGCACGGCAAGGACGGCGAGTTCTGGCCAAGTCTGCTGGAGAAGGCCTTCGCCAAGCTGAACGGCTGCTACCAGTCGCTGCACGGCGGCACCGTCAGCGAGTACCTGGAGGACCTGACCGGCCACCTCTGCGAAAGCATCAGCGCCGACATGCCCGCGACGCAGCTCACCGAGGGCCTCTTTCCGCTGCTGCAGCACTCGCTGAACACTGACGCCCACGTGGTGGTGCGCATCGCCGAGGAGAGGAGCGGAGGACTGGGGCGAGGAGGGGGCAACTCCGCCAAGGAGGAGGGGGCCACTCCGGGCGCGGGAAAGCGAGGCAGAAAGGGCGCCCGAAGTCGCTCCCTGCACGCCTGCAATAAGCAGCAGCTGAAGTGCGGTCTCATCAAGAATCAGTCGTACGTCGTCCTGGGGGTGAAGCTGCTGGACCACGGCGGACCGGAGAAGGCGGTGCACCTCATAAAGCTGTGCAATCCGTGGAAGGTAAGTAAGAAGAAACTGTTTATCTTCTGTTCTTTTGTTTACCTCATTTACATCCTCCCTCAGCGCCTGAACCAGCTGATCTTCGTCACAAAGCAGTGCGACAATTTCGACACTAGTAGTGGCTCCAGCATGGGCGGCATTAGCAGCGGCAGTGGCAGTAGTGGCGGCTCCTCCGGCACCACCGTACTGAACGATGGCAAGTGGGCGGGCAGTTGGAGTGAGCACAGTCAGGAGTGGATCACTCTCTCCGATGAGGTGAAGGCACAGTACGACCTGACGCTCGACAGTGACAGTCACTTTTGGATGCCCATTGAGAGCTTTGTCGAGGTAATCGTGGCTGGCTGGATTAGGCTCTGATTTCTCCTTTCTGTAGTAACACTCCTCCTCCACATATTCAGTTATTCACTAACGTGGAGATTGTCCACTGTCAGCAGACAATCAGCAACAGCTCCTTTGGCAGTGTCAAGCAGTGCAAGGGCCACTGGCACAGCTGCACCTTCAATGGCTACTGGATCAGCGGCATCTCCGCCGGTGGCTGCTTCAACGAGGAGACTTTTCACCTGAACCCTGCCTATCTGCTGCCGCTGCACAGTCCTGAGACGAAGCAGAAGCAGGTGAAGGAGGTAGATGACACCAAGTCGGTGATTGAGGGCAGTGGAGTCCCCAAAGAGGGCATGGGCAATGCGCCCACTCCAACGCACACTGTCATCATCGGTCTAATGCAGAAGTTTCGCAACTCAAAGCGCACAAAGGGCTTGCACGATCTGTCCATTGGCTTTCACCTGTTCAAATTGGAGGAGGAGGACATTCGCTTCATTGAGGAGGTACTTTATGATGACGAAGACCAAGGGGCGGACATGAGCGGCGGCGGCAAGTCAGGCAGCAAGCTAGAGCGTCGCAGCAAGGTGCGCCTGAAGATGGCTCCAGAGTACTTCAAAACACGAAAGGGAGAACACCCGATCAAGTCGTTCACAAACGTCCGCGAAGTGACGATGCGACTGGCACTGCCTGAGGGCGGCTCCTATCTGGTCATTCCCTCGACCTTTGGCGCCAACTGTGATGGCAACTTTCTTCTGCGACTGTACAGTGAGCTGCCCTTCCGTCTGCGCGAGAAGGAAGTCGCCCTGCTGATGAGCGCCGCCAAAAGTAGTAGTGGAAGTCAGGAATCGCTGAACTCTCGCAAAGACAGTGCAGTGAGGATCAGTCAAAACTACTACGCAGAGCGAATGTTCTCACGCCCATTTGACAAGATAGCCAGTAAGTTCTTGTGTGTGGTGTGCTTGCCAGTGAACTGTGAGATAAACTCTTCCCTTCCCTGTCAGTTCAAAACGAGAACGTCGACGTAGAGCACCTGGAGGTGCTGCTCAAGTCCATCACCACGCTCAGTCGGAACTACTTTAGTCTGGAGCAGTGCCAGACTCTGCTGGCCCTCTACGACCTCGACTACAAGGGCAGCCTTTCCGATGGACAGACGAAGCTGCTGGCCATCGACTTGGATGAAAGCTACAGTCTCTTTTTGCGTTACGACAAAACGGCCAGCCGCTCTATCAGCGGCTCTGAGCTGAAGGCAGCCCTCGCCGAGGCTGGCATCATGGTCAGCCAGGCGATAGTTGAAATACTGGTGAACCGTTTTGGCAACACTAAAAAGATCGTTGTCAACGGGGTGCCCATTCGGGAGCTCAAGTTTCCCAGCTTTGCCATCTGCCTGCTGAAGCTGCGCAAGGCCATCATCTACTGGGACCTGAAGCATCGCAGCAGCAATCCACAGTCAGTAGCCGCTCCTCAAGTGCCCCGCTCCTCCTCCTCAACCTCAGCCGGCGGTGCTGTCTTCTCTGGTAGCGACAATTCCAATGGTAATTCCTTCTCAGCGAGCAGTCCCGTAAACTGCAAGTGCTTCACACTGCATTTTACACTGGCTGAGTTCATTCGCCAGATCATCTACTCCTAACTTACTAACCAGTAGCCAATCAACACAACACACTTTTTTCATTTGTAATCTGCCGTGCTTTAGAACGAAATGTTTACAAAGAATATTCAGATTTAATTATTAAAAGCAATCTGTTAAAAACTTGCTAAAAATAACAAAGTTACGTTACAAATCTTTTAAAAAACGAGTTTTTGCTTTTCTCTATTGTCTTAGATGGTGTAGTTTTTAGAGCTGCAAATGCTTAGAACCAAAAATATTCGAGAAAGGAGAAGTGAAGCAAAGACATCACGACGGTGAAAATGATCAGCAGGGTGAGTGTTGCCAATTGATAGCCATCGACGTTAGTTTGTAAAACAATGCACAAGCTAAGACACAGCGTGATGAGCAGCCGAGTAGAATAGAATGGAATAACAATATCATTACCATTATCTACATAAATCTTTCATTTTCTCCCCCTTACAGCGGAACAAGCCCTGCAAGGCCACAGCAGCATGTCTTGTGCCGCTGTAAATGAATGAATGAAGTGTGAGCCCAGTGCACGCGTGCTCCGGTGGTAATTGCAATTTGATCGGGCCATGTCTAATTAGTGCACTTGCAACTTGTTCACTGCTCTATTCATTAGCAGCCAAAACGGCAGCAACGGTGATGGTGGGCAAGTGATGGTCGGATGTGGTGGCTGCAGACCTGCCAGCTGACCAAAAATAGCTGGCAACAATATTAGGAGTTTACTTCTGCTATCAAAACCAAGCAACTCTTGTTGTTGCCACTGCCAACGCCCAAAATATCAATATTATATATCATAATGAACATCTCCTACATTTTAGTAGTAGTAGTAACTGTAGTAGCATTAACAAGTCTTGGCAGGCAAAAAAATGGAAAGACGAGAAAACGAAACGAAAAAGAAGACTGCTACCGCCAATTGGGATACCGACAAATGATTGCAATTAGGAGCTGGAGGCTTCCATTCGTCTGCCCGTCCATCCATCTCTCCAATGTAGCCGTCCGCTGACGGCGTCGGTGTCAGAAGGAGAGATGCTGTAGGCAAATCAGAGCTGCTGTCTTTCAATTCATGAGGCCACTCTTCTTCAATCACTGATGCGCACACCGCTGGCTGGCTGCTGTCGCAACATCACAATGCTGCTGCTGCGAGCGGAGGAAAAGGAACATGCCATCGAAGAACAAGTGCCACTCACTGAATGAAAACGAGCACTGGTTTCATTTTAGTATATTTCATTTTATTTCCTTTCATTTCATTTCTCCTCATCTCATCTTATTTCAATACCTCGCAATAATGACACATTGTGAGCAGAGCAACCCGCAGAATGACGGTGGAGTGATCACCTGAGCTCCACTTAAAAGGACCATAATTTGGTGCTCTTCAAGAAGATGAAGGTGGAGGAAGGTGGTCGCGCACTGTCAACGAGCAGACAGCCGAAATGGCCGTATTTATAGCGCAAACAAAATAGTGCACCCCTTTTAATGATATCCTCCTGACCAGAACTACAAGCACCACTAGGGCACTTCACTTCTCCTCTTTCTTCAATGACAAGCACTTGCAGTTGGTTAGTCGCTCTACGGTTCTGATGCAATTGGCTGTGCGCGCGCTTCAAATTGAATTATCTGCTAGAGACTGCTGCCGAGCGGAATAAAGGAAACAAGGAACAAGGGGGCACAGTGCACGAAACCGGCCCATTACCAGGCTCACAAAAAGCAACAACAGCAGTCGGCAACAATTGCCCAAGCAGGGACTCAACCGCTGCAAATTAGCGATAAACAGGCTGCCCAGCAGTAGGTGAAATTAAATAGAAATGAAAATGATAAAGTATATTGAGCTAAAACGGCAGCAGCAGCAGCAACAACAGTGCATTGATACACTTGATTTGCTGATGATTGAAAAAGAAGACGAAAAAGAAGTAGGAAAAGAAGGAAAGAAAAGGAAAAGCAACGATGCAGCGACACAAAGATGCAGAGATCGGTGGCATCGGAAGAAAGGGAGGGGAAGAGGACATAAAGAGCGACAAATAGAAAAAACCACCGAGCAATAGTGGTGGTAGTGTTGGCGGTGGTGATGGTGATCACTTCTTCAATTGAACAACTTGGTGTACAAGAGAGGACATCCCCCGCTTCTGTGGCACACACAATGTGCAACAAGTGCTAAAGCCAAAGCAGCGCAGCCAAAGTGCACTTTTTCTTTGCAGCAAACAATTGACGCTGCCGCTGCTTAATCGACCACTCGCCGACGCTGAACGCGATGATTTACTCATTGGCACAAAAGAATGTCTGCAGACCGATCGATTGGCGCAGCAATAGCACTGCACACCGTCGTCCCTACACTGAAAGACAGTGTCCGATCAGTAGAAGACTCTTTCTCCTTTCTTCTCTACGGTTATAAATAGAGACGACAGGCAGACTGACTGACTGACTCCTAGAGTCAGCACAGGCTGGCAATAATTCAATAATAGATAGCAATCTATGCGCATAATTAATATTGTTCGGAAATGGGATGTGGGGGAGAATTCGATCGGAAAAAAACGAACACCTAGCGGGAAGACAAGACAAGGCCTTAGTGTAGTAGAGAAAGAGAAAACAAATGGAAATGCATTGAGCCGGCAGCAGTGGCCTGCACCCACAACACACACAAACACACCGAGTAGCAATTCTCCACTATGGAGCATTTCACTTTCTAATTGGCCGCTTATCGATGGGTGATAAGAATCAGTTCATATTCATAATGAGATTTTGAGTACCTTTGCCATAGAGTATACCGTTTCACTCTTGATATGGCTTCCAGGGCAGGGAAACAGAAATTAGTGCGCAGAGGGCAATTATTAATCACTGGCTATCAGCTTTTGCCTCTTTCTCTCTCACAAAACGACTGTTTTCCACAGAGACTGACACAAATGGCCGCCTGAAGGGGAATTCGATCATGATAGCATTGGAGGGAAACCAAAGCTTTCGAAGCTGACCGTTATCTGAGAAAGAGGGGTAAAGCTGAGCTGAGCTGACCAGCGCACCTGACGAGGGCAAATTATGAAATTGGCCTGCCTGCAGGTAGTAATAGTAGTTGCCGCCGGTGCTGATGCCTCTCACTTTGGGGGCCATCTTTCGAGCAGCAACATCAGCATCGCCAGCACCACGATGGCGACGACTAATCGGATATCAGCTGTGAGTTGCGATGGTGTGTGGTTGCAAGTGCAAGTGATGCGGCTGATGTTGTTGTTGATGCGGCTTCATCTCCCTCTCTCTATCTATCTCCTTTTTGAAGGAAAATTTTGTTCTGTGTGCACACAAAGTCGTAGCATCGCTAATCGCACTGCAGTAGGTTTATTAACCGCTGGTAATAGCAATCATAATAGTGATTGGCTACAGATGTGAGAGAGAGGAGAAGGGGACGCTAGGTGAGCATCGAATCGATCGCACAGCAGGGAAAGGGCTTTCAATTATTGTGCACACTCGCTACACCGACTAATAGTTGTGTCCAGCAAAAGGGGAGGAGGAGGAGGTGGTGGTGGTGGTGGTGGTAGTAGTGATGGTAAAAACAAGAGAATAAAGAAAGAGTGTAGCTGAAAATTAAAGTTACTGAAAGAAAGACACAGAGTCGGTAGGTCGGTCGGTTCGATGGATGAAAGTTTCAATCAGTGGCTCTGGCAGCAGCAGCAGGAGCATCATCAGCAGGCAGGGAGAGAGAGATATTTTTGGATTCAAATCACGAAAATCGTGAATTTCGATTAATGAAAAGTGAAGACGAGCTAGGAGTCGCAGAGTACGCTCACTTGCTGACTAGCTGGATGAACGCTAAGATTAGCACTGCTGCTATAGCTGGCAAAGTGCCAATGAACGAATGTGTGTGTGTGTGTGTGTGTCTTTTTGCAGGCTGTCAAACTGTGTCAGTCATAAATCGAACATGACAACACCGTCAAAGTGTCAATTTACCGCGTTTTACTCTTTTCCATCCACAGACCACACCGGTAATCGACCGCTGACGATTCCCATTACCGAGCATCATCATCACTCATTCACTACATTACACGGTTAAACGCATTGATTGAGAGCTACAGCAGTGGGGCTGGAGACTAAAAATGCATAACCGTGCTTGTGTGAGAGAAAAAACTGAATGATTCTGCTTATCCAGTGATACTATCGGCAACACCTAGTGTTTGTTAGTTTGTAGTCACCAAACACAAACAAGGTGGCTGGAAAGCATCTTTTGGAACGTGTGTCGTGCGTTCGGACGCACCGATAATTAATTGCCGTGCTATGTTAACAACATTCTTGTGTATAATGGCAGCCAGAAGAATGCATAGTGGGAACAATAACAACTGACGCACAAGTCTCTCATTGACGTCTCCTTTCTTCTCATTGAAAAGGGAAAGCGAAACTCACTATAGAAGTTGGACAAATCAATTCACCGCCACTATCACCACTTCCGTGGTCACTTGGTCTGAAGATGCTGTCGACTTTTTCGTCAGCTGCCGCACCGGTCGCCGCACCACAGCAGCTGACATTTGCATTTGATTATAGAATTAATTAAGTAGATGCTGTCTGAAGATGCGCTGCCCTGTTGACTGGTGTCAATATGTGAAATCCCCGATATATACTGCGCGCGCGGATTGAATTGGAGGCGAGGGAAGCGTAAAGAGAAGAAGAACAACAAAAAGATGAAGAAAACGGAAATGAAGATGTGCTGATGCGGCAGATGCGGCGCCGGTGTCCCGTTGTGCCCAAACCGTTCACAGCACAGAGACAGCACTTATCGACTTTGCTAATGAAGAATCAAGTTTATTTAAGTATTGTGCATTAATTACCCATTGCTGCTGCTAAGCTACTCAAAGTTGCCTTTCCAAAAAGAAGATAAGTGTCTCGCAGCCGGCAACGCGTGTTTGAGCGTCAGGAAAAAAATTGTTTGAATGTAATATCAAAAGTAAACAAGTCAACGGCAGCAGTAAAGGCAGAAGTCAGTAAGAAGGAGGCAGATCAGAACTGATCCGATCAAGCCGGTCATCATGAGTGACCGATTAGCTAACTAGCTGCACTTGTGTGCTCGGTATTTGCATAGATGGCCAGTGATATTGTCTGTAAAGTGGTGGTTGTAGTTGTGATGGTGCAGTTTCAGTTACAGTTACAGTTTACAACTCGGTGATCGTCAGTGAAACTTCAACTTGACACGACCTGAGTCAATGCAGTCACTTGCACTCAGTCCGTCTTTATCTTTCTGTGTGTGTGCTGCATGTGCCTTTGCTGAACGGTCAATTTATCAGCAGATGTTACCACATCGCACATACACACAAGCACACATGCTGACCACAGTGTGCGTATCATCTCGATAATGCAATTCACTGAAAGCGATCACCACCATCAGCATCAGAAGCATCATTTCGCTCTCACCAGTCAAGTGCGTGAAAAGTGAAGTAAATGAAAATAAAAATATACAAGAAAAAGCTATCGTCGGTGCTGCCGCTGCCGATGAGTTTAGCGGCACTGCACTAATCACACTTTCAGCTAGCAGGTAAAGCAGCAAAAGACAGCAAAAAAGGCAGCCAGCTAGGTTATTTGTCGATTACGAGCTCGCCGAGTTGCTGTGCACTGTGTACTGCTGCTACTCGAGGCTGCTGTTTCTGAGCTGAGTCTCTCGAAGACAAACACGAAAAAGCACTTATCGTGCCTGCTGACCATAGGCTCGCTGAGCTCAGGTGAGTCTGAAATGACTCGGAAAACGCCGAAAAACTTCGAAGTTTTGGCTTATAAAGATCACAGAATATTGGCGGCTTCTCTCACGCCGTCAGTGAGACCTGTTCACACCGCTGCCTGACACGAGCTGAGCATTGCCAGTTTGGGTTCGCAGCACCATCACTGCGCCACTAAGCGGCTGACCCTTGCCCAGTGCGCCAATTTGCCCATTTACCTGCTTGTTTCTATTTCTAAGGCAGCGAATGATGGTGGTACACAACGGCCGACCTGCTACACACTGGCCACCGTTCAAAAGAGGGGCACAGTGTGCATATTTCATCACAGACAGACAATAATAATAAAAAGAGTAAAATAGCTACAGCCAATTTATGATCACCTTTATTGTGTCTGTGTCGGTCTGACCATTCACATTGGCATATATTTACATTTTACAGCATCAGCTCAGTGATTTTACAACATTATTGGGTCTTCTAAGCAGGACAAGGGTTTTAGCATTATTTTTTTTTGCTTTTTTAACAAACGCCGATGAACACAGCAGAAGCAACAAGTTCCCAAAAAGATGACTGTTTGTGAATGTGTGTGTGCATTCTAAGCACTCGTCGTTGATGGCAGTCGAACAGAGAGATTGAGGCAAAAAAGAGATAAGGCGATAGAATGGCCTGGCATGTTGTCCTGGTGCCAACCACACACACACACACACTGAATTGTTTGTTGAACTATTTGTTTTCTGTTTCCCTTCGGTCAACTTGTTCAACAGTGTTTGCTGGCGACGCGTGAACTCAAACAAACACTGCCTACTGCAAGGCAGGCAGAAAGAAAGAGTTTTTCCCCGTTTCCCTTTCGATGTGTGTTGACAACATCTTTCTTGCTTGCTTAGCTGGAAAAAGTGTGTCAAATCTGGAGCAGCAGAAGCAGTAGTGGTAGTGGTGGAGTGCCCGCTGGGAGTTCGCCTCTGCTCAATTGTTTTGCGTTGTTATTATTATTAAGACAACTCAGTTGTCGACCACTTGAATGGTCGCATAGGCACTGAAGGTGACATTCTTCTTGGCGGCACAGTTACTGTTGGCGCAGTGGCGGGCGTTCTTGCCCCCTGCCCCTTGCTTTCGACTTTCCGATTTGGTCCGCTCTCGAGTAGAAGATGCTGCTGCAGCAGCTGCTGTTGCTGGTGAAGATCGGAAGAAAAGTCCCCCATAACCACCGGGTCGATAGTTGGCCATGACCGCACTCTGCGCCGCAGAACCTTCCAGGTAGCTGGAGGATTTTTTCAGCGCTGACTTTATCACAATAGGATGGCCGCAAGCCGATTTCGGTGACAGCTGTTCGCTATGGCTCAGTTTGCTGGCAAGTTGGCTAAAGTAGTGCTGGTCAAACTCCAGACTGCTGTTGCTGTTGCCGTTTGCTGCATAGTCGCCCGATGTGGACTCGTCGGAGAGTGAAGAGCCCTCAGAGTTCAAGGAATCAGTGTAGTAGCTGCTGTCTTTGGCAGACTTTTGCTTGCCACCCTTCAGAGTTGTTCCCACTGAAGGTCTGCTCTTGGTTAGTGTCCGCCTAAAGCCTAACTGCTCAGCCGCCTGCCGTCCATAGGCTGATGGAATCAGTATTTCAATGTCATCAATGGGCTTGTAGAGAAGACGAAGGCGATGTCGCGGAGATTCCACTGAACGAGAACGCGTCCTTGCCGACTTTGAGCTGGAACTGTTCTGTTGTGTTGATTTCATCAGACTGTGCTGAGTTGATTTTTGACTTAGGTAGGTGCTGATTTGTGTTGTGTCAAACTCCGATTCAGAGGCGGTGGAGCTGCTCAGGTACGAGCGAATGTGATTGCAGCGCATCTGCTGAGGCATTTGGTGAGAACTGGAGTTCTTTTTCTGACTTAGTTGAATGCTCGAAGCAGCAGTTGTTGCGGCAGCGGAGGTCCTCGTTGAAGTGGCTGCAGTGCCTCCTTTCAAGTGGAACGTAGTGTTCTCCTGAATAAGCCTAGCAGGAACACGTTGTCGACTGAGAATGTGATGACCAGACTTTGTTGCCTCTTGCTCCTTCGATGAACTTCGATTTGACTTTTGCATCTCCACTTCTGTCGTTGACGCCTTTTTCATATCCACTTCAACCATTTCCTTCTTTGTCAGCAGTTGTTTATGTTGTGTCGTCTGCTTATGTATTGAGCGAAGTTGTTTGTACGCCTGCCGCATACTGACGACGTCCACCTCTCGAAAACACTGCAAAACTAGTGCAAAAAGCTCCGATTTGTTGTGTTGTCTGTCAGAAGACGTTTGTGCCGTTGGTGTCTCTCGCTTAACGATCTTCTTCGGAATCGATGACAGCAACCAGATGATGATGTTGGGCAGTTGAATGTTCACGTAGCACAACTTAATCTCACTGAGACAGGTGCTCATGTAGTGGCAGCAGTGTTGAGAGTAGTCAAATCCACAAACTGCAGACTGGCTGACATCACCTTCTGGGGGCGACTTTAGTGCGGCCCAGGAGAGGCGATCCGGCTCTAGACTGACTACAAAGTGACGAGTGCTGATGCTGCTGCCGTTGTTGTTATCTGTCGGTTTTTGTTGTTTTCCCGCCGTAGATGTCATCTCAGCACCGGTGTCTTCCACACCGGTCACCATCTTTGGCGAGTTGTCCTCGACGTCGTCGATCAGCATATCCCTGGTCAGATCAGAAACACTAACGGTGGCTGCAGGTGTTGTCGACGCCAGCGCAACACCACTGCCGCCGTCACTTCGAGCGTGTAAATTATTTTTAACATGCTGCAGAATCAAGTTTTCAAAATCGATAGACTCCAGTCGGAGGTTTGCGGGCAGTGGATAAAGTGCCAAGTCTGACACCAGACACTGCACTGTCGTCTGTGAGGCTGCAACAGCACTACTTCCACCACTTTTTGTCGGTAGTGGTGGTGGTGGAAGTACACTGGCCAGAACCATTCTTGAGTAGAGTGTCGCTGTTTGCAGGTGTTCACTGGCAGATTGTCACAGGTGAAGTGATGACACTAAACACTGAACTAGTCGAGTGATGATGTCGCTGATCAGAGTACATTGTTGAGGGCGGTTGTGGTGAGTAGTGTGGCGACAAATAGTGGGTAGTAAGTGGGCAGAGAAAGAGAAAGAGGCACAATTGACAGCAAATGACCACTGGCCGTCAGCACAATTGTCAGTGAGACACTCAGTAGGTGAGAATGATGATGAGTTGCACCTTTGGGCGTCTGTGATTCCGCCAGCACAGTCTCGGTTACCCAGTTACGAGTCAGATATAATAATGATAATATTGATGTCGGTGACGAGGTATGTTTCGGTGGTTTATTGTTGCTGCCGACGCCAGGACACCGGCATATGTTTATTGCTGTGATCGAAATGTTCACTGGAAGTGACGGGCGACTATTAACGACAGAAAATGAATGGCCAATGTCTGAATGACTGGTCTGGCTGAAGTCTGCACTACAACTGACAGCAGACAGGCAAACTCGTGCGATGGTAGTGGTGGTGGTGGTGGCAGAAATGGCGGCAAGAAAAAACATCGACGCTCGAAGCATCGTCAGTCAATGAGACTGCTGCCGTTGTACCACTTTCCGTCTCTCCACTTTTCTCTCTTTCTCACTCTTCTAGTACTCTCTTTTTAGAGCATCTCTCTCTCTTTCCCGTTTTCTTTTCTCCCGACAGGCCCTTTACACACAAACTCATACAAGCTGACCGCCTATCAAAGCTAATCAAGTGATATTTACCGATAACCACTTAATGTCTGTTTTTAAAAACTGTTTTAATTCAATTAAAGCAAGGAACAAACAAACCTAGACTTTGAAGGAGATGAAAACAAGCCCCTAGCTTCAGGGGCTTGCGACAAAATGGCGGTTTTTAATTGCCGAAGAAAGTTTCAAAACACGATCGCTGACCGCAGTAAGTGTAGAGCAGTGCACGGTAATACTGCCTGGCTAATGGTTGATTGATTCCATGACTATCTCTTTCATTTGTAGTGGTCAGCAACGTCAGCAGCTGACTGCAGAGTAGAAAAAAGATCGCTCAATTAGAGTACTTAATTCACGCATATGATTAACTGGTTATTGGATGAGGAAAAGGACAAGCAACATTTTTAAATCTGTGTCGCGTGTAGCGAAAAGTGACACTGACTAGAGTTTTCTTCTCCTTTTACAAGCTGACAAGATCTAATCAAATTGTCTCATTTTGTATAATTTTGTACAAACAAGCATAAAACGGGGAAAACGGTTGTTACAATCAATTGAGAACAGGCATACTCTGTCTTGTGACCACTGCCTAAGCTAATCAGCCTGCAAAACAATCAACTAAAACTGCACTAAACGAATATGAGTTTTACTAGTGCGCATATTCTTGTCATGTAAAGAGCAGAACAAAACTGGGCTGTCTTTTTAAGGCTTCACACTTTGCAGTTTTAGTGCTCTCCAACTGAACCACTGGAGCGGAACCCGTCCCTGAGAGATCCGGCCACTGATGCACAGTAAATGGCCAATTCTTCAAGTGCACATCTACCGAAACGCTTGAGAATCAAGTGATCGTTCAGCGCAGCTACCGGCTGCAGCAGTCGCGACAGCAGCTCTAACAATAGATGCAAATTGGCCCTATTGACATTGTGGTGAGGAAAGAGAGGGAGAGAGAGAAAGAGAGAAAGAAGGAGCATTTGTTTGTGTTCACAGCAATCTGCAGCCTCTATGATTGATGAAAGTGTCATTAGTGCGCGACCAGTGCCGCCCGGTCCTGGTGATCGTAGTGTCCTTTCGACATCCTCCGCTGCACTGGACCATCGACAATCGGCAGCAGGTGTCTGTTCTGTGTGAGTGTGTGCATGTGCCCGCAACTGTAATTTCAGCTAGTGGACAACTAGTTGCCAATCGTTGCCGGTCGGTTGGTAGTACAGAATCAGCGCTTGTAATCTTTTTCCTCTCGACAAAATAAACGAGCAGTGTTGATGGTGCTTGTACTTGTAGTGACAGACAAATGGGCCATTACAGGCGATTTTTCTTGTCTCCTCACACTTAAGATGCCCGACGCACTATGCAAATATCAACAACAACAACAACAAATGATTGGCAATAGGGTACAAGAGGAGATAATCACAAACTGTGCACTTGCCCAGCAATTGTATTCAGGAAGACTTTGCCGGTTGCCATTCACCGGCGTTCATCACTTTTGTTCACTGCATCGGGCACCCAGTGTGCTGGACGGGCTCTATCGACCGTCTGTCTTTTTCTCTTTCCCGGTCGACCTTTTGTCTACTCATCACTCAGGAACAGCAATCACGGCAAATTCACACCATTTCAACAAGCAGTTTGTGGTGGAGAAATCGCTCTGAGATGTGGAGTGTGGTTGTCAATACGGAAGAAGTGCCAATCACCTCTGTCTGTCCGCACTCACACTCCAGGCACTTCAGCCAAATCGTCGTCGCCGTCGTTGTTGTTGTCGTCTTTTTGGTCGTCGCCGTCGCCAAAGCATTTAAACAATGACCAAATTTGCCAATATTTAATTTATGATCGACCTCCGAGCACCTGTGAACACAGGACAGAGCTGGCGCGCACACTTACTTACTCATGCACTAAACAACTAGTGTTCTTTCGCACTAATATGCTTTCCTTTCTGTGAAAAGGAAAGAAAAAGTGCGGCTCTTAGTAGTCTCGTTACGGGTATAAGCTGAGAAGCCGATAAGGAGACAGTTTGCAGAGGAGCAGTTTGCTGCGACTGCTGCTGTTGGACACAAAAAAGTGTGTCAGCACTAGTGAAATAAGCACCGCTGGCCATTGGGCCGCCGGCAGCGCGTGTCATCGACTGGCCGTCGCAGTTGTCGTGGTCGTCGTCGTTGTCGTCGTACTGACTGTCTCCACTGTAATGCAAACTGACATTCAGTCGATTAGAAAGGACTTCACTATTACCATTACGTTAAGGCTATCATAGCAGCGGACTGAGGACGTGATCGGACAAAGCTACGACATAGCTCACTGGATGAATGTTTCTGCTGTGAAATGAGCTCATTTACCTGCTGCTGATGTTGTTGCTGTTTACTGTGCACTGGTCATCGCCGTTGTTGATGCGGCTATGGCAGCTACGGCAGTGACAAGTGTGCTCATCACATGTGACGCTAACCTTGACTTTCCTCCCCTTTTTCCTCGTGCCATGATGATCACCACAATGATGTGTGTGTTTACGGTGACCACCATTCAGTGTCGGCAACAGGAGCAACAGCATGTTCACGGTGCATATTTTAAAGTTCACTCATGCAACTTCACATCGACAACTGCTGGACAGCTGGACAACGGTGCTGCCGGTGATGGTAGTAGCCGCCAAGTGGACGCTCTTGGTCTCGATTCGGTCCATTGGTGGAGAATCAAATAAGATATTGAGTGAGTTTACACAATCAACTGCGTGTGCAAAGTTTAAGCGCAGGTACTCGTTCTCTAGATCTGTCAGTAGACACACTTTTAATTGATGTTTAGTTAGAGGGGATGTGTGTGTGAGTGTGTTTGTTGATCTAAGCTAAACACTGCCAATCAGACCATGATTGGCCAGTAGCAGCAGCAGCAGCAGCATCGGCAATCACCGACTGCCGCCCAGCAGTAGCCGTAATCTGACCCACACGGTTGAAAAGAAATAGAAGAAGAAGAAGGTGAATCAAGGTAAAGACGATCGATCGAAAACGGCAGCAGATACAATTTAGACTAAAAATAACCAAAATCAAATCAAATCATAAGATGCTATTGGAGAGCAACAACGGCGGCAATAACACGGCTACTAGAGCAGTAGCAGTAGCAGCAAGAGCAGCAGCAGTAGACCATCCCTTTCTAATTGAATCGATCTCTCTACCAGATAGTGCTTGCTTGCCAGCAAAAAAGAGGGAAAGAAAAAGACATTGAAAGGATTACTGACTATTCATCGAAACGCCACAAAGACTTCAGGGCATCAAAGCTTATTTTTCCTCTTTCAAAGAGAGTCATCATCCGCATCAAGTCGATGTTTTATTATTGTAAGAATACAACAACGCACAGCAATCACCGACAACAGACAATTGAGTGCTGCACTTCCGAGCAAGATGATCCAGATTCAGAGCTAGCGGTACAATAAAGTAGTTGACACTGAAAAGCAAAAATCCAATCTAGAAACCTAAAAACAAATTTAAAAGATTTCGATAGATTGCTACAGTATTTTGATGTTGTGTTTAAATCAAGTTCAGATTTAAATGCTTCTAAAAACTAAACGTACTTGGCAAAAACATTTTACGCATTTTAGGAAATATTAGCTCATTTAAAACTCAGGCACACAATCTATCCATTAGCACTAAATACCTTTTTAACTATTTAGTCTTTGTACCTTTTTCAGTTTTGAAATCGGCTTATTTACAATTCTAATTTTACGCCAGAGCAAACTTTAAATTTACTCAGAGTTGCCACTTTTCAAGATCAGTCACAAACTAAATAAAAATCGACAGATTGAGATAGACTTGTTTGTGAGTGATGCAAACATATCAGTTGAATGGTAAATTTCTATTTCGGTTGCCGGTTTTGACGGATATTCTTCCAGTACTTCAGTCAAACTGCTAATTTGCATTTGTTTTTGCCGATATTTGAAACTGATATTTAATTTTATCTGACTAAAAGGAGACAAAAGAGAGTCCTTTCCAAAGTAAAAATAAGCAAAGCACACAACACACACTTTCCTGTGAGAAAACAAACGTCTGAACGATGCTCACTCAATTTGGCGCCACTTCTGGAAAATGAAAGAGGACCTGAAGATGTTGGTAGCAGCAGCACATGGTCTGGTGATAGATCAACAAAATCTGCAAATGGATGTGCCAAGTGTACACACGCACACACACTGATTTCACACTGACCAAATGAGAAGCAAACAAATATTTGCAAGTGCCAAGTGAGTGCCAAGCGATGCAGGCTGCTGCACAGCCGCACTGCACGTTCTCTCCTTTCCTTCGGCCATTGTCGTTGTCATTAGTGGCCTCGTTGAGTGCCAGTTCGAGACCAAGTCGCAAGTTACTGGCAACTGTTCGATTCTTCATTAATGAGTTGTGAAAGCTACTGCCGTCGATTGAATCGTGTCGATGCTATTTCGGTGAGGCTTCTCTCAGCAATCTCTATGGCAATCCAGCACAGCTCAGCTCAGCTCAATCTCCTGCTTCTCAATCCACTGCAGCTACCAGTGATCAGCACACAATGGCCCTCAAGCGTACAGATGAGCAGTTTAGCAGAGTTAGCGCAAAGACAAAAGGCAAATAAATTGAGAAGTGTACACAGACAGACAAACTGTGTGCTATGCAAATGAGGACTCTTGTCTAAAACAGCACACACACACAATCGAACGGCAATCGAATTTACTTGCCAGGTCTGAAGCTGATGATGAAGAGGTAGAAAACACCGGTAAATGTAAGGGTGACTACTGCTTCTGCTGCTGTTGTTTCTGCTTCAGTAGAGGCACTAGCAAATTAATTACGCCGACTGACAGACTGAATTTACTTCATTACTATTCGGCTCCATCTATCAATTTGCTAATCTCCTTCCGATCAGCGTTGAGCTGCTATTGTGTGACGGTGCTGAAGTTGATGCTGCTGCTGATGTTGATGATGCCATTGTGCGCATCTCCACTTGTTGCTCCTTGTCGCCCAGATGAGCGTCTGTCAATGAAGCGACAGCAACAGCAGCATCAGTAGACGCGGATCATCGTTCGAATGTTCATTGTGTGAGCACTGTACTGCCTGCATAACTGGCTAATCGATCGGTCATTGCGCCTTGCAGATATAGATCGTAACTGAGCATTACAGTACTCAGCAAACTGTCTGATGCTCGCAGTGATCCCCTCTCACTCTCATCTGCACGACTGTTTCGACGGCAACGTGGCACAAATCACCGACGAGCATTGGGAGAATCCTCATCACTATTCTCATTTGCCTACTCACTGAAACAGCCAGCCACACAGTGTACAGCAGATCGATTGATAGTCTGTCGACTGACTGCCATTTCCTTTCCATTTTTGTTCTTTTCATCTTCCTCCTCTATGCCATATCAAACTTTCACACACACAGAAACAGACAAACAGAAATCTCAGCTCGAAACTTCGTGTGTTGGAAGGCTCAGTAGTCAGCATCAGCATAGAGCACACACAAATCGACGTCCGTGTCGGTCGATGGCGATGGTAAATCACGTCACCTCTGAAACCTATCTCCTCTGCCATCGATGCAGGCAGTGAGTGAATGAGTGCGAGAGTAAAGATGCAAAAAGGGATGGAGTCGGACGGCGTCAGCAAAGGACGGTCCTCCTCCTCATCTTCCTCCTCTCCTTCCGCCGACAACTGGCTATAAATACGCAAGGCTCTCTCTGCTGGCAAACGCGTCTTTGGAGCGCCGTCTGAGCGTGCCACTAATTGTTTGTCGGCTCGGGCCATAACACTGTCGCACACTGCACCGAGGATAGTGCACGACAAGTACAGCATCATCAGTGTAGTGCTGACCGACCGACCGACTGACTCGTCTGAATCGTCAGTGTGAACAGATGAAAGAAAGAAAGACAGACAGACCGAAATGCCAATGCATCACCACCATCTGTAGCAGCATCGACAACTGTGTACTCCGCCGACGCTGACCACTCGGCGACACGCACTCGCTCCATCGTCAAGCAGTAGCAGTAGCGCACCAAAAAGAAGTGCGCTATAAATAGGTGGCGATGTCATTGGACAACAACAGCAGCAGCAGCACACACTGCGAGCCGGTGTTAGGTGTCGCTCTCACTGTCTGACCATTGTCTTTCTTGGTGCACTGTCCAGTGTCTCCAATAAAGTGTCAATTGGTGCATTGTCGAGCAAAGAAGGAGAGTGAAAGAGGGATCAGACTTTCTCCACATCACTGACACAGCTCTAAGCTTTCTGAAGAAGAGGGCCATTTACCAGAAATGTTTTTTTTCAGAAATGTCTGTCTGTTCATCAAGCGGAAATGATAATAGAAATGAAGGCAGTGATTGCAGTGGATTGACTTCACAAATGAGCATTGCTTTTTAACTTTTAAATGATGTCCACATTACCAATGCTTGACAGCTCATTACACACACACGCTGGCGCACCTCTGTCAGGCAATCTTATCTTATCGCATCGACATTATCGATGATAATGGGAGTTTTTGAATTTTAACACTGTAAGGACAGACAAAAGCCTTTAGTTACCGGCACAAAACATTGAAATTCGAAAAAACAGGTTTTTAGCATACACAACGCTGCCCTCTAATGGGACACAGTACAGGCAAACTGAAAGCGAAAATATAAAAAATCATTGCAGACGCCGATATCATAGAGTCTTTACAACTGATGAGATTTTTCTTTCTGTGTGGATTTTCTTTGGCACTTCTTTTTATAAAAAAACCAAATATTTTTACAAAAACTCTAATCTCATTTAGAATTTTTTAGATCGATTTTTATTCAATAAACAAACTAGTGAACATTTCGAACTAGAAAACTGCCTATTTAGCTCAAGTTTAGTTTTCTTGTTCACTTTGTTGAAGACAGTCATGGGTGGAGCTGGTGGTAAGCAGCTCGCTGACAAACACAGTCAGAGTCACAAACATAAAGAGGTGGACAAGGAGACACCGGAACCGAAATCAACAAACATTGTAAAAAGCAATCAGAAACGCAGGGCAACAAGTGCCCATCGACGGTTGTCGGTGAGCAGTTGCGAAGTACCTGAATCGGACACCGTACTGCCCATTGCGGTCACCTCCATTGGCTATGAGTTGCACCGGAAGATTGGAGAAGGGTCATTTGCAAAGTAAGCAATCTTTCACAAGCTAGTTATTTTTTAAACTTTACTAAACCAACCACATTTAATTGCCAGCGTCTACCTGGCCACAAACACAGCCCTGCCAGGCGTTCAGCTGGCCTGTAAGGTCTTTTGCCTGCACTCGCTCAGTCTCTACTGGAGGAGAAAGTACCTGAAGCAGGAGATGAAGATAATGCTGAAGCTGCGCCACAAGAACATCTGTTACGCCTATGACGCCATCAAGACGCCCACCAAGGCGTACATTTTTATGCGTTACGCTGCCAATGGGTCACTGGAGAGGTGGGTGAAAGGTCGCAATGGCAGCCGAATGGAGGAGGCGCCCTGTCGAGGCTGCTTCACCAGTCTCATGCTCGGCCTGGAGTACCTCCACCAGCACAATGTCGCACACCGAGACCTGAAGCTGGAGAACTTCCTTCTCGATGAAAGCCTCCAGCCGATGATCACCGACTTTGGCCTCTCCATCATCCGGTACGACACTGCGGCAGAGGGGCCCCTGCTGTGTCAGTCAGTCTGCGGCACTGCCCTGTACGCCGCCCCTGAAGTGCGCGCCCTCACCCCCAACGGCTGGTACTCCACCCACTACGACGCGAAGAAGGCGGACATCTACTCTATGGGCGTCTGTCTCTTTGAGCTGCTGCACGGCGAGCGGCCTTTCGAGGGCGACTACGACCTCCTCTCGAAGGAGCTCACCAGCAGACAGCTCAAGGCCGACTACCGCATCAACCCACTGCTCAGGCTCTCAAAGGACTGTCGGGCTCTGATCACCGCCCTGCTGGAGCCGGCAGTGAGCCGAAGACCGACGGCCAGTGCCGTGCTCGCCTCCGCCTGGCTCAGTCGAATAGTGCCAGTGCCTGCCACCGTACAGCAGCAGCATCAACAGCATCAGCAAACAGTGGCCAAGCAGCACTAGCACCGGCGGTGACTGGTTGTTGAACTATCAATACATCAATCTTTGCTCCTCATGGCTGATCATTGAGTGTGTGTAGAGGCTGCTGCTGCAAAGGCACACTCAAGTGCCTCTACACCTCTCTCTCACTCATTCATTAGCAGTGTATTTAGCAATGTACGGGAGTGTACAAAAACATGCAAATGACAGCAGTGTGACACTTTTGTTTTGGCGCGCGGTGCGCACGTCACTGACATTGAAATATCAGCACCACCACCACCGCCGATAGCACGTGAGAGCAAGGAGCTATTATTAGAAAGGGCTTCACAAAAGAAGGTATGGTAGAGTTGATTAATTAGCAATAAGGGTTTCACAGGCGAAAAACAAATAGCTTCAAAAGGTGTGATGAGTGCACAACATCGTAAAAAGACACTATTGAAAGTACAACTGTGTAGTAAAGAATTAGTTAGCTCAATGATACCACAAACGGTTTTCAGCAATGTCACTCTGTGGTGACAGTGCACTGAAGGGAGGCAACTGAAGAGGTAATAACCGCTCAATCACTATCGTAGCCACCAGTCTCAAGTGCAGTCCGCACCGTTTGCTTGTTTTTCCGGTTACGATTGCGACGGTTCTTTCGCTTCGATTTGCCATTCTGCTGGGCACTGCCGCCGTCCTTTGATCCTTCGTCCACATAACTGGTGAGCGACTCAGCCGGTGTGGGCACTTCACCGGAGTCCTCATCTCCAGAACACTCACTGGCACTGGTACTGGAGCAGTCGGTCAGTTCGCAGCCGCTGCTGCCCGAGTCGTAGAAATCGACGTAAACCACAGAACATTGCTGGTTAGAAATGTAGTGTTTGGCAGCCTCTACTTCATCCTTAAAGTTGACGGGCTCCGAGTTGACGTCAAGATTCTCCTGTGAGTCTCGAAACTTCTTTTCTCGCCTTCTTGCCGCCTTCTTCTGGTTCTTTATCCGCCGCCCTAAAATGCTCGAATTGGGGCGAAACACAAATAGAGTGGTCATCTTTTCGGAAAAAGTGACGCTCTTCCTTGGTTTATCCTGGCCGTCGCCCTCCTCGCCCTCCTCGATATCCTCATCATCGTCAAACTCAAAGAGAATGTCCGGCGAGTCGAGGGATGTTCCGAAGAATGCGCTGTCATCGGAAACTGAGCCAGTAGAGAAGCCGACCAGAGCTGAAGACTCGGAAATGGCTCGTCGTCGCCAGCCAGGAGGATACTTGAGAATGCCTCGAACGGAATTCTACGCCATCATCATCATAAACAAACACATGAACTTAGCAAACTTCAAATGACAATCATCTTTCAACAAGCACACACCTGCTTCGTCAGAAGCCTCAGCCGTTGGGCCGACTTGGCCTGATCAGGCTTGTTTTCCTCCTTTTCACTTGAGCTAGAGATTTCCTCTAATTCATCCGGCGAGGATTCTAATTCAAAGATGGTATCGTCAGCGCCTCGTTTGCACTCGTTAACTACATTAGATTCTTTGAGTAGGTTGAAGTTTTTTACAACCTAAGTAAGAAAATGAAACGATTAGCGAATGACCTTATTAGAGGTGAAGAGGGTAGGCCACACTTACGGTTGTTTTGGTAGCGTCTAGAGAACAGCTCAAGCTGTCGCTGCCTTTCTCCTTCTTGGAGGTACTCTTTGCAAGGTGAGGGTCCTTGTGGTGACCGGTCAAGTCAATGGGCAAAGTGACAGTGGGGCTGCAGCAGCGGTTGTTGACTGGGTTTAAGCGGCACGAGGCATTACCATCATTATTGTTATTGTCAACGTTAAACTCATTGGACATCATCTGTGGAGCTCAAAACGGGTGAATAGTGGCGTGACACGCGAAGAAAAGCTGCAAAACGGAGTAGTCTGGTAGCGGGCAGTGGTTTGGATCGCCTGTCGACGGTTGGGATTCAGTCGAAGGGCGAGGAGAATTGGGTTAATTGGGCGCTGGAACGGAGCGAGAAGGAGTGAGGAGGATGAGGAGGGGAGAAGAGACGGCTGCTGGCAGACTGCTGCCTTCCACTATTTCCACAGTGCTGACGGCGTCTTTCGAACCTGCTGGAAAAAGTGTGCTTCTGCTGCGGCAAAACCTGAATTGGAATCCCCTGCACTGGAGAGAGAGTTCGGGCGACAAAGGCTTTAGAGGCCAGGTAGTACTCTTCTCTCTTAAATTTTCAGCTGTGCTCTCGCCAAAAGTCGCTAAATGGCCTCTCTGTAATTGCCCATTTCTGCGGTGACCTCAGCGCCAGTGCTGCTGCTGCCGCTGTTAGCGCTGGTGGTCTTCGTGGTAACTTTTTTCTTGGCGGCGATCCTCTTTGCTTGTTTTTTGGTTCCACTTCGTTGCTGTAAACAAGCCCATTGATCGGGTTGCCAAGGGTTTTCAGTGCCAAAAATGGCTATATAGAACAGCCGGGAGCGACTGGTAATTAGCTTAAACAGGAGTTTAAGCCAAATTGAACAGTAATTGCACAATCAGTGTATCCCATTTGATATGGATTCCAATTAAAATTCTGAATTTAAATTAACTGACAGAATATTCAAGCTGTTTTTGAGTAGTTAACAATGCTTAGAAAATGTTTGAAAACTTATTCGGTTTATTCTGCGACAATAGAACTAAAGGAGACAACAGTGTTGAATCTTTAGCATAATGCTTCAGTGGCGCAGTCGGTAGCGCGTAAGTCTCATAATCTTAAGGTCGACGGATCGAGACCGTCCTGGAGCAAAAACCTTTCTTTTTCGTTTTTTTGGATGCGGCAGAAGTAGCGAACACTCTGCTAAACAATCTGGAAAAAAGTAGGAATCCCGATCGATCAATTATATCTCTAGATATTCAATTTCGATATTTTTGAAAAATTCGCAACTTTGGCGCCTTTAGAGCTTTGAATATTTCGCAGCTGCTAATTCGCTGTTCACTTATCGAACTTGTAACACGAATACTTTTTGGGAATTGTTCGCATTTTTCGATTGAATCAAATCACCCAAAACAAGAACTACAGGAATATTCTTTCAGCAAGTGGCACTATTAATTTGAAAGAATCTTTTGGCAGCAGTACTGCAGTGCCGGGGGAAAGTGTCAGGCGACAGATGATGGCGGTGATAAGGGTGGTGGCAGTGATGACGATGATGGCACCTTCAAGGCCGCCGTCATTCAAGTGTATCCACCGCAAAAGAAGTGGAACACCAACATCACCACCACCACAGCAGAACCGAATGTGTGTGTGTATTTAAAGAAGCAGAGAATCCGCCAGTCGGCAAGGTGGGGCGGCCCACTAAGCCACTACTGCCGCTTACTACTGCCGCATCGATCGAGACGGCTCATCCTCATCCTCATCCTCTTCTTCGTTCACCTAGCGACAATCGCAGTTTCCAGTTGAGTTGCACTTTGAGCCGCTGCTCATCACACAGCGCATCCGCTGCTGCTGCTGGTGCCGCTGCCGTCTGTTCCAGCGAGCCCATTGCCCGATCAGTAGATTGGGAGATTCCACCGCGGAATAGACGGGAATACCGCAGACTGACCCTGTCGCCGCCAGTCGCCGCTCGGGTCAGCGCTGGGGCGAGTCTCTCCGAGGGTTCAGCGCCTCTTTTCTTTCTTCTCTTGCTCTTTCTCTCGCTCTCTCGTGCTCGGAGAGTGCTTTGTTGTTGTTGTCTGTCCGTCTGTGCGCGCTTCTGTGTTGCGGCAACAGCAGCAGTCGATGC
>JAALOO010000144.1_pt1 | contig 60920 bp, 38 predicted proteins | sample 7257641 | NCBI WGS metagenome assembly JAALOO01 (sample SAMN14085613, study PRJNA598686) | mite metagenome | biome: ENVO:01001000; feature: ENVO:01001002; material: ENVO:01001226; isolation source: single female mite from University of Michigan culture on fish food culture... ...
CCGGAATCAAATAAAGCTTACTAGTTGCCACTAACAGTTTTTTAAACAGTAGTAATATATCTCACATGTTAGCACCCATAGCTTGTGTTTAGAAAAAAATCTGCAGTGGCGGTTAAGCATCGGAGGCTCAGTCGGCGAAGGCGGAGACTCAACGAAACCTTTTGCTAACAGTAGGTTTCATGACACTGGCTTTTGAACAGTGCTTTTTTTACTTCAACTCTCCGCCTTCGCCGACTGATCCTCTGATGCTTAACCGCCACTGCAGATTTTTTTCTAAACACAAAGCTATGGGTGCTAACCTGTGAGATATAGTAGTAAACACTTTTTAACATGATTAAGTTTCCCATTTTGCTCTGACTCCCGGTTGAAATTCGCCTTTTTAGTCTGATAGAGGTCGCCACAGGTCTGCTTGTCGACAGCGAATTGCTCTACCTTGATGAGACCAAGATTAATCGAAAGTGAACTAGGACAGCTGTGAAAAACTACAAGTTGAAGCTTTTCTAGTTTTGAATGTGAACACTGTTCAATTGTGACACTTTTTAGCACTGACTGAAAAATGCCACCAAATGGCAGCGTGACTAATTTGGGTGCATTTTTGGCAAAGTCTGGCTTTCCATCTCACACAGTTTCTCCTGGTTGCCAGCACCATATGGCACACAGGTTGATCAAAGGAATACTAGGCACCGAAGTGAACGCGTACTGAGAGGGGACAGAGACCAAGACTAATTTGCTATCAATAGGCGCTGTCGGATGACAAGCCGACCAATCGGGTGAATAAATAGTCAGTCGATGCGAGAGTCGAGACACCGTGTGCTCGGTCGGCTGTGTAAATACGCTCAGGTACCATTCTCTTTGTCTCGGTACAGCCTGCAAACACGGACACCAAAACTACAGGCGAGACTAATCGATAATTTGTTCGCTTGACAAGACACATGCACACAATGCCCACATGTCTTCAGTGATCTGCACACACACACTCACACACCTTGGCGACCTTACAGATTTGCTTCTTTTTAGTTAAACTTTGCCCGACAAAAGTTAGCGTTTGCATTTGAGATAATTTTTACAAAATTTTTACTCAACAGATTATCCGCCAGATTTGTGTAATTTTGGTTTTCTCCATCTGTATTTTACCTGTTGCATCAATCAGTAAAGTTATTTCCTTTTTTAACAAGATCAAGATTGAATACGTTACCTCTTCAGTAGCTGCTGCGTGCAATTAGCTACGGGCCCAGGCGTAAAAATTTAGTTCAAAGTGCTGGGAAGTTGTCTCTACTTCGTTTTGGCGAATCGATTAGGCACAGATATTAGGCCGTGCTACTCGATATCAATTGCCAATTAACTAGTTCTCAATACTCCAGCAATTTGTGCTGCATAGACTGTGTAACTGAGTGTGTCGTGAGCATGTTTGCCACTGTGCTAGCACCGTGGCGACAATCATTAAGTGAAGTACACTCGTGCACTCCACAACAACATAAAAGGCATTGCAAATTTGGTCTACCTTCATTCTACCTGAAAGTGGACAAATTGATTGTGCTTTTCTGATGCACTGGAAGAAGGCAGGCAAGGGCAAAAAAAAGGCCGATTGGGCTTGACAAGGGCAGTAGTAGTCATTGATGATAAGTAGCCTAAAAATGCTCTCAATTAAAGGAGTATACACCTATTGGAAATCGTTTCAACTTTCTTTTTTAAATCTGTTAATAAAATCTCATTAGTTTGCCAAACTGAGCATCTGATCTCTTTAGACGCTTAAGGTGCCTGTTTGCTAAATAGACCGACTGTCAAACTGTCCATTTGACACGATAATTATCAACAAAAATCGACAATATTTACAGCTTTCCGCAGTTTGAAATGGCTCTTTTAGGCTTCGACTGATTTATTCTTTCAATTTCAAAGGCGATGAAATACGTCTCTTTTCAGTGCTTATTAAGTTTTCTGGTAGAAGTGCTTTCCATAATTTGGTAGTGTTTCACTTTAAAGTAAAAACTGGAGGTTCATCATTTGTTTTCGATTCAATAAATTATCACAACTAGAACAGTTATTATCTAATACGATGAGTGTTAAAATCGAAAAGCTAATAATTGGGTTGCAAAAAAAAGAAAAAAAGAAACAGAAGAAAGCCATTGGCACTGTCATTAGTGTTACGTAATACTGACTGTAGAATTACGGTACTACTTCTCTTTGACAGTTCAAGCCCATATTGCCGATAATTGCTGGTTTGAAGTAAACTAGAGTACAACAGAGTGAAAAGCTCATCCTCCACTTCTGTCAAATGACACCATTTATCACAAAAAAAATTAGGACACTAATTGCCATAGAACATGCAAATTTAGTCTAGTTTTCGCTTTTTACTAAAATTAAAATGATTTTAGAAATTGGCATAACAACATTTCAGAAAAATGTTGTTGTTTAGCTGAAAGAAAAAAAACTAAAGTGATCACTAATGCTTCTCTGCTAACCACAACAAGTCTTCTTATTCTCAATGGCGGTAAATCATCCACATAAGCCACTTTATCAAACAGAGCATCCAGTTAATCTGCCATTGTGTCTAGTAAGTAGAAGTGTGCTTTCATAAAAAGAATTGAAACCTCTACACTCCTTAGGCAACGCATTGGAATTATTAGAATTTCATAGTACACCAAAGAAGCATTTTAACTCTTGGTGGAATCGTAAATCACCCTAAATCTCGTTCATTCCTTTGCAGATTTGCCGGGTGTACTTAAGAGAGGGTAGAGTTTAATAAAACGAGTGCTTGCTATAAAAATGGCGATTAAGTGGAGGCTTTTCTGCTTTTAAAAAGTGTATTTTGCCAATTACCATTTGCTGCCCTCGGTGTACTTAGCGCATTCCATGCATCATTTGTGCGTCTCATTAAGTTTCAATTTAAAAAGCACTGCCCTCAAGATTCCTTTGCTCATTAAGCAGCTACAAGGTGCTAAAGACACAAAAGCAAAATGCGCATTTAAATACAAAGACTAGCAAACTGTTTTTTAATTGCAGACGCACACAAAACTGAAATTCCAAAAGATGATGAGGCAAGCAATGAATTGGGATGCAAAAAACCTGTATCAAGGTGCATCGCTTGCTTTTTTTCCTTACTTAGGTTGCAAAACAATGATTACTTTTGTCCTGTCTATAAAAACAATCATCTGTCAAGTGGTAGCTGTTTTGTATTTGCCGAGCTCTTTTTGCTCTAGATGAACTTGATAAAAAAAAGTTAAATTGCTTATTTTTGCCATTCGCCAGTCAATTGTGCTCATCACACGTGATAATCAAGTGTTAATTTGCCCATCTATTGACACCTTTGGTCTGGTTGTATAGAAACGGACAACAAAACAGAAGCTTCAGCTGTAGCTGTTTCAACAGTTGTTGAAGTCACCCGTATTGTTTCAATGCCGACAACAAAATCGTGATAACCTGCTCCATCACGACTGCTTAATGGGGCCTTGTTAATAAAAGCACAGCCGAAATGTGGTTTACAAATAAGGCACGACAACAACCAGGGCAAAGTGGGCTGGAGGCGGTAGAGCAAGCACATGCAAGTACACTGATCGCTGGTGATTGATCTGCAGCACATCTCATAAGCGGATAATGGGCATCATTAATAGTGGTCCTTCGTCTCGCCACTAAGGCGATTAATCATGGACTAGAATAAGCCGAAGAAATGTGGTGCGCACTTCAGTATACGTTCAGACGTCAGACATGATTCTTCTAAGTGCTCTCCTTCTCTCTCTCTCACATCAAATTTACACCATTTCACCACTTGTGAGCACTTGTTGGCCGCATCCTGAAACCTAATACAAATTGCCAGTGCGATTACACCTGAGCGAGCAATACTGACAGTGTACATCTAAACTAGCTGCACTTCTCAGCTGCTATGATATCATTTAGATACAAATCTACGATTGCCAATAGTATTTCGTTTGTGCAATTATTACTGTGAGCTGTGGTGAACAAACGAGCCCAGACTAGGTCGAACTGCCTGTCCATCACACTCAGGATCATGAGTGTGTCTGTTCTAGGCTGAAACATTCACTCAAAAGAACTCATTGTCCGGCTGCTGGTGGCTGTGAGGCAGGTAAGGCACAAAAAAAGACAAACGGCACCGATAAAAGAGAGCAGCCGTTTGCAAGGTCCGCTTCAGCCTCTAAGAGAGAGATACGGTCATCAGTGCTTCGTGATTTGTGCAACAGATTACGATCAACAGCCCACAAGTGTTTGCCCGTACGTGCAATTATCACTTTGTCGGTTTTGCAGGTAGGCATGGCCACCACCACCACCGTTTTGCCACTTTGCCGACCCGAGACTACACCAGTGAGTTGCTCCACAAACGGTCGGCTTAGCAGAGTCCCTCATTGATGTGCCTGCGTGGTTCACACTAGTAAGCTTTAATCGCAAGGTCGGCGATTAGACGATTGGACACTGTCTGGACAAAGTGGCCATTGTCACCGAGGACATTGCTACTTATCCCAAAGTGTACCGTGTCCCAGTACTAATTGAATGAGGGGCCAACACATGTAAACATGTGTCATGGGCAGCACTGTTTACCAGCACTGGAGCAAATCATCTCGCAGGCAGTAACACCAGCACACACACACTGACCACTGAACCGGACCTATCATTAGCAGACATATGTCTGCGGTGTCTTCAGTCACTAAATAGACACCTTTAAGTGAAAGCGGCAAAAGGATTATTACGATCGGACGACTTGCATCTGTCTGGCTGGCTTCGGGCACTCTTCTGCCCACTCGTGGTGATTAGGCAGACCAGGCTCGGGGCAGTAGTAGCAGAAACACAGACGCTGACTCCATTCTACACGCCTGAAATGGTGCCGCAGATGACACTGTCAAGTGTAAGAATCGACACTTGCTAACACAACATTATCTAGGGCCTCTCTTCTTCTTCCCCTTCTCAACACTTTCCGGTGGTCAGTTAAGCGATCGCCAATTAGCTTTCGCAAAGAGTGAAAATACAACAAAATCTCCACTCACACTATTCTCCAGCCAAAGGGTGCTCATTTTCAGTGAACTTGACCATGATCAATGGGAAAGAAACAGCTGTCGAGCGAATCTGCCGTCTTCACTTAGTCTCTCTTTCTGTTTGGGCAAACAGTATGTAACTCAATGCCGAGCAATTCAAGCATTTAGTAGCACTCGATGTAGGGCAATATAACTTCCTAAGCTAAGAAGCCGACAATTATGAGGACTGAAAGATACGTGCAATTTGTTTGAGCCTTAAAGCGGGAAATTTGTTGCTTTGCACTCGTTCAAATAAAAAGGGCATCATGTGATGAAGGAGCTGTAGCAGCAGCAGCAACAGAAATTGGTATTCTGTTTATTCAAAGTGTCGAAGTATTATAAACTTTTATATCGCCAAGACAACCTCGCCTGTGTCGCTTAATGATCGCCTGCCCCTCACACTGCCGCAATGTTCAGCAATGAAGCTGCGGCAGGTCCACACCAGGCTCCCAGAATCGGATTTCGGCAAGCAGATTTGGGTGAAGCACTGCATGCGCCGTGATCGCTCTCTTCGCTATATAACGATGGCCTTCCTTGCAGTGGCAATGCAGATGGTGGCACCAGTGAATCCCAGTACTCAGTACGACTCAGGCTCACTTTTACCCACAACCAGTCATGATGATGATCATCAACGAATACCTCAATGACGACTGCCTGATTCAGGTGTTTAATCAGTTCACACTTCAACAGTTGCTCTGTCTGCGAATTGTCTGCCAAAGATGGAAGTCCATCATTGAGTTGCTTTGTCAGAAGAAGGCATCCCTTCAGCTGTTTTCCACCGTTGAAGATGGCCTAGCCAATTGGGAGTTTGCTAAAAAATACAGCAGCGACAGCTTTGTTGTCGAAAAGTTTGGTCATGGTGGTAACCAGCTCTTTCTCGGTCTCAACTCGGCACATGGCGAACAGCAAGTTCAGCTGCTGAAAGCACTCTTTCCAAATGTGAAAAGGTTGGTCTTTCGATGTAAACAAAAAGTTGTACCACTGCTGGAAAACTGGCCTTTTCTGGAGTACTTGTGCCTGTACATGGTCAATGACCAGGAAGCAGATGAGAGAACTTGCAGTCTACTGAATGCAATGTTCCACTTGAAAAGTCTGCACCTGTACAGGGAGAGACCAACAACATCAATATCCAACATCATTCTCTCTCGGCTGGAGCACTTTTCGTTGAGCTTTTATTACGGAGATATTACCAACGTACTGGGTCAACTGGGCACTCCGCTTCGCCGACTCTATCTTGATCATATTCCCTGTAGTCTCGCTCAATTGCGCCAATTACTTCAGATGTGCCCGCAAATAACATCGAAGCTAACGCACTTGACGTTGACCAACATCCGTTCCAGCGAATCGTCCCTACAAGATCGTAAACATTTTTTCAAATTAATCTGTAGCCATTTTACATCATTGACTCACCTTGATATTACCTTCACACGCCAGGTAATGTGATTTTACCTTTGAATGTTTGTACCGTTTAACACAATTTTCTTACAGACATCGCTCTTGGAGTTGCATCCTGACCTGAGCAAACTGCAGCATTTGCATTCATTAAAGTTGCAAATAAACAGCATCATTCCTGAAGCAAGTCGCATTCCGGAGCACAAAAACTCGCACTCTTTGAAGCCGATAGAGACAATTAAAACACTGTATTTAATCGTCAACAGGCCATATGACGGGACTCATCTGGCGCACTTTGAACTCGTCCCCGTCATTCTACCTCGAGTTGAAGAGTTTTTCTTTCAAAGCAATGATCCGGATTTGAATCCATTACTTGATGCGCAAGTCAAAAAGTTTTCTTGTTTGCGAAAATACAAATTCATGTGAATTATCTGAACTTTTGAAACACATTTTGGAGCAATAATTTTGTAAACAAGATTTGAGCGGCTTTTTTACACATAGCAAGCAGCTCTAGTTGAAATAGTGCTTGAGCTATTTTTTCAAAACAAAAAATCTGTTTTTACAAACGGTAAAATCTTACAAATTTTTATTTATTAAAAAATTTGGTTGACATTTCAATATAAAAAATCATACGAAAAAGGTGCATCTAAAATAGAGATTGACATTCAACTTGGTTTCAACTCGTAAGTAGGAAAAGGGGCATTTGTGATTTATTTTAATATATTTTATTTTTTACCAGGTGCATGAGCAAACTAAAATTGATCTGAACATTTCCTCGTTATAAAAATGACGTTGTAATTGCTCATATCGTTACTTTGAATCAATTTGTGACATCTTGTCATTTTTCCAGACAAGGAAAACGCTGTAAAGATGAATTCACAAGCGTCAGAAGGACCTGAGTGATCAAGTATCACGAATGAGGAAAAAAATTAAAAAGAAACAAAATAAACGCGATCAAATGCATTCAGTCATTTGGTTTAGTCGTTCACTTTTGTTTGATCGGCAACATTTGAAAGCAACACACATTTTTTGCCAAGTTAGGCTTTGTGAATCACCAAAACTTTGTCATCATGAAGATGCCCGGCTGGTTGAAAATTGTGTTCAACATAGTTTACCTGTTCACCATTGCTCATATTTGGTACATTGGCTTTCTTGCCTTCAAAAAGAGAGGTTTGTACACTGGGGACCTTCCAGAGCAAGCCCGAGACCTTCTTGACTGGTACTCCTCTCACACACTAAATTGTATTTGTAAGTGGAAATTTGAATTTTTCAAATCTGATCGTTCAAGTAAAAACGTTTACCCTAGTGCATATGATTGCTGCGACCATTGGAATGCCCGGAGCTACCACTTTCTGTTTACTAGGAATGGGCAAGGACATGCAGTCAAAGTCCCTCGCAGTGAACGCCGTGAACATGTCCTTTATATTAAGTGTCAATTGCTTCCTCCTCAACGTCCACGAGTGGCTCACTGCAGAGAGAACTTTCTAAAGTGGCATTAGGATTACTGTTCTGACCAACTGAACAGCCAAACTTATAATATAAATATTTGTTATTTGTTATTTACAATCTAGAGAATTATAATCACAATTTAAAAGTCAAAGTTTGTCACCGGTGTTGAAGGCTAGCAGCACAAGCTAGTTATTCTGAATCAGGCTGTCTCCCTGATCCAGCAAGCCGACGCATTCTCCGTCTTTGCAAACATCGCCAGCAGAAAGCACCACGAGAACGACACTTGCACTTTCTCTTCTTCTTCCTCTTAACATCTTCAATTTGGCCCTCAGTCGGTGGTCTGTCTTCACCAAGTCGAGCTGCAATCGAGTTGATCGTATCTTCAACTCTGCCCATCTGCGTTTGCATGTCCTTGATGATCTCATTGTAGGTCATAGTGTTGGTAGTGTACGCCTCGTAGAAGGTAGCCGAATCGCAGAGATACATCGAGTATTTGAATTTTTTTATTGAAAGGATGAGACGCAATCGGTAGATGAAGAGAGCTACGTACGGGTTGATTGAACCGATTTCGGGCTTATTCGAAAAGTGAAGATGCTTCATTCGAGGAGTCATTGTGATCACCACTTGAGGGTTGAGCAAAAGTCGCTTCCGGATGAGAAAGACACGCCAGGCATTTTGCATCATGGCCGCTGCGAGGTGCATTTTTAGATTCATCGGACTGGAGGCTTCCTCGTCAACCTAAAGTTGAGGTAGTTAGTATCACATTCATTGAAACAGTGTGCCAACAAACCTTCAAAGCAAGTCCAGCACCGATGACGCCGCCAGGCAGAGCGAAGATAGACACGCCTACGATCATGCCAATGCCGGTTATAATTTTACCCGGCGTTGAGAGCGGCGCCACATCGCCATATCCCACTGTGGTAAAGGTGACCAAGGTGAACCACAGCGAGTTGGCCACCGTTTTGAAGCCATCATTGTACGGCGCCTCAATAAAGTACACCAGAAAGGCGATGATGAAGAGCCAGACAAGGCAGAAATAGGAGAGGACTGCCAGCTGAAAGCGATTCGTCCAAATGACCCAGCCTATCATTCGCCAAAGGTGGTACCTGGTTGGAAATGTGAGAGTGGAGGTAGCGGTTCAATCTATCTTAGGGCACAAACCTATTTTCAAAGAAGTGCAACATGCGAAATCCACGCAAGCCGACAGCGAGCAAGCTCTCGCGTACATCAAAAGCGAGCACAGTGACGGTGGTTCCGAGGACGGCCAGGTCGAGCAGGTATATGGGGTGGATGAGCATGTAGAGGAAGCCATTGATGCCTTGGAACTTGGGCAGACACGTCGACGCCCAGATGCGCACAAAGTGCTCGATGCCGAAGATGATGGTGACGGCGAGATCGAGGCCAAAGATGGCCCAGTAGCTGTATACCACGGTCCCTAAAAAGGGTGGAAGGGAATGTGTGTTACCTTTTTTGCAAGCAAGAGATGATCAAAAGGCAAACATACTTCGAGACATGAAGACGGTAAGTATGATGTTGGTGGCTATGAGAAGCCCCAAGCCAATTTGGTAACCAATGGCAAAGACGGTTCTCGGTCGATTCAAGAACATGTACACTCGGTACTTGTACTTGGTACTGTTGAAGGCGTCCCATAGTGTGACCCGCACCATGGTGAGGCCTCTTTGATTGAAGTTTAGTTCTTTAGTAAATCTCTTCTAAATCACTCAGCAGCCACATTGAACATGCTGGCAACAATACAACACGGTGGACTGTGTGTGTTCGGACGGGCACACAAAGATCAGCAATGTTTTTCCATTCAATTGAAGCCATTTCATTTATACGGCCCACATATTGAAGTGGCACTCGAAATGAATGAGTCCACACTGGTCGTGTGATTGGCATTGAGAATATCTATTGGTGCTAGCAGTGAGCAGTATCAGCAGTGATGATAAATATTCATTGCATGATTGGGGGCTAGTCGAAATCTTCCCTTTCCAATTGACTGACCGATCGATTGAGCAGCAGTGACATTCTATTGAGGCCACGATTAGGTAGTTCATGAGAGCAAGCATAAAGTGAGCCCAGACGGAGCGCAAGACAGAACTACCCAATTTGATGCTGTCAGTCAATTGAGTGCAATTTACGCCAGCTGATTTGCTGGAAAATGAATTTGGCTTCTTTGAAGTTTCGTAAACAAGCTTAACGGATCAATTAGCAAAGCAGAGTGTCACCCATTTTTTGTTTGTTTTTCCAGTACAGTTTCAGAAAAGCTTCAGGTTACAGTGACTGGCTATATTTAAAACTCTCAATTCTAAATAAAAACGAGGCTAATCAATTCAATATAAAATCAATTGAAGTGCAATCGGAACTATTGAAGTTTTTCTGTGAATGTATCAGCAGTTTCTATTGACACAATAATAGATACAGAAAATAAATGTCAAACGACGTTTTTCTCTCGAAACGCACCTCTGTGGGAAGAGGAGGAACAAACAAAGTCGCAAAATTTATTTTAAAAAAAAAGTATCTCTTCTGTCTGTATTGACAAAGTCAAAGTGCTGCTTACATGAACGCCAAACACACATACACACACAGATCCACAGGCAGTTATAACTTTGTCGTTGTCTTTCAACGAGTTTTGCATTTTCTAGTTGTGAAAGTGCACACAAAGCTTGTTTAGCTGATGGTGTGTCAATAGAAAATACTTCAACTAGTAAGATGTATTATTTCGGCATAAAAATATGGTCAAGTGGAGTTTGGATAAACAAGCCAAAACGCACAACTAATGAAAAAGACTTTCCGAAAAACGAATCAACGTAAAAATGTTTGCTACTTTTTTCAAAGCACCGATGCTGTTTTTAAACACCAAAATTTCTCAATAAATTTATAACAGTCAACATTAATTGTCAATTTTAGCGACATGATGATTTACATATTAAAAGCATCATTTTATTATTTGAAATGAAAATACTTTTTGCACAATTGATTCAGTGTTCAGGAAAAACTGAAATGTTAAACAAGTAGGAACACAACAGAACAAGTAATGAATCCCTAAGGAGCAAGTAAAGCAAATTGAAAATTTATTACAAGCAAGTCTCTTCTTCAGCATTTACAGGTGATTGTTTGTCAGAACTTGTAGTAGTAATCAGCCTCCTTTTACCATGCGACTGTCCCATGACAAGATTGCGCACATTGGTAATTGGCGCCTCAACGAACAGGTACAGAAGTATGGCCCAGATGAAAGTGCGGAAGAAGTCGACAAAGAATATATTTCTCTGCAGGGAGTTGTTTTGACAACAATTGAGTGGTTAGTCATTCAGCAGTATGCACAACTGCCCATTAGCCCAACTGCTGCCCAACTTACCAAGTGCTCAAATGTGAGCGGCACTGTCTGGCGGATCTGGTGCAGCGTCATCCAATTGACTAGCGGATTTAGGAGGTAAATGGAGAAGGAAAGCCTTCCAAGGGGCGCCAGAAAGCGAGATGAGAGCAGCTGCTTGAAGGCGCTAGAGCGCACTGCGAGGAGGAAGTAGAAGAAGAGTGATTCGCTGAGGACGATGACGGTGAAGAAGAGTAGAAAAGCGGCCATAAAGAGGGCACTTTGCCGTTGCTGCTCCGACAGTTGCACGTCTATGGGGAGTACTGTGCCCAGAATGAACACAGCCGAGCTGAGGACGACCAAGGGTGTTGCATACTTCTAAAGATAAGTAGTGAATGTGTGTTTAAGTGGGGTTAAGTGGTGCCGCCGCCGCTAATAGGTAATAGGCAGGTCGGGTGGACCACCTTGAACTGCGCTCGTACCGAGAAATGATCTTGCTTCTTCGCCAGCAGTCGCATGGCTATAAGTGCTCCCGAGAAGTAGGCGACAATGTGCGATTGCGGCGATGTGTAGTAGAGACGAATTGCTTGCAGTGGCATCCTGCACAATAAAAATGAATAGACGTTTCAGGGTAGGATCTAGTTAAAGTATAGATTCTCTCTCCACTTTCTCTTACGGAGTTAGTAGGCTTGTTCGAAAGTCAGCCAATGTAGGCAGCGCTGGTGCAGAGAATTGTGTGAAGAGCAGAAAGAGTAGCAAAGAAGCAATAATGAGTGACAGTGTGAAAATGACTGATCGCTTTGGTGCTTGGTAGTAAAGCCACAGTGAGGCGTAGAGAAGAACGTGTAATTGAAAATTGACGGCAATAAACCACAAGTTAGGACCGCACTTTAAAAAAACGTTTTTTAACGGTTAATGATCCCGTGGATAGGGTTCAAAGAAACAAACCATTTTATCGAGTGTCCAAAAGTTGTTTATTAAAAAAACGTGCGCCCACCAGTAATCGTAGCACGGCTTGACGTAAGGATCAGTTATCTCAGGGTGAAACAGGGGACCAGAGCCCAAGTGCTGAGCGAGTATAGTCAGAATGAGAATGGCTGCCATTGAAGGCGCCAGACGAATGTAGTGGTGAAAAACGTATGACAGAAAGTTGGGCACTTTCTTATCTGATTTTGAAAGAACTTTGAATGTTGCTAAAAACCCACTGTTGAAGTAAGAATAATTAGTACGAAAATCAAAGTTGCGCAGCAAATCAAGTCAGAATACCTGAGCACAAAGAAGAGGTCAACTAGAAGAAAAGACCTGTACACTAGATTGTAACGCAGTGGATGCTCCTTTTTGTATTTCACATAAAAAGAAAAATTCTTTTCAAAAACCGAAACCGTTGAGAAAAGGTACACCGAAAGAAATGTATGCGAATGAACATAAAGAGTGCCCAGAATAAGCAACGCCCGAAGACCGTTAATAAAACTGGTATCAAGCTCCTGACGGCGGTGTTGTAAAGATTTGCCACTAAAGAGGCGCTTCAGATTGTATTGAACGTTAAAACACCGGGCAGTGTTTAGCGTGGTTTGCAGTACAGGCGATTCAGTCACTAGCTTTACGTTGCTCAGCCTCAAGTAGGACAGTGCACAGTGGAGAATAGTGCCGGTAAAAACGATTAGCAAAACTGAGCCTAGAATAAACCTTTCAAAAAAAGTTGTTAGAAAGTAAGCATAAGCAAGCTTAGAGCAAACAGTGAGCAAGCACCCACCTAGCCACCTGAAAAGCGACACTGTACTCGGAGTTTATCTTTCCTTGTTGACAGTAGCCGACGGCGACTTCCATTCCATTGAGAAACTCGGCAAAGTCTAAAGATGAGAAAAAACCAAAACAAAGTGATACCATCAGTGTTTTTAGATGCCAATCTGTCTTCATCGCTTTCTCTCCATTACATTCATCAATTAAATCTGTCAATTGTCCGGTGTTGCAAACTGATGGGACACAGATGCCGCTAAGAAAGTTAATTTGGTTTCGCCTTGCTAGCCAGTTGTTTGCCAGTTTCACCATGTGATTGGGACTGCTTTTTATTTGGAACGTCTCTTTTTCCGATGGATAAGGAGGCAACGAAGGTGACTGAACACGGACCAAGCAGTACTGGGCGCTCACAATCTTCCTCGGAGATGTGTTGTTGTTGTTGTTGTCGGTGTGTCGCACGCTTTCAACTCCACTTACTGACATGCAGTCTTCAAAGTCACCTAAACTGCTGAACCTTTCTGAGATGAGACTTGAGAGGAATGCACTTTGGAACAAAGCATTGGAATTGATCACTGTTTACGGATGTTTAAGTGCATCTTGATTAGTTCTTTAGCGTAAAAGCGTGAAAAAGACTTACTTTTAGAGCTCCAGCTTTGATTGAATCCTTGGTTAAGTGTTGCAGTAATTGCTCCATAGCACTCTGATGTGCTCTGGTTTAGTTTAGCGCCAATGACGGTAATTTGCTTTGAAACATGCCTAAATTTTTCGTTATTCAACGATGCAATTTTGATGATTGATTTGAAGAAAACTTCAATGTTTGCCTGAATATGGGCATCATTGAGTGGTGGCAGTGATGATGTGACAGCTTCAACCCTGGCTAAACAAAGGGAATGTGCTACACAAAAAAACAAAAATAATTTCATTGTAATTTGACAAAATTATGAGTGGACACCTGGAAGATGCTCTCCATTTAAATAGCTGTTTTTGTAAAAAGAGTTACGGCAGCACTATATTACGAAGGGACTAAATAATGTCGAAAGTGATGGTAATGAATACTGCATGCTGCTGAAATGCTCAAAAAGTGAGATAATTGCTCACTTGCCGACTACTTGCCACCAGTCACTCTGGTGGCAAGTACCAGCAGACATTTGCACTACAGACATAAGACAGTGACACGAGATACCTCGACATACAAACAAAACTAGTAAAACATGTGTTTTAGTGAGACTAGTGCTTATCTTCGCTCTCTTCTAGACGCTTCGCAGGCAAATGCACTTAAGAAACCAGATAACGCATTTAACAAAGGCATTTACCAAACTTGAAACCCTGAAGATCGATCAAATTCCTGCAAAACAAAAAATTGCCGTTTAAGTTAAACTGAGAAGATCACTGCTGATTAGAAATGGGGCTGGTCTAAAATGGTGGGCTCTTTGTACAAGCTTCCAGTGGCAAACGTTGGTGGCGACACTGTTGCCTGTTAAAATCGTTCTAAAGTTTTCGTTTTAGCTCTCAACTGGTTGAGTGAAAAGAAGAGTGTGAACAGTTGAAAAAATGGCTTGTTAACTGTCTCTTTTGTATACATATGTCCATCGATTATCGACAATTAATTTTACTTCAATCTGATCTTCTCCAACAACAGTAGTCAATAGTTTTAAGAAGTGAGTTCAAATGAGTATCGTATATAATGCAATTATAACCAATAACATTTGTTTCAATTAACACACGCACACACTAGGTGAACTTCTTCATGGAACCCCCTTCCAGATAAATTCTCACAAAAGTCTCTTTTTTCAAACAGCGTAATTAAGTTCGTGCCAGAGAAGGGAAAATTACATTATGAATGGCCTTTATGGGTGGCAAATGTGATTACATTGATTACGCTTGCAATCGAATGAATGCCAAAACATTTGAAGCTGGTAAAGAATAGAGACCACCGTCGTCTCTTCTAGACAGCCTTTTGTTTCAATGAAATGTTTTGAACATTGAATTTGCGCAAATATTTTGCTAAAAGTATGACAAACTAAATATAATTTTTACCCATAATGATAGTTGATTTGTAAGCATTTTTTGTGTTTTCTTAAAACAGGTTTATTGGAAAAATCTTATTAAAAAGTTTGTTTTTATGCAATAAAATTTCTTCTGATATATTTACTTAATGTGTTATTTAAATTTCAATTAGTTTTTATGTTGACACTTTTTGCTTGAAAATTTGCTCGAGCTCTTTTGCTCCCTCTACCTCTCCAATTCTAATCAGCTTTAGCGCACTTTAGCACTTTGGTCAAAAGGGACATGGTCAATTATTTATTTGCTTCATTTGTCCGATTTTTTTGCGGTCAGCCACTGTTCGACGCTGTGTCGTGCTAATATACATAATTACGGCAATATTTATAAATGCGCTTCTATTCGCATGAATAATTGACGCCGATGACCGCTAGAAAGTGGGGCACTGCTGTGATGTGATCTCAATACTGGCCTCAATTTGCAGTAAAATTAACCAGTGTGCACACTAATGGACGCTAGTAAACAAACTCAACTAAAAAATAATGTAGAAATTAAATAATGTCTTTATTCTCATTGAAACAATTAAAAATTAGAACTTGTACAATAGTGTGGCATTGTTAATCAAAGTATATAAAGTGCAAAGCCACCTAAAGAGTAGTGTTTTTCAACTTTACTTGACTGAAACTATAAGGAGCTGCACTGAGCTGATGAGTGAGAGAATGTCTGCAGGCAAACCACCCGGAGAAGATGACGTCAAAAAGAGCGAGACAAGTGAAATTAATCAGAAGAAGAAGTCAGCCACGGCAGCAAAGTGTTTAGGAACACTGAATGCTGTTGAGGTAGAGCGCGTTCAAGTGTCCTCTGAGGTGATCACCGGAACTCCGTCCACACTAGCTGATCTGCCCTCCACAGAGATGCAGTCTTTGCTGAGACCGCAAAACCCCAAACAACTGACGGCGATAATGGAAGATGATGAAGCCTTTCGGTGGCGTGGTACCGCCTTCGAGAAGGCGGCAGCAACATCGTCGCCACAGGCAGAAACCACAACTGGTAAGAAGAAAACTAGTTTGACCTTCTTCTTTTTTTCAATAATAATAACATGACACCCATTTGCATCTTCCCTTTCAGATGATAAGGCCGCCTTATTGACGCCCTCCGTCCTCAAGGACTTGCCCTCCACCTCTACAGTGGTGTCACTTCATTTGGAGCAGCCAGAGCTGAAGCCGATGGAGGCAAGCGAAGCCTTTCTCTTTGCTAAGAATAGACCAGTGAGTGCAAAGAAAACACCGAAGATGGTGAAATCAAAGCCAGAGAGGCCCCCTCAACCGCCACTGAAACGTACTTCTCCCCCAGCCCGTCAAATTGTCTGTAAGAAAAGTGTACCTAAAAAACCACACAACTCACCCAAGCCTCAGGTTGCGGAGGGTAAGGCAAAAGTTAAAGCGCAAACAGGGAAGCAAACAGCAACAAACCAACAACCTCTGACTACGCCTGCTGTACAAGGTTCACCATTGCCGCCTTTTTCAACTTTTGGAAAAGTTGTGCAATCTTCACAACCAATATCAAAGCACAATTTGTTTAAGAAAGAGACGAGGAAAACACCAGGACAAAAGAAAAAAACAGCAAGGCAACAGGCAGCAAAAAAAGCCAGCCCAAACATTGCTCCACAGAAAGACAAAGGACCCTTTCAGAGAAAAGAATTTCCTCAAAGGCCACCTCCAACTTCTCCAAAAACAAGTGGCTTAAAGTCAGCACCTGGAAAGGCTATCAGGGTAGCTCCGGTTGCCACTGCTGCGTCACCGGGTAACAAAGCTGCCAAGAAAACAAAGCAAACCCAAATGGCAACTCAGGTCAATGTAGAAAAGGCTAAAAGTAAGTGTGGCACTGTTACTGTTTTTATATCCCATTCCCTAACCGTAGTAAACCCATTTATTTTATTGTTCTTTTCTTTCAAGCGACCGCCACCTCGAAACAGACTCCTAAGCAGGCGAAACTGAACAATGGTCTATTATTTACCTCGTACATCTTCCGACCACCGCCGAAAGAATGATATTCGACAGAAAAATTGGCCAGCCGTTTAAACCAACTAAATCAAAATAATCAAAAATGTTGGAAAAATAAACATCTGTACACACACTTTCTACAAACTTCCAATAACGGGTTTCTCCTGTCTGTCTTTTTTTCTAAACACAGCTGTTTGTGTGTGCAATATCTAATAAGTGTTTGCGCAAACAGTTATCTTATCATGCCAACAAAACTGTTCCAGTTTCTGTCTTCTGGTTGTCATTGTCAGTCATATTAAATGATGATCATCACACAGGAAGAATGATAATTAATTAGTTAGACAAATGCAAAGGCACACACAGAGATCGTAAAGATGGCAGTAGTTCTTTTTTCTAAAGAGAATTGGATCATCATCATCATTTGAATACTCTTCAGCAGCAACAGCAGCTACTTGGCTATTCTCTTTTTAATCATAATTAATGTCACCAGTAGTTGAAGAGAGTGCTAACCAAGTTTTCTCTTCTGTTTCTCAGTTTTAGATGGCTCCTCATAATTGCTGATAATCGTGCTACGGTTAGATTAATCGTAATAACTGGCAAAAGCTATCTATGTCCTCATCTTTTTGCCCAAGCAATGCATGAAAGCAAGCTAATCGACAGCAGTCCCAATTTGCCAACAGATTAATTGATGAGGATGGTGCTACGGTAGTGGTCCTGTCGCCGCATGTTTCTCTTTGCTCTCATCGCACTCACTAACTAATGACGACTCACTAGCTTGGCTTAGTTATTTCCATTAACTGGGACTTTTGCCTTTTTAGTCTCAAACAATCGACTGTGCACATTTTCCCTTTCTGTCATCCACACACATAAATGTTGTTGAGTTGGTTTGAGTGAGAGTGGCTTTTTAATTTGCACAGTAAGTCAAAATCAAAGTGTCACCGAAAATTTATCTTGCCTAATTGACTCACCAAATTGGCCCACTTTGTCGACTCTGTGTCTGTGTGTTTGTGTCTGTATTGTCGGCCGACACCGACACCCTTCCCCTGGAAAAGGAAAAGAAGATACTCTTCCCTAGGCGAACTGTCATTAGCGGCAATATGACCGCATTTTCTGGTAGCATCACAAGCTATGGGTGTTTGTCTTATCACGGCGCACTAATGCCTTTTGCCTCTTTCACTGTCACAAAAGATGAACTGCCAGTAAAGTCGTCGACTGTTACAGTTAAAATGTAACATCCTCCGTAAGGGGCGATTCCGGTGCTGATTGTCCACAATCCAACAGAGTTCTTTTTTTCATTTCTTTTTTGAAGATTGACAAACAGCAAAACTGCACCAGAGAATGTGCTACAAAACCTTACACTGCTAAACGTATGCTAGCTATAGTTCAAACAGATTTTTCCAATATAAAAAGCAAGTCTAGTTTATTGCAATAAAAACAGACTTGACTAAATTTATTTATAATTCAAATTATGACAAAAAAGTAACCTAAAATACAGAATATTTTGGCAAGAAACCCAACACTAAAAAGGCTGATTTCTAGTTTATTTGCCCACTATAGATTTTCTAATAAAATAAAAACTTGTTTGCTTTTAAGCCGATTCACCAGTACTGCAGACAATATTGCACTGGAATGTCGTCACACTCGTAACCAGTGCACACACATGCACAGTAGTAACAAGCAACAATAAAAAGAAGTGGTCACTAGGATGACAGCGGCAACAAACTGAGTGATTGAGACTCTTACTGAGGGCAGCAATTAGGAAACAAGGAGTTATCTGGCTAATCGGCAAAAGGATTAGGCAAAGAGGATAGGCTACCAGTGGAGGTTACCAGTGGCCAATGGTAGTCTGGTGCTGGTGTTCTTCCTGGTATATGGGTCACTGGGCAGCCGGGAGTGTGGGCTGAGAAAACGGTCGGCATGGTCCACCAGAACCAGCAGAGAGGAGACGAGCACACACTGTCTGATGAGTGAGAGGACACACAGGCTCTGCACACCGACACAGCTCACTTGTAGTGCCGCCGCTGTCGTCGGTCTTCTGCACCCTACAGAGCTTCCATTCTCTGACGCCTTCCTCGCTACCCACTGCAACTAATTTTTGTGCTACCTCTCTCTCACACAGTTTCTCTTTCAGTTTCTCTTTCTCTTCTTCTCTCCTTTGCCACTCACTCACATTCTCACTCTTCTCTTTCTTTCACTGAGATTCAGTTCAATGGCTCCTGCTCGTTCTTCGATGTTTAAAAGGCACCCATTTGCGCCCTTACTCAGTCAGTGAGTCAGCTATCTTCGCACTTGCAAGGTTGTTCTGCTGCGAGTTTTTACATCGAAAAGAATCAAGCTGATACATGCTTAGTGGCATTGTGCAACGTTAATTCGACGATAACATCGTCCGGCAAAACTAAGCAAAACTCTATTGAAAATTAAGACGACTCATCAAACCCAATTTAGCAGACAACAGCGACGATTTTACAGCAAAAAGCACTAGTGCAGTGAACTTTTGACACGGTGGTACATTCTTTAAATTGTTCCCGTTTTAATTTAAAAAAACTTTAGTTTTTTCATCATTTGTGAGCACTGTGTCTTGTCTAGCAGCAACAGCAGCAACAGACAACTCCAGTGAATGTGTCAAGAAGGGGCATCGGCACTCTGGCAATGAAGGAGGAGAGACAAACTCGACCGCAAAAGTAACGTCGCCATCATCATCATCATCATTGCCAGCAGCAGTCACAAGCCTACTCCTTCGCAATTTAATCAAAATTATTTTTTACTTTTTTCAGTGCAATTTAAACTACACATTAATTATTTGGAGCAAAACATTCTACTGTAACATTCTGGCCACTTGTCGTAGCATCGGGCCTGTGCATCTGCAAGAGGACACTGAACTGAACTGCACAGCTTACTTTACTGGCACATATCAGCTGGTAGTTGAGTAGTGTGCTCAGGCACCATTTTGTGACACGACGATTGGAAAGAAGAGACACTGCCATTCAGTAAAACACAAACTGACAATTGCTACTGTCACAGACGATGTTCTCCTAGTAAGCAGTAATTAAATAGTAATTAATGCCCAGTTTTCAGTGAAGCAGTGAAACCTTGATTGCTAACCGGCAATTTTACCGGTTATCAATTGTCCAAGCAAAGCATGTAAGCAACACCAGCTGCCCAATTTTGCACTTCCTTTCATTGTTATCATCCAGCCAAAATGCTTAATTTTTTATAAACTGTTTGTAATCAAGCGGTGTGGCTTTATTGTTATCACAACTTTAGTTTTAAAAACATTCCGCACATTTTTCCTCTACCAAGAGCTTCATTCCACATCAACTTAACCTTATGTTTTAACGTCTGTTCATCTTCATCGGCGGTGTGGTAGAGACAATTTCTCAACTGTGAAGAAAACAACGTCGTTTCGTTTTATCTTCTTGACAGCTTGCTTGAAAGGAAGCTACTGTGTTTGCCATTTTTCATATTTTGCTTTTTCTTTCTATTGGCTGGAAAGAAGAGAAAACGTGCTGCACTTTGACGGTAAGGTAAGAAGAGACTTACTATATTGGATCTAAACAGCATCTCTAAATTGCCAATGGCCACTGATTACTCAAAGTAATACCTATTAGTGAGGCAATTTGAATCGGTGCAGCAAAGTTTGATACTAAAGCATCAGTCCTGGTCTGGGCTCATATGATATTGCACTGTTGTTTCTTTTTCAATAAGTAAATTCGAGTAAACACTTCAAACTTATTACTTTATTAAGAGAAAACAGAGCAAATTTTATCTTGCTCTTGATGTACTATTTCTGTACTTTACCAAGTTAAAATGGCTAGCAAATCTAGGTAATATGTGCTTTCTTTAAAAAATTGATGAAAAATTTACTTTTTTATATGCCACTTACTTTGTTTCTACTAGTGTGAGATTTCAATTTTCTACCAGTAGCCACTTGTTTTGCTGACATTGAGCGCATGGGGAAATTGCTCTATGTAGTACCGAGATAAGTGCCGATCATTAGTCGTTAACGGTGATGGCGCCTTTATGGAAGCTTTTCGGGTGTCTGCAAAGGTGAGCCACGTTGATTGCTGCACGTAGGTGATGCACTGCCTGTCGAAATGACTGTGAAGGAAAGACTTGGCAAGTTAGGCTATTTCGGCTCTCTTTGACGGCCACTGCATCGGACAGTTCCTCCGTTTGTTTATCAATTCAAGTCAGTCCTACGCCCAATCGACGCTTCTATTCTTGTGCGGTAATTATCGTAATCAACGACAGAAAAGAGGGTGCAAAGGGAAAAGTTTACCAAGAAGAAAGTCTGAAATAAAAGTAAAGCCATGTCAGAATCCGCCACTCACCGTGTTTGCGCAATACCGTAACTCAGTTTTGTGTACCCATGTAAAATCTGAAAAGCAAACAACGTTTGAGAAGACTAGAGTTAAGAAAAAAGCTGCAATAAGCTGATGCAAACAAACAAAGTGCCAAGTAGTCATAATTGGCGGCCATGGAAGTACTCCAATAACGGTCGGAATCAATTAGTCTATTTGCACTGGGCCATTAGTGCAGTGCAGACTTTGGACAAACAGCTCCTGCTCTACCACAAACGTCTCACTGGTAATTACTGCTTGACATTACTGCTCTACAAAGCTTATGACTTGAAAAGAAAGAGAAGCTCACTCTGCTACATGTGCATTGGTGATTTGTCATCGTACGTTTTCGGCAGAAGATGCTGCCGTATCTGTGCTACTGTCTCTGATGTCTCTCAGTGTATGCTATTTGCTGACACTCAAAAAACAAGCAAACAACTAGGCGTTTGCCGATAGTCAATCGAAACGATGGCAAATTGATTTGTGGCGTGACGAGAGGAAATGTGGCTTCAGCTCTACAGATGTGCCCACTGCTGGGTGAGCACTCCATCTGGCCAGGCAATTTGTCTCCTAAAATAATAGCACTCTGCCTAATTGTTATGACGTGATGCAGCAAATAGCATCCAAATTAGGCCTGGTGTAATTCGATTAGTCGCCCTTCTTTTTACCACACATTAAGACCATAGTTGCAGTTGATTGAACAGATAGCAGCACATTTAAATACCGAAGTTGTCCGTAATGCCTGAGTTTGGAGATTTTTTTCCAGAAAATTACTCTAAAAATATCACATCACTGAAACCAATTGAATTTTTTAATAAAACAAAATATTAGCTTTATGATAAAAAAATACATTTTTTGCATTCTGATCTCAAGTCTGCCTAGTTTAATTACTCATCTTTAATTAAATTATCTCTACCGATTTGGCAATTGGCCAGTTTTCATCATCGTAACTGAAATAAGATCCCATTTTGGCAATCCATGTGGATTTGAGCCGTCTTTGTTGGCACCAAGAGTATAGTTTTTCCTTGCAGTTATAGCTGGTTTATCAACAAAAGAAAGCCTATGGTCAGTTGTCTCTATAACTATGTTGTTGTTCTTTTCAACTTTTCTTGGTCTCGCTTTGTGCTCAAACAGATAACCGTGTAAATGCTGTGCCGTGCAGCCTGCTGCTTCTGCTGCTGCCGCTTCTGTTGCTTCAATTCGAGGTGGCACTCTTCTTAATCTGCCTTCTGCAGACTTCATTTTTCGTCAACTTTTTCTTTTTTAATAATATGGAACAAATCCATATGGCGATTACAAAACGGCTGCCAAACACTCAGGCCGCCTTTAGCAGCTGATTTGAAACGGCCCAGTGTGAAATGGTCTTAGACGAACAGCCTATCTGCAAAACTCAGTTTTTCTTGTGACTCCCTCGAGATGTTTTTGTTGGCGCGTTTTTTCATTCTTTTGTAAACTTTACGTCAATGATGCTTTGCTGTGCTTTGTTGTTAGTGCTTTTTTAAATTCAATAAACTTAATGTTTTTTTGTTTTTAACTTGAATTACTTTTTAAGAATGCAAACGGAACTTTACTTTAAAAATGAAAAGAAGACTATTTTAAGAAATGTCAAGTCAATTGTCATTTAGCATCACCTCAGTTTTACTGTTCAGTAACGCCGATTACTATCAAAAAGATAAAGAAACTTAGCAACCATTTTTATTTTTAACCCTAAAGTGTTGTATATGTTTAGTTAATTGAATGTAAGTTTAAGTTTAAAATCATAGCTGTACTGCGCAAGTGTAAATCTTCAGTGACATCTTGCTTTTAGCATTTTTCATTTATTTGCTTAACTTTTTCTGCACATTTAGTTTAAAAAATATGTGGGTTGATTGGTGAAATTGAAGTGAAAAAACTTTAAAAAACTAAACTAATTTAATTAAACTAAAGCTTACACTTCAATGTCCAATGAGCCTGCTGGCGATGAAAAACGGCCTGTTGACAGCAGAGCCAAGTGCAAATTGTTTGCAGTGCCCAGAAAAATTGTCTGCAAAAGACAACTCCTCTTAACTCTAGCACTCATCGACAATGTGAATGGGTCGTGGGCTGACATCAGTGCAAAGGAGACACTATGGAAACCACCATTATAAGGCAGCCACTGACATAATCTGCACCGCAGTTAGCCTCACCGACGCATCTGTCTATGCGTCCATCAACTGGGCAGCATTGGAGTGCAAAAGAAAGCACGTCGATGTGTGTCGATCCGACCTGATGGCCTCGTTGCTGTCACATGCCAAAATGACATGTCGGAGCAAAAGGTCTTTTGCTCTCCTTCTATCTCTTGTGTTTTCCTTTGTCAAACTATGGTGCTAATAAGTTGAATGAATGCTGCCTGCACAACGAAAACGCCCGACGGTGATGGTCGCCCTTTTCACTAGTAGTCATCGGTGGCCCTTTGCTATTTGTCTATTACAGTTTTTTGTTTCTAATTCACTTTTTCTCGTTTTTCACTTTTTGCCTATTTGTGTGCAGACCAAGCAGGGGATTCAAATTTACTGAATAATTTAAAACTGTCATATGCACCTGTTCGGTGTTTTTGCCAGTCAGAAATTTAACTCTCAACAACTCATTGTCCATTTTTACTGATCATTTACCATCAGATGATTTTGTTATCAAATAACCGGCTTTTCGTTTAAATCAACAGTGTTTTTTATACTGATATTTTTAGTTTTACCGTTTTTTAATTATTTTTTAAAACTATATTTTAAAGCAGTTAAAATGAGTTATATTTTATCAATACTTTAATTGTTTTTAATAATTAATAAACTTAATTTTCAGTGATTAAAAAATGAAAAAAAACATAAAAACGCAAAAATAATGGAAGTATAAAACAGCTAAAATAAGCCTCGTCACATTAGCCTTTGAAAAAAGAAAACACTAGAGAAGCTCAATAAAAAGCAGACAATAATGATGATAGCCATCACTTTGCATTGATAGTACGTAAAACCCTTTTGAAAAGAAGGAAGTTTGCATACTGTTTACGGACAAACGCCAAGTGTTGCCGCTAATGATCGCAATGAGCGATCTCTGATTCAGGCAAGCCGAAAGAGTACACAGACCGCTACTCATTTTACCGCTACTCAGACACTATTTATTAATTCAATTTTTATCCTTTTTGGTTTTTCAAAATCATCAGCATCAATTTGCATTTAATTTATTCTACTTTTTACAAAAGCTGTTCATCAAACCTAACCACTTTTGACTATTTTTATGTTACAGACAAGTCACCAAACTTCAGTAAAGCATTCTTAATTTTCGGTGCATTCCTTTCAAAAGTTGTTGTTTTGATTTTGATAGAACTTTATTGTGGAAAGAAAAACATCTCTCAAAGATCAGCAAAGTTAATTACTACCAAATTTGCATTGTTTGACCTGTCAATCTAAGAAAAAAATAGATTTATTTAAAAAAGCTCAAAAAAATCTAATCTAGAATCTAGAATTGCTTAAACTTCCTTTTTTGTCTTTTATTTATGGCAAGTTGTGTCACTGTTGACTGAAAGTTTTTTTTAAAAACCTATAATTTGCTTGGATTGTACAGCCATTGTTTTTACTCTTTTTTGTGTAATTGTAGTCGTTTAGACAACGTGACAGGACTTTTTCATCGACACAGTTTTTACTAAACGTATGTGTGTATTTTAAATTTTGCATTAGGCCACGAAGCTGCCTTATATACATTGTACAGATTTTTCGGTCTCATAGTTTTACCAAAATTAGTACAATAGACAAGTGCAATCTACACTCTAGCGCCCTAATTGAATTGCTCTTCTCTAATGGGCAACTTGCTTTTGTCATCGTTGGTTTACATTTTTCTATAATTTCAAAGTGCAGGAGCACATGTTCTTTCAGTTGTTAATTTTGTTGCTTCAATGTAGTTTTTTTGTGTTGGGCAGTCAAGACAACGGCAACACCATTCGGGTAAATATTTCATTCATTATTTTTGCTAATATTATTAATAGAAAACTGGCATCAATGTGGGCTGTGTTGCAGTTGTTGTCCTCGGTAAGCTGCCCTCGGTGATTGAACACTTGAGTGCGCTTTCAAATCATATTTATACTTTTGCAATAGAGGAAAATGGAAAGTATTAATATGGCAATTGATGACTGACTTTTTCCTCACAACCTGTGTGTTCATTTGCCCGTGCTTGTCCGCGTGTCTATCGGCGGGTAAACAATTTATTATATAAATGCAATCGATTATGATTTCGTTTACAACTCGATAACAAAAATGAAAGTGGTTGCATATTTTCGCCTACCTAAAATTCTGCTGATTTGTTCACATTACGCGGAAACTATTTTGATTTTTGACCGATTAACAGTAAACTGGCAAAAAAGAAAAGATAAATTAATTTATTTTTGTGCAGTCTATGTTCAGTATTTTTTCCAATATCGGTTTTTCATTAAAATTGACCACAGGCAGTAGATGAATAAATGTGTGTTTGACAATCTGATAAAAAAGTAACTACATAACCAAGAGATAATCCTTAAACTGTCTTTTTGCAATCTAGCAGACACTGAGGTGTAGTGTTAGAGTGACAAGCAATTTGTGTTGAGTGATGATGCCTGACACTGCTCATGCTATAAAAAGCAAACAAATTATCTAATTCAACTCAGTTCAGCACAGATTTGCCATTAAATGATTGATTTAGCAAACTATATTTTCAATATTCTTTTTGTTTGCTTAATTTTACTATGTTTCTGTGCGGAGCATCAACGAACACTTTTTAAACAATAATATTTCAAAAACTTTGACAAAAAATGTTTAAAAGCAAAAACAAAATAGTTTTTTAGTATATCAAAAAAATTTTAAATTTTTTAAATATGATTTTTGCCAAAACGAGATGAATTAATTTGTTTAGTTCTGTGACAAGCAGAGGATGATGCTACCTGTACTATACTATGATGTTTTTTCAACCCATTCATCTAAACACAATGTTTCCTAGTGAATGGTGAATGTTGCTAGTTGGCTTGTTGTCGCTACAGTGCCCTGAGCACAATTCGATAACGATGATTCTATGACAAGATAAATCGATCTTTCTCCTTTCTACACCGTTCAACTTCGTTTTCATTTTTCACGTTTTAGTGTGTGCGTTGCTGTTTCTCCTGCTTAGCATTGAAAACTGAAAGAATAATTCTGTTTTTTCAATGTACAGTATTTTAGTTTGTGTTGGTATCTTTTTATCGTGCCATGCAACCAAAACCATGCTCAACGGCTGTACCACATCGCGGCTTATGCGATTCATTGGTAGCTGGCACTATCTCTTACGCTAGTGCATCATACCCACATTTACATAACCATAAATTGTTCCATTTCAAATCACGAGGCCCAATGTTTGGTAACTAGAAAGAAAAAGTGTAAAACCTTCTAGTCTGCCAAAATCAAATGAAAAGTTTGATGGGTTTGCTTCGTTTGCTACTGCATTGCAACACTGCTAAATTGGAGCGCGCAATCGAGCCAATCTATATTGTGTGCACCGTGCATTGTGTGTGTCATCGCCAGTGGCTTTCATTTTGATTTGCCCTTCTGGCAAGTCTCTGTCAGTCAAGTTTTCTTTTTGCAAATCTGCGCCTTCCTTTTTATGGTATTACATTGTATTCACTGCCACCTTTGAAAACATTATTTTTAAAAGATAAATTTCCAGGTTAATTTTTTACTATTTTGTGGTTCAAGCTTTTTATTGCTGAATTTTATAAACATCAATCTTTTTATTTACTGGCATTTTTTAAATCTTAATTTAACTTGGTTTTTGTTTACATTAAAAATAAAAAAATATTTTAAAGATCACTAAAACACATTGTTGCTTTTGTTGTTCATTTGTTATTGGTGGGTGCTGTTTTGTATTTTTAAAATGAGTTTGCTAGGTCATTGAGACTAGTAGTCATTGTGACTTGAATTGCTGATGGACTTCATTCGTCAGTGGTTTCCACCAATTTGTAACCCTCAATCAGTTAGGGTGTTTACAGTGCCCAGTGCTTTTCAATGCTCATTACCATTTTTTTCCTACTGTCGTGTTTTGTCTAAAGTATTTGCATCTATTTTGTATTTTTATGCAGTTGCAATGCCTAAGTACCTATTATCAGTTCTTACATTTTATCGGCTGTTGCACAGTTACACAAAAAACTTAGTTTTTGACAGCTCACTATTTATATCATATTGTTTACAGCCAAACTAGTCAAATGGCGTTCCAAATGGCAATAAATTCAAAAAGCACTGACCACTAGTGAGTACTTGCTGTGCTTAACTTTTACTTTGTCAGTGCACCTTTTGAGTTTTGTGCAAATTTTTTATTATTTTTAGATCAATATTTTTATTTTTAAAAACTTGCATATACTTTTTTTAAATAAAAAGGTAAAACAAGTAAGAAAATGCAATTAAAGAAAAGTACACTTTTTACTTACCATGATGAAAGTAACAAAGAAATAAGCGGGAGGGAATTTAGTCGTCGACTATGATTTGTCGCCGAGAATTTTCTTTTGCAATTGCTACTTTTTCTTGTTATCCTTTTCACTGTGATTTGCTAGTTCAGAATGCTATTTTTACAATTTGTGACTTTACTTTATAGAAACACTATCAAGAATAGCAGGTCACAAAAAGAAAGAAAACAGCACCAATTTTGAGCTTTTCCTATTAGTTACTGTAGACCAAAGCGTTGAGCGCACTATTTAATTTTAAATATTTAATTTTGTTAAATAATTAAGTATCGTTATTAATAATATATTTTAATATTATTGTTATTATATTTTGCAGGAAGAAAAGACAAAATTTAAAAAACTAAATTGAGCCGCATCTTTCCATTTGTGCTGCGAGCTGGGGCTCACTTTTGAGTTGCGCGTTTGCAATCACCGTCTGCGAACCTTAATTGGAACTGTCTGTGACGCGCAAGCAAAAAGCAAGTCTGTGAGATGTCAGCTTTAATTGTGCAACTGTGACGCTGCCGGCCGACAGACGACACAGACACCACAAGTGCAAATGAGTGCTACTCTTGGCAATTCAACTCGGTGTCGAATGAAAGCAGCAGACACAGTCACAGCTTACCCAACAACAGCAGTCTGCACCGTCTGCTTTCTCTAGAAGTTTTGTCCTGGAACCTGAATGTACGATTGAGGACCGCGTCATGCCTGGCAGAGGAGGTCAACCACAGAACAGTAGAACAGTGGCAGAACAACCGTCGCCATCATCGCCACCATCAACAAACAGGCATGGCACTACAACTGCTGACGACTGGAGACCTGTGCATCAATTCGGTGGTCAGCATTCACCTGCTGACTTTTTTGTCGATCTTCTCTCAGTGCCTCACCACCACCACCACTTCAGAACCACATGCCTGTTGACCTCCAGTTTTCAGCAGTTTCTCTGCCAAGAGCCTGATTGCGTCATCGGTTATGAGACCTCCAGTGGACGGACCCACCTTCCTTCGCTTCACTCTTACCGGCACTGCCTTAAGCACTGCAGTAAGACCAAAGAAGCAGCTCAGACCTTAGTCCAACTTTGCCAAAGTTGCCTTCCTCTCTTCCAGTCAGCGGAGTGTAGTCGCTGGTCAGTGGCAGCAATTGGGCAGCAATTGCTTCTACTAGTCTCTTTCCGCATCATCTTTTCCGCATCAGTTGAGCCATTGTCCTCAGTCCATCATCACGAACAAAGGATACCAGAGCCAGTGTGTAGAGGCAAAAACCGAATAAGTAGGACCGACAAGAATCCGTTTTCAAATGAAGGAAGTGGAGTAAAGACAGTGTCAGGCAGAAGGACTCACCTTTGCTGGTTGGTCACTCTGTTGCTGCTCTTTCTCTTCCACCAAATTAGCCTGCCATTGCCACTGGTGAGTGCGTACACAAATGAGGCAGACCAGCAGACGCCAAACCACAACAACGGCGCCAACCAATCTCCTCCTCATCACCGCCACAAAACAGGTGGACAAAAGTAAGTTTTGCATTTTCTGCATTTCATTTTCTTTTTCTTCCCATTTTGCATTGCACTGTCTAAATATTAGGGCAACCCTTGGCGTGAGCAATTATTGCATCAATCTCTCCTGGCATACTCATTAGTGGTGTCAGATGTTTAACTCGATGCTGCCTCTTTTTCTCCAACTTTCATGCTCACTCGCAACAAAAAGAGCAAAGAAACTTATTCCCTTTTATGTTACAAAGTGCCTCACCATGGCTGCGTTGAGAATGAATGAATGCCATTTGCTCGGCTTTAGGTTTCTCAATGCTCTTCATTTGCATTAGTTCAATGTTTCGTTTCTTTCTCTTCTTTCCTGCTTTGCTTTGCCTGCTGAATCGGATTCTACTGCAGAGAGTGAGACAATGCGAGCTAAAGCACTCACTTCTCGAGGCGCCAGTCATCAAGGCGGACGGGAAGTCTTCAATTCCGACCGAGTGAACTGCTGTGATTGCTCCTGTCGAGCTGCTGGCTGATCTGCAACCTTCCAACCCAGCAGAAAGCAGTGCCCATTTTCATTTTTACTTTCCTCATCATCTACCACCACTTTCATAAGATAATTAATTTGCTTTTAATTAATTTACTTACATTTGCAAGACTTGTCGCCACTTTCGCGCAAATTGATTTAATCTGCTTCATTCAGCGTGTACATAGCTTCAGCTTTCATCTAATCATAATTACGGAGTCATTTAAAATGTGCACTGCAAAAAAAATGTACTTTTTCAGTTAAGTGCTCAATCCAAGTGAATATTTTCCCATTTGCCAATAATTAAAACTACACTTAATTAAGATTTAACTTTGCTATACATTACTGTTGCATTGTCACCACTTTAGTGGTTAATTTGGGTGCTTTTTCTCTGGAAAAAAGCGAACAAGAATGTGACAAATTTGAATATTCACAGATGTACAATTTCGCTACTAAAATTTACTACAGCTTCCATGCAGAGTTCAATTTGCAAAACGAAAAAACACAAACTCAGTGTTGACCAAATGATCTACTTTGGCAGAGCGAACACAACCAAAACTCAAATGTTCGGTGTCGTGTTGTACCTTGTTGTTGTTGCTCAGCGAAGCAGTGCCTCTCGAGAATTTGCAGATTGGCAGCAGTTGATCAGTGCTTGAGTTACGGGGTTTTAGTAACTACCTACGCTTGCAATCAAAGAAGGGGAGAGACAACAGAGAAAGAGTTGGCCTTGTTATTTACGGGCAATAGGTAGCAATTAGCGGACTATTCTTGAACTACATGGCTTCGCTGATGGTGCAGTCTTTCTCTTGAACAACGAGCAATCGATCGGCTATTCCAGGCGACAACGACAACCGTAGTGATTGCTAATGCCTGTTAACTGTACAACCAAAAAAGAAAAGCTAAATGCTGTGTGGTAGAAGTAAACGCTTTCAAACTTGTCACATTGCATTGTACAGCATAGTAATTACACTACTACTGATGCATTGAGACCAACAACTTTGCATGCCTATGATTAATGCCAATGATAAATGCAAAGCACTAAGTGTGATTTCTTGAGGGATTTAATACGACTTTTAAACGTTTTCTACTGTAGTCAGAAACGTTCATGGTGGTGGCAGTACCCAATGTTTGTGACGTCAGTCCAACAAGGCTTGTGCAGCTGAAAAAATGAAAAGTAGAAACAGTATTTTCTGTTTAACGACAAATATAAAATAAAAAACAAACTTTTTATTATGTATTTTGAAAACTGTTTTTAACAACAAACCTTTTGTCTCTTTTTCTATTTGTTGTGTTTTTTCTTTAAATACACTGTTTAATTTTTGTTTGATTTAAATTTGCACAAAATTGACTCATGTCAAATTTTGTATTTAGCAGACTAGTTTTACTTACGCTGCCGTAGATTGGGTGGTGTTAGATTGCATCTATTAATTAGCCATAATCAAAGAAATTGATCGTTCTATGGGTTGCAGACAATGCAGTTAGTTAGTGTCAATTTCTGGGCTGACACGAACATGTAGAGCCCTCACTACTAGTCAACAGTCTAGTTTAGCGGGATAATTGTACTTGCGTTTAGCAAAAACTGATGAGGTCACTTGTGTTGGGTGTAATACCGTTTTGCCTTTACTTTGTCGTGTTTTTACAACTTGATTATTCTCAATTGCTTTATACTAACTGCACAAACTGCCATTAGAGCAGTTGGTAGGTTGAATATAAAAACCAAGATTGTGTAAGGTTTGGTTCCATAAATGAGGATGCTGATCTAAGCAGTTGAAAAGTATAAAAAAAACATGAAAACATGTAAGTCTATTGTTCATTCGCTTTGCAGTATAAAGTCAACTGCGCTGTCCTCAGTGTTTTGGTGCGACTTCATTGACGCTGACCGACACCTCATGCGAATGCTGTCAGTTAATTTTGCTCTTTCACTCTGGCCACTTATTGTTTCCTCCAGTGCAATGAAAAACTGCTTCATTGTTTGGTGAGTGTGTAGACTTTTGCGCCAAGATGCCAAATTCCTGTTCACTCGATGAGCGAGCCATTCTTTCTCTGCTTGGCTACTGCTTCTTCACTATGAGCACCGCATTGCTACGGTGTGACAAGGCAAACATTAATATACTTTTAATTATCTTTTTGAGCGTGTTTGTCTGTGTGTATTTGCATTTTAATGGAATATTTTGCCTTTTCTTCAGCAAAATGATATTAATTTGCAAATTTACTTTCTGCATTTGTTTTCTTCTTAGTGCCGTGAAACGAAAAGCAAATCTTTGGCGTGTGACTACCACTATCACCAGCATCACCAGCGTCTTGGCGACAGCTGAATATGCTTTGGCCACTAAAACTGTTGCTAGCTTTTTTATTTTATTTATTTGTCTTTTTAGGGTTTCCTGCTGATTCAGGCAATTTGTCGGGTTATCGTATCCTGCTTTTTTTCTAGCACATTTACTACTGCTTTACATTCTATTGGTAATGCTAATTAGAAGCCATGCTGGTTTTCTGGTAAACGTTGTCATCCCGTTCTTACCCAGGTTTTATTTTTAACCTATTTTATTAATCTGTTTAATTTAAAACAATTATTTTTTGTTGCAAATTTATTTAGTCTAAATGAAATTTACATTTCAGTTTTTTAAATGATTTATGCAAATTAAAAAAAATTTATACTTTTCTTTATATGACTTTAAATTTTTATTAAAATTTCAAAAATTTGTGTTTCAATTTATTTTAAAACATGTGTTTAATTTTAGAAACTGTCACAACTGGATATTTTGTTTTTAATCATTTTTCTTTGCTGTGTTTATTTGTGTGAGATTAAAAAAATAGAATTTTTACAAATGAACACAATTTTTATACTTTAAACCTACACTATTGTTTGTTTAAAATTAAGTTTGTTTTCTGATAAATTCAGTGTCATCCTGTGCATGACCGTAGAGTACCAGAACCAACCGTTTCAAAGTTTAAATCAAATTCACATGCATCCCATTATTTTTTCTTCGTAAATTTTCCCGACTGTACGCTAACAGATTTTATTACAAAAAAATACAACAACAACAAACGCTTTGACAACATATATGGGCGAACACTATGCGACAGAGGAGGGAAGCACAAAATGATAAAGCCCCAACAGCACAACTTCAGCTGAACTTAAATCCAATTTTTGTATGCAGAATTAAATTTTAATTTGCAAGAGAGCACCAAATCGCAGGAGAAACGATTATTGCTACCAGCCTCAACAATGCCTCTTTTTGACTGTCCTCCGATTCTGCCACTGCTTCTGGCACTGGATGCATGTTAGTAATTTGCTTTACCATTGCTCATTCGAGACACGTTTGCAGTTGATATTTTCACTGCTGCGCGCTCACCAGTTAGATCGGCCAGTCGGGTCTAGCCCATCATTGCCGGCAGTTTGCAGACATTAAGATAAAAAGTGAGTCTACGATAATGAAAAAAAAGAGAAAATTATCAAAACAAACTTCACAGAGACAGACCTTGCTAGGGAAAAATGGAGAGGTGGCAGATCACTGCGAAGTGCTTGCATCTGACCAGTTTCTCCACTAATGCCACTACCATTCATGTGTGCGCAGTCAGTGGTTGCACTGCTGATGCAGATGCTGCTGCTCAGACAGAAAGGCGCCAATTTGTTCAACTGCTTGCCTGGATGCGCATGAATCCAATGGGCTACCTTATCAACTGTCCATTGGTTTTGCCAATACAGTCTTCTCTATCGGCATCATGCACACACGCACTTTATTTGGAAAATGATGCTGTCTAGTTTATAAAAAAGTATTTTCAATTTTTATGCGTGTTTCTTGTTTGAAAGCACAACAATCCAATTGAAACATGTCAAGTTTTTTTTGCATTTTTTCATTCACCTTTTTGTTTAACTTGGCAAGAAAAAGTGTTTCAATCAAAACTTCAAGATTACCTCTATTAGACATATAAAACCAAGTTTTGCATTTGAAACATTATTTATTTTAAACTATATTCCAATTTGCCAGTCCCCAACTGAGCGATTCCTGAAAAAAAATATTATACACGCTTTTAAAACTTTGAAAAACTCATCTTTATGACATTCAAATTTAAAGTTTTAAGTTTCATAGCGATGCGCCCTAATCTTGCTTGAAGCCCCAAAATATGTCAATTTTCAGGCTATTGATTGTATTTCTGAAACATATTTTACTTTTTAAAATGTTTTTAAAAACTTATAGTTTGCTTTTTTAAACAATAATTAATTGACAAATAGCAACGTTTAAAATTTTATTTTTACAATAAAAGTTGAGTAAAAAAATTTTAAAGCAGACACAATTAGCACTTATTTATCTTAACAAGATTGGTCATGTAGCATACGTTTAATTAACTAAAGTATATACATTTCAACGTTTTATTTAAAGTTTGCTTATTTTAACAATTAGTAAAATATGTGACTAGAAATCAAGAAAAGATCACTGCTGACAGTTAAGTTTTTTTGTCATATTTTGCAACTCATTAAGTGTTCACATTGCCGAAATGACATTTATTCAGCGCAGTAAAATTTATTACAAATTTAATTTTGGTTTTTCTCTTCCTTTATCAAAATGAAGGAACTGTCAAAGTCGGTAACTGAAACAGTTTAATTGAATTTTCATTATTTGCAAGTTGTTTGCTGGTATACTTTCCAGTTATTGGCTAATGACATCACGATGATGCCGTGCATCTTTAATTGAGTTGTCTAGTCAATTTGGTACTTGGCACTTTGCCAGTTTTGCGTTGATAAATTTTTTTAATTTTGCATTGCATGTTTAAAATGCAATACTAGTACGATTGCTCTAATTTAGAGTTAAATCTGTGAACTTGTCAAACGTAACTTTTCAATTAAATAATCTTTGCACAAACTGATTACAGTGCAAGTGCTGTAGTAAACGACAACATGATAGGAAAAGTACGTACAATTCATTTGTTGCAAAAACGGCATTACGTTGCGCTTCAAATGGTGTCACTTGCTGTGACACTTTCGATGGCTATTCAATTGCATTTGCGTCAACAATAGGCAGTACACGGCGTTCACTTCAGCAGTGCTGCACTGCATGTCTTTTGCAGGCCTTTTCTTGGGCAACATTGCTTGACAAATTAATTTGAGTTCTCTGCCATCTGAATAGCTGCTCTGGTCAGCTTTGTTGTGCTGCCCATTCTTTATTGTGTTGCCTCACTAGGCAGTGTTGTCTACTGGAGAACGTTCACAACAGCTCTATCCAGTCTATCCGCTTTGCATGTCACACGCATTGCAAAGTGCACAGCCATTTTCTTTCAGCACCTGTCTGGGTGGCATGTTTATGCCATTTTTCTGTCAGTACCCAGTTTTTATTGCTCCACAGTTTTGACGAGCCACTGTAGAAATTACAGCAACAGCAGCAGCAGCATCACTAATCACTGCTGCATGATCAAACAGTAGCGACTAGGCAAACAAACAAGCGGTTGTTTTCTTTTCAGTTCAAATCAAATGTCACCAAATAATGACCAGTGACCGAGGACATCATGGTTGTCTTTTTGCCAGCTTTTTTCCTGCATTTTGCCCATTTGGGCTCATCGCTCTTTCTATCTGTTCCAGAGTTAGGAAATGACCATCAGCGGAGAGAAGCACTACCAACAAATTAAACTGTTTCTCTCTAACCTGCAGGCACTTTGTTCCGAATAACTACTACAACTATTCTTTTTTGTACAGCATAATATTGGCAGTGCACTGTAAATAGCAACACGAATGCGCCCCTTTTCACAGAAAGTGGCGGCACAAAGTTCAGCTGCTGGTCGATGCTTTTCCGATCAGCGGGCGACACGGAAGTGCAAACATTTCAATACGTTTCTAACACATTCGCCGAGACTGTTTGTGTTAGTTACAATTTTATACTCACAGCAATTAATGCCTTTTTTGCATCACCCTAATTGCTTGCTAATGGATTAATATTGCCCTAAGACACGTTGTCGTCAGATTGATCCATTAGTTGAGTGCAGATGAGCAATGACCGGGCGATGAATGCCATTTAAAATTTGCTGTTGTCAGGATTCTTTTGCTCGTTTAAATTTTTTAACTTTTAAATTAATAAAAAATAAAAATTGTTTAGTTTGAGATAAACTTTTTTTTTGTAAAAGAGATTAAACGAAAACTATATGGCTGCTGATTTGAATAATCAAAAACCCAATTCTGTTTTTTGGTTTTGTAAATGACCGTTCACTAGTGATTGTAGTGAACTAAAAAGTCTTCTAAATCTGTCAACGCACTGGTCATTCCCTCCAAAGTGACGGGTATTTCGTTGTACAACGTCAGCAGTTTGTGCTTGCCACCACAACGAAACAATACCACACAGAGATTGGTTCCAAAAGGAAAGAGGTACGAAACTCTCCACTGACGCTCTTTGGAAATGTACAGGCGGTTGTGTCGCAGCTGGTAGGGTGGAAAGTACTTGAAAAGCCCAAAGTAGCCAAGTAGTCGCTTGAAAAGACCATCGTGACTAAAGTACAGCGTCGCCTTTGTGTGGCCATCACTGGGCGGTGATTTGATGACCTCATGAAGTTTACGGCAGAGATCACTGGTGACAATGGTCCCTGCTTTGTGGTCAGTATGGCCGTAGGCGACTCTGTACCAAGACAAGTCGTACAGGTACTCCATCACTTGCAGTTCTTTAATGGTAAAAAGGTAAGCAAAAGGTGAATAGCGGTGATGGGCCATTTCGTATGATGCAATTCGTCGAAGTGTTTCCACATTTTCAAATGAAGCCATCTCTCCCACCAGTCCATTGCGTTCACAGAACTGTCGTACCATTGCCTTGATGACAGAACTCTCTCGAAGAGCATCTTCTTCTCTTTGTGCCTTTCTCCTGTGCTCTCTTTTATGAGACAGCAAAACTTCATCGTTGACTTTCATTTGACTACAAATTTGGCTGAAAAAAGTTTCTGCTTGATTGTTGGACTGTTCAAAAGTGTGACTGCAGTTTCGACTTTGAACCTCTGCCAGCGAGCGAACAAAGGCTTCAGAAGTTTCTTTTGTTCTTACCAGCGATGTGTGATTTACTTCAAATGCAGTTGTGTTTACATTCAACAGTTGAGGAAAAAGTGAGTAGAAGTAACGAGCGATAATGGCCGTCTCGTGTTTGCCCGACTGTGTCACTCGAGCAGCTTCCGAGGGATGCATTAGCAGTTGCCAGTTTCTCAGCTCTTCAGCTACTTTAGGTTTCAGTTTTCCACTGGACAGCATCATTTCCTTCAGCTGGGGCAGTATCTTCATGAAAACGCTCATTTCTCTGTCCATTGGATAGCGAATGGTGTGACGACCCAGAAAGTATAGGTAGATTGGCGTGGATGATGACATGGCGATCTCTTGTGGTAGTGTTGAGTTGAAATGTTTACGAATTTCCTTACGTGCTTGAATATACGTCGTTTTCTGAGCAAAAGTTTCTCTAGTGCCTTCAAAAATGACTGGGTTCGTTTCTGGAAACATAAAACATTGAAACTTGGTACTGTCTTTGAACAATTCATCGTCTTGTTCCAGTTGACAACTATCTTGAATGCTTATACAAAGTATGAAAACGATGAAATTACTAAAAACTGACAAAAAAATCGCTAATAAGAGCTCAAACGTTTGACTAATCATGATTTGGCTACAAAAATATAATCAAGACTAGATTGAACATTTTATTTTAACAGTTTTTTAGTTATAAACAAAAAAATTTTAGAATTTTAAAACTCAACATTTTTTTGTATTTTAAATCTTTCAATTAATTTTTTTTTGAAAAAAATGATTTTTTGAGCAAGACACTTTTTATAGTTTTTATCATTTTTTTCTGTTTGTTAAGCCAATTTGCTTTAAATCAGGATAAAGTCGCATGAACAGAAACAAAAAGCATTAGATTGAGATCAAGCAAATTAATTAGCAGCTGCTTTTTGTTATTGTTGTTTTGCGCTTATTCTAAATAATTGTTTGCGTTTGATTGTGTTTTTGCTGTTTCAGTTTCTAACTGGGGTTTTTTCAATTGAATGTCCTTTGGTTGTAGGTAGGATTCAATTAAAAGCAAATCATCGCCTCCAGTCGGTTTGTTTGTTTGTCTGATTAAATTGAGCAAGCAATAAACTGGTTTATTGTTTGGTAATTGAAAATTGACAAAACACTGCTTTTGCCACTAAAACACTGTAATAGATTGTTACTTAAATTAGAGTGTGGCTGTTTTAGATTTGTTCACAGTTTTTAGTAAGATTTTTATTTTAAATTGATGCCAAATAGAGTATAAAGTTGACTTTTAATCGGCAACTAGACAAAAGTTGATGACCATTTGATATTGGTGTCAAGGGAGAGAAGTGTGTGAGTTGACGCTGGAACACCTGTTTATGTGTTTAATTTCTCGATTACATTAATGATTTTGACTGCCATTAAAAAACAATTGTGAAAGCACTTGTAAATGGAGTCTAAATAAGCAGCAGTGTAGTTCTTTCAATTTCCTTTAGCTAAACTGCATTTTGCTTGACCAATTTATAGACTTGACCGTGTTTTCATTTTTTTATTGCGATATTTATTTTTACTGTACCTCAAATGCATGGTTTTTACTTTGTTTGTTGCACTTAATGAGTTTTTGCAGCACTTCTCATACTGGCTTTTGCAAGTCCACACTGCCTATGTAATTATTTCAATTGATTCAAGAGATTTAGCTTAGTGGTCGTGAGGTAGAATTTGCTGCGGTAGTGCAGATCAGCAGCAACAGCTGCTGTAGCTTGTCACCTGGCAGCTCTCCAGCTTATATGTTCGTCTATCTCCTGATGATGGCTTGCAAAGAGGCAGATAGTGCTCCGGTGCGCTCCTTTTCCTCAACGAGCACTGTTCACTATTCATCGCACATGACGTTGAGGACTGGTGAGAGGAGGCACTGGCAGAGTGGCAGCCAGTGTCACTCCACTGGTCAGTGTGCAGAGTCAGTCACTGGTGCAGATGACCCGATGACTGAAGAGCTCACTGTCCCCTGGCACTGTACTGGAAGCGGCAGTAGTTCAATCAATGCCGTACCAGTGAGCTGGCACTGGCCCACTTTTCTCCTCTTGTTGGGACAGTCTTCATTCTCTTCCGTATGTTGCCGGTACTTACTTAATGTTCTGCGTTTATAATTGCGACAAATTATGAACCAGGTATAATGAGACTGACGTACCGAAAAGCGCACATACACCAATATTAATGGCAATTCAAATTCTGTTTGAGCAGTAGTGTGCTAGAGTGTGTCCGAGTAGATTGTAATTACATTAAATTGACTGCAGTTTAACTTTGCTGTTTGCCGCTACCGCAAATGCCTAAAGTCGCCTTCAGATTTAATTAATTTAGATTCAGATGAAAGACAAGCAAGATTCCGGTTGGCAGCCCTAGTTTCCCTCTGCAGTTTGCCCTCATCACTGCAATGAGCACCGACACACTTAAACAATTACAAAAACGTTTCTTGCACGCGTTAACAAATAAAAAAACTAGCAAAAATGATTGAAAAAAGCAGCACTTATCTTTAATTAAAAACAATATGGTGCACTTTCCAAAAAGTTAGGTTTGCACGGCAAAAATGGGTTTTTTTGAAAATGCTAGCAGTGTAAATAATAAATTTTCTTAATTTCACTGTAACAGATAAACAAATAATTAACTAAGTTAAAATGTAAATAATTTTTTCAGTTGTTTGGAGACAAAAACGTGATAACAAGATAAAATTGCTTCAAGTTTACAAGAGGTTGCTGAAAATAGATTGTGTTCTAGTTCTCTGTGGTATTATGAATAATTTACACCTCATCGATCGACTTTTTTCCACTAATAAAACCTGCATAAAGTATTATTACCTTTTAGCAAGTTTTGGTTTTCAGTACATACACAATGCGCACTGTGTAAAAATTTACAGAATTCAAATCACTTTTTTGTCAGTTTATTTTGATGCAAGTTCTTGTTTTACTAATCTTTTACCATTTTTAGCAATCACATTTTAATTTAAATATTGATTTTAAATGTTGTTTTGAAAATAAGTGATTTTGCAACCAATTTTATTGGATTTTTGTAGCATTTTATAAAATTGTGTTTGCAAACATTGTTAATAGAAAGTAGTCTCAATTATTATTATTTTTTAATTTTTTTATCAATTTTGTTTTCAAATCAATGTTTATATTTTAGTGTGCGCTGAATTGGTTTAAAAACAATTTTTATTGCATTTTTCATTTTAAATTTTAGGTAACAATGCTAGTTTAGTTGCTTTTTATGCGATAACACGCACAAACTTTGATGGCGTCACACACAAACTTTCTAACTCGATATTATGCCAAAAAAGAAACTAAAAACTTGTTTTTGTTTTGTGTTTTGTTGTGAATTTATTTTTACATATTTTTTATAAACAACTCAATATGTGATGTTTAGTAATTTTGTGAAAGCACCTTAAAAGGATACTGCATCGTTTTCATTTTATTTCTAGGTTTGCACTGAAGTGGCCCAGTTTTTAATGTAGCAGTGGTTACCAACAATGTTTTTTAAATATCGACAATATTAATATTTACTGATAAAATTTACAACAAAACTTGAAAGTATTTGTAAAATGTCTAGTGATAAAAAATTATATTTGTTTATTGTTTATTTATGGACAAATTTTTTAACAAAGCCATACAGGAAAAACAACATTTTAATTTTTTGATTAAACAAATAAACTCAAAATCTTTACTACGCTTTTTGGTTTATTAAAATAAAAAGTCATTGCTGAAATATTTTGTTTAAATAAAAATTTTATTGTTATTAATTGTATGTTTATATTACTTATTTACAAAAGTTTGGTTAAAATTTTTGAAACCGGTAAATGCAGTTACAAAACTGACTAAACCGGAAAATTGATATGTTTTGCCTGGATAAGCATTTTTTGTTCATTCAGTAAAGAAAAGTTTAATTCTTATTGCTGCATTTATTGCAAGGCTACCTTACTTTATTACTACTAGCTACTTTTTATTGCACTTGCGATTAATGAATAAAAGTAACAACAAGGAGACAATATTACTACTTGCCAAAAACTGAAGATGACCAAAGATGGTTGACCAAGTTTCGATTGTAAAAGTGGACTTGCAAATAGCTTGGACTATTTTTGAAATTAGTATATACTGGGGAATGAGGGAGTGAGTCACTGGTTTTTTACTGAATCCAGTTAAATTGCAATTGGGGAAGTTATTAAGTACTTGAACAATGTTTTATTGTTCTTTGATGTGTGTTCGACTGACCTAGTATAAGACAGACAATGCCACAATCTCAATGCCAACTGTGGCAAGAGTTCTTTAATAAAAAATTGATTAACTTTGTACTGATTTTCAATTAGAAACTGATTTTTTCTGACAGCTGATTCAGTTTCATTTTTAGTTTTACCAGTCTGCAAATTTTTGTTATCTGTTTGGTAACATTTTAGTTTGATTAAATTTATCATTTATCAAAATCGAATTATATTTTAAATTTAATTTACTAAATTTTCTTTATTTGCAGACAAACGGAAATTGGCCTCAACATAACTCGCATTCTCAATGCTTTCTTTGATAGTGGTTACGACAAACGAGTGCGTCCCGACTATGCAGGTAAGTGAACAAAAACTAAAAATTGCATCAAAATTGATGTTGCAAAGTGCACTTTGTTTTAGTTTTTAAAATTTTACAAAATGAACAAAAATAACTTTTAATAAATTTTTGGTCATCGACTGTTACAAAGTAAAAATAAAGTTTTTAGATGCAAAATAGAGGCTATTTATAAAGAAAAGAAAAATGTTAGTAGACTTTCCACCGGGCGACTCTGTTGCCGGCGACACATTCTAATTAGCTAATTCCATTGTTTTTTTACTTTGAACAATTCACAACGTCTGTTTCTGCATGAATTGGCACAGTACCGCATTGTTTGTTTTGAGCATTACATGCAAATTAGTAGCCGGTAGCTTAAAGAAAATGTTTGCTTTATAAACAATGTAGTCCAGCAGTTTGTATTATTAATTTCAATTTGTTAGTTATGATGGTCAAAAGACCATGACTGCAAGGTAGTACTGAATGCAGTAACAGCAAAAAAGGTAGGAAAGGAAGATACTCGAGAGCATTAGTGTTGTTTTCCGTAGTGGCAGATTATGCAAGGGCTATTTGTAGACAACGGCAGTTTTGTTGGCGTCTGTGGCTTTGTCTGCGTCAACTAGACAGCCACTTTAATTGCCAGCAAGAAGCCTACATTATTAAAGTCATAATTTAATTAAATGCAAAACGTAATTGGCATTTTGGAGCAATTCAATTAGTAGACTGCCAACGGGTAATTGGAACGCGGGGTAAGTGGGATGCTGACTTTTGAATTGAGAATGAGCAACTAATTGACAATGATCCCTAATGAATTGATTGGCAGTAAAGAGTATGAGAACATTGTGTGTTAAACTTTTCCATGCATCTTTTTCACAGGTCCGCCAGTGGAAGTTGGAGTGACAATGCATATCATCAGCATCAGCTCTATTTCAGCAGTTCAAATGGTATAGTGTTGGTAGTAGTTGAAATGATGTTAGTCTGTTGACATTGTAATGCCGTGATCACTGACCGTGCGGCTGTTTGTTTGAACACTGAACAGGACTTTACATCAGACCTCTACTTCAGGCAAGCTTGGAGAGATTCACGACTCTCCTTCAAGCCACGACCAGGTATTGAAGCGTTGTACGTTGGCGCCGAAGTTTCCGAAAAAATCTGGGTATGCACACTGCTCTGAAATTCTATAAATGGCATCGGTGTACTTGTTGTAATGCTAACAAACACTCTTTTCATGCTTCACCGCACTCCACACAGGTGCCCGACACTTTCTTTGCCAATGAAAAGTCAGCCCAGTTTCACGTGGCAACCACGCCAAACACTTTTATACGCATCAAAGCAAGCGGTGAGGTGTTTCGCTCGATGAGGTTAGTTTTTTCCGACTGAAGTAGCCACTACTAAAGACTGTTTTACAATTGACGCCTACTTCAAATGCACTCACACTATTCTCTTCTTTTCATGTCCTTTCAGGCTAACCGTCACAAGCAACTGTCCTATGAATTTGCAGTACTTTCCGATGGACCGTCAAAGCTGCACTATTGAAATTGAAAGTTGTAAGTGAGGCAAGTGGCAATTGCGAGTTACCAGCCGAGGCGTGATTAATCGATTCAGTTCTAGTGATGATAAAACGCTTTCTAATGTACCACCATCATTCCTGTTTTCCTCAAACTCAACCTGATTCGGTTTCTATCTCTGTAGATGGCTACTCCATGGCGGACATTCAGTACAAGTGGGGCATTGATGGGAAAAATGACGTAGAACTGGCAAAGAATCTTGAGCTGCCGCAGTTCAAAGTGAACAAACACCGTCAGAAGCAGAAAGTGGAAGTGCTCAGCACGGGTAAATCAGCAACGGTTGTGGAGAAGCGTGTTTGACTAAGATCTACTTTTACTTTTTGCAATCAGGAAACTATTCCCGTCTAGTCTGTGAAATTGAGTTTGTGCGCTCTATGGGCTATTATCTCATTCAAATCTACATTCCTGCATCGCTGATTGTCATCATTTCCTGGGTTTCATTTTGGCTGCACAGGGCAAGTTTTTTCTTTCTTCGTGTTTCTGTTTTTTTTGTTTTTGCTCTCATTTATTACCGGCTTATCTAATCGAGCGGTTTTAGTTAAATTACACATTTAACTTTTTTTAAAACATTGCAAGTTGTAACTTTCAAAATAGAACTGACTAAATAAGAAAAGCAAATTTAAGAAAACAACTTTGAAAATTAAAAGTGAAAAAAGTGTGGCGTCAGTTTTGCCGACAGTTTTTCTTGTGCTGGTTGCTGGGAAAAGGTGAACTGTTTTCTGTGTGGTGGCGAAATGAGCCACATTGCATTGTCCATTTGCAGTATAATACTTTGTGCTGCTAATACGATTATTAATTCGAACATAGCTGATAAGTTAAAAACAGCTTTGGTGGCTCCTTCTTGGCATTTTGCGCTTTTTTTGGCTGCTGTTTCAGCAGTGTTTGCATTAGCATTTAGAGTAACTTTTGTCTTGGTCTTCTATTAATAATTTGCATATTAGCAATTCATTGTGACTCTTTGCTTTACTTTGGTTTCTTTGCCAAGGTAAGCTACTCAGCAAACTGTTGTGCATGTGTAAGTGCAGCACACACACAGCCAGGCATTAGGAGACAGTTGGCCAGAAACACTCCAGAGAAATACACAAATAGTGCCGCGCTAGCGTCTCTTTTGCTCTAAGCCTCTTTGCCTTTTTGTAATGCGATTTAATCAAATTACGATCACACATGTGCGGCAGAAAATTCGACAAATGGAGACACTGACTGACCATCAGCCGAAGAAAAACGAGAGTGTGGATGAGAGAGAGGTTGAGCAAAGACAATGGCTGCAGTCGGCGGCATTCTTAGTCGACTGCATTCTCATTGACAGGACTACGGTAAAATGAGCTCAGCAGAGCTGACATATGCACTTGCACCCATCACCCACCACCACCTGCTGTCCACTATGGCAATGTCAACTTGCTCGCTTTTAAAGTGTTCCCTACTCTCTGGTTGCCTCACCTGCATACTCCCACTACTTTGACACTATGAGTGCCCATATTGCTGTCATTTTGCATTGGCGTTGAAAATGGGCTGCACACCGATCGATGCTTCAGTGACAGCTTCAGAGACCATTTGGTCATTTGCTGCACAACACAGACAATGCACCCATCATACTACTTCAAAAGCAGTCCTTAATGGCAGACCTATTACTTTTTTGCCGCTTTTTTGACAATTTTGTCTTTTAGCCCAAAATTACTGCATATTGATCTTTAAACCTTCTAGGTTTTTGGTAATATAGCAAAAATTTTTATTAGGATTATGTTTGCCATTTCCTAATGGAAACAAATTAATTAACATTTTGTTCGTTTATATGAAACAAAACTCAACAAAAAATGAGCAAATACCATAAAAATTATTGCAAGCGTCCTATTTTACAAATTTTTTTTGCTATTTCAGAAACTTACACTCTACCTATTTTGCTTTTTGCAAAATCGCATACATTTTTCTTTTAGTGACACTAGGCGCTGTTCAAACTAATCCCATGTAAAGTGCAAGACCAATGTTGTATTATTTTTTAGGCCTGACTCTTTTGAGCAAACTCCTTTTGCTGCTTTATGGGCAACGAATAATGGTTGTCCATTGTCAAACTAGCCCACTGCATTGAACTGCACAAAGAAAAAGTAGACTACAGTCCATGGCAAACCAAAGTTAACCACAAGTTTTTTACGTTCTATGTTTTATAGATTTTAATTTGTTTTTTTCCACGAGACAACGGTTCATGTAGCTTTTGGTCAGAAAATAAAATTGGCAATTGTTTATTGTATACTGCAGAAAAATACAATAAAAATATTATATTTAATTGAACCTGCGAATGTAATTGTGCTTCTTCATGGCACGTTTAGTTTCGTTTTCTTTTTCTCCTAAATGTGAAGCAGGCAGCAAAACAAACTGGCTAAAAATCAGTTAACCTGCCAAGTGGATGAAATGAAATCAGTAATAGTCCGTCCATAATGTCTCTGCCTACTTGCCCCTATTCACAAACTGCTCTAGAGGCACGGATATCGGGCAGTTTGCTTGCTTACCCTGATGGTGCCATGCTGGCGTGCTGGCACCGTTGTCGCACGGATTCGCCAAACTGGGCTCACAGTTGGAGGGAGATTACGTTTGATTAAGAGCTGGAATTTGCCAACAGTCTATTGACTGCAACTGTGCCTTTTCCTCAACCCACTTTTCTCCTAGCGACTGCCTCTGATTTACAGTGATGTTACACTGGTTAGCATAGAGAAAAAACTGCGCATTACCGCTCTTATTCTTCTGTTGTTGTATGGCTGCCCAAGTTTTTCTTTCTTTCAGTTTGAAGTGAATAACTGGCGACATTAGTTGTTGTTGCTGCCAGAGACGTCAATAGCCTATCTATCATTGCCCAAAAGGTGTTCCATTTCAGATGGCCCGCTGATTAGTGTTGAAGCGGAAAAAAATTCAATTGTGTCAGGGGAACTGAAAAGTAGTTTGTAAAGTAAAAATTTGTTTAGATAGAATTTGATTTAGATATCATTTAACATAGAAACATCAGCAAAAACGCACTCAATTAACACACTTGATTTTTCAATAGAAAAAATTGAGAAAACAGTGCAAATTGCATTTGCATTGCACTTGCCGGCTGACTGGTCAAAAAATAATTTGTGTTTGGTGTTTGAATTCGTTAGTTTCTAGTTGTTGTCTACGTTGCCGTTACTTTTGCTACGTCTCTTAAATTGAGCCTTTTTCTACCTGAAAACGTTGGTTGTGACAAACTTTAACAGCAAATGAAACGCAGTAATCAAATCAATGAGCTGGGTAAACTTGTGAAATTGTCATTATACATGATTTTTTTTGAAACGAAAAAAATTTTACTTCTGTCAAATTGATTTTTGTAATTTATTGGCAGGCCAATTTGTAATTCTACATTGACATTGAACTGAGCTCACGAGATGAACTGCAAGCTAACAAAGCGGTTTTCCTTTACTTTCAAAGTGGCATCCATTTTGAATTTACAAGAAAAAAAGAGAAAACCGAATTAAGATTTGTTGCTTTTTGTCGAGCAAATGATCGAAACAATATTTTTCCATTAGCATTCTGGTGGGTTCTATTCTCTCGAAAAGAGAACAAAACTGCGCTCTAGAGCCACCAACACCTCAGCCCGCTGTTACGATTGGTATTATCGATGGCACCGAAAGGTTGCTGCTGTTTCCAACTAACGAATGTGTGTCTACAGAGAAAGTGAGAGAAAACCTATTTCTGCCTGGCCATTACTGCGTTTTGTAATCGGCTGAATTATTAACACTACGAACAAGCCAATGAGTAAAGTAGAGTGAACGCTCGCAAGCACATTCTGGCTTTTCTAGTCTTTGCTGTTCTAGGAGAAACTATTCGAATAATTGGCTCAGTTAGTCAAACAGTGCGATGAGCATAGGTTAAGGCTGAAAAAGGAAACGGAGAGAAAGGGGCAAAAGAGGGGATAATTGATGGATGTTCCTCCTGGAAGGCACTCACACTCTCACGCACTGCTGTCCTACTAACACCGAACTGAAAGTCGTCTTGTGGTGGGCTCTTCCAGAGTGAATCAGCCTCTGCTGCTGCTGCTGTTGCTGTTCTCCTTCTCTCACTCAGGCATGTGTCTGCATGTTTTCACTGAAGTGTTGGCCAAATTTGCTTTCACTGATGGTGATCGTAAAGGTCCTGGTGGTCAGAAAGCAGGCGAACAAGAAGTCTATTGTTGTCAGTGGAAGGTGAGTGAACACAGTGCCCATTACTCTAATCGAGATTCAGAAAGGTGCTGATTTGAAAGAACACACTCACTTTCTTTTTCTTCCAGTGTGTTACGCAGTGAAAATAGGTACTAAAGAATTAGAATTGAACACTGCTGGGTGAATGTTTCCCTGATAGGTACCACCTACTGACTGTCTGCACCTAATTACAGGGTGCTGCTCTGCATTTAGCAATATGCGCCCGCTGACAACAGAATCAGTTGGTGCTAGGTGCTTCTCATTTTCACGTTTTGTTTTTTGTCTGGGCGCACACCCACTCAACGTCGATCAACTCTCTATTTTCTCTCTCTCTCTCTCTCTCTCTCTCTCTCTCTCTCTCTCTCTCTCTCTCTCCTCTCTCTCTCTCTCTCTCTCTCTCTCTCTCTCTCTCTCTCTCTCTCTCTCACTTCGGCCCACACTGTACTAATGTGCCTTAATGGGCTACGATTATATTTCAAGATAGTAAAAGAAAATCATTTAGCATGAATTAACCATGAAAACAGCGGACAAGAACAACGGACACTGCTCTTTCAGTGTTTGTTTGTGCTGCTGACAGGGAATGCCCGACAGAGATCCAGTCCGGCTCAGGCTGTAGTGTGTAGTTGCTGGTAGGTGCTTTGATTTATCATGATGGTGGTGATATCTGGCACACTTGGCAAACGGTGTGGTGGTTGTGGTGGCAATGAGAAAATCAAAGATCGATAAAGGTGATAGCAATCGGCAAATGGCGATTTGTAGCGGCGATGATGTTCTCTGCACCTCGATTCCTTGCCGTTTTCTGTTGTGGCACTGTGGGATGCTGTTTTTCTACCATTAAAAGACAACCACCATCATCACCACCACCACCACAAACCACCACCACCTTCGGCCAGTGTCGTCGATTATTTACAACACCGCCGCTAACACACACACACACAGACACATACCCAGCTCCAAATCAGCAGCAGCCAATCTTCATTGTCGCTTTATTAATGAATTATTAATCGTCCAATGAATGCGACACTTCTGGTGCCGCTAAGGAAACAAACGGCAAGCACATGAGCCAGGTTGCGTGCTCAATTTCGATTTATATACGCCGAAACTGAACGGCGACGAGTTGACGTGATCATTGCCGGCAGTCAAGGAGTCAGGAAAAGAGAGTCTTTCTTCCATCTACCAGAGGAACCCAATGGGAAAGCTCAAGCTGCCCTAGAAAAAGTAGCAGTTTCTACTGCTGTGTGAACCTTCTTCTTCTTCTTCTTCTTCTTCAACTGCAAACTTTGCAGCAAGAATCTTCTTTTTAATTTACTTTGCTATCACTGCCAATCTATTGCTTCATTCGTCGATTTAAACGAAGAGCTTCCCTTTGCTGTTTTCTTTCACACTGCTTGACAGCTTTAATTTTAACTGCCGTTTGCCGTCAAAAATGTGTGTGATGTGCTGTTTTAAAGCTGCCGTCCCCCGTTCACCAACTGCATCGGCAACCACTGTCACCGGCCGAGGGTGTTTCTTGGGTCCTGTGTACTGAATGGCCTTCCAAGCTGCCAGTAAACAACCAACAATTGGACTGGCAGAAAGTTTCCCCGTTCTTGTTTGCCAGTAACTCTATCCAGCACGTCATCAATTGGCGACCATCATCACTGGTGCTGTCCTGCTCTCAGCACTGTACAAGAGGGGCCATGCGTTGAGGGGGAGGGGGCTGATGGTTGGTAGCCATTAGACAGCATTAGACTCACCGAGCAGACAATCGACACTTTCGATCTCCACTGGGCTGCAGAGTTGAGCATTTTGGGTGGCAGGCTGCTGACAGTCGACAGGCCAAATGACACTATTTCGTGGCTAGCACATTTAGTTTTTATTGCTTTGCTGTCGCCGTGGCTGCTAATAAATTTTTCATCACTAACCGCAAATTAAGGGCAGAGTGAAACGCTGATCGACAGCATTTAAAACACATTGCCTGTTTTATACTCTCTCTCTCTCTCTCTCTCTTTGCTTGGCACTGAAAGCACCAAATCGTTTGCTCGTTTAGTCTCTCTCTCAACCTTCTTTGTTGGTACAGTCTCTGCAGGCAAGGTACATCCATCATTGCCAGAACTACGGACATCTCACTGATTGCAATAACATTTCGATTCTGTTTTCATTGAATGTGTGTGTGCAACGGAAATGAATACTCTCTCACAGGGAAACCGCCATCGCTTTCTTGCCCTCTCCAGTTGCAGTGTATTAAGCCATTTGAAGTGTTGGCTTTGTGTGTGTGTTTTCACTAAACTGCTCACTGTAATTTGTCAAGCCAAGCTGAAGTCCACCGCCCTTTTCGCTCTATTGTTCCTGTTAATCTCTTCTCATGTCAGTGGACACCCGCAGTAACAATGAGGGTCAAAATGTCAATTTACTTGCAACGATGTTCCTTTTTATTTCAGTGTTTTGTTCATGATTCTTGTAACTAAAAAAATCACCAGTTTAAACTTATATTTTCACTGCTCTATTTGTGTATGCGCGTTTAAATGTCAGTTCAAATTGGCAATTCATTGCGCCGGAAACTTTTTGTGAGCAAAATTTTCTAACCATATTTTGTCCAGTTTTTTCAATAAGTACCTTGAGTCTATTCTTGATCAAAAGTAAACTTTATTCTGGTTCTTCACTTAAATTATAGGTTATCCTAAACAAACACTTGCATTTTGCGCTAATCATCGATCGAAAAAACTTAATGGTTTTTTAACTCTTGTTTTTGGCCTTTCTTTCTTGCAGAATGCCAGTCCGGCACGAGTCCAACTCGGTGTGACCACTGTGCTGACAATGACGACGCTGATGTCCTCGACGAATGCCGCCATGCCTAAGATCTCATACATTAAATCGATTGACGTTTTTCTGGGCACATGCTTTGTGATGGTCTTTGCGGCGCTGCTCGAGTACGCCACTGTCGGCTACATGGGAAAGCGGATTGCCATGCGCAAGACGAGGACGCAGCAAATTCTCAAGATTCTCAATGATCACCGAGAGAGGTGTATCATTGCGGCGGCAAACAATGAGGCGGCAAAGGAGGGTGGCGCCGCAGAGGGAGTAGGAAGAGGAGGCTATGAGGGGGTCAATCGAAGCAACTCCGCCAGCGGCACTGGGGCTCTCATACGCACTGCCTCACTCTACCAGTGCCAGGAAAGGGCTGACCCGGAAGAGGGACACTCAGCGCACAAACGGGTAAGCATTACCTGAAAGCTTATCAGACTTTCAGAGCTCATCTTCACGCCTACCATTTTGCACACCCTAGCCGGATTTTCGATCTAGCTCAACGACTGGCCACGCGTGCTACCAGTCTTCGTCCACGAGCTACCTTGGACAAGCGGCGGCGGCGAGTAGCATCAGCAGACCACTGGAGCGGTCGTCCTCGCTGAAGAGTCGCATCTTCAGTGACATAGACGAGCAGGATCCCTCAGGAATGAACAACTTTAACGATGATCTGAGCGTCTTTGTGCCAGCGACGAGCAGTGCCGCCGATCGTGGCAACCAGTCGACTTTGCAGTCTCAATCGCCCTACTACCACTACCAGTCTCGGAACAGCGTCGGTGATCTGTACGGCAGGGCTGGTCTCTCTGACCGCATGTACAGTGGACCGTCGTACGTCATGAAGGACCACAACACACTATTTGGTGTCTGTCCTAGGTATTATACCCTATAATCGTTAATCGACGGATATAATAATTAAACTCATCGTCCTTTACTTTCAGCGACATTGACAAGTATTCCCGCGTTGTCTTTCCTGTCTGTTTTCTCTGCTTCAATCTTATGTACTGGGTCATCTATTTGCATATCAGGTATAGCCACATGCATTCACAACCAAAACCACTAAAAACAAAAAAACAGAGTTTTGTGAAATCGCGGCTTTAAAGAAACTACGACCAGTTTTGTGTCGCACAAGTGTTATTGCTTTTCTAATTAGATTACTCTAGCTAAGGGGTAATAAAATTAGACGCAATTACTGCCAAAAAAGTAAGAAACGGCAGATTGATTCTCGCCAGATTGAGTTGTGCAAATGCAAAGAATCTAGCAAACTGAACTTGTTTTCAATGGAATTCAAATGAGGGCTAATAACATCATCCCTTGCTATTGCTAAAACCACTTTAGAGAGAAGTAGAGCAATTCTTTAAAGCATTTTCTCCTGTTCTTTTTACTGACTTTTCTTTTTATTACCCCTGCACACACAGTGAGTTCCTCATCGACGAGCAGACATCGGGCAACAATCCGTTCACCGAAACCTGATCCGTTTGCCACCACCGCCAGCACAGCCGAGGGGAGCCTACTTTTGCAATCAGTCAATTTGTGTGCCACTGCAGTGCTTCACTGCTAAAGATATTACCCAGTACACACATTTCAGTGCGCCTTATTTGCATGTATTGGACCCTCAAGTGCTCGCTGCAAACACACACACGTACACACCGTTATGCAAATCGATTTTCCATGTTTATTTACCGTTGTTAATTAACCGCCTGTTTGCGCGTTTGATAATTCAACATTTCCCGCATTTCAACATTCATGCTGACTATGCTGACTGGCTGGCAGTCCCGATGCGGGTGCACATTTTTTTGTCAACCCTGTAAACGGTCATTGGCGATGACTACCACCTACAAGTGATGAGTTTGCTAAACAAAACCAGAGCTTTTGGTAGCTCAACTTTGTGGCAATTCTTGAACAAATCATTCGCTCTTTTTCTTTCTCCTCCTTTTTGCTACCTGTGCTAATTATCAATATGACGTTTCACGAACTCTTCGTGAAAAAAGCCTATTTGAGCTTACAAAGTAATTCGCGATCACCTGGGTAACTGCAGTCGAGAATTGGTTAATCAACTAACTGATATTGCAGACCACTTGAACATAAGCCTGTGAAACATCGATATAACTCAGTCTGTTTCAAGTTTTATTGAAAAGAGCACCACGGCAATGTCTTCAAATTAGCACCGAGCCTTCTAAATGACATGCTTTTCAATTCCCAAACTGCGTCCTCTACGTTCCTCTTCTTTTTCTCTTTGCACTGTACATCACTGAACTATACCTCCCATTTGATGTTGACTTTCCTTTCACCTCATCTCTCACCTATTTTGAAGCTGCTTTTACTCCTTTTGCACGACAGCATCTTCTTTGACTACACACCTCTACACCAACATCATTCTCCTTTTTGTATCAAACAGTTTTCTGTACACTTCTTCTGTACAATTTATTGACACATTTTCCAATGTACATTTCCATGTTTATATGATCTGTCTATCTTATCTTCTAATATTTCTAATTCTGTTTCAATAAAAAAAATTCAATTTGTTAAACATCGACGCCACCATCTACCGGCAAAGGTACTGACTAAAAATGGAGCAGCATTGTTTGATTTTTGTTGTTTCTGGTCTTCAGCTGGACGGAGAGAGTGAGAATCTCACTGCCACTCGGGCAGCGATCCAGCCGGCCATGTCCGAAGAAAGTATCCGCATTCAGTCCCTGTATTCTATATAGTCCATTTAGCGAAAGCAGCATCATTTCGACTCCTCACTGCCACCGTTTTAATACTCAGCTCTCAACAGAATACTGCTACCTCCTCTTCTTCATTCTGCACTTTGAGCCAGTGTTTTCTTTTCTTTTCCTTCATCCCACCAAGTTTCTTCTTTGTTGAGAGGCTCATCCTCGATCTGAAAGTGATTCCCCTGTCTGACCATTTCACGGATAAGCTCACCTATCTGCCACAAGTTCTGCCGATCGATCTCATGTGCAGTTGATTATGTGCTTTTATTCTTGCAAGTATTGACAAGTAGAACTCCCCGTTTCGTTTTGGTAAATGGATATTGTGATCTTATAAATAAGTCTATTTTAATAACTTTTAGTGCACTTTTCATATTAGTTTTACATTATTGATATTTGTGGTTGTAATATGTAGTAAACATATATCAATTACTCTCCTTTTACAAAGCGGATTCCCAACTGATTTTTTCATTTGCCCCATTTTCTCATGATAGGGAATTGATTTCACGTGATAAAGTGATTATTCAGTTTTCACACAGTTTTTGTTGTCAAATCAACATTTCAAGTGATCCACTTTTAATCATTTATTTGTAATAACTTCAGAAATGTCTTCACCAACATTGCCTTGTGCCCTAAAACTAACTGCACCAATCCGTTTGATTTTTGTTTGGTTATACTTTAATAATGTTGATAAAATTGGCTAGGGCTCTTTCATTTTATTGTGATCTCATATCTACTGTGATTTTATTTTTAAATACTAAAAATGCCTGAATATTATGAAACTAACTTAATTTAAATTATAAAAATACTAAGGTGATTGAAGCCAATTCAGTGTGAATATGCTTTCATTTCATTTTTCATAGGACACTTTTGACGAAATCTTTCTTCACAAATCACTAAACCTCTTTTTAAAATGACCGACATTGAATCTTTGCGCCAACGAGACAACGCATTCAGTATCGAGGAGAAGCTTTGGTGTTGTGTTTGGGTGCATGACCGCAACATTTACGGCAAAAGCTACGGTAAAACAAATACTTTGTTGACAAATAACATTTAGAATTAATGAAAACCGTTTTCTTCTTCTACAGATGACATTCAGCGTGATTTTGAAGCTCGATTCGACAAAAAGGCTCCAAAGCATGATCTGCTGATTATGTGGGAACGAAATGCATTCACTTCTGGTTCAGTCAACTTTGGTGACAACTTTCCACTGATCAGCAATGGAGCAACTGGAAGTAACTCCATTGGCAGTAGTGGCTCCACTGCTTCTGGCCCACGTGTTCGCGTCAGCGAAAGTCCGCCAAACCACTACGGTGACAGTGGCACACCTCCACGATCATACTCCAACTCCAATTCGGGTAACAGCTCGCCAAACAACTACACACTTCGACCTAGCACCGGAGGCAGTCACCACTATCCTCCGGCAGTTTTGAGGCGGACGCGGCCGGGCTCTCACGATCACGACACCCCTCACATGCCGTCTTCCTTTCCGAAGAACTTCAACCCTGCCCTCTACAAAACCGAACTCTGTCGACAGTACGGAGAGTCGGGTCGATGTGATTATGGGACAAAGTGTCTGTTTGCCCATGGAAAGCACGAACTGAAAGCCGTACCGCACTACCGTACAAAGGTGTGCACTAGCTTTACTACCTTTGGCAGCTGTCAGTTTGGCGACAGCTGCATGTTTCAGCATCCAGTCAGAAGCAACCGAAACAGTCACCGAAGCTCTTCCTTTGTGGGAGTACGAGGCAGTCCCTATCATCGAAGTAAATAATTTTGTTTTCTGACTGAAACTGACACTAGTCTGCGGATGCATCATTATCGCGACTGAACTTTTAAAGTTCACAGTTCATTATATTTCAGTTTCACTTTTCAACACAAATCCTTTCATCTCTTGTCATCATGTTTTGCAGTCATTTTCAGTTTATTAAAATCTTCCAGCTAGTGTAACATACTTTGAGCATTTTTTTCCCGGAACAATCTCCGTTTTACTGGACTTTTTATTGAAAGTTTTCAACTTATTTCAACTTCTTTTTTTGCGCAATAAAAACTTTGCAATAAACAGTGACGATCTAACTTCTAAAGCTCTAATTGTGAACTACAGCAACAACAATTGCGTTGCAGCTGCACTAGTGATACTCACTAAAGTCACTAAAGTGCCCATTCACTGTACAATGCCTGGCTACGAGTGGAGTCGGTTCGTTGAAGCAAGCGCCGAAGTGCGCGACATGACCTGTTCCATCTGTCGGCACGTCCTCTGCCGACCACTGGTCACCAAGTGCTGTCAGTCGACGTACTGTGAGTCCTGCATCAAGAACTGGCTCGCCACCAAAAAAACATGTCCGGCGGAGAAGAAACCGCTCAAGTTTGCAGATGGAGTGCACAACGCTCCGACGGCCATCGCCAAGATACTCAAGCGACAGAGGATCAAGTGTGCGATGGCGAGCAAAGGATGCCAGGAGGTAACATGCCTCCTCTAACATGAGAAACAAAATGTATTTTAACCGCCCTTTTTACCTCCTCTTTCAGATCGTTCTGCTGAAGAACATTGAGCTTCACGAGAAGAGCTGCAAATTCGGAAAGTCAAACTGCTGCAGCGAGTGCGGATTTGAGCTGTGCAAGAACGTCGCCGAGCACAACTGTCTGAAGTCCATAGTGGAGTACAAGGGTCGCGTCAAGAAGGAGCTGGGTGACACCAATGAACACATTCGCAGTGTCCGCGCCCAGATTGACGCCGCCGTGAGGGTTATTCGCGACCTGACCAAGGGCGGCGAAGTGGCCCCGGCCCAGCAGTCCACCAGTCGAAGAGTCTCCAATAACAAGGAGCTGCTGGTGGAGATTCGCAAAAACATTGGCAGTGCACGTGTGGACGGACACACGACGGCCAAACCGGTGGTGGAGAAGGTGGTGGAGGTGGTGAAGGAGGCATTCACCTGTAAGGGAGAGAAGATCTACGAGGTGACGAAGGCAATCAAGGACACGCTAGAGGCGCACTTTCTCGGAGACTGGAACATCTACCTGCTGTGGAATAACATTGGCTACTTCTTCCACAGCGTCCACCAGGACGGTTTTGTGGAGCTAAAGTTCAACAAAGCCACCGTGGCGGTGTACCGATCGGTGGAATCGGTAAGCAATGCGTGTCTTGAACGATATTTGACATTAACGTAATGTTGCTTCTCTCTAGTTTGGTTTCACTCGTCTTGTGAGCCTTTTTAGAGCTGGGGTGATCCGCGACTTTGCCATCACTAAAACAGGCTTTGACGACATCGCCAGCAATGAGATTGTGAAGATTGTCCTACTGGTGCTGAAAAAGTCAGTTGACTGTTTGGAGTTTGCGAACCAAGTGACAGCTGAACTGATGAAAAACTACGGCTCCACTTGGCATTGCTTCATTCACAAGGCCAACTACGCATTCTTCAACGTCCGCTCGGACAAGGGCCGTTTTATTATGCTTTCCAATTCAGAGTGTAAAATTGTCATCTTCCAGTGAGTTTGTCAAACACACAACAATGGCCACTTTCATTTCGAACTTATTAAAAGCTTTAAAATAAAAAGGTATTCCCCATGGTTGGATTCATTTGCCGAAACATGGTTAGCCTTAAAGATAGTATTTTTTCTGAGAATGACCTGCTTTGCATTCACCAAGTGTCGCATTACCTCACTCCGTTTTCCAATGACTTTAAGGAACTTGTTGACCAGCAACCAAAAGAGGAAGACATTAACAGTCTGCACAAGCTACAGCTTCAAAAGCGAGGATATCAGCTGAGCTCAGAGAAGAGGCTGGGCGAGGGTGGATTCGGCGTTGTTTATCAAGTTCACCCGGTGAATGACAGCTCGAAACAGTTTGCCTGCAAAGTTGTGGTACTACGCAAGGAGAAGATGTCATCGAGAGATTACCTATGTTTGCTCAAGTCCTTTAACAATGAAGTGCAAATCATGCAGGACTGTTCACACGAGAACATTGTATCTCTTCGACAGTTTTTCCTTGACAATCACGAGGATAAGGGCCCGATTCACGGCTACATTATCATGGATTTAGCATATTGCTCGTTATGTCACAAGCTAAAGATTTCTGGGCCTTTTGATGAACCTACTGCTCGGGACATGTTTTGCCAAATGGCAAATGCTCTGGAGCATTTGCATTGTCAAGGTATAGGTAAGGAAGTGACTTTGTTTTCGTCATAACAGATATTGCAACTTTGTTATTGTTTACTTTGCATAGCTCACCTAGATCTGACGTTGGCCAATGTTTTGCTTACCAGCGATGGCGATCGAGAACAGCTGAAACTCACCGATTTTGGGCTCAGTTTTAAGGCCTTCTCTGAGCAGTCTGGCCTTATTCTTCTCTCAAAACCAGTGGGCACGCTGTTCTACATGAGCCCTGAACTGATCGAGTGCTTCATTCTGTACTACACCGGTGAGAAGGCGGCCATTCGTCCGTACAACTGCTTCAGCGCCGACCTTTGGGCGCTGGGTGTTTGCCTGTACATGATCCTCTGTAAGGTGAACCCCTTTAAGAGCAGTCCGTTGGAGCCATCGGCAATATCAATGTTCCACTCGCTTCAGTCATACGACTTTGAAACTGCCACAATACAAACGGCAATTGAAGGTGAAGAAATGCAAAGCGAGCCAAAGGAAAGCTTGATGAAATCGGCGTCCAAAGAGATGCGTATTCATTTGGCCAGATCGATTCGCGAAAAGCAAACAGCTTCCGAACAGGACCAATGGCAGGTACCGGATGCAATCAAGCAAAGCATCAGTGAGCCCTGTTTGCACATGATAACAGGCCTGTTGACGAGCGATCCTCAAGCGCGATTCGACATTGCTCAAGTGCAAAGTCACAGCTGGCTAACGTAAACAACTCGTCCGAGGGTAGTCATTCGGGAAATAAAGAATCAACTTTGTTACATGACTATTTTATTCATTGAATCACTTTCAGATAGGGCCAACTGGCAAGGAATGACAAAACAAAGATTTGGCAAACGCGGAAAGGTTACAAAGATATTGGTAAACAAAAATGCATGTTAGAAATGGTATATACAATGGGGAGAACATGCTGAGGTTTCGAAAGAGTAATTTGGGAAAGATGAGAAAGGATATTATACAGGTGATTGGCGATGGAGGAGAAAGGGTGTGATACGCTAAACATTTGGTCAGATTTGCCGAGTTCATGCACTTCAGCCTCGTAGAGCGCGTTGTTCAACTTTGGCGCCAAACAAATCTTTGCAAATGTGGGAGCGGGGACGACGATTAGCATCGTTGAGAGTTGCATTCGGTACCGGGGCGCCGGACTCAAAGTTGGGAGTGGTAGAATGGCGTCGCAGCATCTTTACCGTCTTCTTGGGGGCCATCAACAGCTCGGCTCGAAGTTTGATCCACAGCGGAGTTTCCATTTTGGGAGTTCTTTCCACTGACGCTGAGGAGGCGTTCTGGTTGTTCGCGGTCAGGGAGCGACGATCAGAAGTCGCTGGCGAAGCAGGACGAGAGCTGGCGTTCTTGTTGGTGTTGACCGTCATGGTGACCTTAGGGTGAATGTGCGGAAAGGGTGGCGAAGAAGACTGGCCGAGATGACAGAAGAAAGTAGAAACTAGAACGAAAAATGACAAGTGGTAAATAAGCTGGATGCGCCGAGTGCAGGAGAGCACGTGTCACCGAGGGTCAGCGAAAATCGAACTGCTGTCTGGCGTGTGCGACGCGTTGCCTTTTTGTTGGGCAGCGCGCTGTCTCGCTCGCGCTCACTCGTTCGCCGCACGCTGCGCTTCTGGCGCTATCAACAATGAGTGTGTGCGAATGTGTGACAGCGATACGCGCCAGATTAGGGCAGGCAAGGGAAAAGGCTGGCTGGTGAGGGGGGGGGGAGAAGGCGGCGAAAGGTCAGGTGATGTAAAGGCACGCGCTGGCCGATGAGTCACACACACCATATCAGTATCGATAGCAGCAGCGACCCTAGAGACTGCGGCTGATTATCGCCAATCAGACTGAATCAAGTAAGAGATTCTTTCTGCTGTGAGTAGCTGAAAGAACTACTGCTATCATCATCGCCAACGACCGACACCCTAACCCGAATCTCTGGCAATCAGGTTTGATGATTCTACCTCTTTGATTCCTCTGCCCTGGGCAGAAAGATTGTAGGCTCCTCTCTTTCTCTCTCTCTCTCTCTCTCTCGTTCTGTCTGTCTGTCTGTCTCTACGCAACAGCACTTTCACTGCTCGTTTGGCAGGTTTTGCCACCCTTCGCAGCAGTGACGCCAGGACAACCAACCAGATCACCATCTACTCGCTAATTCACTTTCACCTTCTCTCTGCAGTGTCAATTCGGAATTGTGTGAACTATTCTCCCATCACCTGTTTCTGTGCACCTGTCGATTAGCTCTTTGGCGAAATGAATATGCAGTGTGGCACGGCGATCTGATTAGAGATATGACCAACGCCTAAGCTAGCCACAGATGTACTCCTGAAAGCGTCCAGTTTCGTTCGATGCCAATCAGACGCCAATTAAAATGTATCTTTACGAGCACTGATAGCCTGCTGAATCCTAATGACTATTGGACATTCGATTCGACATTGACAGGTGTATGCTCATCACCAGCCATAGACAGCAGGCAACAACAGCAAAAGAAGAAGAAGCAGGCGTGACACGACACCGAGGACGACTGGGGGAGCAAAACTGGAAAGGGTGATTGCAGTGAGGGAGCGATGCTCCGCTTGCTTGGCTAGCTACGTCAGCGAAACGTCGTCTGTCTGGCTGGCGGCCATTGCCATGTCTGTGCGCAGCCGAGTGTGAACGACATCTTCATCGATTGCTCTCTCTCTTTCTCTCCACGCTGGAGACACGGTAAATCATCCGCAAGGTCTGACTCTCTCATTGGATCTACAGCACTTGTCTGATCATGGACAGTGCGCACTGAGTAATCTGTTCATGATCGGCAAGAAAATGTAGAAAGTGGTACCATTTCTGAATGGAGGAGAAAGCTGGTGGATTCTTGCGAAAACTGACTGGATTGCGGCAGATCCTACCTACAGAGCAGCAGCAGCAGCATTGCAGAGTTCATCGAACAGAGAAGCAGAAGCACCGTCGGTTGGCGTGTCAAAGGTCGCGACCATCGATTGCGCCGTTTGTCATTTGCCTTTGTTTGTTCAGTCTTTGCTGTGCTATGAACCTATCTGTGTGTTTCCACCGTCACTGGTAGTGCTAAACATTGAATTCACTAGCACTCATTCACTCCTGTCTCGCTGTACTGCTGCTAATTGACTACTCGAGCACTCGTTCTCAAGTTGCTGTAGATCTGCTGAAGTTGTAGCTAAAGCACACAAACCCATGCAAACTTACCTTGGTTACCGGTGGCGTGCTTTCGATTTAGATATCGATTCGCGAGCAGCAAAGGACTGCCAGCTACTTTTTCATGTGGCGTTGTCGATGGCGGCAGGCCAGCAGCTCCAAGCAGAGTTACTTGCTTCAAAAAACAAACTTTACAGTCGCTTCTTTTACTCTCTTCAGATCGATCGTCACTGTACTGTCACTTTACTCGAATCGATTGGAACCTATCCCTTGACGGCTGTTTGTTGCTGGAAACGAGCTGGTGGTGGTGTTTCCTCTTTGAGTGTCGTCTTGACGAGGTGGAATAGTATCATTCAGAAGAGGAACTTGCGATGAAAATGCACTGAGGAAAATGTATACTCAAAAAACTGGTCACGCAAACTCTGGCAGCAGCAGGCTTCAGTATTTTGTTGTTGTCAGACAGGAGATAATAAAAGTGTGCGGTACGATGGACAAGCGGTTGTGGACTGCAGAAAAGGGGCGGAGTGTAGATTGCTAGTGCTCATCTGATAGCGCACTTTTTGATATTTTGACTTTGAGTTTTGTTGAAGCAAAATGTTTTTGTGTGCGATAACAACCTTATCAGCATAGATATGCTGAAAAAGTCGCAGATCAGATGCGCACTAGCAATCTACACTCCTCCCCTTTTCTGCAGTCCACAACCGCTTGTCCATCGTAGTGTGCGGTGGCCGCGCCAGTGAAGTTGCGCTAGTTGTGCCGATGAAGAGTGGTGTCGGCGTCAGTGCTGCTGCAAGTGAATCGTGATGGCGCGATGGCGACCACTGCCATGATAAGTCAGACCACAGTCTGCAGGAGGAGAGGCGGAGAGGATGTGGAGGAGAACGGCACTGATCACTGACTGTCTGGTGCTCTCTGCCGACACCACTGCCGCTGCTGCTGCTGCCTTCAATGGCCACTTTCTCTTCGGCTGCAGCGGCTGCACTGCACTCTCTGCACTCTCTTCAGCAGATGCGGCACACAGTCTCACTTCTTCACTAGTAGACGAGAACGACAGTGCCGTCGCACTACCAGTTCTGGTTGCATACCTTCCATACGCACGCTAAACAAACTCACTCTCTCTCTCTCTCTCTCTCTCTCTCTCTCTCTCTCTCTCTCTCTCTCT